>ENA-ORIC01001176-ORIC01001176.1-human-gut-metagenome-genome-assembly--contig:-NODE-1176-length-26696-cov-3.466434_pt1 | contig 26696 bp, 20 predicted proteins | sample MGYA00243023_ERZ508732 | MGnify/ENA primary metagenome ERZ508732 (study PRJEB26277, sample SAMN04329767) | human gut metagenome | biome: human-associated habitat | host: Homo sapiens | place: USA...
AATTCATTACTATAAATATCCTCGTAAGCTTCATCTATATAAGCCTGATTTTTCACCTCTATTCCCTTCTCTTTTACAGTTCTAATTGTGAAAAATGACAAAGCAAATGCAGTTGATACACAATCAACAAACATAAATATTGTGCACAATACAACAAATATTTGTAATAAGTTTGTTGAGATTTTACTTTTTATATAATTTATTAACCTGTCTACTTTTGGATTTACAGATATCATTAAATATAATCCTAAATAGCCCCAAAAGATGGAATATAATAAGCAGATTCTGCCATTTATATTAAATGGCATTTTAGAATAATCCCACCATTTTAGATGTAAAATCATTTCCCCTATCAAACTCACTAAATATTCGGTAATAGAACCAACTATACATCCACCAACAAACAGAGTATTGTAATTTTTTTTGAAGTATTGCAAAAATAAAATCATTATAATTGCTCCAATACCATATATTGCACAAAATGGTCCGTAAAGGAAGCTTTGTCTGCTTTCAAGTGTTCCATATTTTGCTATCCCGAATAATGTTTCTACAATAAAACCTATTACACTGTATATTATAAAATAAGCAAATAATCTCCAAGAAGTAATTCCCAGTATTTTAATATGTTTCTTTTCATTTATTGTTTCATTTTTTTGTTCAATTTCTTCTTTCCCTCGGCGGAAAGAACTGACTCTGCTGTATAGTTTCTGTTCAAAATATTTACATATTCCGGTACCTGGCTGATCAGCTCTCCCTGCTCCAGAAGTATATACAGATCAACCTCATACTGATCCGGTGTAAACCTCTTAAGCAGTTCCAGCAGTGCTCTTTCTGCTCCTGCACCTCCGAGAGTATTGATCACAAACAATACTTTTTTCATATTTTTATTTTTCTCTCTTTAGTTTCTCCAGCTCTCTGAGTATCTTTTCACAATCATTGTTTAATAACGAAATCTGCATGGCAAGCTCCTGATTTTTTCTTTTCAGGATAGAAACCTGCGTACTGATAAACCATAATCCCCACAGAACACCTGACACAATTATTATAGTCAGAATCAGTCCGCGTGTACTGACATAACGCTTCATCTGAGATGGATTTAAAAGTGCACCTGAAAGAATCATTAATGCAGACAAAAACACCCATGAAAGACAAAATGGTTCTGTCATCTTTCTCTTTGCAAGTGACAGAATTGCCCTCACAACCATAAACACTCCTGATACGATCACAAATAACCTCAGTATATCTCCCACTTCCATTTTTTTCTTTCGTTCCTTTCTTACTATTCATATCTGTCAAATACTTTTGGTGACGGACAATCACCTTTTTTCTTCTTCAGCAGATGACCATTACAAAATATATGGACATCCAGATGTTTCTCCATCCACCGAAGTCTTCCATAAGCCACTGTCCATCCGGCAAAGCTCCCGACAACAAGCCCCGCCCCATACCATATCTCTGTAAAATGAGAAGATATTATACTTCCCACCAGTGTGATAAGGCAAAACACCAGTCCCGTCAATACGCAACCCTTCATGTCATTAAAATAATACATGAAAATAATCTCCGCATACATCAGAAACAAGATAAAATATCCTGACGCCAGACAGGGATATATCCTCATTGTCATTCCTCCAAAACCAAGCTGCGGAAGAAAAATCATACAGATCAGAAAGATCACCAGCGTAATAATAAACTGCACTCTGGCAAGACTCATAAGCTCTTCGGAAAGAGCACGGAACATCCCCTTCTTTGTAATATCAATATCAACTCCTCTTCCACCGATAACGGCTTCTGAGTATGCTTTATATCTGCCATGAAAATACATCTCAACTCTACTGATAAAGATAACACTTGCAGAGATATTTGTAAACATTGCAAGACAGGTTGCCATATCATATGTTGTCACACATACAAAAGATTTTACTACTATCATGTGAAGATCTGTTGTCCAGAAAACAAAATTGTGTACATAAAGTCCTAAAGTGTAAAGAAAATTTGTAACCACCAACGGCCAATATTCCTTAAAATAGACCAGAACCTGTCTGTATTTTCCACTGTTTTCCTTAAAATAACTCCGGACTACCGACATTTCCAGACAGGCGATCAGCCAAAATCCAATTGTCAGCGAAAACAGCATTCCATACGTAATACCCCAATGAAATACTTTTACAAGCAGAAAAGATAAAAACACTGTCACTGTCATACCAACGGCAAAGAAGAATGATATTTTTTTGTAATCCTTACAGATAGACAGGTACAACATAGAATAGAACACAAGAACCAGGGCAATGTATCCGCAATAACCTGTAAAAACATAAATAATATCCACTTTTCCAACCAGATACTCCCGGATACAGAATGGAATTCCCACAAGAGCACTCAGTGAAATATTCAAAAGCAGGCCCACATAATAGCACGGCAAAATATCTTCATATGTCTCTTCATAGATCACATCTGACATATATTTGGATAATACAGAGTTAAATGGAGACGCCGTAAGCAGGGAAAAAATAAATATATACAGAACCGTACAGGAAAACAGTTCTCTTGTAACATAACCTACTGAAGAGAAATCCAGAAAATACTCCATGATCATAAGCGCACCGATCACCAGCAGCATGGGGGCGATTGTAACGACCATACTGTATCCCGCACCTATGATATCAGTAGTCAGCGTATTCTTTTTATAGATATTTGTAAGTTTTACACCTATTCCTGCCATATATCCTCTCCATCCCGTAATTGCTTATCTTATGTTTGTTATCCCGATCTCAGTCACATTATGATTTCATTTACATCATCTTTTCATGCACACTGATCTGAAAGGGTTCCTCTGTCCACGAAAGATTCTGTCTATCTGAAAATCCTTTGTATATTTCTCTGTATACTTCCTTCATCTGATCAATCCTGTAAAATGCATTTACACGTCTGTATCCTGCTTCTCCCATACGCCTTCTGTCTTTCTCATTTACAGACATGGTAACCATTGCATGGGCGATCTCTTCTATATTCATAATGTGTGTGAGGATTCCCGCTTCCCCAAATCCGTCATTATTTCCATAGATTAGTTCCCTGCAATTTCCCACATCTGTGGCAATTACAGGTTTGTGAGCCGCATAACTCTCAAGGATTGTCAAAGGCTGTCCTTCACTGATACTGGTAAGCAGTGTGAAATCCATCTTGCCCAGGTAATCCTTTACATTAACCCTTCCTGTGAATTCCACATCCTGAACCCCAAGGGATTCTACCAGATCACAACATTCTTTTGCATATTTTTTATCTTCATCTGCCGGTCCCATAATCCAGAGCTTCATATTTTTTACTTTTTTTTTGGCAAAAGCAAATGCCTGTATCATGGTTTTAACATCTTTGATAGGAGTTACACGAAGTACAGCCCCGGCATTGATAAACTGCTTCTCTTCTTCTGTCTTGCCGGGAAGATCTGCAAGCGTCTGTGTATTGATCCCATTTGGTGTCACCCTGATCTTCTCAGGCGGACATCCCAATTCCATCTGCAGGTCCTTTGCATGGTCATACAGACAGGTTACCATATCTGCCTTTTCATATGCAAGAAGTGACATCTTCTTAAACTGTTCAATCCAGATATTCTTATATACTCCCCTTACCCAGGAAGCTTTGATCAGTTCTTCCTCCCTTTCTCTGGTATAAATCCCATGCTCGGAGATCAGTAATGAACTTCCATGAAAATGTTTTGCCATACTTCCAAGAATTCCAGAATAACCGGTGGCCACACAATGATACAAATCCGCCTTCGGTACATCCATTCTCAGTGCCCAGAACATCGGCAGATAAATGGAGCGCAGCGTCCAGAGGAAATCCGAGAAATTAATATTTGAATAATTACGGTCATAGCACTCCCTGGCAATCCTGAAGAAATCCTCTCCCATAAGAAAATCATCTATAGAAAGATGCTTTCTGTGAAACAGGTCAAAAATCACACCCCAGTCTGTCCTCCGGTTCAGCACCATATTCAGCATTTCGTCATATTCTTTATGAGAGAGATGGACTTGCCTTAAAGATTTTCTTTTTCTGTTTCCGCTTTCCCATTCACAGTCATCCAGATATACTTCATAAACCTGTGTAAGGTTTTCCGGCAGCTCATAGACAAATTTCCCCCTGAAGGATCTGTTCGCCACAATTGCCAGCAATATAAATTCTACATTCGGAAAAGATCTGATCAGACTGTTGATCCAGCCGGAAACACCTCCGACCACATATGGGTAACAGCCCTCTGCCACAATACAAACTTTCATACTTTTCTGCTCATTTCCTCTCTGTCATAACAGCTATCTGTCATAATGAAGTCCTGATGTTTTTATCTGAATCTTCACAGTAGTATCCTGCGCCTGGATCAGATAAGTTCCATCTTCTATTTCCTTTTCTGTACCGCCTTCTATTTCTGCGATTTCTTCTCCATGCGTCCTGAGAAGAAACCAGCTTCCTTTCTCAGAAGTTTCCAACGTAATCTCATTCTCTGTTCTGGACTCTGAGAAATCCAGATTCAGAAAAGTTCTGATTCTAGTGTTGCTTTCTGAAAGAGTCATACTGTCAAAACCTGTAAAGTTTTTCCAATAGGTAAGGATATTACTGGAAAAATGCTTCTGCATAATCTGCCATCTGTCAGTTTTCTGCTGCGGCCAGAAAATATCATGCATATTTAACATAACATTCGTATATGCCAGCGAACTCTGGATACTTCTCATCCGAATATCATCACTATAACTGTAATTCATCCCATCACTTGTTACAGACTGTAAAGTTACAGAATCCGTACAATAAGAAACCACCGGCTCTTTCTCTGTATATTCACATACCAGTGTACTTACATTTTTCAACAATTCAGTATTCATCAATCCTGTTATCGTATCCAAATCCCTTTCTTCCGCAAAAGCAGCTCCATATTTATAACTGCTGTCCGATTTCTGAAAAAAGTCTGCATCCTGATCCAGTTTTTCCCGCAAAGAACCTGCATTTTTATACTCAAGAGAAAGTCCTACTTCCGCTTCCTGCTCTTTCATCTGCTTCAGGTAAAATATCATATCTTTTGTATCCGGCTCTATACCATCTTCATAATCTGCCTGTGGCTGCATAAAGCAGGTCATTTTCAGCTTTCCTTTTTCTACAATGGATACCAGTGATGGCCACATAATATCTCTGGTCATACCTGTCACAGACTGACTGTACAGTTTCATCATTTCTTCATCATTCTCATCTGCAAATGCCGGAAAATTGATCATTGAGAGATTCTGGGCATTTACTACCGGATAAATATAATACTCAGAAGCCTCTGTTATCATACCATTCAACAGTCCCAGTGCTGTGCTGTCCTTCATATAGTCTCCCACTATACAAAAAACACTTCCACCCTTGATTCCATTTCTCCACAAAATCGTAGGAAGATCTTCATTCTCCACCTGAGTTTTTTGTTTACTATGATCCAAAAGTCCGACCATATATGTTTTCGTACCGCTTCCTACCTGATACCATGGTATCTCCAGCTGCAGATCCTGACGTTCTTTCTCTTCTTTTTCCTTCGGAGTTTCATAGACTACTTCTCCGCCCAGCAGAAGACCTTCAAAAAGTTTCACACCTGTCAGTTTTGTTTTCTCAGACACAACCTTATAAATCCCCAGAAAATCCATCAGTTCCTGATTTTTTTCAATATTCTTTGGATTTTCCAGACATCCAAAAACAATGATCACACCTTTTTGTTCCAGTTTCTCTAATTTTTCCAGATTATCACCAAGTGCATATTTCTCTGATTCCAGTATCAGCATCCCCGGCAATGCCTTATCATTCTCCTGGTAATCCTCCAGATTTCTGCACTGTGCCATATCCCACTTTGCATAAATGCACCATCTGCTTACGGCTGTAGCCATATCCGATGAACTGTCTCCCACAAAAAGAGCATAGCTTCTGTCTGTTGTTCTGACAGCCACAGGATCTATCTGTTTATTTATCCAGACATTTTTACCATCTTTCTGCCTTGTCGTGAAATTTGAATTTACATCATATGTGTTCTGTCTGTCTCTGATAACCATAGAAAACTGAAACAAAAACAAAAGAACAAACATCATGATTGTAATACTGAAAAAATTTCTTTTGGAAACCATTATATTAATTTTTATCCTCCTGTGTCCGGAACTGATTATAACCGTAATCTATTGCAAAATTATACTGATGATACATATTTTGTGGCATTACATAACACACAAAATCTTCTGATTCATAATATACCTTCATATCATTGGGATATCTCTCCTTAAATGCCTGTGCCCAGTAATACATCCGGGACATCAGAATCCATCTTCCCTCCCCCTGATACATAGTTATTCCACCTGAATTTGGTAATGACTGGCTGGCTGCCTTTTTCGAAATGGACTGACCACTGCCTGAGTAAAGTACCGCATAATTCAGCGGGATTTTTTCTATAAAGAAGTATACATTCTTTGTCGGAATAATCAATTTAGTGTCTTTATTCATATACTCCATATTTCGAAGGAAGGTAATTGTCTCGTAATGCCAGCCATGATCAAGCCCCATCTGTGTCTCATCATTTGCTGATACAATCGTCCATGTCTTGTCTTTATTTTCTTTAATAATATTCGACAGACACGTCAATGCTCCATTAGATACATAATCTGAACCAAATCCCGGCATTTTGATCATTCCCTGATGGATCATACTCCCAACAATGAACACAGTCAAGATAAAAGATAACACATTTCGCGGAATTGTAAATAAACGATGCATAAAAATCAGATAAAGAATTCCATCCATCAGAACTGTCAGCGTTAATATAAGAAGATACACATAATAAATACTACATCTGGCAGGATCCATCAGCATCGGAAGTCCGAGCCCTGATGCACAGAGCAGCAATGTGAGAATTCCCATACTGAATCCTGCTGACATAAGCATCTCACCATAAGTAGTCTTTCGCAGGATAATAAATATCAGACCAAGCAGAATGACAACTGCAATTCCGATAAGTACCGCATATGCACACCATTGTTCCGGCAAGTTTATGATAAATTCCCCGATACGCTGAGCCATCATATTCCAAGTGTTTTTTATTTTCTCCGGAATTTCTCTGACTTTATCTGCAAAAGTGGATTCAGGAGTTTCCGTCATAGCAGGAATCCTTTTTGTCTGCATTGATTTCGCATTATTACTTTTAATATTATTCTTCGAGTTTTTATTCAGACGCGCTGCCATCTCTTCCATGGTTATATCCTCTGAAGAAGCTTCTTCATCCTCAGTATCTGATTTGCCACCATTGATGACGCTTAATCCCCAGCCAAGTGAGCCCTGCAGAGGTGTTCCTCCTGCAAATGCAATCCCCATAGGAAGCACAGCCAGAAATACACTGATAATACCAGTCATCATAATTCGTTTAAAATACTCTTTATTCAGGAAGCGCGGACAAAAACCGACAGCAATTCCAATACAGCAAAGCCCTGCAATCATAGTTCCATAAAAATGAATCGCCAGAGTCAGCGCAAAAGCCAGCGCAAAGCATCCTGAGAGCAGCTTTGTTTCTCTGGTTTTCAGTTTCTCCTTCTCTGTCTGAAAAAAACTGATCAGGAAGTAAACAGACGGAATCACAAAAATCATTCCGAATTCCTGGGGCAGTGATGCCCCAAAACGACTATATGTCTGTTTTGCCCAGAGATTTCCCAATATATATACAAGCACTCCTGCATATGGCAGATACAATGATCTGCATAACAATTTCATCACAGCAAGAAGTACCATATGAATAAAGAATACCTGTACAAGATAGAACACACACAGAATCGCATACGTATCAACCCTGAAAACTGTATGAAGATAATATATCATACAGTGAAATCCAAACGGATATACACCATCGGAAAAAAGATTTCCTCTGACCATCTCATTAATCCAGTTCAAATGCACCGGTATATCTGAAGCACAATATCCATAAGTGAGCAACAGGTTTCTTCCATAAATCCAGAACAAAGCTATAATAACTGCCCCTACCAGAATCCACTGAAGCGTATTACAGATTACTTTGTAATAAAACAGACGGACTGAGCGTTTTAATACTGCCTTAATCCTGTTACAGACTCTGCATAAAGCCCCCCTCATTCCCATACTTCCCTGAAGTATTTTCTTACAGATAATTCCTGTCTTTATGCAGAGTTCTCTTAGAGAAACCCTGTTCACTCTGCTCCAGATCAGAATCCCTGGTACAGCAGTAAACAATACAAGTGCCCAGAAACCTGAAATATGCAAAAGCTGGACTGCAAACACAATATTTATAATATAAAAATTTCCAAATGTATAACACATCAGAAACTGCTCTGACAGTCCTCTGCCTGCCAGTATCCGACGAAACATAATCGCAGGTAACAAAACTGTTAAACCTGTATAAGCAGCAAATATACCTGCAAATCTTAATATAACCAGAGTTGTCATTGACATATCTGTTCATCCTTTTACTCTACATAAATGTTCTGATCAGTTCAAGGGTTTCATTATCAATCGCAATATCCGAATCTCGAAGTTCCTGCATAACCTGAAAGAACTTCTCTTTCTTTCCACATGAGAAATAGAGTTTCATCTGACAGGTATAGCTGGACAAAACTCCCGGATATTGTTCCATTGCCCGGTCACACCACAGTGTGCATTTCTCATAATCCTTTACTTCCAACAGGCGCTGGCAGACCTTTTCATAGACAGTACTGCTGATTTTTATCTTATCAAGTTCCCAGGCTTTTTGCAACACCTCCTGCATCCTCTCTGCCATGGAACGCTGTTCCAGACTTGTAAGTACCTGCTGTTCCAGAATCGGATTCATATATTCAACAAGTTTTATACAATTTTCCACCTGCTGTTCATTTTCTTCCTGGCATAAAAGATAATCTGTCTGTACTTTACTTCGAAAATCATTCAATACATCCTGAAGAACAGATGCTGCATAATGGGCAGTCTCTGAATCCTCGCTGTTTAATGCCAGATTAATCGCCGCAAGAGAATTGCGGTAATCTCCTCTGATCACATTCAGCATCAAAGTACGAAGGCTCTTCTTATCTGTAACTTCCAGGGCTTCTTCCAAAGAGACCATATTTCTCTCCATTTCCTCATCAGGACGGTGGAAATTCTCTTTCCTGTCTTTGCTAAATACAACGTCCGACAAATCCATACCCTGGGAAGAAAATAACTTAAAAAGCAGGAATGACAGGAATACAAACGCAGGACCTGTCACCGGACATAAAAGCATCATAACTGCCTTCATCCATACACTTCCGATTTTTTCTTTTCTGCGGATATAATTCCAGATCAGATAGAACACAACCACGATCAGATTTATGATCAGCAGGAAAATAAACAGCTTCATTCTCTGTGACATACTGACATCATCTCCACGTATTCTGTTTTATAGCCATTCTTCTCAAATCTGTCCTGTACAATAACAGCACCCTCTCTGGTTGTGTTGGTAAGCAGGACATACAGATTTCCATCAGGCAGCATTCCCATGTAATCACTGTCCCTCATATATCCGGACATCTGCTCATCCGTTTTTTGATATTCCGAGTTCTGAACATCTACTTTAATTAATACACATTCTACAAGATTTTTCAGTTTTGCCTTCATATATGCCTGAACCAGGGACTTAAATGCTTCCGGTTCCAGGATTCTGGAATTCTGGCTATAACGCTTCTCTTCCAGTGCCTGCATATATCTCTGTGCCCTGAGGACTGCATTCTGAATCAGATAGCTGACGACTGTAAGAAAATTGGCTTGTCCAAGGGTCATTTTTTCCCAGCTTAGTCCCCACATCATAACGATCATCTGTACCTCTTCACCTTCGTAGATTCCTCTTGCCATAAGTGGATACTGCTCATCCATTTTCTTATTAATATATACCTTCTGCTCTTTTAATGCATCATAAATGTCCGTCATCTCCCTGTAACGGATTGAATTTCCAAGACTTCTCGCCTTTTGGGAACTTGCAGAAAAGATACGGGCATAATCTTTACTGACCACATTATAGAGGGCTACATCCTTTGTCTTCATAAGTTTTCCCAGCATTTCCACTGCATAGAAAATAACCTCATCCGGCATACGCTGTTCCAGTCCTGCTGTAATGCTGTAAATTTTACCGATACTGTCCTTATGGTCGATCAGCTGCTGCTCCATGACCTCTTTTACACGGACATTACTTTCATTGATATCCCGGATATCCACAATCTGTCTGTGCAAATGTTCTTCCAGTTCCTGACTCTCCAGGCGCATGATACGTATCTGGTCTCTCATATATCCTACTACAAGCCCCAGGATAAAAAGCTGTGCGATCCAGACATAAGTGTTATAATCTATCAGTACCTCAAAACTACTTCTGGTATACATCTGCCGGAACATATAACCTGCAACTGCCAATATTGCAGAAAACGTCGCCTGCTGCTGCCCATATACAATTGCAAATAGCAGCACATACAAAAGAAACGGATCCAGATTTGCAAAATATTCACTGCCCACAGTCCTGTTATTCATCATGAAAAACGGAACAAAACATACCAGATTCTCGAAAAACGGAAAAAGTGTCCTGATCAGCCATTTCCATTTTTCATAAAGCATTTTCCACCATGAAAGCTTTAAGTCATCCCCCTTCAGGAAAACTGATTCATGTTTCTTCATATAAGAAACCATGTCTTTTATATTCTTCTCAAGATTACCAAATGCATGAACTCCAAATTCTCTTTCAAAACGATTGCCCGACAAAACACATCTTCCATTACTGTCGGAAAAAGCGACAATATTCGATTCGATTTCCATAGCTTTCTGAATCATAGCTGCAAGTTTTACTTCACTTACCACATCATTAGAAGATAAATTATAAAGACTATATTTGTGGTTGCTGGTTTTTATAAACTGGTAAATATACTCTACTGCATCATTTTCATAGAGAAGTGAAAATGTATGGTCTGTTTTTGCCTTAATATGCCCGTCACACATGCAGTTCAGACACATATCTGCACAAATATTATTTACGTCTTTTCTCTCTTTCGGAATATTGTAGAGATGATCCAGACGCAAAGTTATAATATCCAGACTTCTGTTGATTCTGAAATTATCGCAGATCTCTTCTGCCTGTGACAGTGCATCCGCTCTGATTCCCACTCCGGAAAAGGGTTCTTCTTCCTTTATATCTTCCGTGTAGTTTCCATTATAAATTTCATCTGAAGAAAGAAAAATCAATCTTTTTTTGTTTTTTACTGAATAAGCAACCAGAATATTGACAAGATGAGAAATAAAAAGAACTATCTCTCTTTCCTCCCCATCCCAATGGTAATTTGTGTCAAATGCACCCATAAGAATGGTTACATCTGCATTTACACTTTCCAAAATGTCATTCAGATTCTCGCAATCATAAGAAAACTCATATTTTTCAAATACTCTTTCATATTTATTATGTCTATACTTATCTCCAGTCAGCAGACAAACTCTGTGTCCCTCTTTTCTTAGTTTCAGGATCATACTGTTTATCAGACTGCAGGAGCCTCCGACCAGCAGAATATTCATTTTTATACCTTTCTTATCTTAATTCCGTAACTCAAGTATCTCTCAGATACTATTTTCAAAAGATGATTTTTCCGAAAAAACCTGTTCAAAAGCCTGATTAATTTCTTTTTTTACTTTCTCAAAATCAATCTCATGATTACTGTCGTTAATACAGATTATTTTCTTTTTCTGTCTGAGAATACTTCGCACTAATCTGTCATTCGTCTGCTCTGCATCATAATATCCGCATATTTTCTGTACATTCTCCGGAACAAATTCTCCACTCAGTTTCTGATATTCCCGCAATACATACTGGCTCACATCTTCCCTATGTCTGAACGGATGACTGCATACATCAGACAATAATTCCGGTTCCAGCTCCCATAATTTCTGATAAGTACTTTTCTTAAGAGGAGACGGTCCATGTACCGTATAAAACCCGGTAAATCGTTGAAAAGCCAGTTCTAATACATTGTACAGAAAATACATCGGAGGATATCCTATATGAAAATATGCCCATGGCTGCTTCTTTATATTACTGCGTTTATCAAAATACTTCGCCAGCAACATTGTATTATTTAAGTAAATGTATGGCATTGTCGGATCATCCACATTTGCTACATCCGGCTGAAGTGCTAACATATCTATCGGTTTTTCATCTTTAAAAAAATCTTCCATATAAACGGGTTTCAACAGAAACATATCATCATTAAAATAGACAAACTGTTCTGTTAACCCTGGAATTCGATGGAAATTCCATTCAATCGTATGTGAATTAAATGTAGGGAGAAATTTTTGAGGGATAAAATCTTCATGGCAGACAATATTCAATTTCGGATGTTTTGTATTCAGCCATTGAGGAATATGTCCCCATGTGACAAAATGAACCTTTCTCACCCATGGCGCATATTTCTCCATCCCGCGAAACCAGTACCGGAGATTATCCCAATCTCTGTACCGTTCTTTTCTATCATCCGCATTTACAGATATATCCATATCTGTGTGTCCCAGCCTTGCAGCCTTTTCTCTCTTCCATTCCAGGTCATTTCCATCTACCCAGGTAATAACAAAATCTATATCCTGCGTGTTCTTATCTACTTTTCTCATGTATTATTCCCCACATATCACTTTGTAAGCATAAGTATACCATATCTGTCTAGCTTATTACAAATAAAAAGAATGCTGTTTTATGAGACTCTTATACTCACAGAAACAGCATTCCCATCATTGATGCATTTTCTATTTTACGAGAAACTCTTTAATATATTCATGTTAATCCAATCGCTTATGAGCAATAAAGCAGGGATTTATCTCTGCTTTCCCATTTTCTTCTCTATTGCTTCCGGCACTCTGATCAAGCCAAACCGCCATAGTATCGGATAAATGTATGAAACTCCTCTAATGTCCCCAAGTGCCTTCGGTTTCTTCACTTCTTCCGAAATCCTCTTACTATTTTCAAATGCCAGCACCACACTACTCCAGGCAAGACTCTTACTTTTCTCTCTCCGGTCTATCAGCAGCTCTCTGTTATACTCTCCATTTTTACCAATCTTTAATTTATACCGAAACGGTAATCCTGTTGCCGTTTTAAATGGATAATCCTGAAATGCAATAACAGCCTGCCACAGATTTTCCTCTGAGGGTATTTCCTGTAGAAGCCGAACCTGTTCCTGTCGAATCTTATATGTCCGGCATCGCTCCGCATTTAGACTTATCTCTGCCGCATTATAAATTCCCTTAGTGTAGGGCAAATAGGAATGAACCGATGCTCTGGAAAGACCCGTGAGTTTCATAATCTCCGAAATCTTTTTTCCTGACTGATGCAGATCATTGATTTCTGTACATATATCTGATGTGAACACATCAGCAGTAATAAGTAGCTTACGAAGTTTAAGCAGACTAATATTTAACTCATCTGCCAGTGACCTTAAGGAATCTGCTTCTTCATAGGCATCTCTTAACTCTTGAAGCAAATTATTAAATTGAAGTTCCGGATTATATTCTGGTTTCTTTCTTGGTCTTCCTGCCATTTTCCAACCCCTATTTTTCATGTGAATCCAATCGTCTTGCACCTAAAACAGAGGATTCTCAGCTATTCCCACACTATTTATCCAAGGTTGTTCCTCCGTGATGGTATAAATGATACTATCCTTATATTTATATAATTCTTTCCTAATATATTCCCTACCGTACTCTTCCCCGTATTATTCTCTCCAACAATTACTGTTATTAACAATATCCGCTTGTTGAATCTTGGCAAAATCCCTTATGCTTAATTCCATTCGTCTATCCTCTCCATATGTTTTCCAAACCTAATAATTAATTCTTCCTTAATTGAAAATCTTTATAATAATATTACCATACTAATTATGTATATACCAATAAAGCTGTATTTTTATATCTATCTTATCACTCTGCCACTTTTTATTCAACCATTTTTTTATTTTTATTTCCATTTTATTCCTGTATTATTTTTCAAATGCATTACTCCTATACACATATATCTGGTATTAATTCTGACCACGGTAAATATACCAACTTTCAGTCGCAGTATCTAATATATCCTTAAAATTGTCAAATCTGATTTCCTGATTCAATCCAATTTTATATGTTGCTGAACTATCTAAACATATATCCAAATGATGTAAAGGATGTAACTTCCCATTCTCGTGTTCTGGGTCAATATCATACCGTATGTACCCCAAATCATATTTTAATAAATATGAAAATAACGTCCACATTTGCTCTATAGTAAACTCATCATCATTTTGTTCCGATTCCATCATTATTTCAAAAACTTTTTCAAAGTCTGTTTCCGGTCGATTTATCTGTTCAAACAATCCTATAAGAAATGATAATGTTGTAGCATTAATTAAAATTCCTGTAACACTATCATAAATTCTAATCCCATTCTGGATATCATTATTTTCAATCCGAAATGGAAACTGCATTGAAAACATTTTCCCTTTAAGTAAATAAAATATACGATTCATCTTATTAATCGAAATTCTAATACTTTCATTATGAATATTTAATTCTGATTTATCTAAATCAAACATTCTAATAGTATATAACAATAACAAAATAGCGTCTTCTCTTTTTCTTAATGGTTTACTTGCCATATCAATGATTTGTTGACTCATTGTGAATGTTAACTCTTTTCCCATCTTATCACTCCAAAGCACCCGAATTAGCCTGAATAAATTTTCTTAATTTATTCTCATCATTTTCTTTATTCTTAAATCTCACCCTTATTAATTGATGAATCATATCACGATGTTCTTTATCAACTACTCCCATCTCATCCATGATTTCTTCTGCTTTCTGAAACAATGATTTATGCAGATTACCACGATTAATTATCGCATTAGCCAGATTCCTCTTTTCATCATCTGAAGGTTCTTCGACTTTGAGAAAACCTTTTCTATTTACAAATCCTATGCCCTCTTCTAACAAATTAATGTTTTTCGCTGTATCTGGTAATATTAAATAAGATCTGGTTAACATCATATAAATGGAATTCCTTATTGAATAATTATATGTTAAAGCATTTTGCATAATACAAATCACAAATGGAAATTCTAATCCTTTAACGTTATTCCTATTACTTATAAAGAGAGTTCCCTCTACTTTCTCTTTTGTCTCATACCCAATATTTACCTTCCAATTATACTTTTCTCTTATTAAAAGTTGTAATTTTGATGCAAGTTCAAAATTATCATTACTATTCTCCATAAATATAATCCCTATATCATCTGGTAAAACTGTTGGATTATTCTCTCTTATCTTTTCAATTGTATTTAATACTGTATTAAGATATTTATCTTTTTCTGATGAAATAATTGTAACTCCATCAGATTTAGACATATCTATATCCTCAAAACGTTTTAATGGTTTTCTATATAACTCTATATATTTTTCCCCTTTTTCTCTTTTTATATCGTATCCACAGGCTTCCCACTGGTCATCTTCAAGCCATCTCAACCTTAAACCTAGTGTATTCTCAAATAACCCCATACCAATTGCATGCGCACCCATTAACGTTCTAGGATCTGTTCTATAACACTTATTAAGTAAAAAATCTGGATTTACAACCATGGATGGATTATCTTTAAATATATCCTGAAAAATATCACCTGCTACATAGACACACTTTCTAGTCACTTTCTCACATAATTTAAAAAATCCTTCTGAAAAATCCTGACTCTCATCAATCAATATATAATCAAAACAAGCTTCAAAATCTTCCATTTGATTTAGTTCATCTAATGCTTTTTTACATATTGAATCAAATGTATTCGCATATGAAAATCTACTAAACGGAATATTATAATGATTACATACATAACTATAAACTCCAGAATTAGGATTTCCATAAGAACCCCAGCTTCTCATAACCCAAAGTCTTTTTTCCCACTGAATCTGCTCTTCAACCTTCATAAAATTAAAAAACTCTGGGACTCTCTTCTTTAAACTATCTGCCAATATAACGTTATGACAAGTGAATACGATTGTACTTTTATCATCATCAATATATAATTCCTTAATCTTATGCAGTAGCAATTCTGTTTTACCTGTTCCTGCAAGTCCCTGAATTGTTATTCGCTTTTTCTTAGGTTCATCAAAAATAAACTTTGTCTGCTCTCCATCAAATAAAATAATTTTTCTTTTAATTTGATCTAAAATATTATTTGGTACATCTACTCCTAAACGCTCAGCTTCGTTAATGCTTCCCGTTGCTAACGAAATAAGTATATCTCCCCTTCTTATTAACTCTTTATCTGTCAGTTCATTCTTCCTTAATATCTCTTTAAAAGAAAAATCCTCTGATGAATATTGTATCTCTGTCACAAATTCCTTTTGCCACTTTCTGGGTCTGCCTACAATCCCAATAAAATCATATTTCTTAGAAATATAACCCATATCCTCAATAAAATCTTCCTGAAACTCTTCAAAATCATCTTCATCACCAAAATTAATAAATATCATCTTATGTTTTGGCATAAGAACTACAAATGCATCTTTATAATCATAATCTGCCTTTTTATCAATTATCGGCTTCTTTAATAAATATATCGGATTCACATCATCTGAACCTGCCTCTTTAATCTTCTCAATACATGATTCTTGTTGCTCCGATGAAGCTTCAAAATTCATATAAAACATACTATTTTCTATCATCATTCTCTCCCTATATTTAAACAAAACCGTCTTCCCACTATATTCTTTCCTAATATTTATTTTAACATTCTTTATAGTGTTTTTCAACCATTTTTTATTTCTATTTCCATTTTATTCCTGTATCGTTTTTAAGAATACAGCGGCAATTTCTCACCGCTGCTCATATTATTTCCACTCTACTATTTTAAATGTTCAAATAAATTTTTCTGATACACTCCATCTTCTATTATTAAAAATTCTATATTGAGTGACCAGTTTAACATTTAAGTAATTCTTCAAATGCATTAAGCGCATACACATCTGTCATACCAACCATATAATCTATAATTGCTTGTATATATTTCTTTCTATCTGATAAATCACTATATATTTTTTTATTAAGGCAATTTTGAGCAATTTTCTCAGCCCACTGCATTTCACTAAAATCCAGGTCACAATATGCTACTATCCATTTACAAAATCCTTCTACAAAATCTTTTCCATCAAATTTATTAGACGATAACCAGCCTATAACATCTTGTCCATGTTTATCATAATACTCCAAAAGTATAACAAAAATTTCATTCAAAACCAATTCTGAATATTTTTTAAATGTATTTAATCTTGGATTATTGTAAATTTTTGTTTCGTTAAATCTCTTAATTTCATTAAGTTGCTTTGACATTTCTTTACTTAATGTTAGACCAGTTTCTGGAGAACTACTATTGCATAAATCAATTATCATATTATGCATAATAACAGTTGTATTAATGGCACTTTCATTATGTACCCTTGCCATATCTTGAAGAAATTCTTTATCTTTAGCAGATAAATAATTTAATCTTATTGCATCTTCTATATCACGCCCAAGGTATGCAATTTTATCTGCCAGCCTCACAACACACCCTTCCCAAGTTGCTGCTTGAAATTTTCCTTTTTTATCAAATCCTTTTAAATCAAACCAATTCTCTCTAGGACGTATAGAATTCTCATCTAGTTCCCCACAATGAGAAATAATTCCATCACGCACAGCGTATGTCAAATCTAAATTTCTGAATTTCTTTTCATTATCCTCCAATAATTCAACATCATCAACAAAATAAACTCCATTCTGTTCATGCCAAAAATCTTTTTCTAAGTATTTTTGGGTTAATTTCTTTATTACGTCCTCACCCTGATGACCAAATGGCGCATGTCCTAAATCATGTGCAATTGCAATAGCTCTTGTCAATTCCTCATTCAGTCCTAATTCTTTCGCAATTGTATTACTCACAGACTCCACATGCTGAACATGTTCAATACGAGTACAAATATGATCATTACCCGCTGCATTAAAAAACACTTGCGTTTTATGTTTCAACCGCCGATATGCCAACGAATGCAGTACTCGAGTATAATCCCTTGCAAATGGACTGCGAATATCATCCTTTCGACTATACAAATCATCACATCTTTTTATTGCAAGCTCCCATTTATCATTCTCTGGAACAAGTGCTTCTTTTAAAAATTTTTTCATCTAATTCCCCCTTAAAAACAACATAAAAACAACAAATTATTTTTATAACGAAATATTTATTGTATTTATAATTGTATTTTTCATAATAAGTATATTGCTTTTATAATTTTCATCTGTATCTTTAAACTCAGCTTACTACATCTTCTAAAAAAGAGCAAGTGTTTTGTATAACTTCGTACACGGTAAACCATGAGTACCATGACACAGCCTCTCTCCTATGAGATAATAACTCCAGGAGGTTATGTTATGGATAAGATCACACACAAAGTACGCTGTGAACAATGGACGTAAGTGGTAGATAGTCTGTATCTGGATTTTACCTCCAACCAGTGCCATAATAGTCCTAAAGATTATTATGGCACTGGTTGGAGGTAAATCCAGTTACTCACTATTTACCACTTACTTTTAATTCAAATTTTCTCCAGTATATCACAGTTTTATAAGAGAAGCAGCCCCATCTCACTTAGGCTTTAGCATATCTTTTTACTTGTACTTCATATCCATGCGCATACTTATTTTATTTTTTGAAAAGCTTTATTTGCAATTGGTATTATATGGTATAGTTCTATCGGTAACTTTTTTATTTCCGATTTTGTATCTGTATCCTTAACTGTTATACCAACAATAATTTGTGTGTTATTTCCCAACCTAAGCAAGCTATCAAAAAAATTCTCCATATCTTCCGGGATAATACTATGCTGATTTGGTTCATCAAATATTATTACTCCGGGATGATTCCCTTCTTTTTCTATTGATGTTTGCATCAGTGCTATTGTATAAGCCCATATTGCCCTAATATTATCACTTGCTGACGAATCAAATTTCATATCAAATTCTTCTATTATTGGTAAATAACTTTCTTCTGATAATTTTATTTCATCCATATTTGCAACACTTTTATATCCATATTTACGCAAATTTTCAACAAAATGTATCCTGAGTTTTTCTATCTTATCATAATCAGACATAGAAAATTTTTTCCTCGGAATTTTTTTCTTATCATCTATAAACCGCTTCCAATCTTTACCTAACATTAACAAGTTATCCACTTTTTTGTCTATAAAACTCTGCAACTCTTCTAATTTTTCAATTTTATTTAGTAGATTAATTTTTTTATAAACAATAGATTCTGATATGTTATCATTAATTGAATAGAGATCATCTCTTAATGCCATGGCTAATCTTCTTAATGAGAAAATCTTCCCTTGCAATAATTGCAGATTTTCATCTATAGCCTTTTTATTTCCATAATGACTTTCTCGGGCATATGAAAGCATCACCTTCTGTGCTTCTAAATGGCGAATATTCTCGTCTATACTCATAATTTCATTTTCCTCTATCACCGGAAATAGAGAATCTGCTATTGGTTGATTGCATACAGGGCAAATATTTTCAAATGATTTACAGCCTATTTCTGAACCAAGTTGTCTTAACTTAGCGGCATCTTTATTATTTTGTATATCTGCATCTATAATTTCCAAATTATTATTCAAAACAGAAATTGCTGTATTTTCTTTTGAGAGCTGGATTCTTAGATTATGACTTTCTTCTTCAAATTGCTCTATATCTTTTTCCGTTTCTTCGAGTTCCTTTTGCAATTCATCAAAATTATCAATCACTCGAGGTTTTATTAATTCTAATTTTTTATATTCATCTTTTAATTCTTGAATAAAAGTATCTAAACTCTTTTCCTCTTTAAATATATGTATACCTTTAGCAGTAATTTGTGTAAATTCGCATGGTTCCATGGGAATTCCCGATATCAAACATATCTCTCGATTGACTGTATTTTGTATTTCCTTTATCTCTACAGTCCACTCACTTCTAATTCTTTCTTCCTCAAATTTTAGTTCTTCCTTTTTCTTTTCTATACCAATCGTATCTAAATTAAGAACGTATTCAATTACCCTTTTTTTCGAATCCTTAATTCCAAGAATTGGTATTCCAGAAAAGATATCTCCCCAACCATGCTTCTGTTCTATAAACATACAGGAAAAAATTAATTGTAAATACAGTTTACGCTGATTTCCATCAGTTGCAGGAACAAGTGGTAAATCAAGATGTAGAAACTTTTCTAAAAATGTATGAAATCCTTTTATATTCGTTGCCGAATTTCTCATATGAACATACATATCTTCTATTAGTATATTATCATCATTAATCTTATCTAATGGTGAATAATATACTGTCACTAACTTTGAGCTTCTTTTTAAATGTTTGGCTGTCCTATATAATGTCACAACTTCCAAACCATTTGAGATTTCTAAATATATTTTTGATTCTATGACACTTCTCTTTTGATTATTATCCTCAATAAATGTTTTGTAAGCAGAAGTAAGTACTTTTTCTCCTTTTCCACCTATTATTTCTTCAAACCCAAGACCATAATATATAGCTTCAATTATTGAACTTTTTCCACAGGTGTTGTCATCACTTGCTAAAAAATTTAACCCTTCATAGAATTGTTCATCAACACCATACTCACCTTGATCAGTAATAATTTTTATTTGAAGTCTATTAATCTTAAGCATTTTTATACCTCCATGTCGACATTAAAATATCAATCTTATCATTTGTGAGTCTTCTGCTATATTTATCTAAATATTGCTTTTCATTAATCAATAATCTGCTATCTTTTTCAATCTGCGACACAAATTTTTTCCCACTATCAGAAAGACGAAAGGTGCCATTTTTTAATTGTATTAATAACTTATCAGCAATTGCATATTTTACTGCTCGATTTACTGCTGGATCAAAACCCACTAACATATAGGGGATTTTTTCCAATAAATAATCCTCTAATATTTTCATATTCTCTTTTGTATTTAATGCACTAGAAAAAATATGTATTTTTACTAACGAGCAACCACTTCTTCCTCTACAACATTTTGAAATAATCAAACATAACTGAGTCACTTTATAACTAATTCGATAGTTATATGGTACTGCATCTGGTTTAGAATCAAAAACTATTTCATCTGTCAAAAAAATTTTATTCAAAGTACCCCTACTTTCTAAATTGCATTGAACAATCCGCAAGCCACATACTTATTATATCGGTCTTTAATTCAATAATAGATTCTGGTGTAAAATACTTACATGCTTCTTTGAGTTGCCTCTCAAAATCTTGTAATATCTCATTAAATACTGTAATATTCATACTCCTATCCGTATTAAGCCTTGTCTGAATTTTGACTTGCTTTTTATATGATTGTTCAAGACCATACACATCTTCATATATTTCTGTAAATGACACTCGTAACATACGCATTATTTCTATTCCTTTGATATATGCCTCAACATAAACATCAACTATATCGTTTAAATCCTCATCATCATCTTCAACATCTCCCATCACAGCCTTTACTTTTCTTAATATGTTCGACACTTTTTCTGAATTTTGTATCAGTTAAAGATTTTCTAATTATTTTTGTAATCTCTGCTGCAAAATCTTCTGCCTGTTTAATAACTATAATAAAATTAGCATCTATATAATCATACAATTGGGGATTTTCTTCCTTATTCTTCAATACTTCTTTTCTTTTAGTTTCCGCATGTTCGATAATTCTGGAATCTTTATAAAATGGAACGACAAAATGCCATTCTCGGATTACAGGCACTCCAAATTTAAGAAGCCTTTTTTTATATTCGGGTGAAAGTAATTTATTTATATCATGTGTCATTTTATCCCTTTGATGAATATACAATTCATTTTCAGAATAGTCTCTTTCTGCACAATAACATTGGTTTACTATTCCATTTTGAGTAAAACCCTCAATCCCTGCATCACCACCTTGAACCGCTGGGATTTCTGTATAATGTACATCTCTATACATCATACGATAACATGACTGACAAATTTCTTCCCATGAATCACCATCTAATTTTTCTTCAAAAAAGTCTAAAATCATTCCGTATTCCTCCTCAACCAATTTATAGATATAGAATAAATCTTTTGAGGGTTCTTCTCTAATTATCCCAATATCAATTATAACTTCTTTTTGTGTCTTTATATAACAAACTTTAGCCATATAAATTTGATAAAAAGTTTTAATAATTATAATAGGATAATCTATATAAAAATATGTTGTATTTTTTCTAATATATACCTTTTCTATCTTACACAAACATCATCCATTCAAAAATATATTTTTATTTTACCATATTTCTTTATATGCTGTCATTAATATCTATAGTTTTTTCTTTTTGTAAATCATTTCAAAATATTTACAAAAACAAGTGGTAGATAGCACGTACCTTGACTGTACACGGTAAACCATGAGTACCTTTTATAAATATCTTTTTAAAACCAGTTGCATATATCTTCTTCTTCGAGGTACTCTTCTTTGATTATATTTATTTACATACTTTCAAATATATTCAAAATAATTTAAGAGAAAAACTTCCTAATAACTTTCCTTATAACTCCAATTATACCATTAATTACAAATGACACAATTAGTACTGTTGCAGCTGAAATATTATCTTTCAATATATCAAGTACTGCTACCCCAGTTATATTGCATATCTTCAATAATACACTTCTACCTATCAAAAGCACTACTCCTGTAAGTATACTAAGGAAAATATAATTTTTAAATTGTCGCATTGTTAAATATCTGGACAGCACAGAAATATATGACGTATATTTACGTTCTTCTATCACTGTATCCTGCCATTCTATTCTTCTGCTATGATTAATTTCTTCTAACTCATAATCTATAATAAATAAATATCTTTTTATCTCTTTTAAGATTTTATCAGATTGGTATTCTACCTCTTCTCTAGTATATTCCTGTCCCAAATCTTCTACTTTTATCTGTTCCAAACGGGCAATTACACAATTACTAATTAATTCTTTCTCCGAATCATTTCTTAATATCTTATATTTTCCCTCTGTACCTATAGTATATCTGTTTTCACTAATAAACAACATATGATTCTCTAAACGTGTTTTGAGTAGTTGCAGATTTTGAATTATTTTTGTATATCTATCAACTTTTTCTTCCGCTATAAAGTCATCATATCCATTTAATGAATTGGCAAATTCATTGACTATGAATTCCTCCAATTCTAACTGTTTCTTTCTGTGAAAAAGGCTCCTTTTTGCCTTCATAAAATGTGTACGTAACAGATCACATCTTCCCTTATTGTTATTATGTATATTTTCTCCTGTAACTTTACTGTCCAGTTCATGAATTAACATCGTCAAAATATTTCCGTTTGTACTCAATTCCATCCTTACAGGTCTTCCCATCGGATTATTCACTGCAATAATTAATTGGCCTTTCCATGTAGGATCTAAAGTTGTAGATATATGCGAAAGTCCCTGACAGACTCTTGACACCTTAGAATGAAATGTTCCTGCAATTGTATCATCAGTTTCTATATACTCTCTTGAAAAAAACAAGGTAGTATCATTAGCTGGTATGTCTACATAATATGTAAATCCTTCTTCCCCTGTCCTTTTGCAGACATTTAACAATACCCCATTTCTAATCGATAAGGCAAAATGAGTTGTTGAAATATTGTAACCTATTCCCGTTAAATTTCTCTCATCAAACGGATGTATTTTTAATTTTCCGTTTATAATTGCATCTTTAATATCATTTCTCGAATACACGCTTTCTCCTCCACTGCTATAATTGTGTATCTATGGCTCCTCCATTTACTGTCATCCCATTATGTATATTAATCCTATCACCTTCTGTTCTTTTCTCTTGATTTGTTTTATTGTCATCAGAAATTTTTTTATAAAAATCTACCGGAGAATACCCCAAAGCTTTTAATTCATCCTTATATGGCATAATCGGTGTATATAATTTCGTATATGCTGATCCAATAGCTCCAACAAATAATACATACTCTGCCCACTCATCTTTTTTTCCAATATTTAATATATGTGTTTGCGAGATTCCAGGATACTGTTCTATATAATATATTTTTTTAATTCCTCCTTATTTTGATTTTTTAGCACAAAGCTCGCATGGACTGGATGTTGTAAATAAATACCCGCCTTTTGTTCTTTCTCTTCCACACATAGCAATCGCACGTTCTTCTGCATGTAACGATCTGGTATATATTTGATCTCTTTCATGAATCATATCTTGATGGATATCCTTAAAACAAAACGCATACGGTAATCCTTTTAATCCTGTTTTCACCTCATCCATCTCAATTTTTCCACTAATCTTTCCTAAATATTCCCTAAATTGTTCATCATATAATTCATAGTAGCTATAAGCATCTAAATCGTGATTTCTAATTAAATCATATAAATTTCTTCTTATACAAGATTCTGCTCCGCATGGGGAATCATTCCAACCCAAAGATAAAATATTATACTGATTATCTGTAACTACTGCCCCTACTTGTCTTGATAAACAACCAGAATTCAGTTTTGCCGTCATTGCTACCTGCATACATCTTTCAATCTTCGTTGGTGTAACAATCCCCGGATGCATCAATAACGCTACAATTCTTGCCAATGATCTAATTAAATCATAATCACATCTATATTCTTTTTCACGCAAATTTCTCTTTAAAAAAATATCTGCATTTTCTATACATGTAGTTACATCTTGTAAAATAATATTCTCTAAATTATTTCTATAACAAGTTTTTCTCAGTGCACTTTCTTCAGTATAAATCTGCTTTAAAAATAAAAATTCTGCTTCACTAATATTGGTCTTATATTTTGCTCTAAAATCCCTAGCCCTATTCATTTTGCTAAAGTTGTCATTTTCATCAATAATTCTATCAAAACGTCTAAAAACTTTTTTTCCTAATGACAAATTTTCCTTTAAATCTGTTAAATGATACTCCGTGCTTGTATCAAAACATTGTCTTCTTTCATCCTCATCACATGCAACAGATAACAAATAAAATGACGAATATCGACATCGGAAATAAAATGCCTCAAATATATTTTTAAAATTGTTAATAACAACAAATACCGGATTCGACCTTTTTCTTTTATCTGATAATTTACCATGATGCCGTAATAACTTTAAAACCCTATTGACTCTTTCAGGCATAACAAATATATTTTCAGCACTGATTTTCTCATTACTCCCACAAATTGCCTTCCCAAAAGCTCTTATATTATTCCCATAATCCTGAAATAATCTTGTATAAATACCCGTATCTTTTAATGTTCTCTCTAAATAATCATTTACCTCTGGCAATATACCATAAAAAAAACATATTGATTCCATCAAATCCTTTTCTATATTTTTAATATATCGAGTATTAATTTTTTTTAAACCGCTTACTATATCATCTTCTTCATATATCGTCTGAAAAAGATGTTCTACTTTTTCTTCAAGTCTCTCATTATCTGTATCATTTTTTAATATTCTCTGAATCTTTTCTAATCTCTTTTTAACTCTATTTTTAATATCTGGCTCAAAAGCATCTTTTAATAAATCATATGTCATTTTCCCTTCTGATTCTATAACCAACTGATTTCGTAATTCAGCAATATCTGATTCTAACAAAAAGGAAATCATAATACTTGTCACACTTATTTCAATAAATGGTCTCCAATTATGATGTAAATATCTATATACCACTTTAAATTCTCTGATTTCACTCATATCATATCCAGAAGTATCGGCTGGTTGTGTTGCGGTATCTGGCAGAAGATTTTCACTTGTTAAAAGTTTACAAACATCTGTAACTTTTGAATTAACCTTTCCAGTAGTAGCTATAATAACAAAATCTTTCTTTTGTTCAAAAATTTTTTCAATATGCTCGCTTGATTGAACCATATCCATACCTCCATCTAATATTTTTATTACTATTTAAACTATATCATATATATTAATATTATACATCTCTTATCTTTCTATTTTTTCATAAAATTTATTTTTATTTTCTTGTATGTAAGACTTTGTAAATAAAACACATACAACAAGAGCCACGGGAGACCGTGGCTCCAGCATATTATAAATCACTGAACAAGTCAGCCTTATATACATCTTTTTCTAACATCTGATGGAAGCTATCCTTTACCGATGCGACATCTTCTTTATAAGTCATTCCATACCAGGTATCGTTGCTTCTCAGAACCTTTACAGACATCTTACCCTGCTCTAACAGTTCACCGATGAATGTTGGAATCAGATACTCTGCTTTTAATAAAGCACTCACAGAATATTTCATTCATAATGCTAAAAACAGTCTGTCATCATCAGAAAATATTCTGGATCAGCTTGCCTCTTTTCGCATGGAAACAGGATTACCTGCCGCACTTAGACAAGATAAAAAATATCAAAAAGCTCAGAAAAACTGTAATAAAGCAAATGAAAAAATGCAGGATCTAAATCTAACTCCCCAACAATGGGATGCGGTTGATGCTACTATCACAGCAGAAACCCTTGCATCTATAGAATACATCCGTATTGCCTATAAGCAAGGAATCATTGATGCATTTTCTATTTTACGAAAAACTCTTTAATATATT
>ENA-ORIC01001184-ORIC01001184.1-human-gut-metagenome-genome-assembly--contig:-NODE-1184-length-26551-cov-3.646106_pt1 | contig 26551 bp, 24 predicted proteins | sample MGYA00243023_ERZ508732 | MGnify/ENA primary metagenome ERZ508732 (study PRJEB26277, sample SAMN04329767) | human gut metagenome | biome: human-associated habitat | host: Homo sapiens | place: USA...
ATGCCGTTCTCGGTGTTGCGGTCCAGCTTGGGCTGGGGACGATCGTTTTCGGTGAAGTAGTGCAGGAACTGCTTGGGTGCGCTGGGCAGTTCCAGCTCCTGTGCGGGGCCGCGGAAGTTGGCCCATGCTTCGAGGATCTGCTCCTTGGTGGGCTTCTTGTCAAAGCTCACGAAGACAGCAGCGGTGTGGCCGTCCGAAACGGGAACGCGGAAGCACTGCGCGGTGATGACGGGCTTCTCGGCGTTGACGATCTTGTCGCCCTCGATGTGGCCCCACAGCTTCAGCGGCTCCTGCTCGCTCTTTTCTTCCTCGCCGCCGATGTAGGGGATCACATTGTCGATGATCTCCGGCATCCGGTCGAAGGTCTTGCCCGCGCCCGAAATGGCCTGATAGGTGCAGACCAGCGCCTTGTTGACGCCGAACTCCTTCATCAGAGGGTGCAGGGCGGGAACGTAGCTCTGCAAGCTGCAGTTGGACTTGACTGCGATGAAGCCGCGCTTGGTGCCCAGACGCTTGCGCTGGGCCGGGATGATCTCGATGTGGTCGGCGTTGATCTCCGGCACCACCATCGGCACATCCGGGGTGCCGCGGTTTGCGCTGTTGTTGGAGACGACCGGGCACTCTGCCTTGGCGTAAGCCTCTTCCAGCGCCTTGATCTCGGCCTTGGGCATATTGACCGCGCAGAAGATGAAGTCTACCTGAGAGGCGACCTCTTCCACCTTGGAGGCGTCCAGCACGACCATCTTCTTGACGCTTTCGGGCATCGGAGTGGTCATAGCCCAGCGGGAGCCGACGGCTTCCTCATAGGTCTTTCCGGCGCTGCGGCCGGAAGCGGCCAGCGTGGTCAGCTTGAACCAAGGATGATTTTCCAGCAGCGTGACAAAGCGCTGACCGACCATGCCGGTCGCACCGACGATACCAACTTTATATTGTTTTTCCATTTCCAGCACCTTTCCTTTCAAAAAAACAAATTCACACAGAACACGGCTTGCAAACCGGACGCCTATGCAATATAATAGATACTGTTTACACAGATTTTATGATAACATTGATACGGCCTCCGTGTCAATCATCGGAAAGGCAAATGCGAAGCATGTTAAAAAAAGATTTTTGGTACGATTTACCCAAAGAACTCATCGCGCAGGAACCGGCGAACCCTCGTGATTCGGCCCGGCTGATGATCCTGAGCCAGAAAGACGACAGCATCCAGCACCGCATCTTCCACGACCTGCCGGAATATTTGGAGCCGGGCGACCTGCTGGTCGTCAACAACTCCAAGGTCCTGCCCGCCCGCATTGTGGGCGTCAAGCAGCCTACCGGCGCGGTCTGCGAGCTGTTGCTGCTGCGTCAGGTCAAGGGCGACCAGTGGGAGTGCCTTGCCAAGCCCGGCAAGCGGATGCAGGCCGGCACCAAGGTGAGCTTCGGCGACGGCACTCTGACGGCCGTGGTGGACGAGACGCTGGAAGACGGCAACAAGTTCGTTACATTTTATTATGACACCGAGACGCTTTATGAAAAGCTGGACGAATTTGGCAAAATGCCTCTGCCGCCCTATATCACCAAGCAGCTCGAAGACCAGAGCCAGTATCAGACCGTCTACGCCAAGGAGCTTGGCAGCGCCGCCGCCCCGACGGCCGGTCTGCACTTCACCCCGGAGCTGATGGATGCCATCCGCGCCAAGGGCGTCGGCATCGCTGAAGTGACCCTGCACGTCGGCCTCGGCACCTTCCGCCCCGTGATGGAGGATGAGATCACCGATCACAAGATGCACAGCGAGTGGTACTCCGTCAGCGAGGAGACCGCCCAGCGCATCCGGGAGACCAAGGCCGCCGGGCACCGGGTCATCGCAGTCGGCACCACGAGCTGCCGCACGCTGGAAGCCGTCGCCGCCAAGTACGGCGAGATCAAGGCTTGCAGCGGAAACACCTCCATCTTCCTGTATCCGGGCGTCAAGTTCAACTGCATCGATGGCCTCATCACCAACTTCCACCTGCCCGAAAGCACCCTCATCATGCTCATTTCCGCCCTCTACGGCTATGAGAAGACCATGGCCGCGTATAAGGTAGCTGTGGAAGAGAAATACCGCTTCTTCAGCTTTGGGGATGCGATGTTGATTCTTTGAGAATCGGTCGATGATTCGCCCGATTTTCAAAACGTTATCAAGACAAAACATCGCCTAGGCGATGTTTATAATAATTTCTGAACCCTGCCGTTTCAGCGGCACAAGGCTGCACGGCTGTTTTCCGTGCACAGAAAGGAACGATACCATGCCTTCTTTGACCACATACAAGCTCCTCAAGCAGGAGCACGACGCCCGGCGGGGCGAGTTCAAGACCGTGCACGGCACGGTGCAGACTCCCGCGTTCCAGAATGTTGCCACGGCGGGTGCCATCAAGGGCGGCCTGTCTGCGCAGGATCTCAAGGACATCGGCGCACAGGTCATGCTCTGCAACACTTACCATCTGCACCTGCGCCCCGGCGACAAGCTGGTGGCCGACATGGGCGGTCTGCACAAGTTCACCCGCTGGAACGGCCCCATCCTGACCGACAGCGGCGGATTTCAGGTGTTCAGCCTCTCCAAGCTGCGCAAGATCACCGAGGAGGGCGTGACCTTCGCTTCCCATCTGGACGGCCACCGCATCTTCATGGGCCCGGAAGAGAGTATGCAGATCCAAGCAAACCTCGGCTCGACCATCGCCATGGCCTTTGACGAGTGCGTGGAGAACCCTGCACAGCACGATTACTCCAAGGCAAGCTGCGACCGCACGGTTCGCTGGCTGGCCCGCTGCAAGGCCGAGATGGCCCGTCTGAAGCACGAGGGCAAGGCGGTCAACCCGGATCAGCTGCTGTTCGGCATCAATCAGGGCTGTACGTATGCCGACCTGCGCGTGGAGCACATGAAGCAGATCGCTGAGATGGATCTCGACGGCTACGCCATCGGCGGTCTGGCCGTCGGCGAGCCTACCGAGATCATGTACGAGATAATCAGCGAGGTCGAGCCCTACATGCCCAAGGACAAGATCCGCTATCTGATGGGCGTCGGCACCCCCGGCAACATCATTGAGGCTGTTTCCCGCGGCGTTGATCTGTTTGACTGCGTGATGCCCAGCCGCAATGCCCGCCACGGCCACCTGAACACATGGGGCGGCATCATCAATATCAAGAACGCCAAGTACGAGCGGGACGAGCGCCCCATCGACCCCACCTGCGGCTGTCCGGCGTGCCGGAACTATTCCCGCGCCTATATCCGCCACCTGTTTAAGGCAGAAGAGCTGCTGGGAATGCGTCTGGCCGTTATGCACAATCTGTGGTTCTACAATCATCTCATGGAGCGCATCCGGGATGAGCTGGACGCGGGCACCTTCACAGCCTTCCACGACCGCTATGTGAAGCTGCTGGATACAAGAATCTGAGGGTTTTCACACTTTAGCCTTGCAACAGGCCGAAGATGGGATTATAATAGGCTTATCTGAATTTTGAGAGGAGATTTTGCCCATGCAATTTCTGACGACTACGACCGAAAGCTATATCAGCCTGTTCTTTACGCTGGCTCTGATGCTGGTTCTGCTCTACTTTATGATCTATCGTCCCCAGAAGAAGCAGGAGAAGAAGGACGCAGCAATGCGTGCTGCTCTGGAGATCGGCGATCAGGTCACCACCATCGGCGGTGTGATCGGCCGTGTGGTTGCCATCAAGGACGACACCTTCGTTCTGGAGACCGGCTCCGACCGTGTGAAGATCCGCTTCACCAAGAGTGCCATCAGCTCTGTGGAAAAGCTGAACATGGACAACGCCCCTGCTAAAAAGTAATTTCCGCTTCCGGTACTTTTTCACGCGCCTTCCTGCATACAGTAGTGCAGGGAGGCGCGTTTTTATGTCTGAACAAAAGAAGTTTTCCGTAGGCCCGGCGCTGCTTGCGTTCGGCATCGGCGGCGCGTTTGCCGGTGGCTGCATGGCGGGGCTGGCGTATCTGATGGCGCGGCAGGGGCTCTCGCAAGCCGCCGCGTGGCCCATGGCAAGCGCTGCAGTCTGTGCGGGCAGTCTGCTCAGCGGATGGCTGGCGGCCTTTTTCCAGCGCAGCAGGGGATTGTTCTGCGGCGCAATACAAGGCATCCTGTTCGTCCTGCTGCTGACCATTTTTGGCCTTTGGGCCGGGTTTTCGCCCACCGAGATGCAGCTTCTGCGGTTTGCCCTTGTGTTTCTGTTTGGCTGTATGGGTGGTATCTTCGGGATGCTGCGCACTGAGCGGCGGCATCATTAAAACGATTTGCATCAAAAAAGCAGGAGGAATCCAAACATGTGGGTCTATCAGGAACAGCAAAACCTTCCCGCACTGTCTGCCGGGGCAGATGCCCCGGAACCAGTGGAACCGGGGCTTGTGCCAGAGTGCTCTGCCCCTGTGGCGGAAACGCTCCCGGCGGAACCGATCATTGAAGAGGCCGAGGCGAAGGAGAAGATCATAAAACGCACTCTGCACCATGTCATCCGGGACTGCATCCTGCTGGCGGGAGCCTATCTGTTCGGAACCTTTCTTGCCGGGGCGCTGTCCGCTCTGTGCAGCGCCGGAGAGCTGGAAACGCTGGGGTATTACCTCGACTGTTGGCGCGCTTCCTTTGCGGCGAATACCGCCGCCGAGGTCGTCGGCCTGTTCCGCACCGAATTCCTGACTACATCCGGCGCGCTGGTCGTCCTGCTTTTGCTGGGACTCTCCGCCATCGGTTCGCTGCCCATCTTTTTCTTTGTGATGCTCTACGGGACCGGGGCCGGGATGCTTTCCTTCCAACTGCTTGCGGATCTGAACTGGAAAGCGCTGGCCGCTTATTGCATCGCTTCCGGTGTCCCGACAGCATTGGCCGCCGGGTGCCTGTGCCTGTTCGGGGCGTCGGCGCTGCAGGTCAGCGGGAAGATCCAGCGCTGTTCCTTCGGGAAGGCGTTTCACTCCACCGGCGCATGGGGGCTCGTGGGCCAGTTTGCCCAAACCCTGTTTCTGCTGCTGCCCATCTGCGGCGCTGCGACCGGAATGCTCTACCTGTGCGGCCAGATGAAGCTTTCGTTTTAACGATCTTCGTGCAATCCTTGTGTAGGTACTAAAAAATCCTTGACAGTTTCCTCCATTTATGATAAAATACATGACGTTGCAGGAATGTAACGTCATGCTACTGTGGCTCAGCCGGTAGAGCAGCTCACTCGTAATGAGCAGGTCGTCCGTTCGAATCGGATCAGTAGCTCCAAGTATAGACTCCCTGAGAATCAGTTTAAACTGATTTTCGGGGAGTTTTTCATTTATAGATTCCACCGGCAAAATTTTGTGCAATTTTCACAGTTTTCTAATTGGTATTTTGGTGGTACAATAAAGGTGGAGTTCTATTGAAGATTTCGGGAGGAGCCGTATGGCTGAAAAAAGCATCGAACTGGATAGTGTGGAGATCGCGGCGGCAGTGTTTGGAAACTGCGACCGGAATATCCGCCTGTTGGAGAAAGAGTTTTCCGTCACGGCCGTATGCCGCGGTACACAGCTTCGCATTTCCGGCGAAGCCGCCAACGTTGCCGCAGCGACACGGGCCATTGAGGGAATGCTCCTTCTGATCGAAAATCACACGCCGCTGGAGGAGCAGACCGTGCGCTATTGCCTGAGCCTTGCCCACGACGGTGAGGAGAAGCGGGTCAAAGAGCTGACAGAAGATTTTGTCACCGTGACGGTCAAGGGCCGCCCCATCCGCCCCAAAACGCTGGGGCAGAAGGAGTACCTGAACGCCATCCGCAAAAACGCCGTTACCTTCGGTGTCGGCCCGGCAGGCACGGGCAAGACCTATCTGGCTGTTGCCATGGCCGTAAAGGCTTTTAAGGCAAAAGATGTGTCCCGCATCGTGCTGACCCGCCCGGCTGTGGAAGCGGGAGAGAAGCTCGGTTTCCTGCCCGGAGACTTGCAGCAGAAGGTAGACCCTTACCTCCGCCCGCTCTACGATGGCCTGTTTGATATGCTGGGCGCTGAAACGTATGAGCGTTTGGTAGAAAAGCAGATCATCGAAGTGGCACCCTTGGCTTACATGCGCGGCCGGACGCTGGACGATTCGTTCATCATTCTGGATGAGGCGCAGAATACAACCCCCGAACAAATGAAGATGTTCCTGACCCGCATGGGCGTGGGTTCCAAAGTCGTTGTCACCGGCGATGTTACGCAGATCGATCTGCCCGACCGTACCCGCAGCGGCCTTGTGGACGCGCTGCAGGTCCTGAAAAATGTGGACGGCATCGCGCAATGCTACTTTACCGAAAAGGACGTTGTGCGTCACCGTCTGGTTCAAGAGATCATCAAAGCCTACGAAGCGGCCGCACACCCGGCCAAGCGTTGAGGCAGCATAAAAAGAAGGGAGAGGACAAGTATGTCCAATAAAGTTTTGATCACCAATTCCCAGAAGGCCGTGAAGGTTCCGTCCGGCCTCCGTATCCTGATCCGCCGCGCCTGCAATGCTGTGCTGGAATATGAGCATTTCACGGCGCCCGCCGAGATCAGCGTCACCTTCGTGGACAATGCCGCCATTGCAGAGCTGAACAACCAGTACCGCAACAAGCCCATGCCCACCGATGTGCTGAGCTTTCCTCTGGGCGAGAACGGCGTTTACGATACCGACGAGAACAACGGCTGCAAGATGCTGGGCGATATCGTCATCAGCATGGAGCGTGCACAGGAACAAGCCACCCTTTACGGCCATCCGCTGCAGCGCGAGGTTGCGTTCCTGACCGTTCACTCCATGCTGCATCTGCTGGGCTATGACCACGAGAACGGCGGTCTGGAAGCCATGCGGATGCGCGAAAAGGAAGAGGCCGTGCTGCTCCAGCTCGGTCTGCCCCGCACGGTCAGCTATACGGAATAACACAAACCCTTGGAATGGATAGGAGTTCAATTTTGAAAAACGCAGCACCAATGCAGCAGCATTACGACACCTCTTCGGTCTTTGTAGCCGTGATCGGTCGGCCGAACGTCGGCAAATCCAGCCTGACCAACCGTCTGGTCGGCGAGAAGGTGGCCATCGTCACTTCCAAACCCCAGACCACCCGCACCCGCATCACCGGCGTGGTCACTCGCGGCCCGCTGCAGTATGTTCTGCTGGACACGCCGGGCGTCCATAAGGCCCACAACAAGCTGGGGAAGCGGATGGACAAGACGGCCAGCGATTCCATTGCAGATGTGGATGTTTCAATGATGCTGTTCGAGCCTTACGGTGCGCTCAACGAGCCGGAAATGGTTCTGGTGGATGCGCTGCGCCAGAGCGGCGGCCCCGCCATTGCAGTCATCAACAAGACTGACCTCGTCAAGGAACCGGCGGACCTCGAAGCCCGCAAGGCAGAGCTGAAGGCGCTCGGCGTGTTCGATGCCATTTACACCGTCAGCGTCCGCGCCGATGACCATTGCGAGGAGCTGTTTGATGCGCTGAGTCAGTATGCTGTCGAGGGTCCGCATTACTTCGATGACGACGCTTATACCGATATGCCGGAAAAGGAGCTGGTCGCCGAGGTCATCCGCGAAAAGGCGCTGCTCTTCATGCGGGACGAGATCCCGCACGGCATCGCTGTCGTGGTGGAGCGCTTCAAGGAGCGCCCCGGCACCGATCTGGTGGACATCGACGTGAACATTTACTGTGAGCGGGAAAGCCACAAGGGCATGGTCATCGGCAAGGGCGGCGCAATGCTGAAGAAGATCGCCAGTGCAGCCCGCACGGACTGTGAGGAGTTCCTCGGCTGCCGGGTCAACCTGCAGTGCTGGGTCAAGGTCAAGGCAGACTGGCGCGACAACGAGTTTTTGCTGAACAATTTCGGCTTCAAGCAGAACCCGAACAACCGCTGAATCCGCGCCGCGATTCGGACAGATTTTCCTTGGGTAGTGCGCTAGGATAAAGGCAACACTATCACGGGCGGCACTCTGCCGCGCGGAAAGGGGAACCTTTATGAACACCGACACAAGCTGGCAAGCCTTTGCACAGACAGGGAACATCCTTCGCTATCTGGATTACAAGCAGCAGCGCCCGGAGCAGACCACAGCTTCGGCAGGAGACAAGACAGATGGATACGATCGTAACACCGGGGCTCGTCCTGAAGGAGACACGGTACAAGGAATCTGACCGGATACTCACCATTCTGACGCCGGAGCTGGGGGTGATCTCGGCTTCGGCACAGAGCAGCCTACGGCTGAAGAACAAATTATTCAGCGCCTGTGGGCTGTTTTGTTATTCGGAATTTGTGCTACTTCCGGGCCGGAATATGTACACTGTAAGGGAAGCTTCCGTGAAAAATGTTTTTCACGGAATTTCTTCCTCCATCGAGGGGATGAGCCTTGCGATGTATCTGGCCGAAATGGCTGCCTCGCTTTCGCCGACGGGCGAAGAAGCAGGGAAGGAGCTGCGCTTGCTGCTCAACTGCCTTTATATGATCAGCGAGCACAAGGCCGATCTGCGCGTGGTCAAGGCCGTGTTCGAGCTGCGCACCATGAGCGAATGCGGCTTTCTGCCGCAGCTCATTTATTGTAAGGTGTGCAATCAATACGATGATGAATCGTTCTATCTCGACCCACAGGAGGGGTATCTGCTCTGTTCCAACTGTGCGCAGAAAGCAGGGAAGCGCTGCAACCTCGACACCGGTGCTCTGTATGCGCTGCGGCACATCTGCCTTGTGGAAGATAAGAAGATTTTCGCATTCAAGATCTCGGTCGGCAGCCTTGCAAAGCTTGCGGCTGTGGCGGAGCAGTACGCCCTGACCCACCTCGACAAGCCGCTGAAAAGCTACGAATTTCTCAAATCCGTTCTGCCGTGACCGAACAAATTCTAAAGGAATCATTGCTATGGAAACAAGCTACTTAAAAACACTTGAGCTTGATAAGATCATTGCGCGTGCCGCCGAGGACTGCGTCTGTCAGGAAGCAAAAGCGCAGATGCTTGCGCTGGAACCCCAGTGCGACCCGGACGAAGTGCGCTACGCGCTGGAGCAGACCGACGCCATCAATAGTCTGCTGATCAAAAACGGCTCACCCCGCTTTGGCGGCGTGGAGGGCGTCAGTCAGCTCGTGACCCGCGCGGTCAAGGGCGGCGTGCTCTCCATGGGCGAGCTGCTGATGGTGGCCGGTGCACTGCGCAACTTTCAGAATCTGAGCAGCTGGTACGGCTCCTCCGACCACGATGCCCTGCCGACGGACGACCTATTTTATGCGCTGGCACCACAGCCCGGTCTGGAGCAGCAGATCTCCAGTGCCATTCTGGCCCCAGACGCCATGGCGGATACAGCTTCCCATACCCTGAACGAGCTGCGCAAAAAGATCCGCGTCACCGAGAACAGCATCCGCGACCGGTTGGAGAGCATGGTCCGTAACATGGACACCTCCAAATATTTGCAGGAGAGCGTCGTTTCCATGCGAAATGGGCGCTATGTTGTCCCGGTTAAGAGCGAGTACCGCGGCGAAGTCAGCGGCATCATCCACGATGTTTCGTCTACGGGTGCTACCGTCTTCGTCGAGCCTCAGGCTGTTGTGGAAGCCAACGCCCGCATTTTGCAGTACCGCGCGCAGGAAGCGCAGGAGATCGAGCGCATCCTCGTGGCTTTTACCGCGCAGGTGGCCGCGATCGAGCCGCAGTTCCAGTACAGCTACAAAGCCATGCTGGAGATCGACGTTCTGTTGGCAAAGGCGCGGCTGGCGCTGGATCTGAAGGCTTTCAAGCCCGCTGTCCGGACGGATTCGTCCTTCTCCCTCATCCGGGCGCGTCATCCGCTCATCGACCCTAAAAAGTGCGTTCCGGTGGATATAGCATTGGGCCGGGAGTACGATTCGCTCATCATCACCGGTCCGAACACCGGCGGTAAGACTGTTACGCTGAAAACAGCCGGTCTGCTTTGCGCCATGGCGCAGTGCGGCTTTTTGATCCCCGCCGACGAGCGCAGTGAGATCTGCGTGTTTGATGAGTTCCTCGTGGACATCGGCGACGAACAGAGCATCGAACAGAGCCTGTCCACCTTCTCCGGCCACATGAAGAAGATCACCGGCATTCTGGAACTGGCTATGCCGCACACCCTCGTTCTTCTGGACGAGTTGGGTGCCGGTACCGACCCTGCCGAGGGTGCGGCGCTGGCCGTGGCCATCATCGAGGAACTCCGCCGCCGCGGCGTGCTGCTGATGGCTACCACCCACTATGCCGAACTGAAGGTCTTTGCTCTGGAAACCAAGGGCGTTATCAACGCCAGCTGCGAGTTCGACCTTGAGACCCTGCGCCCGACCTACAAGCTCAGCGTCGGCGTGCCGGGCAAATCGAATGCCTTCCTCATCAGCGAAAAGCTGGGCATCCCGGAGCGAGTCATTGAGGCCGCACAACAGCACCTTTCCGCCGAGGATAAACGTCTGGATGCCGTTCTGGGCCAGCTCGACGATTTGAAGCTGCAGTTGAAGGAAAGCCAGAACGAAGTTGAAGAGCTGCGCAACGAGGCCACACATCAGTTGGATGCCGCCCGCAAAAAGCGGGACGAGCTCATTCAGCAGGGCGAAAACGAGCTGGAAGCAGCCCGTGCCAAGGCCCGTGCACTGGCACAGCAGGTGGAAAGCAAGGCCTATGCCTTGACCGATGAACTGCGCCAGATTCAAAAGGACGAGCGGATGAGCACCCAGCAAAAGGCGCAGCGCGCCCGCGAGATCGCCAAAAAGGAATCGGAAAAACTCTTCGTCGGCACCGAAGTCGTGCACAACCCCGTTAAGGAGTTCGTGCCGCTGAAGGAAGTCAAGGTAGGGCAGGAGGTCTGTATTGCAGAACTGAATCAGCTTGCGACCGTGCTGGCCCTGCCGGACAAAAACGGCGACGTGCTGGTTCGTGCTGGCATCATCAAGACGAAAGTCCCCCTCAAGGGTCTGAAACAGCCGGAAAAGTTGGTCAGGGAACCGCAGCCAAAAACCAAGGCGCAGCAGCGTTATTCCCGCCTGACCGGCGACGCCAACCGTCCAAATGGCCGGGTCGAGCGCGTCCAGCGTTCTGCAAAGATGGAGTGCAACCTGCTGGGTCTGACCGTAGACGAGGCACTGCCGGAGGTAGATTCCTTCATTGACCGCGCCATCCTGAACGGGCAGACAGTGGTGTATCTGATCCACGGCAACGGCACTGGTGCGCTGCGCACAGCCATCCACAAGCACCTGCGCGGAAACCGAATGGTTAAGAGCTTCCGCTTGGGCCGCTACGGCGAAGGTGAAAGCGGCGTGACCGTCGTAGAATTAAAATAATTTGTCGTGTCAAAGCCTGTCCCTGAGCAGCTTCTGCGGACAGGCTTTGTTGTATCAAAAGCAGGGAAGTGCCTATGGCAAAACATGCAGTCCATCGTAAAAAGAAGAGAATCCACAGCGCTTTCTCGTTCCGTTACGCACTGGTATTATGCCTTTGCGTCATCGCCGTTTGTTTCGGCCTTTATTTGTGCCATGAAGCCTTTACCATCGGGCAGAGGAATCCCTCCACTGAATCGGAAGATGACTTCCGCCCCACGATCGGTGAGCCGCCGTATCGCATCGCGGTAGACGCCGGGCACGGCGGCAGTGATCCGGGTGCAAGGGGAGTCGTAGAGGAAAAAGAGATGACCGCCGCCACTGCAGAAGCGCTTTTGGCATGGCTGGAGCAGGACCCGAACTTCATCCCGCTCCGGACCCGCGAAAATTATGACACGACTGCCAAACCCTCCGAGCGAGCCGCCGCCGCCAACGCGCTCTCGCCAGATCTGCTGCTTTCCATCCATGGCAATTCCGCGCCGGAGGGCTCGACGGCCTCCGGGTTTGAATGCTATCCGACCGTTCCGGGCAGGACGTGGCACCGGGAGAGTTATTACTTTGCCAAACAACTGGCCAGCGCCATGCGGTCCGCAGGGGCCAGTCTGCGGGGGCGCGGGGGAATCCGGTACATATATTATATCGGGGAGACCAAGCAATTGGTCGAAAGCAGCCACACCGAAGTGCGCGAAGAGCGAAGCTTTACGATTCTGGAAGATGCGAATTGTCCCGCCGTTCTGGCAGAACAGTGCTTCGTGACCAGCGAAGCCGACGTTGCACAGTTTGGCAGCGAGGACGGCTGCAGACGGACAGCCCGCGCGTACTACGAAGCGATCTGTGCATATTTTGAGACAACACCGCTGCCGGAATAGCACGGCATCGAACCCTCTGGAAAAGAGTCAATGACCCTCCGAATTTTTTCTGACCGCAGCCGCGGGGAGAGAGTGGAGGGTCTGATTTTTTGATCGTATAAGTTTCGTATAATGCACGTTATGTGAAATATAGGGGAGTGAAAAAGCCCTCTTTTCCGGATTTTCGCTCCGTTTCGGCCATCCGGCTCACATCCAGCCGTCTTGGGCGCATTTTGAGCCTTTTTCTGCATGGTGTTCTTTGGATGTGTTTTTACACTGTTTTTTGTTATCTGTTTTCAGGTTTCTGTTTCAATGTCTTCGTCGTGATTCGTTTGTATTTTGTTCTGCGCCGTTACTGAATTTCCGTTTTGCAACTCCATTCTCATAGTTTTGCTTCTGATTTATTTCTGATTCACATTGTGGTACATTCCGTTGGATCGCGAAACAAAAACCGCCTGTGACGGGTCCATAAATCTCGTCATCGGCGGTTTTGCTTGATTCCGTAGAATTCACACCATTGGGTGTATTTTCTATCTCATTCCTGCACAGGTTCTTCCGGTTCCTTCATTGCGGAAACATCTGCACGGAATCCATCGTTGGCAGCTCCTTCAAAGGCTTCCATAGGCCCGGACGGAGAAGACTCCTCGGATTTACTCGCAGAATCGTTCATTTTAGCGGGAGGGACAGCATTTTCCCCGCTTATCTCCCCTGCCTCGCGTTCTGTTGTATCCAAGCTTGTTTTCTTCACTTCGCCAAGCGGATTCTGCTCGATAGCCGCACGCACCTGAAATTCCTGCAAATGTGTATAGATCTGAGTTGTTCCGACGCTGCTGTGACCCAAAAGCTGTTTGAGCGTCAGGATATCCACATTGCCGGTCTGGTACATCAGGGTCGCGGCGGTATGACGCAACTTATGGGTCGAAAAGCCTTTCAGCCCGGCCGCTTTCATTGCGCTGGTCACCAACTGCTCTACCCGCCGGTTCGAGATGCGATCCTTCCGGCGGCGGGTCACAAAAACGGCCTTTTCCTTGGGGTCGAGGCCCTCCATCGTATTGCGCTTTTTCAGGTAGAGCTGCAGCGCCTCAATACAGGCATCGTTCAGGTAGACCATCCGTTCTTTGTGGCCCTTGCCGAACAGCCGGATCTGCCGCTGTTCCAGATCAATGTCACCAAGATCCATCCCCACCAGCTCGGAAAGGCGCATTCCGCAGTTCAAAAACAGCACCACCATGCAGTAATCCCGTTCCGGGAAATCGCTCTGGTACTGGGTGCTTTCCAGAAGTTCTCTGGACTGTTCTGCCGTCAGATACTTGGGCAGGACTTTATCCTGTTTCGGTGGTTTGATGGAAGCTGTTGGGTCCTGCGAAAGCCGGTTGACCTGATTGACCAGATAATCGTAGAACCCGTGCAGACTGGCCAGCCGCCGGGCGGTGGAGGATTTTTTGTTGCCGCATTCTCGGTTCAAAAAGTACAGATATTCGTAGATGTCTTCCTTTGTAACGCTGCCCCAGAAGGCCGTATCCAGCCCTTTGGGGTCGATCTCCTTCATCTCAACATCTTCCGGCACAAGCCCCTTGCGGCGCTTCATAAAGCGGGAAAAGCCGCGCAGGTCGCAGTAATAGCTGAACGCTGTGTTCGCGCTTTTGCCCGCAATCACTTCCAGATACCGCACATACTCCACGATATCCGGTGAGGCATCATCAAACGGTTTGTGCTTGCTGGGATTCTTTTCATCAAGATAGATGGACATATCGTTTCCTTATCTCTTATAAGCGGTCATTTTTCAGCGCATGGATGGCGTCGGCGATATAGGCGGCACCCACGAGCTTCATGCCGGGATAATCCGCCGGGTTCAGGTGCGCAAGGCTGTGCTTCGGCACAACGGCACGTTCAAAGCCGATGCGCTCTGCCTCCCGCAAACGCTGTTCCAGATTGGGCACACTGCGCACCTCGCCGCCAAGGCCGACTTCGCCGATGGCGATCAGCTTATCGCTGACCGGCTGATCCAACAGCGACGACACCATGCTCAGGCAGACGGCCAGATCGCAGGCGGTATCCCGCAGCGCGATGCCGCCGACGATGTTGATATACACATCCAGATTGCCGAAGAAATAGCCCGCCCGCTTTTCCAGCACCGCGATGAGAAGGTTCATGCGGTTGTAATCGTAGCCGCTGCACGCACGGCGCGGTGCCGGGAAATTCGTCTTGGTGGCAAGGGCTTGGATCTCGCTCAGGATGGGGCGGCTGCCCTCCATCGTACAGGCGACGCAGTTGCCCGAAACCCCCAGTGGGCGGCCTTCCAGCAGCATCTGGGACGGGTTTTCGATTTCTTCCAGCCCCTGCCCTGTCATATCGAACATGCCGAGTTCATTGGTCGAGCCATAGCGGTTTTTGGCTGCGCGCAGGATGCGGTACGGGAGCATTTTGTCTCCCTCAAAGTAAAGCACCGTATCCACGATATGCTCCATGACTTTGGGGCCTGCAATGGCACCGTCCTTGTTGACATGGCCGACGATGAACATCGGGATCTCCTGCTTTTTGGCCACGGCAAGCAGCCGGGCCGCGCTCTCCTTGACCTGACTGACCGTGCCGGACGAGGACGAGATATCCATGCAGCGCATCGTCTGGATGGAGTCGATGACGACAAGGTCCGGCTTTTCCTTTTCGATGAGGCCGCAGATCTCGTCCACGTCGTTTTCAGCGGCCAGATAGATATTCTCCTGCGGGATCTTCAGCCGGGCCGCGCGGAGTTTCACCTGCCGCACCGACTCCTCGCCGGTGATATACAACACCGTGTGCTGGTTCGAGATGGCCCCGCAAAGCTGGAGCAGCATCGTGGATTTGCCTACGCCCGGCTCGCCGCTGAGCAGCACCACGCCGCCCAGCACGATGCCGCCGCCCAGCACCCGGTCCAGTTCCGAGATGCCGGTCAGGATGCGGCTCTTTTCCTCGGTCGTACTGATATCGGCCAGACGCTTTGCCGTCAACGAGGTGACGCCCTCCTGCCGGGTCGGTGCCGCCTTGCTGCCCGAAAGGCCCGCTTTGGGTGCTTCCGCCACCACATCCTCGTTCATCGTGTTCCAGCTTCCGCAGCTGGGGCAGCGTCCCATCCAGCGCGGGCTAGTTTCCCCGCAGTTGGAGCAAACATAAACGGTTTTTAATTTCGGTTCTTTCATATACGCTCCTGTCAGGCCCGCCGGGCAGCGAGCCTGTTTTTGTTGTTCGTTCTTATATTACCACATCCGGCGGACCCCCGCAAGGAAAGTGCTTATTTTACCTCTACGATGGTAATGTTCTGGGCCGTGACATTGCTCTTGCTGAGCACGATATCCCGGATCTGCGCCACCTGTGCCGCCGTCAGTGCATCGCCGGAGGTCATCACAGTCAGGTCGGCCCGGCCGGACTGTAAAAAGCAGAGACAATCTGCAAAGCCTTTGGCCCTGACCAAGGTTTCAATCTCATTTTCCGCGTTGAGGTCTTCGAGGCTGCCGGTCAATTGCTGGGTATAGCTCTTCTTTTCCTCGGCGGAGAGCGAAGCGGATTTCAGTGCCTTCTGCACAGCGTCCATGGCTTCGTCGTGGGCCTTGGTCCGCTTGAGCCGGGCTTCCTCAAAAAACTTGGAGCCGCTGTTGTTGGCCACGCTGACGAGCTGCGCCTCCCCGTAATTCTTGTTTGCACTGGAAACCGCTTCCGCCTCAGTCATCAGCCCATCCATGATCGGGGCCGAGACGGCTTCCTCTGTTTCCACCGCAGCCGCTACATTGACGGCATCCTCTTCCAGCGTCACGCCCGTTCGCGCATACTGCCAATTGAGGTAGACCGCCACAACAAGCGCCGCCGCCAGTGTGATGGCAGTCGCTTTTCGGGTATTTTTCGAAATGGCTCTCATGAAAATGCTCCTCCTTCTCTCAGCATCGCAAAGGCCGGTCAGCTCCGGCGCTGTGCTACAACGATCCGGTTTGCGGAAAGGTCCAGCAGCGCCCGCACAAGCTCTGTGATCTGTGCAGCCACCCGGATATCGCCCCCGCCGTCGCAGACGACCGCAGCGCCGCAGACCTGCGGCAGATAGATCGTCTGTGCCAGCGCCGTGCCGTCCTCCAGCAGAACGTGTGTCTCCTGACTCTGGGTCTGTCCCGACTGCGTGTCCGTCGCATATACCGTTTCCTCCCCGCTTTCCAGTGTGATCATTACCGTCGTCGTTCCCGCCCCGTCGATCTGCTCGATCAATTCCTGAAGCTGTTCCTCCAACTGTTCCCGGTAAGCCGTTTCGTCTGCCGGAGCCAAGACGGGTGCCTTCACCGCGTTTGTGGGCAGCAGCTCGGAAAGCAGCAGCAGGATCATCGCCGCTGCCCCAAGCACCACCGCAAGCTTTGTGCGGTTCTGCTTTTCCAGCAGCGAGCGAAGTGTAAAGACCCCGGTCTTCTCCTGTCCTTCTTTCATGGCTGTATCTCCCCGCCGGGGGCATTCCATTCCGGCCTGACCCCCAGCGCTTCTTCCACGATCTTCTCCACCGCTTGCTGCTGCTCCGGGGTGCAGTCTGCTGCGGGCGTTACCGTAACGGAATCGACCGTAACGCTATCCGATGCGGAACGCAGGGCAAGCGCGACCCCGGCAGAGACGCCAGCCTCCCGCCGGAAGCGCTCTTCCAAGTCCTGCTCCAACTGCGTTTGTGTCTGAGCCAATGCAGCCTGTTCCCACGTTCCAAGCTCGACCGAAGAGACTGTGGGGACCGAAAACACGTCGCCTTCTGCCTTGAGCTGCGGAAGCAAATGAAGCGCCGCTGCTAAAATATATAGCCCTGCCACCACTTTTATACCCCGCCGGGCCCAGCCGCTCTCTGTAATTTGTGCCACCAGTTCCGCGCAGATACACGCCGTGCAGAAAACCGCCATCGCCGCCTTGAGTCCCTGCACCTCATCCACCTCCTACCAAAAACAGCAAAGCCGTCCCGACCACGGCCAGCCCCGCAAACAGAGCCGTGACCGCCATCATGCAGCGCACCGCTTCGGCAAAGCAGCCAAGCAGCTCCTGCCCCCGTGCATTTCCGGTCAGGGAGCAGAGGACCCCGCAGCCGGAGAGCAGCCCAAGCTGCACCAGCATTCCCAGATAGACCGGAACAAATTCCGCCGCGATCGTCAGGAGCGCCGCCAGCCCCAGCCCGCTTTTCAAAAGCTGGACACTGGCCAGCACCGCCTCCGAAGCGTCGCTCAGCGTTTCGCCCACGATGGGGATGGTTCCCGTCAGGAGCTGGCCTGTGCGCAGGGCTGCGCGGTCAAGCTGCCACGCCGAAAGCCGTTGCAGCCCCAAGAGCGCCGCCAGAAGTTTGCCCGCCCAGCGAAGGAGCTTCTGCAAAAAGCTACCCAAGGCTCTGCAAAAGCCAGAAAGACCCGCTTCGGTGCTGACACAGCACGCCATGCTCAGCGCGAGGTAACATTGCAGCAGCGGCGGGACCACGGCCGCCAACCCCTGCGCCAGAAAACAGAGCAGCGTCAGGAAAAAGCCGCTGGCCGATGCTCCTGCCGCGCTCTCGCCGCCCAGCGTCAGAACCCCCGCATATACGGGCAGGTACCCCAGAAGAAAGCGGTTCCAGCTTTCGATCTGCACACAGAACTCGTCCGACAGCGCGACAAGCTTTTCCCACAGCAGCACCCCGCAGCCGCCCGCACAGACAAGGTCCAGCAGGGTCCCATCCGCACGTTCCCCCAGCAGCAGGGCAATCACCGCGCTCAGGATCAGAAACAGCAGCACCTGCGCATAGCCGCCGACCGCCTCTCGCAGCACGTCCCCCAGCTCCGCCGGGAAAAAGCCGCACAAGGTCTTGAGCGGATGATCCACCAGCTCGGTAGGCGATACCGGGCTTTGCTCCAGATACGGTCCCCAGAGGTCGCCCCCCGGAAGCAGAGTATAGAGTTCCTTCATCCTGTCATGCTCCCGATCCGCTGTAATATTTCCTCCAGCAGAGGCCATGCCGCCGCCAGCACCAGACACCGCCCCGCAAGCCCCACGCACCACGCCAGAGAATCCGCTCCCGCTTCCTCGCAGAGGGTGCGGGTGTAATCCGTGAGCAGAAAAATGACCGCGCTCCGGACAAGGCAGGAAAAGGCCGTGCCTCCCGCCTGTTCCCCCAAACGCGCTACGCCAAGCAGGACGGACCGGAACACCGCTCCCACCCGCACCAGAATCACCAGCGCTGCCGCCAGCGAAAGGAACAGCGCATAGGACGGGACACTGCGCTTCAGCGCCGTATAGAGTAGCGCCGCCAGCAGCGTGATGCCGAAGACCGCCGTGAGCGTGTTCATAAGGAAAATAGTGATTTGATGGTCACAAACAGGACGCTGATCTGTTTGACCAGAATCGACAGTACGACCACAAGCCCCGCAAGGGTGGTCATCATAGCCTGATCCTCCCGCCCGGAACGGATCAGAAGCTGGTTCAGCACCGCCACGATGATGCCGATGGCCGCAATCTTGAAGATCAGATCGATTTCCATCTCCGTCATCCTTTCAAAGCAGCAGAATGGCCGCCGCCAGCCCCACAGAAAAGCCCATTTTATGCGCCAGCTCCATTGTAACGTTCAGGCGCGGCGTAAGGTCATCCCGGAACGCTTCGAACTGCGTGATGTACAGCGCAAGCCGCTGGCATTCCTGCTGCGCTTCCGCACGGCCAAGGCCCGCCATGCAGTTTTGGAACGCGGCCTTTTCCCGCCGGGATAACTGCGGGAACGGTTCCAGCTCCTGCAGAGCCCCGGCAGCTTGTCCGACCAGACCTTCCCGCTGCAAGCGAACAAATAAAGAAGCCAGATCTGCCCGGCGGAACTCGATCTCCCGGCGGATGCGGTCGAGTAATTCGATGGTTCTTTGAAGCGCCCGCTGATGCTCGGATGTCCGCACGCAGATGCTGTCCCCGACACACCAGCCGCAGAGCACAAGGCAGAGCGCCCCAAATCCGCGCAGACTGCTTCCGCTCATAAAAACCGGACCTCCCGGATCTGGCCCGGCGCCGTCCGGCCTTGGAGCCAGACCAGAACCTTCACCGCGCCGCGGGCTTGCAAAGCCTGTACCTGCGGTCGGCCGACCGCTTCTTCCGGGGTCCCAGCGTGAAGGGTCGCAACGAAATCCACGCCGCTGAACATGCCTTGTTCCAGCGCGGAAACCTCTTCCATGCCGCCCAGCTCGTCCAACAGCAAAACCTGCGGCGAGAGGGTCCGCAGCGCCATCTGCACAGCCTGTCCCTTCGGGATGCCGGAAATGACGTCCAGCGCCTCGCCGGGGAAAGTCCGCCGGGGCATTCCGGCAAACAGCTCCCGCCGTTCGTCGATGACGGAGACGAGCTTTTTCTGCCGGGCAAGCTCCTGCGCCATGCTCCGCAGCACCGTCGTCTTGCCGCTGCCCGGTTCGCCGACAAGAAGCATCCCGATGAAATGTTCCTGCAATGCGGCGCGCAGCTCTTCGGGAAGGTCGATCGTTTTTTCCCGCGCGATGCGGAGGTTCACTGAGGTCAGCTCCTGCAGCACGATACCCTGTTCCGCCGTCTGCAAAAACTGCCCGCCCAGACCGGCCCGGCACCCGGACGCAAGGGTGACATACCCCTGCGCGATCTCCGTCTGGTGGGTGTGGACCGAACCGCCGCAAAGGGTGAAGAGGATCTCTTCCATCTGCGGCGGGGTCAGGCGAAGCGTTTGCAGCGCCTTTCCTTCCCCTCCCAGTTCCTGCGGGGCATATACCGCACCGCGCACCGTAAACATCGGCGTACACCCCACCCGCAGCCGCACTTCCTGTACCTGCGGCGCAAGCGTGCTTGGCAGCTCCAGCAGCGGACGCGCCAGCCAGCTCGGCAGAGTTTGGATCACCTGATCATACTCGTCCATCTTCCGTTTCTCCTTCCGCGTCTCTTGCCATCACTTTATGCGGCAGGGCGGAAAGTAGAACCACCCACGCAAAAAGCCCGCACAGCGGCAGTTGCTGTACGGGCTTATAAGATCGGACTCTATGGAATTATGCTTCGGGGGTCGGTTCGTCGTCACGCAGCATGGCGAGGAACTCTTCCTCCGTCAGCACCGGGATACCCAGCGCCTGTGCCTTGGTGAGCTTAGACCCGGCCGCCGTTCCGGCCACGACATAGGCCGTCTTTTTGGAGACGGAACCGCTGGCCTTGCCGCCGTTTTTCACGATCAGCGCCTCGGCCTCATTGCGGGAGAGCGTTTCCAGCGTGCCGGTCACTACCAGCGTTTTGCCCGCCAGCTTATCGCCCTTGGGCTCACCCTTCCACTGCATGTTCAGCCCGGCATCTGCCAGCCGATGAATCAGGTCGGTCGTGCCGTCCTTCGCAAAGAACTCGGTCACGCTCTGAGCCATCACACCGCCGAAGCCGTCGATCTCACTGATCTGCTCTTCGGTGGCTTCGCGGATGGCTTCCAGCGAACCGAAATGTTCTGCCAGCAGAGCCGCTGCCTTATCGCCGATATTTCGGATACCGAAACCAAACAACAGCTTATCCAGATTGTTCTGCTTGGAGTTTTCGATGGCTTGCAGCAGGTTGGTGGCGCTCTTTTCCTTGAATTTTTCCAGCGTCAGCAGCTGTTCCAGCGTCAAATCGTAAAGGTCCGCCGCCGAATGCACCAGCCCTTTTTCGACCAGCTGAGCCGCCACAGCGGCGCCAAGGCCGTCGATGTCCATGGCGTCGCGGGAGGCAAAATGGATGATGTTCCGCAGCGACTGCGCCGGGCACTCCGGGTTGACGCACCGCAGCGCCGCCTCGTCTTCCAGATGCACCACCGGCGCGCCGCAGGAGGGGCAGACTTCCGGCATCTGATAAGGCTGTGCCTCTGCTTCGTGGCGGGTCACACCGATGACTTCCGGGATGATATCGCCCGCCTTGCGCACCCGAATGGTATCCCCGATGCAAAGGCCGAGCTGACGGATGAAATCCTCATTGTGCAGGGTGGCGCGGGCGACCGTTGTGCCCGCCAGAAAGACCGGGTCAAAACAGGCCGTGGGTGTCAGCACGCCGGTGCGGCCCACGGCAACTTCGATGCTGTGCAGGGTCGTCTCCTTGACTTCCGGCGGGTACTTGAACGCGATGGCCCAGCGCGGGAATTTATTGGTCGAACCCATCCGGTCACGCTGTGCAAAATCGTTCACCTTGATCACGGCACCGTCCATGTCAAAGTCGAGGGTCGAACGGCTCTGGCCGATCTGCTCGATCTCTGCAATGGCGGTTTCGATGTCGTGCACCACATGGTAGCGGGGCGAGACCGGCAGCCCAAGGCTCTTGAGGTAATCCAGACTTTCGGCGTGGGTCGTCAGCTCCTTGCCGCGGATCTGCTGAACATTGAACACAAAGATGGACAGGCCGCGGCTCCCGGTGATCTTGGCGTCTTTCTGGCGCAGCGACCCGGCGGCCGCATTGCGCGGGTTTTTGAACGGTGCCGCGCCCTGCAGCTCCTGCTCAGCGCACAGGTGCCGGAAGGCCTCGTGGGGCATATACACCTCACCGCGCACTTCCAGAAATTCCGGTGCGTTTTTGAGCTGTTTCGGGATGCGCTTGATGGCCTTGACGTTGGCGGTCACATCCTCGCCGACCACGCCATCGCCGCGGGTCGAAGCCCGCACCAGCATTCCATTCTCGTACTCCAAGCTGCAGGAAAGGCCGTCGATCTTGATTTCGACCACATATTCCGGTTCCACGCCCGCTTCCCGCACCCGGCGGTCAAAGTCACGCAATTCCTCAAACGAAAATGCGTCCAGCAGGCTCTCCATCTTGACGGCGTGCGTGACCTTAGCAAACCGTCCGCTAGGGGTGCCGCCGACGTGCTGGGTCGGCGAAGTCGGCGTGACCAACTCCGGGAACTGCGCTTCCAGTTCCTTCAGCTCCCGCGTCAGGGCATCGTATTCAAAATCCTCCAGTTCAGGGGCGTCCTGATCGTAGTATAATCGGTTGTTCTTTTCGATCACGGTGCGCAGCTCTTCCACGCGCTTTTTTGCTTGCTCCAGTTCCAAATGGTCCACTCTCCTTTATCCTCTTTATTATACCACACCACGATCCTTCCTTCGAGGGATTTTTTAAACCGCCGCATCGCGATGTTTGACGCATTTCTGCTGTATACAAATTGTATTTTTTCGTTTTCGTGGATTGTTGAGCTTCCTAAATTCAGCCCGATTTCAGCTTCCTCTCGATTTACTCCTTGTTTTATTTTTACAATTTCAATCGTTGTGACGTTCTTTTCCGAACATAGGATTTTACAAATTGTTTTGCAGGATCTTCTGGATCTCCGGCAGATCTTTTGCAAAACAGATACCCTTCTGCCGTTCCTTAGAGGACAGACCCAGCTCGATCATATGATCCAGCAGCATCCGCAGCCCGGTATAGTAGCCGTCCAGATCGTACAGGATGCAGGGGGCTTCCAAGTGCTTGAGCGACACCTTGGACATCACCTCCGCGATCTCTTCCAGTGTCCCGGTGCCGCCGGGGAACGCAATGAAAGCATCCCCCAGCTCGATCATCTTCGTCTTGCGCTCCGTCATGTCCTTCGTGACGATCAAATCGGTCAGGCCGTCGTGCTGCAGCTCTCCCTTCACGAAGAACTCCGGCTCCACGCCGGTCACCTCGCCGCCCGCTGTGAGGACACTGTCGGCCAGCACCCCCATCAGGCCGCAGCGGGAGCCGCCATAGATCAGCGCGTTTCCGCTCTCCCCGATCCATTTGCCCAGTTCCTGCACCGCCGTTTTCAGTGCCGGGTCCGTTCCTTCGTTTGCCCCAAGATAAACCGTAATGTTCATCGTTTTTCCTTTCTTCGCATGGAGTCCTACAAAAAAGGAGCCATCCTCTTAAAAAGGACAGCTCCTTCAGAAGCCTATGAAACGATCAGATGCTGATCGTATTAGCAACGTCCACCAGTACGGGGTCGAGGCTCTTGGTCATCTCCAGTGCCTCATCCACGGGGTAATCCACCAGATGCTCCCCCTTCATGCCGACGATGCGGTTATACTTCCCCTGCTCCAACAGGCAGACGGCGTGATAGCCCATTGCGGAAGCGTTCACGCGGTCACGCAGGGTGGGAGAGCCGCCGCGCTGAACATGGCCCAGAATGGTGGCACGGGTGTCGATGCCGGTGCGGGCCTGAATCTCGTTGGCGATCTCCTGCGAGTGGCCGATGCCCTCGGCAACGATCACGATGAAGTGACGCTTGCCGGTGCGCTGGGTCTCGGTGATCTTATCGAGGATGTCGTGCTGCATGTCGAATTCCTTCTCCGGCAGCAGGACCGCCATAGCGCCCGAAGCAATGGCGACGTTCAGAGCGATGTAACCCGCGTTGCGGCCCATGACCTCGACGACACTGCAGCGGTCGTGGCTCTGGGTGGTATCCCGGAGCTTATCGATCATTTCCAGTGCGGTGTTCATAGCCGTATCGTAACCGATGGTGTAATCGGTGCAGGCAATATCGTTGTCGATGGTGCCGGGCAGACCGATCATCGGGATGCCGCGGTGTGCCAGCTCGCGGGCACCACGGTAGGAACCGTCGCCGCCGATGACGACCAGCGCATCAATGCCCAGTTCGCGGCACTTGGCCGCGCCCTTATCCTGACCTTCCTTGGTCTTGAACTCCAAGCAGCGGGCCGTGTAAAGGATCGTGCCGCCGGCCTGAATGATGTTGGAGACACTGCGCAGATTCATTTCAAAGCATTCGCCGTTCAGCAAACCATTGTAGCCGCGCTGAATGCCGATCATCCGATAGCCCTTGTGCAGACCTGTACGCACCACCGCACGAACTGCGGCATTCATGCCGGGGGCGTCGCCGCCGCTGGTCAACACACCGATCGTTTTGATTTGCTTTTCCATAAGAGAGATTCCCTCCAATTGTTTCTTCATTCACCTTGGAGCAGCGTTCCCTTCTTTCAAACGCCGTTCCTTTGCGTTGCTCATTTTGTATGACTTGCCTTCAAATATTATAGCACAGATTTCCCGTGAATCCAATACCTTTTTGAGACTCCGTTAAGATTTTATTGAAGTCTGCTTTTAAACGTTTCTGCGTCTGATTTTAAATTTTCACTCTTTGTAAGATTCGTTTCCTGACATGTTATTTTGTTGCAATGTTCTTTTCGCCGACCACGCGCCGCAGCTCCTCAAAGAAGAGCGGATGGCCCGACGTGTACAACCTGCGCGGGGCTGCCAGCTTCTGTTTGGTGTCCTCCAGATAGAAGATGACCGGCATATCACCGTCAAAAATCTCCAGCAGATTGATCACTTTCGCGTATTGCGGGCAGCTGCGGGAAGGCAGCCGGATATACAGCCGTTGGGCCGCGTCCCGCATAGGGTCGGGGCGGTTCGCCTGTGGGTTCTTCGGGTTGTAGCTTTCAATGGGCGAGATCGTCTCGGCCATCAGTTTTGCAGCCTCATCCTCGCGGACGGACAGCCGCCCCTCGATGACGACGACGGCGTTTTCCTTCAGCACATCCCGGAATGCGTCCAGCACTTTGGGGAAGACGATGACCTCCATCGTGCCGGTCAGATCCTCCACGCTGGTAAAGGCCATCATGCTGTTGGACTTGGTGGTCATCATCCGGCTCTTGACGACGGTGCAGACGATGCGGACATGGGCATTGTCCAGCCCATGTGCCTCCTCGCCGGTCAGAGCCTTGATGGAATGAGTGGCAAACTTCGCCGACTGCTCACGGTAAGCGTCCAGCGGGTGCCCGGAAAGGTACAGACCGCTGACCTCCTTTTCCTGCTGGAGCAGTTCGGTGTGGGTATATTCCGGCAGATGCTTGATCTCATACGCCTTCTCGGCGGCAGGCTCTGCACCTCCGCTCGTCAGCGAGAACAGGTCGATCTGGCCTTCCAGATTCCGCTTGGCGTCACTTTCCACGCTCTTGATCACGCCATCCACGGCCTCCACGAGGCTGTGGCGGTTCTCCCCCATGCTGTCGAACGCACCGGCCTTGACGAGGCTTTCCACGGCCCGGCGGTTCATTTCGTTGCCGTACAGCCGCTTGCAGAAATCGTACAGGCTGGTGTAGGGGCGATCCTCGCGCTCGGCCACGACCCGCTCCACGAGGTTGCGGCCGACACTCTTCACCGCGTTCAGGCCGAAACGGATCTGCCCGTTCGCATCGGCGGTAAAACCGCCATTGGAAACATTGATATCCGGCGGAAGGACCTTGATGCCAAGGCGGGCGCACTCGCCAGAATACTCGATGACTTTATCGGTATTATCCAGCACGCTGGTCAGCAGCGCCGCCATAAACTCGCTGGGGTAATGGCACTTGAGGTATGCAGTCTGGAATGCCACATAGGCATAGCACGCCGCATGGCTCTTATTGAAGGCGTAAGACGCAAAACTCGACATCTCATCGTAGATCTCATTGGCCACTTTCTCGGAGATGCCGTTGGCAACACAGCCGGGGCATTCGTGGCCCGGCTCGGTGCAGCCGTGGACAAAATGCTCCCGTTCCGCCTCCATCACGGCGTGCTTCTTTTTGCTCATGGCGCGGCGGACATTGTCTGCCTGTCCGAACGAGAAGCCCGCCAGTTCCCGGAAGATCTGCATGACCTGCTCCTGATAGACGATGCAGCCGTTGGTGACGTCCAGAATGTGCGCCAGCTGCGGCGTCTTGTAGCTGATCTTGTCCGGTTCATGGCGGTTGCGCAGGTAGGTCGGGATCGAGTCCATGGGGCCGGGGCGGTATAGGCTGATCAGAGCGATGACATCTTCAAGGTTCTGCGGCTGCAGACCGGCCAGAACCTGCTTCATGCCCGAAGATTCGAGCTGGAACACGCCCTCCGTCTCGCCCTGTCCCAGCATCTTGTAGGTGTCCGGATCGTCGTAATCGAGCTTTGCAACGGAAAAGTCCGGGTCCTTTTTCTGGACAGCCACTTCGGCGTCCCGGATGACGGTCAGGGTGCGCAGACCGAGGAAGTCCATCTTCAGCAGACCCAGTTCCTCGATCTCGGTCATATTGAACTGGGTCACGGGGAGACCGTCGTTGGTGGCCAGCGGCAGATAGTAATCCGTCGGCTCCGGCGTAATGACAACGCCCGCCGCGTGGGTGGAGGCATGGCGCGGCATTCCCTCCACTTTCAGGGCGGTGTCGATCAGCTCCGTCACCTTCGGGTCGGTGTCATACATCCGCTTCAGCTCCGGCGAGACCTCCAACGCGCGTTTCAGCGTCATTTTCAGCTCCATCGGGACCTGCTTTGCCACCACATCCACGTCCTGATACGGCATTCCCATCACGCGGCCCACGTCGCGGATAGCGTTGCGGGCGGCCATGGTGCCAAAGGTGACGATCTGTGCCACATGGTCGGCACCGTATTTGCGGTTGACGTAGTCGATGACCTCCTGCCGGCGCTCGTAGCAGAAGTCCACGTCGAAATCGGGCATACTGACACGTTCCGGGTTCAAGAAGCGCTCGAAGATCAG
>ENA-ORIC01001187-ORIC01001187.1-human-gut-metagenome-genome-assembly--contig:-NODE-1187-length-26530-cov-3.948361_pt1 | contig 26530 bp, 20 predicted proteins | sample MGYA00243023_ERZ508732 | MGnify/ENA primary metagenome ERZ508732 (study PRJEB26277, sample SAMN04329767) | human gut metagenome | biome: human-associated habitat | host: Homo sapiens | place: USA...
CTATGAGCAGAACCGTAAATCTGCCGAGAGATTTATCGCGCTGATCGACAAATATGAAAACTTTGATACGCTGACAACGACCATGCTCAATGAGTTTGTAGAGAAAATTCTTGTCCACGAACGCGCCCGGAAAGGCAGTCAGGACACTACGCAGGAGGTCGAGATTTACTTTAACTTTGTCGGAAAATATATGCCGCCCCACTTCGGAGAAGTGACGTTGACGCCGGAAGAACAGGAAGAATTGCTGTTAAACAACGAAAGAAACAGAAAATTCATAAACAGGAGATAGAGCTATGAAAGATATACTGGCAGAACTGATGGGGGAATGGTGTACGGGAGTAAATATCGGCGGCATTATTCTGAAAATATGCCTTGCGATCGTATTGTCGGCGGTGATAGGCAGCGAAAGAGCCACGAAACGGCATGCGGCGGGGCTGCGTACGTTTATGCTGGTATCTCTTGTTTCCGCGCTTGCCGCCACGGTGGATAAATTTTTGATTACGGAATACGGAGTAAGCATCCCCGTAGTAACGGGCGCCACCGTAATCGGGCTGGCAATCGTCAGTTCCAATACGATTTTATACAGTTCCAAAAGTCAGATAAAGGGGCTTACCACGTCGGTGGCGTTGTGGGGAAACAGCATCCTGTCCGTATTGATCGGTCTGGATTTATATCTGATCGCGTTGGTTGCCTTTGCGGCGTTTATGCTGTGCCTGACGGGTTTTATGCGGTTCGAATACGCGCTGAAACGCCGTTCGGATTATTTTGAAATCCATCTGGAATTGAACAATAAAAATTCGTTGCAGGAATTTATCGCCGTGATAAGAAAACTCGGACTGAAAGTAGACGATATAGAATTGAATACCGCATATATGAATACGGGGCTTTTCGTCTATTCGGTGTCGCTTTCGATAGATAAGAAAAAAGTCGGGCAGAAAGTAAAACACGACGATATTATTTCCGCGATTTCGGAACTGGAATACGTAAATTACGTGGAAGAATTGGGTTGTTGAAAGATTAAATCGCGGCGGGAACGGAAAAAGCGTAGAAATATTTTAATATAAACCGATTGCCTTTCTTTTGCGTGCCGTTTTGGATTTTCGGCTTTAATTTCAAAATAATCGAAGAAACATTGTAAGAATCCTGTTTGTTGCGATAAGAATCCGCGCGAGAAGAGCCCGAAGATAAATTTCATGGAAAATATTCGTTAATCGGAATGTGCGGAAGGGAAAGCGTTTGCGGGCGGCGAAGAAGAGGAAGCAAAGATTTTTTGTTGCGCAACGGCAAGCAGCGGCGCACTGCGAAGTAACTTTTTAAGTTATGGAACAGTGCGTTTTTTGTAAAGAAAAACCGCCCGCCGGGCGAGCGCTTAAAAGGCGCAACTTACCGTTATTATCTCTTACCGACGAAACTATTTTACAATAAAAGAATTTTGTAATAAAAACGTAGATTTTTATTATTGAAAATAGGGTATAATAATGTTATAATAGTATAAAACAATATTTCGTTACAAAAATATTGTTTATTAAAAAGAAGAGGCTTAGCGCATATGAAACTTGATTTTAAAACCTATTCCGATAAAGTAAGAGGTTGTTATACGGGAAAAAATATAGGCGGAACGCTGGGCGCGCCGTTTGAATGTTATCGCGGCGTGTATAATCTCGATTGGTTTATGCAGGATATTTCTTCGCCTATACCAAACGACGACGTGGATTTGCAACTTGTATGGCTTGCCGCCGTGGAACGCGAGGGGCGGCATATCGATTCGCACGTGCTTGCCGAATACTGGGAAACGTACGTAAGCGCGCAGATTTCCGAATACGGCACAAGCAAAAACAATTTCGGCATGGGGATTCTGCCTCCGCTTTCGGGGTATCTTCGTAACGAAAACCGCAACAGCAACGGCGCGTGGATCCGCACGGAAATCTGGGCGTGCCTTTGCGCGGGAAACCCTGCGCTGGCGGCTAATTACGCTTATTACGACGCGTGCGTAGACCATTCGGACGAAGGCGTGTATGCGGCTACGTTTACGGCGGCGGTGCAGGCGGCGGCGTTTTTCGAAACGGACAGAGAAGAACTGATCAATATCGGTCTTTCGTATATTCCCGAAGATTGCGGCGTAAGCCGCGCCGTAGCGTTGATACGGCAGTGCTATAAAAACGGCGACGACTGGAAAACGGCAAGAAAGAAACTTCTGATTGCTTTGCCGTCATCGTTCGGCGAAATGGACGGCGAATGGAAAGGCACCGCTTCGGTGCCGGCTTGCGATAAATGCCCCGTGCAACAAAAGGATAACGATATTCCGAAAGCGGAACACGGCTACGACGCGCCCGCCGCAATCGGCATCGTACTGCTCGGCTGGTATTACGGCGAGGGCGATTTTGCGAAATCGGTGTGTCTTGCGGTGAATTGCGGAGAGGACAGCGATTGCACGGCGGGAACGCTCGGCTCTGTTTTAGGGATTATCGCAGGCGAAAGCAATTTGCCCGAAAAATGGAAGAAAGCCTGCTCGCAGCAAATCGCTACGTGTACGCTTCGCACCGACAACGTATTTTTACCGAAAACGATTCCGGAATTTTGCGATCGCATCGTAAGGCAAACGCCCGTAGTATTGCAGGACTATTGCCGTTTCGGCGAAAACGGAGAATATACGATAGAGCCGGTTGCGGAATTCAGGTACAGAAAAGGCGCGTTCCGTTGCAACAAGCATGAAGATTTCGCGGAGTTGCTTGCGGAACAGGGGCGTACGGTGCGGTTCCATTTTCGCGGGCTTACCGTAAAAGTAACTTATGACGATACGCGCGTATTGCTTACGGACGGAGCGGAAAAAACGCTGGAACTTACTTTCGTAAACAATCTTTATACGCCGCAATATCTGAAACTGCGCTATCTCGGAATTCCGGAAACGTGGGAAGTAAAAGGCGGCAAAGAACAATGCGTAGGGCTGGAACACTGGCACGGCAGCAGCAACGTGAATTCGATTGATTTTACGTTTACGCCGCACGGCCCCTATACGGCAAAAACAGAAATCGTTCTGGAAATTTCCGTGAACGGCAGAGGCGAAAAAATGTACGTTCCGCTGACGTTTTTCAACGGCAGATGCGGGGAGTAAAGGATTGGTTATGGATATTAACGACAAAGAAAAGCAAATCGAAGAACTGATTGAAAAAATGACGACGGAAGAAAAAGTTGCGCAGACGTTGCAGCTTTCCTATCAGTCGATGTCGGCGGAAAAATTCGAAGAGACGGTGCAAAAAGGCGTGCTCGGTTCGTACCTGCACGTGCTGGGCAAAGATACGGAAAAATACATAAACGCGGCTAAAAACAGTCGGCTGGGCATTCTGCCGATGTTCGGTATCGACGCGATACACGGGCACGCGCTGCTTCGCGGCGCAACGGTTTTCCCCTCGCAGCTTGCCGTAGCGTGTACGTTCGACGAAACGCTTACGGAAGAAATCGGACACGCGACGGCGGAAGAAGTTGCCGCAGACGGGCTGGACTGGGTGTTTTCGCCCGTGCTTTGCATCGGCAGAGATTTGCGCTGGGGCAGAGTGGATGAAACGTTCGGTGAAGATAAAACGGTGGTATCGCGGCTGGGCGCGGCGATTATTCGCGGGTATCAGACGGACAATCTCACGGCGGCGTGCGCGAAACACTATCTTGCGTACGGCGAAGCCACGGGCGGAAGAGATTCTTACGATACGGAAATCACCGAGCGGAAAGCGCGCGAAATCTTTTTAAAGCCGTTCGCCGCCGCTGCGGAAGCCGGTTGCGATACGTTTATGACGGGTTACGGCTCGATAGACGGCACGCCTTTGACGGCGAATAAACGCTATCTGCGCGAAATTTTAAAAGACGAACTCGGTTTCGACGGGTTTGTGGTTACCGACTGGTACAATTACGATTCGTTGATCGGGGGGCAGCGCTATTCCGGAAACATAGAGGAAGCGGCAGCCGCGGGCATGAACGCGGGCAACGATATGAGCATGAACAGTCCCGATTATTTCGAAGGAGCTTTGGCTGCGGTGAAAAACGGGAAGATATCGGAAGCAACGCTCAACGATTCTGTGCGCCGGATTTTGCGCGTAAAACAGCGGCTGGGGATTCTGGACGGAAGCAGAAAATGCCCGCCGCGCAGCGTAATCGGCTGCGAAGCGCATAAAAAAATCAATTACCGCGCGGCTGTGGAAAGCGCGGTGCTTCTTGAAAACAACGGAGCGTTGCCGCTCGATAAAAAGAAAATCCGTAAAATCGCGGTCATCGGACCGAACGCGGACGACTGGCAGGCGCAGTACGGCGACTGGACGTATGTTTCTCACCCGGACCCGAACCCCGCCGCCGAGCCTACAGAAAACATCTATACCGTGCTTCGCGGCGTGAAAGAAGAATTTACAAACGCCGGAATCGTTTATGAGAAAGGTTGCGTCATCGAAGAAGAGATATCCGCGGCGGAAAGCGATAAACTGTTTGCGGCGGCGATCGAAGCGGCGAAGAACGCGGACGTCGTCATCGGCGTGTTCGGCGATAACTTAAAAGAAAACGGCGAGGCGAAAGACCGGGCTAAACTTGATTTATACGGCAGGCAAAACGAACTTGCCGGCGCCGTAGCCGCGCTGAACAAGCCGTTTATCGGCGTTGTCGTCAGCGGAAAACCGCTGGTTTTAACAACTTTGAAATCTGCGTGCGGCGCGTTGGTGCAATGCTTCAACGGCGGCGATCTTTGCGGCAAAGCGGTAGCCGCGCTGTTATGCGGAAACGAGAATTTCAGCGGAAAACTGCCGATTTCCTTCCCGTACGATTCGGCGGCGTTGCCTTGCTATTACGATCAGTACGATTCCTGGCACGGCGGCAAGTATATGGACGTGCCCGCCGGGTGCCTGTATCCGTTCGGCTACGGTCTTTCTTATTCGAAATTCCGCTACGGCGCGCCGGAAGTATCGCAAAAAGAGATACGCAAGAACGAAACGTTTGAGCTGACGTGCGAAATAACGAACGAGAGCAAAACGGACGGCGAAGAAATCGTTCAGCTGTATTTCCGCGACGAAGTATGTAAAAAACTTACGCCTGCGCATACTTTACTTGATTTCAAGCGGGCGACGGTGCCTGCGGGCGAAACGAAGAAAGTTGCGTTTAAAGTGGCGGCGGAATCGCTCGGCTATATGAGCGACGAGCTGAAAAACACCGTAGACGCGGGCGAATTCACGTTGTTTGTTTCGGGCGACGGAAAAAATTTCAAAACGACAAAAATCGTCGTTACGGATTGAGAAAAAGCGTCGGAAAATCAAGCGATGCGGTCAGCCGGACGGAAACAAACTTTTCATCCGGCCACGGAGGTTGAAATGTTCGTAAAATCGGCGATAAAATATTTCTTTTTATCTTTCTTTTCTAATCCGCTTGCGGAAGAAAGCAGGCGGCGCGGTTTGTGGCAGGGGATTTTGTCCTTTCTGCTGGGGCTGACGTTGTTTTTCTGCGGTTTAACCGCGGGCAGCGCGGCTTCGTTTTCGCCGCTTTATAAAAAGGCGGGAAGCTTCCGCGAATTTTTGTATAAGGCGGCGGACAATGCGGTAACGGTGGAGGTGAAAGACGGCAAGGCGCGCGCAAGCATCCGCGGCGAAAACAACGCGGCGATCGATACGTTCGCAAACGATGCCGACGCCGCGGTATATTCGCTGAACGGGTATAACCTGATTATCGATACGCGCGACGAAGCGACGACTTACAACGATTTTACGCTGACTTACGTATTGAACGGAAAGGAATATTCCGCCGAAGAATGGAGAAGTTTAAGCGAAAAGGAAAAGAAGAATTATTCCGTGAAGGTGAACTATTCTTCTTCCGCGCTTGTGCTTACCAAGGAAAAAGCGGAGGGCTACGCAGCGTGGATACTCGGCGCGGAATGCGATGATAAAGCGGCGAAAGAAAAATGCCGCGCGCTTTTGAATGACGCGGGAGAGCTTCCCGAAAAAAATTACAACGCGGCGTACGAATTGTACGTTTCGGCGTATTATTCCGACCTTTCTAAGATCGAGCGGTACGGCAAAGCGCCCACGATGCGTTCGTATTACATGAACACGTATCTTGCCGCGGATAAAAACGGCGATTTAAAATACGATAACTTCGTGGTGATTCTGCAAAATATTTATTTTTGTTATTTCACTACCGATTCCGGCGTAACGGTAAGCACGAACGGCTATTTTAAAGATATGCCCGATCTCACGGCGGATTCGCCCGCGGGGTATGACGAGTTGTTTTCGGCAATGCACGCCGCTTCTTCCGATATCGTCGCCGTAAATTACTTTTTGTATCTCGTGCGCGTGGCGATGTTTGCGCTTATCGCGTGGATCGTTTCGTCGCTGTTGATTTCCGTATGCGGCTGGATAGGCAGATGCGCGGACCTGAAGGAATACGGCTCGGCGTTTAAAAGTTTCGCTACGTTCTGGCTGTTTTCGGGCGTAACGGCGGCGATCGCTTCGTTTGTCGGTTCGTTTTTCCTTTCCCGCACGGCCGGTTTCTGGCTGGGCGCGGGTTTATATATCGGGCTTGCCGTGTTCCGCGCCATAGAGCAAAATATTTATGTTTTTGCAAAGCGCAGAAAGGAAGCGCGCGAAGAGGCGGAAGAAGAAAATGTTGATTCCGATTAAACGCGGGATACGCGGAAGGAGGGATTCATGTCGGGAAATAAAAAGGAAAATACGGAACTGCAATACGAAGCGGAACGCGACTATGTAAAAAGATTTATTGCCGAACAGTACGTCAGCCGCGGGTACTATATTCACTTTCATCGGAACATCGAAATTTACGGCGTGGTGAAAGGCGAGGTTTACGTTACCATCGCAGGCGAAAGCTGTACTTTGAAAGAAGGACAGATTGCGGTAATCAACGGCTTTGAAAGCCACAGCTACGAAATCGACGGCGAGGCGGAAATTTTTTATTTTCACGTGGGAACGGATTACGTACGCGATTTCAAGCAGCTGTATCCGAACCGGAAATTGCCGAGATGGCTGCTCGAACGCAAGCAGAACGCAACCATTATCTCGCAAATCAAAAAAGTGATGACAAGCGGCGGAAAGTGGTCGGATTTAAAGAAAACGGGTTTCGTATGCTCTCTTTTTGCGGATATTATTGATTTTTACGGACTGATCTCCTCGGTGCCCGCTACGGAAAGCGATAACGATCTTGTTTCGCAGGCAGTGCAATACATTTACGAGCATTATGCCGAGGATCTTACGCTGGAAACGCTTTCCCGGCACTTTTTCATGTCGCCGAAAGTTTTTTCCCGCAGAATTTCAAAAGGAATCAACTGCGATTTGCGCATTTTTGTAAACGACGTGCGCATACAAAAAGCCGTGCAGCTGTTGCATCTGCCTGAAAATAAAGCCCGGTCGGTGGCAGACGTGGCGTTTTCCTGCGGGTTCAACAATATGGTAACGTTTTACCGCAGCTATAAACGGAATTTCTGTTATAAAAAACTTCCGAAACCGGAAGCGAATTAATATAAACGAATCAGCAATCGCCGGAAACAATCGATTCCGGCGATTTTTGTAACAAAACAACGGACTTTTGATATTGATTTTTTCACGGAAAAGAATTATAATATAAACGAGAAGAAAGAAAGGGCATTTCTTTCCGGGACAAAACCGGTCGGGATGCCTGAAAGCAAAAACGCCGAAACAACCGGTTGTTTATTGCTGCTTGTGTAAAATAAACACAAGCAGCAACAGAAATTTATGGAGGATTGTGATGAAGAAGAAAATCACGGCAATGTTGTTGGCTGCCACCGTAGGCACGGGACTTGCGTTTTCCGCATGTTCTTCCGCTTCGGGGGCTACTTATTACGAAGTATCCGATTATCAGGGTACTACGTACGACGAAAGCGGACGCACAAAGTACAATAAGGCGCTGTTCTATGCGAATTATCAGCAGTACGGCAATCCCGATCCGTTCGTTCTCGATAACACTTCGCGCGACGGCTACTATTATCTGTATGCTACGGAAGCGTATATGCGCGCATGGCGTTCGGAAAATCTGACGGATTGGGAAGATGTGGGTACCACGCTGAACGCGGGACTCACGGGGACGGAAGTGGATCAAGCGATTACTCAGGACGTCTGGGCAAGCGAAGTTGTGTACGACGAAACAACGAAGATGTATTATATGTATTTCAGCGCTTCGCCCGCGGCGGATAATTCCGTACAATACGGCGGCGGGGCGTACGGTGCGATGAGCGAAAGCCTTCATTCGAAATACAACATGTACGTGGCATCTTCCTCTTCGCCCGCAGGGCCTTTCAATTTAATCGATTTCACGAATCCCCAAAGCTGCGGCGAGGGCAACGTGCACGATTACAATACTACCGTGGGTATCGCCATCACCGATGAAAACCGCGACGATTATAAAACGACGGTAGAACAGGACGGCGTGGAATACGCGCGCGCTTTCCCGCAGTATTATGCGAAGTATCTCGCGTTTGATCCAGAGGATTTCATTTACGCGTACGAGCACGCATACGATTCCGAAAATTATTCGTTGCCTATGATTTTGAACGGCGGCACGCTGGCCTCCATCGATCCGCATCCGTATGTCGATCCCGATACGAATCGGAAATATCTGTATATCGTGTGCGATAAAGCGGCGGGGCAGGTAGGTCTTGCCGTAATGGAAATGGAAAACTGGCTGAAACCGAAGTGGGATACCTTCCGTTTTATTGCGCACCCCTGCTATTATACGGTGGAAGATTATCTGAAATTTAACCGCGATAACGAAAGAGTTGCGCGCGTTACCTACGAAAACAGCGGCAACACGATTAACGAAGGTCCTGCCGTTATGAAGCACAACGGCAAGTATTATCTTTCGTTTTCCGTAAATTCATACGGTACAAGCGATTACCAGATCGGTCAGGCTGTTGCGGACAGCCCCCTCGGTCCGTTCCGCAAACTCACGGAAGAAGAGGGCGGTTTGTTGCTCAGCGCGCTGGCGGTAGAAAGTCAGCCCGCAGGAGAATCTTCCACACAGGCGCCTTCCGGCACGGGACATCACAGCTTTGTAACCGCGGGAAATCAGACGTTTATCGTATATCATCGCCACAGAGATTACGAAACGGCGGGCGAGGACAGATATACCGCGATCGATGAAATTAAATGGATAAAGAATAAAGACGGGCTGGACGTAATGTATGCGAACGGACCTACCGATTCCGTGCAGCCGCTGCCCGAGACGTATTCGAAATATAAAAACATCGCAGGCGAAGCGACGGTTACCGCCGATACCGAGGCTACGGACGTAGGCGCGCTGACGGACGGACTTTTAAGTATGCAGAAAATGTTCGGTTTTGCCGATTTCGTAAAAGAAACCGCAATTACGAAAACCACCTCGTTTACGTTTGATTTTGCCGAAGCGAAAACCATCCGCGCGTTGATGATTTACAATTCGAAAGACGTCGAAGCCATGTTCCTTAATGCCAGAGTAGAATTTACCTGCGAACAGGCGGACGGTACGACGATAACGAAAGTGATTAAAAATATTGCGTTCGATACAGATCAGTATTGCAGTAAGAGCGAATTTTCGGGCAAATATACCTATATCATGTCCGGAGCCGCAGCGGTAAGCGAATTCAACGAACTGAAAGCGAAATCCGTGAAAATTACGGTGAGCGTGCCCGAAGGGCAGGAGAAAGTCGGTTTATCCGAAATCCGTATTCTGGGGAGATGAAGAAGATGAAAAACAACAAGAAATTATCCGCAATGCTTGCATGCGCGCTTATTTCCTCGTGCGTAGCCGTTACGTTCGGCTCGTGCGGGGGCGGCGAAGCGAAAGATACCTACGTACCCGATGAAAACACTTACCGCTGGGCTAATACGCCCGCAGTGCAGGCGGAAATGGACGAGGGCGTAAAGATTGACGGCGAATTTAACGACAGCGTATACGAAAATATCAATTGGCTGGACGCTATCGACCGCCCGGACAGCGAGAAAACTTCGATAATCCGCGTGGGCACCGCAATTACGGCTAAGGGCGTGTATATTGCCGTAGACGTGGAAGAAAACGGTTCGAGAATTTATGTAAACCCGAATCGCGCCAGCTATTGCAACAGCTGTATCGAATTGTATATGGATATGGCAAGCGAAACGGATTTGACGAAGAAAACGTTTGAGCTGGACCTTATGGCGAACGGCGATTTTTCCGTCCGCAGCCGCGTTCCCGCCAGATGGGATTGGAAATCCGCTTACGCGCCGAACGATATCGCCCCGATAACCGCAGCGAAAACGAAGGGCGGCAAAGTAAACTCGGATACCTGCTACGGATATTCGTACGAAGTATTTCTTTCGAAAGGCTATCTCGAAAAAATGGGTTACGAATTTTCAGAAGAAATGGAAATCGCGCTCAATCCGGTGCATATCATTTCGCTTGATTATAATCAAACGAATTACCAGCTTGCCCGCGTTTATTCGCAATGGATGGCCGATTATTCGGATAATTACGACTGGGGCAAACCGAATACCTGGCTGACGTTCGGTAAAAACGGCTTGGAGACTTACAATGTAAACGTAACCGTAACGGGCGATAAAACGTTGGGCTCTATCGTCGGGGTGAACGGAAAGAACGAAATTTTCAAAGGGCACAACGGCGAACTGAAGATTATTTGCCTGAACGGTTCCAAGCTTACGAAGCTTACCGTAAACGGCGAAAACGCACTGGAAAAAGTACGTTGGTCGGGCGACGTAGGAGTCCTTACTATTGCAAATCCCACGGCGGACGTAGCGGTGGAAGCCGAATTCGCAAAATAAAATAAGCAGGTAAAAATTGTAAAAAATATTTCGTTGTAAAACGATAAAAAATTCAAGGAAGGAAGGAAAAGGAAATGAGAAAAAACAAACTGATCGGATCTGTAGCGGCTGCAATGATGCTTGCGTTGGCGATGGGCGGTTTTTCCGCCTGCGACGGCGACGACGGACACGTACATGAGTACACGAAGTGGGCGTATAACGATACGCAGCACTGGAAAGTATGCGAAGCGGACGGCGCGGAGAGCACGCATATCGATCACTTCTTCAATGCGGAAGACGATTATAAGTGCGAATGCGGCGCGCAGCACACGCACGTATACGAATGGAAGCATAATGACGAGTATCATTGGCAAGAATGTGCCGACGGCTTCAAAACCCGCAAAGCGACGCACTCTTTCAATGACGACGGCGTTTGCGAATGCGGCGCAACGATGGCGATGACGGAAGTGCGCGGCTCTTTGAAAATTTACAATGACGGGGCTCTTGAAACCGATTATGAGGGCGTAACGCTTACTCTTACCGACGTAGCCGACAATACGACCGTAAAAATCAATCCTACGTTCAATACCGACGGCACGTATTCTTTCAAAATTCCCCAGAGCGAAAAAGCGTACACTCTCACGATTGCGAAAAACGGATATATCAGCGATTCCATAGCGTTTAACGCAACAAACGGCACGCTGCGCGACGCGAAGCTGGTGTATATCGCCTATGCTTCTACTCCCGGTATGGAAGGCTGGGGCCAAAGCGATTATTCGCAGTTGGATAAAAACATTATCGGCCTGAATAACGATTTGCAGTTCATCTTTTCCAAGAAAACCTACAACAAAGTAGCGTTTACCGTTACGCTTCAAAGCGACTGGAACAGTGCCGGAAAAAATGGCAGACAGGGCGTAATTTTCCGTTTTAAAGACGGCGACGAATATAAAGGCATAGCCGCAATACAGACGGAAGGCGAAAAGCAATTGCAGAGCGACGGGCAAACCGATTACGGCGCATGGTGGGGCGCGCAGGGCGTCGGCTTAAACGGCTCGCTCGATCTTGCCGAAGGCGGCGGCTGGGATACCTTGGTGGATTTTGCAAAGCGTACGGATTTGAAAGACGCGCTTAATGCGGGGACTTTGAAATTGACGGTGCTTCGCGACGGCGCGGTATGCTACGCGTACCTGAACGGCGAATACGTAGGATGTAAGAGTTATGCCGCCAAATATGCCGATATGGAGTGCGAAGCGGGTTTCTATTACTTCGACTTCATACGTACGACGACGATGCGCGACTGGAATTTTGAAGTAACCGAAGATACGGCGGAACTGGAAGCGAAAATTCCCGCGGGTTCGTTGAACGCTGCGGTGAAAACAAAAGTCAAAGGCGTGGTTACGCAGCTTGCCGACGGGCAGAAAGTAAAAATCGAAGGCGGCGTATCATCGGGCGAATACACCGTAAAGGGCGGCAAAATTTCATTGCCGAAAATGGTTGCCGGCACATATAAACTTTCCTACGGCGAAAATTGCTTTGCGTCGATTACCATTGAGAAAGAGACCGAATATACAAGCGATATAGAATTGCAGTATAAGGTATTCGATTTGCTTAACGGTTGGGACGAAGCGGAGCACGATTTTTCGCACGTGAACGACGAAAACCCGACGATCGGAAACAACGGCAAAACGCTCAACGTAATTTCTCATGATTCGTATAACGACGTGGCGACTTCGCTGTGGATTAAAAAAGGCAATTCCACGCACGGACAGGACGTGCAAGGCATTGTTCTGAAATTTTCCGACGGCAAATATATGATGACTCGCTGCGAAAAAATGGGCGACGGCAATTATAAGTTGCAATGGGTGGCAAGCAAGGCCCTGTGGGATATGGTTACGGCGAAAGATCAGTGGCTTGATTACCAGAACCCCTTAACGGAAGCGCAGAACACGGCGTTTGAAAGTGCGGACGGCTTGCAGCTTACGGTGGTTCGTTCCGGAAACATTCTTACGGTATACGTAAACGGCGAGAAAGTTCCGGGCGGCTCGGTTGTCCTCGATGAATCTTACGCTTCCATGACGGTGCAGGCAGGCTTCTTCGATTTCAACAGCAAAACGAACGCTACCTGGAAATTCGATATTCAATCGGATATTTCCGCTTACAATACGGCGCTGGAAAAGACCGGTAGCAATGAAATGCAATATAATAACAACGTAAATCTTACGGGCGACGTATGGCAGGCGATGAAATTAAAAGTAAATGCAGGCTATACAGGTGAAGTGCGTATCGGATTTACGGCATGGCATAACGGCGCTTCGGCGGGCTATGTGAAGTCGATTTTGTATCAGGACGGTCAATGGTGGATACAGGAAACAGATAGCTGGAAAGCAACAAAACTTTCCGAAGAGTTTGCAGGCGCGCTGACGGGCGAGGGGTTGTATCTTGCTTATTACCGCGAGGCGGCAACGGGGTACGTTAAAGTTTATGCCGGCGCAACGAAAGCCGCGCTTGAAAGCGCGATTGCAAGCGGTACCGAGGTTTATAACTTTACTGCCGAGCCGGAACTGAAAAAGAAAGAAATAACCGTTGTCGGCGTGCTTTTCTGGAAAGGCGATTATACCGCATCGGCTACGGGATATTCTTACGGCGCTACTTCCGAGGCGGTGCTTGCCAAACTTGTTTAACGCTTCCATAAAATCGGTATAATATAGATATAACAAAACCTTATAGCGAGTGGCGGGCGACGGAAACGTTTCCCGCTTCCCGCCGTATAAAAGCCCCGTAACCGGGGTATACAAATATTGAAGGAGAAAGAAAATGAAAACGAAAAAAATTCTTAGTCTTGCCACTTCGGCAATCCTGCTCTCGTCTTTGAGCGCGATGGCGGCATGCGGCAAAAAGCCGAATCCCGACGCAGAGGGCAGAACGGAAATTGTATTCCTTGCCGACGCGGGCGCTACAAGCAAGCCTGCATTTGAAAAAATGGTAAAAGCCTATAACGAAGGGCAGGGTAAAACGGACGGCGTATACGTTACGTTAAAGCCGAGTTCGGGCGTTTCCACAAAGGGAGAAAACTATTTTAAGCAGTCCTCGCGCAACGCGCCCAACGTAATGATGGTCAGCGATCAGGTGTACCGTCAGTACGCAATTTCCACCGATCGTTCTTCCGCGGACGGCATGGGGTATTTTCTCAATCTCAATAATTATGTGGCGCAGGATAAGGATTTCGACCTTTCTTCTTTCCCCGTAAGCGCAAGCAACACGTTCCGCCTTACCTATTCCGAAACGGAGAAAAACGTTGCGGGCGCAGGGCAGGACATTCGCGGGATTCCGTTCGCTGCGGATATGCAGGTGAATTATTTCAATAAAACGGCGTTTAAAAATGCGGGGATTAACGTGATTTCCTGCGAAGAAAAAGCGCTTGCCGAAAAATATCCGAATCTGCAGCCGCACGGCTATGCGGAATATGCTACGGCGCCGTTCGAGGGCGCGGAGTCGTCGGTAAACCTTGCCGGAGAAACGGTGTATAAAGTATTCAATAACCGCATTGCGATGAACTGGGAAGAACAGCGCTATCTTTTTAAGTGTTTCACGAAAGATTACAACGCCTCTTCGCCCACGAAATACGGCTATGTTTCCGAATACTGGTTTAACTACGGCTGGTCGGTGGGCGGCGACGTTGTGCAATACAACGGCGAAAAGTACGATTTCACGCTGACGGATACAAGCAAAAACTATCTTGCCACGAAAGCGGTAACGGTAAACGGAAAATCGTATGCGGCGGGCGAGATTATCGAGTACGAAGATAAAAAAGCCGCTTCTTCCGTGGACGGCTTGTACGAATTGCCTTCGATGTACGAAGCGCTTTGCGAATTTTTGAAACTTTCCGTGCGCACGGACAGAAGCGTAGATGCCGGCATGAACGGTTACGGCATTTCCGAACCGGACGTAAGCAACGTGGTCAACGGGCTTTTCACCGGCAATACGGCGATGGGCAGAGGAGTTTTCGGCAATCTTCCCGACAGCTTCTCGCAAAGCCAGAAAATTGCCGATTTCGATATGTGTTTAAGCGAACAGTATCGCGAATACGAGGGCGGCAGCACCTATCAGAAAGAGGGTAAGAGCGGTTTCGCCAACGAGTATCTGAAAGTGATCGGTAAAACGTACGACGGCGAAGCGTATACCGGCGAACTGAAAAAGGTAAACGGCACGGCGATCGTCGGCGCTTCCACGGGCGCGGCGTCTACCTCTGTTGCGCTGGTAATTCCTTCTAATTCGGATTCTTCGCTGTGGCAGGCAAGCTGGAATTTCATCTCGTGGGCAAGCGGCACGGACGGGCAGACATATCTTGCGGAAAGCAAAACGTATATTCCCGCCAACACGTCGGTAGCGTTCAGCGACGCGTTCCTGAAAAACGAGAGCGTTTCCTCCGGCTATGATATCTGGGTGGCGGCGCAGAATTACCAGAACTACGGCGTAGGCGACTGGGGATATTTCGAGGACGGCAGCTGGGTAACCAACTGGTCTATCGATTTCAACTCTAAGGTGCGTTACGGCACGATGACGGTAACGTCATTCAGCGAAAAACATTCTCAGTCCGCGGCAAACGCTACCAACGCTATGCTGACAAGAATTGTAAGGAAGTAAATAATAATGACAAAAACGAACGCTGAAGAAATCGCAGCGGAAGAAAAAAATAAGAACGCGCGGGACGAGCGGAAGAAAAAATGGAACGCCACGCAATGGATGTGTTTTGCCATTGTTCTGATTCCGCTTGCCGCGTACGTGATTTTCAACGGTTTTCCCATTCTGATTTCGTTTGTTTCCATGTTCACGGACATGCGTAAAAACAATTTGTCCACGATGCATTGGAACAATTTCGAAAACTTCATCGGGTACACCGACGCTTACGGTGAATTTCACCACGGCGTTTTTAACGATCCGCGATTCTGGAAATCGTGGGGGGTTACGTTGTGGCTGGCGTGCGCGCAGATCGTTTCGCTTTCGATTGCGCTGATGATCGCTTATTTGTTAGAGCAGAAAATCAAGGGCGCGAAAGTATTTCAGGTGCTGTTCTTTATCCCTTATATCTGTTCCTCCATTGCCGTATCGGTAATGTGGTCGTGGATATTCGCGTATAAAAACGGTATTCTCAACGCGATTCTGCACACGAACATCAACTGGCTGAACAACGTGGATAATCCGCATACGCTTACCTGGGCGGTGTTTGTAACCATTTTGTGGACGGCGCCCTGCTACGGCATCGTAATGTATAAAGCCGCGCTGAAAAACGTGAATCCCGCGTTATACGAAGCGGCTTCGATCGACGGCGCAAACGGATTTCAGAAATTCTGGTACATCACGTTTCCGGGAATCAAATCCGTTACATACTTTCTGATTCTTGCCGGCATTACGGCGGGGCTTACCGTATTCGATCAGGTTACGGTGCTTGCGCCCGTTCAGTGGACGCAGGTTGCGGGACCGGAGGACGCGGGGCTTACCGTTATGTACTATATCTATCTGCAAGGCGTAGAAAGCAGCGAAATGGAATATGCGGCGGTAATGAGCTGGATGTTGTTCGTCGTCATGTTTGCTTTTTCGTTTGTTTTCATAAAATTGCGCGATAAAGCGGAGGAGGCTAACCGATGAGCGAAGAATTTGTGCAAAGTATGCAGGCGACGGAAGTTGCCGAAGCTTCCGTAGTGAAGAAAAGCACGAAAAAGTCGGGCAAAATCGGCAATAAACGCGGCGCTGCGGGTACGGCGATCATCTACACGATACTCGGAATTTATACGCTGTTTTTAATGGCTCCGTTTCTTGTAATCATCGTTACGTCGTTTACGCCGGATTCCGAATATCTGGAAGCAAGCAGCTATATCTGGTTTCCTTCGCATTTCTCGCTGGAAGGGTATCAGGCGGTGTTTCTCGAAGATCCGTATGCGGTAGACGGAATCCCGTCGCTGTTACGCGGCTTTATCAATTCCATGTGGATTACGCTGATACCGCTGGTTTCGGGCTTGTTCATGTCGTGTCTGGTATCGTATTGCTATTCGAAAAACAGATTCCCTGCGAAAAATACGCTGTTTATGATCACGGTTACCACCATGTTCATACCGCTCGGCGCGTTCAGCTTCGTTTCGTATATGTTCTATCAGCAAATCGGCTGGACGGAAGGCGGGGCAAGCGTGTTGCCGCTGATTATTCCGGGGCTTTTCGGCAGTGCGGGAACGATTTTCTTTCTGCGGCCGTATATCGACAGTATTTCCACGGAGATGATCGAAGCGGCGCAGATGGACGGAATGAATTTCTGGCAGATCTTTTTCAAGATTATCATTCCGCTTTCCAAGCCCGCCATCATCGCGCAGTTTATCTTCGGCTTTGCAGGCGGATATAACAATTATTCGGGCGCATTGCTGTATCTCGGCACGGGCGACGAATCGTTGTGGACGTTGCAGCTTTCGCTGAACAATCTCATTTCGTATCTTTCGAAAGGCGACGGCGGGTACAACGTGAAATGCGCGCTTACGTTGATGGCGCTGCTGCCGTTGATTATCGTATACGTGATGTGCCAGAAGTATTTCATCGGCGGCATTGCGTTTGGCGGCGGCAAAGAATAAATTTTTTAAAGCGCGAAGACGCCGAGGAGAGAATATTATGAAATTGCATATTCTCGGATCGGGCGGCGGCGAAGGATATCCCGCATTGTGAGGTTGAAGCATTTTTCAAAGAAAGCGGGATTCTTGTTGCGTTTGACGACATGACGTTGGAAGTATAGTACCGATGCGTAATATCCGTCCTTGCTTAAGCAAAGGCTGAATAGGTTATGAAAATTTGCAAAGATTTAATTCGTAATGACGTTCCCGCTGCAGGGCAAACAGAAGACAGCGATTGTATTTCTTTTGAATCGGCGGAAGATGCGGATATAAAGATTTTATTTCTCGGCAATTCGATTACCCGCCACGGCAAAGCCGAAAACCTCGGTTGGCACGGCGATTGGGGAATGGCTGCGTCGGCAAAAGATAACGATTATGTGCATAAGCTGATAAGTAAGTTTTATCGGAAAGGCATAAAAGTTTCCTGTTGCATCGCAAATTTAAGCGACTGGGAACGCACCCGCGATATGAATTTGCTTTCAACGAAATATCTGGCTGCGTTACGGTTTAATGCCGATTACGTCGTCGTTCGTCTTGGCGAAAACGCTTGCCTGGATAAATATTTGAGCGAATTCGAACTATGCTACGGCGAATTGACGGATTTATTTTCGAGGAGCGGAGCGAAAATCGTTCTGACCGATTTGTTTTGGGAATACGAGCCGTTTGATAATTTCGTGGCGGAGTTGGCAAAAGCAAGAGGATATGCTTTTGCGGAAATTCACGACCTCGGAAATGACGATGAGATGAAAGCGGTAGGGGAATTTTCGCATAACGGCGTCGCTGCACATCCGGGGGATAAAGGCATGGCGGAAATTGCCGAACGTATTTTTCGTGTGCTTAATTAAGATTAAAAAAACTATAATTTCGATAACAATAAGACCTGCAAATAAAAGTCAAGAGAAATGAAGAAGGAAATTGAAAAAATTTTCCAAGCAAAAAACGGTAACACAAAAAAGCCTCCGTAAAAACGCAGACTTGAAATATGAATAAAAACGGCTAAGCGGTGGTTGTTGTAAAAAGGTTCAAATGCTCCGTCACGCGAGCATAATAAATTCTTAAAAACTTGTTGGCGGCAGCGGTCATATAAACATAGAAATGTTTGCCTTCGGAACGCTTCTTGTCCATAAATTGGAATATTACGTTATTCGTCGGTGCTCGTTGCAAAACGACGGACATTACTTGGAACAGCGTTTTTCGCAAGGCTGCTGAACCGCGTTTTGAAATAGACCGAGATTGCGGATTGAAGTTTCCGGATTGAAACGGAGAAGCATCTAATCCGGCAAAACCGACGAGAGCTTTTTTGTTTGGGAAACGGGAAACGTCGCCGATTTCGGCAATAAGTTGAGAGCCGAGAACGGATCCCACGCCGAACATAGACATAACAGAGTCGTATTCGGGAAGCGTGGCTGCAATCTTGTTCATCTCGGATGCTAACGACGCAAGTGTTTCGTTAATACTGTTGAGTTGAATTATAGCATTTGAGACAAGTAAAGCTGAACTGTCTGAAAAAGATAAAGACGGCGAACAGTTACACGCGAAATCGTAAACTGCTTGAGCTTTGCTTTTGGAAAATTTGTAGCCGAACTTTTTACACCAAGAGAGATAACTTTTTAGGAAAAATGAGAAAGATTTTTTCGAAATACACTCCGAATGAGAAAATTTGAGAACAAAATCCACCCATTTTTCATGACCGTCGGACTTTCTTGTCGGCGTAGAGAACAAAGTATTTGCGCCGGGGAAAGTTTGGTCGAGAAGAGCGATAAGATTATTCTTCAATATAATTTTGAGCTTGTTGTATTGATTGTATTGGCGATTGTAGGATTTAAGTAAAAGTCGAGCTTCGGATTGAGCGGAGAACGGCGAAAGCTCATTCCAACGATCGAGAGCAAAAGAAGCAATTTTAAGAGCATCTTTTTTATCGGTCTTAACTTTACGGACAGTTAAAGATTTTGTACTGTAATCTTTCACTAAAATTGGATTGACTACAGAAACGAAAAAACCGTTGTTACGGAGAAACAGGGCTATTGGGAGATAGTAATTACCTGTATATTCCATAACAACCTTCGTATCGCCGTTCAAAGTTTTAAGGAGTGTGACGAGCTTCGAAAGTTCCTTTGGACTGTGCGATACGTCGAACGGAGAAACAACGATTTCTCCGAACGGGCGCAGGACGGCTACGGTAGATTTGCCTTTCGAGACGTCGATACCGACAGCATTCATAAGTGTAACCTCCAAGAAAAGAATTAGTAATTAAGGCGACCGACCTTATCCATTACCGATTCAATCTGATTCGTTACACGGACGCGAAGCCCAACCTGCAAAAACCGAACGCTATAATGGAAGGACGGCTGACAGTCTTATTGACGGGCGTAAAAGCCCAAGGAGAGTATGGTCAGACCTGTATTACCCTTCCATTATAGCTTAGGTAACGGAACTTGAAAAGTGCTAATTCAAATACCGCACTTTTTTCGGTCAATTATATTGTATCAGGAGTAGTATGACAGACGTATTTTCATTAAAAGATTTCTCTTTTCCCAAAGGTTTTTTGTGGGGGAGCGCAACTGCAGGACATCAGATAGAAGGGAACAATATTTACTCAGGCAATTGGAATACAGAGCAGGAATGGTTGAAAAAAGATCCGAAAGCAGAAGTTTCGGGCATGGCATGCAATCATTACAACATGGTTGAAGAGGATGTTGACTTGATCAAACGTTTGGGACATCAGGCGTTTCGTCTTAGCGTGGAGTGGTCTCGGATCCAACCGGAAGAGGGAGTATTCGATAAAGAAGCGACCGAGCATTACGTCAAAGAACTTGCGCTTTTGAAAGAAAAGGGGATTAAAGTTTTTTTAACGCTTGTCCATTGTTCTGTCCCGCTTTGGTTTGAAAAAAAAGGCGATTGGCAAAAGCAGGACAATTATAAATATTTTGAAACGTATCTCGAATACATTGTTCCTCGGATTGCCCCATACGTCGATTTTTGGAATGTTTTCAACGAAATGAATTTCGGTATTAAAGAGTCCGATCTTATGCGAAAATTCAATTGTACGATTTTTCACGGCAGGGCGTATCATCTTATCCGTAAATACTCGGGCGCGCCTATCGGAACGGCGCATGCTTTTGTGCAACACTTCGGCAGGCGACAGGGAGATAAATTCGATATGGCGGCGCAGGAATGGTATGACGTCATCAACCATGAGTTCTTATTACACGCAATGCGTACGGTCGAACTGGTCGTTCCAGGAATCGGCGGAATATTCTATAAAGAGAATAAGCAAACCAGCGATTTCTGGTCGATCAATCTTTATACGCGCGATATGATTGATACGAGAGAAAAAGATCTGCACGGTCGGAGATTCCCGTTTAAAGAACTTCATATGATACCGAAAGAATTCTATCTTGAAGAATTTTTCCCCGAAGCGATGTATCATTGTCTGAACCGATTGAAAGATAAACCGGTGTATATCACCGAAAACGGAGTAAGCGCCGATAATGATGATTTTCGCATCGTATGGATTTCGGAATATCTGTCTGCGTTGCATGAAGCGATTAACGCCGGGGTTGACGTGAGAGGCTATCTTTATTGGTCGCTGATAGATAATTGGGAATGGTACTCTTGGATCCCGAAGTTCGGGCTTGTATCTGTCGATCGTGAACACGACTTTCGGCGTACTCCGAAGCCGAGCGCGTATTTTTATAAGGAAATTATCGAAAACAACGGGTTTAAGGCGGATATTTTGAAAAAATATTTAAAGGAAATACCGCGAACGCAAGATTACCGCATATAAGCGATTTCAAAGAAAAAAACGAGCGACCGAATTATCGGCGGCACGGAAAAAACGATTCACGTTATGTTTTCGGTGTTAAAACGTAAGACGGAGAATTGTTTTTATTCGAAGCGGAAGGCGTAAAGGCCGAGCCGATGAAAAAGGTTGCAGACAGACAGGAAATCGGGGAGATAAAATATGAAAAATAACGAGAGAAAATTGCCGGCATATCCGCTATTTGTTAAAGATCCGAATTTTTCTTTGTGGACTACGGCAGAGGAACTTAATTCGGTAAACGTAACAAGTTGGTACGGCGCCGAAAAGAAAATTTACGGCTTTATAAAAACGAGGGGAGAAACCTATTGTTTTTTGGGAAATGCCGCGGACTTTAAAAATTGCGGAGTAAAAAAAGCCGAACAACTTTATACAGGCGTAACGGCGTTTACCACCGATTACGAATTCAAGGCGGGAAACGCTCGGCTTAAAGTGAGTTTCGTTTCGCCCTTGCCGCCTGCCGATTTGCAGCTTTTATCTATGCCCGTGTGTTATATGAGGTATGAAATCTCGGGAGACGATGACGCGGAGATATCCTTATTTGTTAACCGAAGAATAGCATATAACGACATACCCGAAAACCTGGATAAACGCGTGAAGGCGGCGTTATGCCGCTTGAAAATTTCGAGGCGGCGTTTATCGGACTGAAACGACAACTTCCGCTTTCCAACGCGCACGACGTGATAGGCGCGGATTGGGGATGGTGGTATTTATCGGGCGAATCGGCGTATATACTTGACGAAAGCGATTTATCCGCATACTTGTCGGCGGATTTTATCGATTTTTCAAATAGCGGAGACGAGAAATATATCGGAAGCATGAATCGCAGTAAAAGCGGAATCATAATGCTCGGATTCGACGAGGGCGTATCGATAGATTATTTCGGAGAATACCTTAAAGGTTTGTATTTAAGCGACAATAATATCACCGACGCTTTACGTTTCGTATACAAAGAAAGTGCCGATATAGATCGGAAATTAAGCGCTTTCGATGAAGATCTGAGGAAAAAAGCAAAGGAATACGAAGCGGATTATCTGAACGTTTTATATGCAAGTTTACGGCAAAGCATTGCCGCGCATAAACTTGTGAAAGACAGAAACGGAGAAGTATTGTTTTTATCCAAAGAGTGCGGTTCCAACGGTTGCATAGCAACGGTGGACGTAAGTTATCCGTCCGTGCCGTTGTATCTTTTGTATAATCCCGAATTAGTCAAGGGGATGATGCGCCCGATTTTAAAATTTGCGCGCATGCCGATATGGAAATACGATTTTGCTCCGCACGATTGCGGTATTTATCCGTTTTGTACGGGACAGGTTTACGCACTGAAAGGGAACGGAGGAAAATATCGCGGCAATTATGCCGGAAATTCATATGTAGAAACATCGTATCCCGTATATCTTTTGCCGCCTGAATTCGACGCTTACGATTTTGACAGGCAAATGCCCGTTGAAGAATGCGCGAATATGCTTATCATGTTTGCGGCGCTCGATAAATTCGGAGGAGAGAAAAGCTTTTTCTTAAAAAACGCCGATTTGTGTAAAAAATGGGTGGAATATCTGGTGAAAGACGGATTAAAACCCGATACTCAATTATGCACCGACGACTTTGCCGGGCATTTGAGAAATAATCTGAATCTTGCGATAAAGGCGGTAGTAGGCATAGCGTGTTATGCCGAACTTAACGACAACGAAAAGTATAGGCAAATCGCGAAAGACTATGCGGATAAAATATCGGCGTTTATACTTGAATTCGACCATTCGCCTTTAACGTGGGACAGTGGTGAAGAAACGTTTTCTCTGAAATATAATTTTGTTTTCGATAAAATACTCGGTTTCGGGTTATTTAAGCAAAGTTTGCTGGAAAGGGAAGTAGATTATTGCCTTACAAAAATAAAAAAATTCGGAATTCCGCTCGACAGCCGGAAAGAATACACGAAAAGCGATTGGCTTATGTGGTTGTCAAGACTTACCGACGATAAAGATAAAAGAAACAAGATAATCGCAGCGGTGGATAGATTTTTAAAGGAAAGTCCTGTCAGAGTTCCTTTTTCCGATTGGTTCGATACCGTTAGCGGAGAGGCGATAAATACGGGTTACTATCATTTCGCCGCGAGAAGCGTTCAGGGCGGTTGTTTTGTTGATTTGATTAAAATCAAATCATGATGAAAATACTTTTTGTAAAAAATTCAGAAATATATAGCGGGAGATTTTATGCGCGGGCAGCGCTCCGCAGAACCTGACGGACGTCATCGGACGGATTCAGTAGCGGAAAAAATCAATGCGTGCGTATATCTCATATTTTCGGTTGATGGCGCACGGGCGTGTTTATGAAACGAGCCTCGGGGAAACGGTAAATTTCTCCGGGGCTCGTTTAATGCGGCTTATTTTATGCGGCTGGGGGAAACGCCTCGCCGTTCCTTGTAAAAACGCGAAAATTGACTGACGTCGGTGAAGCCCACCTGCGTAGCCACCGCGGAAACGGGAAGCTCGCTGCTTTTCAGCAGGGCGTCCGCTTCGGATAGCCGCCGTTGCAGCAGGTATTCTTTCGGCGTTATGCCGTATTCGCGGATGAAAAGATTGCGGAAATAATCCGGTGAAAACCCCGCCATGTACGCAAGAAAAGCTACGGATACGTCCGTCATATAGTAGTTGACGATATAAATTTTAACATAGTGCAGCGAGGAAACTTCGGGCGTAGAATTCGGCTCGGAGCGCGTCAGTTCGCAGAGAATTTCGTCTGTAAGTCCGTCGATGGCAAGGGCGAAATTTTTCTTTTTCTCGCTGTATTCCAAACGGATTTTCGCAAATAAATCGGCTATCTTTTCCGATACCGAGTGAAAGATGCAGCTTTCGGGCAGTATGTCGCGCGTGGGGTAAAATCCAACGGCAAGAATATTGCAATCCTTTTCGTGAATTTCGTTGTGCACCGTGTACGGTTTATAAAAAACAACGGCGTTATCGTCGAAACGGAAGTGTTTATCCGTACTGAACGCGCGTTCGTACGGCACCAGAAATTCGCCCGATTTATAAGGCATCACGTCGTTTTGCCGATAATCGGAACGTCCCTTGCCGCCGAAATAATACACCAGTTCGCAATAATCGTGAAAATGCGGCGGAATCACCGTGCCGCGCTTTCTGAAGCAGTCCAGCACAAATTGAAATTTAGCCATATTCGTACCTCTTTTTTTCGATGCAGCTTAAACGCTTACCGTAAAAGTATACACCATACGCGCCGGATTTGTCAACGGAGCGGAATAAAAAATTTTTAAAAAAGACGGATTTTCAAAAAAATTAGTCGGATTTTCATATTTACACGTTGTCGGAAAAAATGATATAATAAAAACGCAAAATGCAAAAACGGAAAATTACAAGCAGGTACAATCAATGAAAGAGTACGAAATTATTCTCGATACCGATATAGGCGACGATATAGACGACGCTTACGCACTGGCGCTTTTAATGGCGGAAAATGCAAAACTTCTCGGCATTACCACGGTGTACAGAAACGCCGTGCAGCGCGCGAAAATCGCTTCGCGGCTCACAGCGCTTTGGAACAGACATATTCCCGTATACGCGGGGGAAAGCTATCCCGAAAAACAGCCGCTGTTCCGCTTCGAAAAAGCGGACGAAGGCGACGTTCCCAACATTCCGCATTATATTCCCGCAGAAATGGAAAACGCAAAAATCGAAAACGGCGCCGTGGATTTTATTCTGAACGCGTTGCGCGCTCACCCGCACGAAGTTACGATTCTTGCCATCGGTCCGTTTACGAATCTTGCCGCGGCAATTAAAAAAGACAAAGACGCGTTTCTGCTTGCCAAAGAAGTGGCGATTATGGGCGGAGATTATACGCAGAGCGTGGCGGAGTGGAACGTGCTGTGCGATCCCGAGGCGGCGGCGACGTTGTTTTCTTCCGGCGTGAAAATCCGCGCGGTGGGGGTGGACGTTACGCAAAAGTGTACTTTTTCGCCGGAAACGCTCGGCTATCTGCGCGCGCTGAAAAACCCGAAGAACAAATTGCTGCTGCGTATGACGGAAATCTGGATCGCGCACAATGCGGAAAAGGGCGTGCCGCCCACGATGCACGATCCGCTTACGGCGGAAGCGCTTTTTCACAAAAATCTCGTTCGTTTCGAAACGGGGAAATACGAGGTGTGCCTTACCGGCGAAAAGCGCGGCTTCACTTTAAAAAGCGAATCGGGCGCGGAAATCGAATATGCCGCAGACGCGGACGTCCCCTCGTTTATGGAAATACTCAGGCAAAATCTCGGCAGGGAGGATAAAACAGATGCTTGAAGAGAACGTTGCGGCGGCAAAAAAGCAAAGCGCTCCGCCCGTAAAAAAACGCGCGTCGTATAACGGCGTAACGCGCGGCAGAGAAGCGTTTCACTTCTTTCTTGCGGCGATACCCGTCATCGGCTTCATGATTTTCGGACTGGTGCCGCTGGTGCTTTCGCTGGCGTTATCTTTTACCGACGTGAAAATGTCGATTCTCGAAGATTTTACCTTTGTGGGCGTAAAGAATTTCATAACGCTTGCAAAAAACGTGTATTTTAAAAAATCCATCGTAAATACGCTGTATTATACGCTGAACGTGCCTCTTTCCATTGCGCTGGGACTGTTTATCGCGTATCTGGTGAACAAAGCGATGAAAGGCAAGTATTTTTTCCGCTCGGTGTTTTTTATTCCGTACGTGTGTTCCACCGTTTCGGTGGCGGTGGCGTGGAAAATCATGTACGATAAGGAATACGGCATTTTCAATACGCTGCTTTCTTCGTTCGGCGTGGCGCAGATCGGCTGGATTTCTACGCCGCAGACGTTTATGCTTTCCACGATTATCATGAGCGTGTGGAGCGGCACGGGCTTCTGCGTGATTTTGTATCAGGCGGCGCTTGCCAACGTGAATACGGCGTATTACGAATCGGCGGAAATCGACGGCGCAAGCAACGCGCGCGTGTTTTTTTCCATTTCGCTGCCCGCCGTTTCGCCTACAACTTTCTATCTTTTAACGATGAAGCTGATAGGTTCGCTGCAGGTAATGGCGGAGCCGGATATTCTTTCCGGCGGGAATTCCACCACGGGCGGTCTGAACTGGGCGGACATGACGGTAGTGAAGTTTTTGTATAAAACGTTCGGCGGGTCGTGGAATTCTATCGGATTCGGCGTGGGCAGCGCGGCGGCGCTTGTATTGACGGTGTTTATCGCGCTTGTTACCTGGATCAATTTCCGGCTCGGCAAAAAATGGGTAAATTACGATATGGCGTAGGGAGAAAAATATATGAACAAAACGAAGAAAAT
>ENA-ORIC01001188-ORIC01001188.1-human-gut-metagenome-genome-assembly--contig:-NODE-1188-length-26526-cov-8.815532_pt1 | contig 26526 bp, 26 predicted proteins | sample MGYA00243023_ERZ508732 | MGnify/ENA primary metagenome ERZ508732 (study PRJEB26277, sample SAMN04329767) | human gut metagenome | biome: human-associated habitat | host: Homo sapiens | place: USA...
GCACCGCTGGCCCTTCAGGGAGCTTCAGCAGAAGATAGTGGACAAAGCTTGTAGAGCGGGTATCGAAGTGATCTTCGTTGACCCTCGCTATACGTCGCAAACCTGTCCGCATTGCAATGCCATCGGAACACGGCAGAAGCACCGATTTGTTTGCAAGAACTGTGGTTACAGAGCGCACAGCGACCTCAATGGAGGTCGGAATCTGCAACGTCTGGGTTGTCTGCTGATAACCCAGGGGCTGGTGTAAACAAGCCCTATGTTGAGCCTGCTTTAGCAGGTGACAATAAAGCTTTCGACTTTAGTCGAGAGTTGTTTACCGGATACTTCAGTCGATCGGGACTGTAGAGGCGCTCGCGCATGTCGCGGCCCTTGAGGCAGGCGCGCAACTGACGCACCCTGCAGCCGTCCTTCACGGTGTTGTCGGTTTCGATGCGGATCACGGTGCCGTTCTTCGTGTACGCGCGCCATTTCGATGATGAACAACGCTCCAGCGTCTTTTGGAGGATTTCTTGACGGGAGGCAAGCGCAGGCCGCCGTCTTTACCGCCCGCAGGCTTGAGGATGACGATGGACGGGGCGTTTCGAGCGGCGGTGCATCGCGACGCTGTACAATGCCGCCTTGGTCCGGACGGACCGCCTTCTCACACGCACTCCAAGGAAAAGACAAGACAAATGACCTCAGTACGCCGCATGCTCACGGGCTTTCTTCTTGCCATCGCCGCAGGCTTCGGCTGGGGCTCCATGGGGGTGGCTGCTCAGGTCATGATGACGGACGGCGGCTTCACCGCCCAGGACCTCGTGGCGCTTCGCGTCTTCGGCGCGGGCGTGCTCCTCACGCTCATGACGCTCCTCACCGAAAGGGGCAGGGTCTCGAAGCTCTTCTCCGACATGGTTCTGCTGCGTGACGTCGTGATCTACGGCCTCGGCGTGCTGGCGACGCAGTTCACGTTCTTCCTTGCGATCCGTGATGCGGGCGCCGCCACGGCGGCCATCATGGTCATCACGGGTCCGCTCTTCGTGATAGGCTGGATCGCCGCCACGACCCGCAAGCCCGTCTCGATCCTCGAGCTCGCCGCCTTCTGCCTTGCCGCCACGGGCGTCGTACTCATCATCACAAAGGGCGACCTGAGCGTCGTCAACTTCTCATATTCGGGCGTCCTCTGGGGGCTTGCCTCCGCCGCCTGCGGCGCCTTCTGCACGTTGCAGCCGGGCAATGCCGTCAAGAAACTCGGCGTCAACGCCGTCGTGGGCTTCGGCATGCTCTTTGCGGGCATCGGCGCGCTCTTCGTCTATCCGCCCACGGAAATCGACGCCGTCTGGACTTGGGAGACCCTCGCGGGCTACCTCTACATCATCGTCGTGGGCACCGCGCTCGCCTTCGTCTGCTATCTGAAGAGCCTCGACTACGTCCCGCCCGCCGTCACCACCATCCTCGGCGCTTCCGAGCCCCTCACGGCCGTGATTCTCTCCGTCGTGCTGCTCGGCACCTCCTTCACGCCCGTCGAGAGCCTCGGCGCAGTCCTCATCTTCGCCACCGTCTTCATCCTCGCCATGAGGGAGGGGAGACGCAGGGCCTGATCCCGATCCTGTCTTCAACACCGCTCATTTGCTCCCGCTCAAGCGAAACCCGGCGACTGAGACAGAACCGACAGAAGCAAAAAATGGCGGGACTTCCGTTATGGAAATCCCGCCATTTTCAAGTGAGGCAGGCCGGGCATTCATCCCGCCCTCATGACAAGAAAGGCGGAAAGAGGCCGGCAAGCCCGGTGATCAGTCCTTGGCCTTGCGGTTGCGGAAGTACACGGCCTCCTGGATGTCGGTCGTGCGCTTCGTGAAGCAGTCGTCGAGAAGCGTTTCGCAGAGCTCTTCGCCTTCGGCGAGAACACGGAGATTGAAGTCGTTGAGGAGCTTCGCGGCGGCCTTTTCGTCTTCGGCATGAAGCTTGACGAACTCGGCTTCGAAGGCGGCCATGCGCGGGGCGAGGTCGGCCTCGAACTTGGCGAAGGCGGTCTTGACCATCGGGGCGAGGCCGGCGTAGTCGGTCATGACGAGCGTCTGAAGCCTGCGGAACTTCCAGTAGACGGAACGGCGGTCGCAGTGGTCCGTGCCGCAACCGTAGTGTTGGGGAACGGCCTCGAGGCCCTGGTAGAACGGCAGGTAGACGGAGAGGTCGGCCATGCCGAAGGCGAGGTGGATCAGGCAGCCGATGGCCTGCGGGAGCCACGGACGGACCTGCATGATGTGGGACTCGTACGTGCGGAACACGCTGATCGGGCGCCAGGGCTCGTCGCCGCGCAGACCGAACTGGTACGGGTCATGCTCGGACATGTCGTAGTGATTGCGCATCAGGGCCTTGAGATCGTCGACCGTGATGGGCTTTTCGGGCGTGAGATAGACCTCGAAATTGCGGCCGTCGTCGACGGGCTGCTCGACGGACGGATTGAGGTGCTTCTGCATGATCCAGACGCGCGGGTCGTTGTAGACGCGGTCACGCTCGTCGTTGCGGGTGTAGGCGGCGGCGAAGTCGAAGGGACCTTCCTCGGGGTTCCAGAAGCCGTGCTCCTTCGCCCAGCTCATGACCGTGGGCGAGCCCATCATGTCCTCGCGTTCCGGATCGTATTCGCGCAGGCGGCCCTGGTTGCCCGTGGCCATGTACTTGTCGGCCGGGGTGCGGTGGGCGATCCACTGGTGGCCCGTGCCGGTCTCGAGGTACCAGACCTCCTTGCTGTCGACGAAGCCGACGCCGAAGCCTTCACCGCAGCCGGCCTCCTCGATGATGCGGCCCAGAAGCGCGCACGCTTCGCGGGCGGTCGTGCAGCGGGAGAGCAGAACGTCGGGAATGTCGTCCTCGGTGATGCCGGAGGCCTTGTTGTACGGGTCGATCGCGAGCGCGTCGTCGCGGGCGAAGATGGACTCGGTGCCGGTGAGGCCCACGCCCGCTTCGTTGAAGCCCACGGCGCCGTGGAGCTGGGTCTGCCAGTTCGGCACGGTCGTGAAGCGCATGCTGCGGGCGGGCTGGGGCCATTCGAAGGCGGTGGCGCCCTTGTGGTCCTGCGTGCGGTACATCGAGCCTTCGGGCCATTCGCGCGCTTCGTGAATCACGAAGTGCTGGGCCTTGAGGGCGCTGCTGTCAGCGCTGCGGGCAAGAAGGAAGGAGCCGTCGGCCGTGGCCTTTTCTCCGACAATGACGGAAGTGCACATCTTGGATGTCCTCAGAAAATGCGCCGGCCCGAAAGGGAGAAAGACCGGCATTCAGGGCGCATATTTTAGGCGGCACCCTCTGAAACCGCCATCGGCGTTTACCTGAGGTTTCCAAGGGAAAACCATCTGAAACGCCCGTCCGGACGGCAATCCGGAAGACAGGCCCCATAGGGCGGATGACGACAAGGGACGAAGGAGGTGAACGAAAAAAGGGCCCGCCCCGCTTCCCCTCTATATATACAAAGGGAAGGCGAAGAACGAGCCCTTTTGGGAAAAACCGCGTCCCCCGGGAAGAGGAACGCGGAATCTCATCAGAAGCGGTGGACGATGCCGGTCGTGAACTCGTAGCCGTTGGGCTTGGCTTCGGTCGTGCCGTTCTCGACCTTCTCCTGAGACCAGCCGGTCATGGCGTAGACGGCGGTGCGCTTGGAGAGGGCGTAGTCGTAGCCGAGGGCGGCGATTACGCGCTTGAAGTCGACGTTGTCCTTGTTGTCCATGTCGCGGTAGGCGACCTGGGCCTTGGCGACGCCGCCCATGGCGGGCACGTTCACGCCGAGGCTCACGCCGTAGCCGTCGACGAAGCCGTAGTCGCCAGCAACCGCATTGATGCCGTCGAATCCGACACCGGCACGCGGCCTGGCCTTGAGTTCCTGGTCGCCGAAGAACTGCGTGAAGGCGAGGACCTTGACGCCGCCGTCGAACGTGTAGTTGCCGCCGAAGGTGACGGTCCAGCCGTCATCCTGGCTGGCGGCGGTGTCGGTGCGGTACGTGCCGTACATCGTGGTGTCGGCGACGAGCACGGCCTCAAGAGCCCCGGCCTTGTAGCGTGCGGCGAGAGAGGCGTAGCGGTCGGATTCGCCGCCGTGGCCTTCGACGCCGCCCTTGGAGGAGTCGTTCTTGAAGGAGTACATGGCGTAGCCCGTGAAGCCCGCAACGGTCGGGGTCACGTAGCTGAGCGCATTGTCGACGCGCGTCCAGGAGGAGGCGGTCACGTGGCCGGAGCCGAAGGCCTTCGTGTAGTTCGCAAAGAGCGGGTCGATGGCGCGGAAGAGGCCGTCGGCGCCGAGCGTGCTGCCAAAGACGGGCATCAGGCCGGCGGAGAGCTTGCCGAACGGACCGACGAGGTCGACGTGGGCTTCGCGACCGAAGAGCTTGCCGCCCTGGTCGAGACTGCCGTCGTCGGACTTGATGCCGGACTCGAGCACGAAGGCCACCTTGTAACCGTTGCCGAGGTCTTCAGAACCCTTGAGACCGAAGCGGGAGCCAAATTCCTTTGCGTTCTCCATCGAGAAGGAGTTCACACGGTCGTGGCCGGCAATGTCGGCGTCGCTCGACACGAAGGAGAGGCTGGTGTCGATGAGGCCGTAGACCTGGACGTCAGCGGCCTGGGCGCCCATGGCCGCAGCGGCCACGGAAAGGGCGAGAAGAGACTTCTTCATCATGATGTTCATTTCCTAATGGGTTGAAAAGCGGAATGCGCTTTGAGTCAGGAGGGCGCTTCGCCTCTCCTGCGGGCAGGACGGAATAATACAGTATCAACGAGTACTTTTGTTGCTGTCTTTAATCACCGCCTGACCTCCGGCATTCCTTCCGCCGTTTTCGGGCGGGAACGGGCGCCGCGTCCGACCGGACGAAGCGCCCGCCGATACCTGCACGCGGGAGGTCTCAGGCTTCCCGCTCGCAGGGCGCATCTTCAGGCGTTGACCGGGATCAGGCCTTCTTGAAGGCATCGCGGGCTGCGATGCGGCCGAAGATCATGCAGTCGGCAACGGCGACGGTGCCGAGACGAACCATGCCGTGGACGCCGCCCGTGGCTTCGCCGGCGGCATAGAGGCCCTTGATCGGGGTGCCGCGCACGGACATGACCTGGGCATGCTCGTTGATCTCAAGGCCGCCCATGCAGTGGTGGACGCGCGGCCAGAGGCGAACGCCGTAGAAGGGACCCTTGTCGTTGACGCTGGCGCCCTTGAAGAACATGCAGTCGAACTCGGGGTCCTTCATGGCCTTCATGTAGCCGTTGAAGGTCTCATTGGTCTTCTCGAGCGTCGCGTAGTCGATGCCGTAGCCGGCAGCGAGGTCCTTGAGCGTGTCGAACTTCTTGACGACGCCGGTCTTGAGGGCGTGCTCCCAGAGCTTGTCGGTCATGTTGTGGCCGACGATGGCGTTCATGACGTTGGCTTCGCAGGTGTAGATGACGCAGGGGTGGCCGATGGCGACGATGGCGTCGGCGCGGACCTTGCGGTTGCCCGTTTCCTTGATGAAGCGCTTGCCGGTGGCCGGGTCGACCATGGGCCCGAGGCCGACGCAGGACTCGACGAAGAGCGGAGCCACGCCAAAGCCCTTTTCATCGGGCGAGGTCCACGGACCGAGCTGGATCCAGTCCATCTGGACGGTGTTGGCGCCGATTTCCTGGGCCTGCATGATCATTTCGCCCGTGGCGCCCGGATGGTTCGTGGAGGTGAACTTGTCCGTGAGGCGCGGGTCCTGGCTCATGCGGTACTTGACGTTCTGCGCGAAGCCGCCGGCTGCGATCAGGACGCCCTTCGTGGCGCGCACGTAGAGGACCTTGCCGGAATTCTCGCGGCCGAAGCGATAGCCCTGGCGGGCCTTGACGCCGATGACTTCCTTCTTGTCGTTGACGATGATTTCGTCGACGATGAAGCGAAGGCGCGGCTCAATGCCGAATTCCTTGAGCTTGGCGAGCATCGGAAGAATGAAGCCGGAGCCGGAGTTGTTCGTCACGGCGTGCGAACGCTTGACGGAGTGGCCGCCGTGGTAGGTTACGGCCTTGAACTGGACGCCGATGTCGTCGCGCAGCCACTTGAAGTTGGCGACGGATTCATCGGCGATGCGGCGGGCGAGGGCGGGATGGCAGAGGCCGCCGCCCGCCTTCATGATGTCCGCAAAAAGAAGGTCGGCGGAGTCCTTGATGCCTTCCTTTTCCTGCATGTCGGTGCCGGCGGCCGCGACGGCGCCGCCGTTGATGATGGAGTTGCCGCCCGGCGTGCTCATCTTGTCGACGAGCATGATCTCCTCCTTCTTCGCGCCGAGGTAGTGCGCCTCGAGGGCGGCGGCGCAGCCGGCAAAGCCGGTGCCGACGATGAGAAGACCCGTAGTTTCGTCCCACTTCTGCGGCGCTTCGGTCGAGAAGGCGGGAGCGGAGACGGCGGCGGCAGCGGAGGCTGCGCCGAAGAGGGCGCCGGTCTTGAGGAACTGGCGGCGGGACTGGTTGGTCATGCTGATACTCCTTTTCATGAGTGATGGTCGCGGGACGGACCTCCGTGTGCGGCGGAGGCTCCCGCCGTCCTGCGGCTGGTCGGCCGTCAGGACGCGGTGAAAATCATCGGGCGTTCGAGGGACGGTCCCGTCAATCCGGGCCCGAAGCGATGCCTGTCAATGCCTTTCAGCGCCTCAGGGCACCTTGAAGCCGAACTGGTGGCACTGGTCGCAGAAGTTCTCCGTTTCGCCGTGCATGTAGTGGCAGTTCGTGCAGTCAAGCTGGTCCTGATAGTGCGGGGAGACGTGCGGATTCGTCGGCTTGACGTCCTTCGTCTTCTCGACGAGGTCCTTCGTGTTGTGGCACTGCGTGCACGTCTTGATGTCGGGCGTGGCGGGATTGGCCTTGTCGGGGCCGTGGCAGGTCTCGCAGGTGAGACCCATCGCCGCATGACGGTCGGCACCGAACTTTCCGTCGGCGGCAGAGGCGGTGCCCGCAGCCATGAGGGCGGTCATCATCAGGGCGGCAAGCGTCTTGAAATTTGTCATTAAAATCTCCTGTAGGGGCGAATGGTTCATGGGGGCCGAGCGCCCTGTTCGAGTGAATCCTAGTCCATTAAGCCTGCCTTAAGACGCGCCGACTGTGCCAACTTAGGGTAAGCCTCCATCGAAAGTCCCCACTAGTTGGGGGTTCTCCATCAGGGTTCCTCCGAATAAAGAACCAGAAAAACCGCCGTTCGTGTTGCTTTTCCGCCACACGCCGTTTCGAGAGGAGATGCGCTTCGCAGGGCTTGCGAAGCGAGACCGTCATGCCGCATCCGAAGCCTGCCGAAGGAAACGTCGCGCTCATCAGGCCTCCTGAAGGAGCCGTCGCCGCCGCTGCGCCCGCGTCCGAAGCAGACGACCGCTGGGTCTGGTTTGAGGACGAGCACGGCGAGCGCTTTCGCGTCCCGCGCTCCTGGGTTCAGGGCACGCCTGCGGACGCGAGCAATGCAGGCGGATCGGCCGAAGAGGCGGACCCGGACGAGGCGGGCGGAATCCACATCAAGAATCCGACGCTCTCGCGCATGTTCGAAGGCGTGCGGCTCACCTCCGGTCAGGCCTCGCTCGTTCCGAAGCTTCAGGCGTTTCTTGACGACGACGAAGCGCGGATCTTCATACTTCGCGGCTATGCGGGCACGGGGAAGACCTTCCTGATGAAGGGCGTCGTCGACTATCTTTCGGCCGTCAACCGCTCCGTGCACCTCATGGCGCCCACGGGCCGCGCGGCCAAGGTGCTCTCGACGAGAACGTCCCGCAGCGCCTCGACAATCCACGCACACCTCTACTCGCCCCGCGACCGGGACGATCCAGACGACGAGGACTTCACGCTCGTGAGCGACCTCACGTCAAACACGGACGAACTCGACGCGGTCTACGTCGTCGACGAGGCCTCGATGGTCTCCGACCGCGAGACGCAGAATCCGCTCCTGCAGTTCGGCTCGGGCCGCCTTCTCGCCGACCTCCTGCACTTTCTCGAGGACGCCCCCTGCGCGCACCGCAGGCACATCCTGTTCGTGGGCGACGCCGCGCAGCTCCCGCCCGTCGGCATGACCGTCTCGCCCGCGCTCTCTCCCGTGCACCTCGAGGAGGAATTCGGCCTGAAGCCCTCGGAGCACACGCTCACCGACATCGTCCGCCAGAAGCAGGACTCGGGAATTCTCGCGCTCGCGACTGCGCTCCGAACGGGACTCAAAAACAAGACGTACGCTCTTCCAAGGCTTCCTGCGGACGTTCCCGACGTAGAGCGGATCGATGCGCGCGACATGGCGCGCCTCTGCTGGGAGGTCATGGGACGGCGCATCACACGCGACGCCGTCATGATCGCGCAGACGAACGTGCGCGCCCAGCAGCTCAACCGCGCCTTCAGGCGGCTGCAGTTTCCGGGCGTCGAGGAGCTCGCCGCGGGAGACAAGCTCATGGTAATCCTCAACACGCACATGCACGGCGAATTCATCTGCAACGGCGACTTCTGCCAGGTGCTCCGCACGGGAGCGCGCACCAGGCGCAGCGTCTCCTTCCGCGTGAAGACCAGCCCCGCAGGGAAGGGCAGGCGCCTCGTGAACCTCGACCTTGAGTTCCAGAGCGTCACGCTCAGGCTTCGCGGCAATACGGGCGAGTGCTTCGAGGTCTCCTGCATGATCCTTCTCAACCAGCTCGAGCCCGACGACCTGCCCGACATGACGCTTCTCCTTCGCGCCCTCATGGCCGACTTCAAGAACCGCTTCCCGAGGCTCAGGCGCGGCACGAAGGACTGGCAGGACGCGCTCGCCGAAGACCCGTTCGTCAACGCGCTTCACGTCCGCTACGGCTACGCCGTCACCTGCCACAAGTCCCAAGGCGGCGAATGGCCGCACGTCTTCGTCGACTGCGCATGGACGGGACCGAGATCCTCGGCCGACTACTTCCGCTGGCTCTACACCGCAGTGACGCGCGCCAGACAGAAGCTCCATCTCGCCCGCTATCCGAAGCACGCCTACGACGACCCGAACGAAGTCCTTCCCGTGCCCGACGACGCCTGGCCCCGGCAATGGCAGGCCGAGCTTCCCGCAAGACATCCCGGCGAAGACCTCGAGACGTTCGCGCTCGAGCTTCCCAAAGACGACGGCGAAGTCTTCTGACGCCCACGGAAAAACAGGCGGCCGCATTTCTGCATCTTGTAGACGCCGCCCCGCTGAAGGACGAGCTTCTTCTTCGAGACCATCACGACGTTCCAGACCTCCTCGAACGGGAAGGTCCCGCCGTTGCCGATGCTCCTGCCCCTCAGGGTGAGCTTTCGGTCTGCAACCTGCCAACTCTCGTACTCGAGCGTCGCCATGTTGACGGACTCGGCCGAGCCGTCCTCGTCGAGGATGAAGCCCTACTGCCTGCCGAACTGGGCGGGCACGGGCTCGAGCCACGTGTTGACGAAGAGAGGCATCATCTGCCTGTCGATTCCCTCGCTCACGGTCTTCTTCTCGATCGTGGCGGCCTACTCGGGCGTCGCGGGACTGCCTAGCACAAGAGCGGCTGCGGGCAGGGCAAGAAGCTGGCTGAAAACTCAACCCTTGCCGGAGACAAGATGACAGTGACCGGCACGAGCGAAGGCACGACCGGGAATGCTACATCGGACCTCCATGCATTGGCCAAGGTCATACAAAAATCCGATGCTCAACTCGAAGGCGTCAAGCTTGTACAACAGGCGAGCTCCATCTTCGACGGCGCCACGGGCACCTCCACTGCAACAGGCGTCACGGACGTCAAGGTCACTGAGAATGAGAACATCCACGGCATTGCCGAGATGAGCGCTCTGGGACTGCAGATCCTTCGCAACGAAATCAACGACATGAACAAGCGCATGGGCGAACTTCGCGACAGTTCCGCCGATGCAAACGGTGTTTGGGCACGTGTCTACACGGGTAAATCCAAATACGGCAAACGCAGCGTCGAGAGCGACTACACGGCGTTCCAATTTGGCTATGATCGCCAGGTTCAACCCGGTCTTTGGGCAGGCGCCGCGCTTTCCTTCACGGACGGCTCAAACGATTTCGCGTTCGGCAGCGGTGACAGCTCGATTGCTGCCTTGACCGGCTACGTCACGAAGCTATTCGACAATGGGGCATTCCTCGACGGTACGCTGAAGGTCGGCCGAATCGACAACGAGTTCAACATCACGTCCAATGCGGGCAACGTCAAGGGAGACTATGACGCCAATATGTTCTCCTTCTCCATTGAAGCAGGGCACCGTTTCCATCCCGTCAACGCCTTCTTCATCGAGCCGCAGATCGAATTCATGTACGGTCGGGTTGAAAGCGTCGATTACACGACGTCCGCCAACTACGGCGTGAAACAGGATGCGGCTGAATCGCTCATCGGTCGTGCGGGCTTCATGGCCGGCTTTGAACTTCCGAAAGACAAAGGCAACGTATACATCCGGACGTCCGTCCTTCACGATTGGAAGGGAGAGGCGGGCTACACCTATTCGTTCGAGGGCCATAGCCGGAGCCTCTCTGAGGATCTTGGCGGCACTTGGTATGAATACGGCCTCGGCGCCAACTTCAACGCCACGAAGAATCTGCACCTCTACGCCGACATTGAAGCGGCTGACGGCGGCGAAGTCGATACCGACTACCGTGTGAACCTTGGAGCCCGTTGGAGCTTCTGAGATCACTGAAATCGTGTCTGCCAAGAATGAGATCTGACGATCTCGCGCAAAAGCCGACTTCTTCCGGAAGTCGGCTTTTTCATGGTGTGCCCGAAGCCTTCCGCTGGCATGGCGGCGTCGCGTTCGAGCACGTATTTGACGGTGACGAGGAAAGTTCCGTCAACGGCATCCGGCTGGACGTGCCCTCGATCAAGGGCAACACCGGCATTCTGGATCTTGGCGTCGCCTATCAGCCTGCCCGGTTGACGAACTTGCAGTTCAATCACGGAGCCAAGGGCTATGTTGGTTTCCAAACGCCTTTTCCCAAGGCCTTCGTGCCTGCGCACACGTTGTACAATACCCGTCGCACGCCGGACGCTTCCGGCACCCTTCATCGCACAATCTCCAAGCGGAGTTCTCAGATGCATTATCCGATCGAAGTCGCCGGCCTCAAGCGCGACCTGCCTCTCTTTCCCATATCCGACGAGCTGCAGATCGCAGCCTTCATCATGCTCGGCGACCAGGAGCTCACCGTTGCCTGCGCCTCGGCCCTCCTTGAAAAGGCCCCCGAGTACGACTATATGCTGACGGCTGAAGCCAAGGGCATCCCGCTCATTCACGAAATGGCCCGTCAGGCCGGCGCCGCGCGCTACTTCGTCGCCCGCAAGAAGATGAAGCTCTACATGGGCGAGGCCCTTGAGGTCGACGTCCAGTCGATCACGACCGCCGGCATGCAGAAGCTCTTCCTCACGGAAGATGACGCCGCCCTCATGAAGGGCAGGCGCATTCTCATCGTTGACGACGTCATCTCCACGGGCAAGTCCCTTGAAGCCCTCGAGAAGCTCGTTGAAAAGGCGGGCGGCATCGTCGTCGGCCGCGCCGCGGTCCTCGCCGAGGGCGAAGCCGCCGAGCGCACTGACATCACCTTCCTTGAACCCCTCCCGCTCTTCAACAAGGCGGGCGAACCCATCTGAGGAGACAGACACATGCAGATCACCGGCATCATCGGCGCGATGGACGTCGAAGTCGCGATTCTTCGCAGCATGATGAAGAACGCCCGCACCGAAACCGTCTCGGGCATCGACTTCATCATCGGCAGCCTCGAGGGCAGGCGCGTCGTCCTCGCACGCAGCGGCGTGGGCAAGGTCTTCGCGGCCCTCTGCGCCCAGACCATGATCCTCAAGTTCGGCGTCACCGAAATCGTCAACTCGGGCGTTGCGGGCACGCTCACGCCCGAGCTCCACATCGGCGACGTGGCCATCTCCACGGCCTGCGTCCAGCACGACATGGACACCACCGCCGTCGGCGACCCCGTGGGCCTCATCTCCGGCATCAACATGATCGAGCTCCCCGCCGACACGAAGATCGCCGACGAACTCGACCGCGTCTGCGCTGCCGCCAACGTCAACCACCGCCTCGGCGTCATTGCCTCGGGCGACCAGTTCGTCCACACGACTGAGCGCCGCGAATGGATCGTCTCCACCTTCAAGGCCTCCGCCGTTGAAATGGAGGCCGCCGCCATCGCTCAAGTCTGCTTCGTCAACAAGATCCCGTTTGCCGCCATCCGCGTCATCTCCGACGAGGCCAGCGGCGACGTCAAGATCGACTACATGACCTTCGTGAAGGCCGCCGCCGCCACGTCCTCCGACATTGCGCTCAGGTGGTTGCGCGCCCGCGCCTGATCAAGGCCGAAGCCCGACAATCAAAGGGATGCCGAAAAAATATCAGCATCCTTTTTTTTTCACTTCGAATTCATGCCAACCCGAAATGCGTGCCCAAGCCGGCATGACGTGAACCTTGCGATTGCTCAGCGTGGCAACAATGTCCCTGGACAAAAGAAAAGGTAAATCCGTGTCACTTGCTTTCAATGCCGGCCTGCCCGCGAATCCTGAGTGCCTAGCGGATCAGACGGTCCGCCTGATCCGCCAGGAAGAGCGGTATGTTAAGAACATCGTCGTCGAGCTTCAGGTTGTTGAGCGAGAAGCGCACGCGTAGCTTCACTTGATTCTGCGCGAAGGCAAAAGCTGCGAGCAGACAACCGTTGTCGGCCATCGACAGGGAAGCTCGGGCGCGGAACCCGCATGAATGGCCGAGCCAGCCATCGTTCCGCCCGGCAGAACGCGTGAAACCGACAAGCGCTGCAGATTGTAGAGAAGGGAATTCGTTGCAGACTGAGCCTTCCGCCCGATGAGGGAGACAGGGAAGGGAAGGGACTAGGCATGACGAAGGGGACGCTGTAGAGCGCGTTGAGGCCGACGTAACGCGCGGACCGTCCTCAAAGAGGCTTCCGCCCCCGACAGACGGCCGTATTCTGCATAACGATCGCCATCATGGCCCAAAACGAACACAAAGCGTCTGCATGCAACCTCATGGGAAGCGATACCGCCGAAACCGTCGCCTTGAGGAAACGGAAACTGTTGCATGCTTCTCACTACAGCAACTGTTTCGATCGGGACCGTTATTCGGTCACGTCATACTTGTTGAGTCCGGGTTGAGACTTCTGGCTCAGACAGACGTAAACGATCACCGTCACAATCAGCGAGGCAACGGGAACGACCTTATCAAGAGCGGAGGCAAACATGCCTGCAGCCAGGAGGGCGAAATACCAGTAGCCAGAATAGCCCATGTCATGCAGACGACGGATCGTAACTCGTGCGGCCGTGAGCGGAGAAGCGGAATTCATTCTTGAAGTCGTTGATGATGGACATGTTGTTTCCTTTGATCCTGTTTTCGAAGATCGACAGTATGTGTCGAACAGGAACATGATAGGTGGGAGGATCCGCCGATCGAAAAACCGCAAATTTGTCTTTTTTGGCAAACGCAGGGACCGAAGCAGACATCCGACGGTCATTTGGTCATTTGTGCGCAGACGGGCAGGAAATGCGCCGAACCCGGTTGTAAAGTCAAACAGCGGAAAAAGCCGTTTTCCGCTCTTTAGATTACTCAACATAATAGTAGTTATGTTGAATATTGGAAAAAGTGAAGAAGGACGGGTTTCCGTCCTTCATTTCACAGCTTTTCGAACTTCAGGTCTTCAGGCGCGGTCTGCGCCTTCGTCCGTCAGTTCCTCGTCGCGAACACAGGATGCTCGCGCTTCACCTGCGCCACGACGCGTCCGACGGCGGTACCGTCGGCAGCGCCCTTCATGAGCGCCTCGTACGTGAAGCCCAGACGCTTCGCGGTCTGCTCGAGTGTCCTTCGGACGTCCGTCTCCCTGCCGCCGCTGAACACGATGCTTTCCTCGAGCATGGCAGCAAGGAACTCGTCGTCTCGGACAAATGGGGCGAGCGAGTCGACGTCTCCCGACGCAAGCGACGAGGCTGCGGCTTCAAGCGTTTCGTCCGGCAGATCGATCCAGTCTTCACCCGTCTCGACCATGGTGCCCTCGGGGTTTTCGTCCCAAGGCATTTCCCGCCTTTCCTTTGTGACTTCAGGCGCCTCAGCTTCAGCCCTTTTGAGGGCCTCGAGCGCAGCCAGCGCACTTTGAACAGCCTCCCCGAGTCTCGTGCCGTCGCCCGATCGCTCGAGAATGCCGAAGCCGTCGGTGAGGAGCGCCTCTGCGAGGTCGTCAAGCACGTTAACGATCTGCGCCCTGTCAGCTCATGTCACACCTCGGGAAAGGGAATGTTTTCTTCCGGCATTCAGCCCTCAGAGGCCCTGACGGCCCCTGATGGCAGCAGGGAAGACGACGCGTACCGCCCTCTGCCGGCGCCCTGCTCTTCTCGACTGCCCTGCCCTTCGGCAAGGATTCGGTCAGTCAGCACAGACCTCTTCGGCCGCCAGGCGGGCACGCACGGCCTCAGCCTTCTCCTCCTCGGAAAGCGTCAGGGGACGCAGGCGGGAGACGGCGAGCATGTGCTCGGCCTGCCAGACGTCGTGGCAGTACTGCAGGCGCAGCCACATGGCTGCGGACGGACCGGGAAGCACGTGGGCGATGCGCACGGCGAGCTCGGGCGTGACGGGGCCCTCACCCTTCATAACCTGCGTCACTGCGGCGGACGTCACGTCGAGGTGCTTGGCAAACTGCTTGGCGTTGAGTCCCAGATGCTCCAGCGTCTCAGCAAGAATCGAGCCAGGATGCGGGGGATCATACATGCCGCTCATCAAAATCTCCTCAATGTTCTGCCCAACAGGCTTTTCACAACAACAAACGGCGCCCGTGAAGGCGCCGAAAAAGGACGTGAGTATATCGAAGGGAAAGTTGCCGTGCAAGCCACTCCCCTCACCTTTGTCAACCACGGAGTATTTCGAGGTACTGTTCCCAAATGTTTTCTTCACTTCTCAATGTGACAAGCTCTTTCCTCACACGGAACTGCTCAAGTCCCTGCGGATCCTCACGCGACCTCGCCCTTGCTTCGAAGAACTCAACCACATTCCCAGAAACAGTTGCCTCCGGACAACCTCTCAGAACGCAATTCCACTCCAACAATGAAGCCAGGTTGCCTTTGGTCACGAAGGCCGAGCGCAAGGCATTGTTCCCGTGCGTCGCAACGAGACAAGGCAGATTGGCCGCAACAGCTTCCAGAACGACCTGACCTACGCCTCCGATGAAAGCGTACTCTGCACCATGTTCGGCGAGCCAAGCACGTGTGTCCAGAGTGCCGAGCATCACGTCCTTCGGCTGTCCCTGTACCCATTCTGAAACGGCCTCCTCCTTGTACACGGGACCAGCAATCTCATACTCCAACCCGTATCTCCTGCAGATCGTCACAAAGTTTTTCACGGTCGGAAGCTTCTCACGATCAATCCTTCCGATATAAAGCGCCTTTCCTGCATCTAGTCTGTACACCGGCATAACGTCCGGGAACCGGACGACGTTCGGGATGAAGGTCAGATTGGAATACGGCATTTCATGTTTGCGCACACTGACACGATAATCCAGAGCATCCAGACGCCCCTGATCAACCTTTATCGTGTTGTGAATCATCACGCCGACCCGAGTGAGCATCCTTAACGCCTCGATGTCGACCACCTGAAGCAGATCCGTGGACTTCACATTGAATTCCACGGCAATGGGCTTAATGAGCCTGACGAATTCCATCAGCATGCGGCAGGCGTTCGGAGCCTGCTGCAGAAGGTGGAGACATGGATACGATTCCAAAGGAGCATAGCCTTGCGTCCCCACGACAAGAATCGGTTGGATGCCACGGCTCAAGAGCCACTCGAACTGAAGCTCCAGACGCCTCTCCACGCCGCCAGTCGTAAACAGACAGTCCATCACATAAAGCACGCAGGGTTTGTCTTGCGGCAGCCCTTCGACGACGGTTCGATTGCGACTTTCGTACTCTTCGTTGCGTCTCGCCAACGCAACAAGATGCGCAGGCAATCGCCATGAAAAAAGCAGGAATCCCTTTCCCGGCCGCCCCGCATATATGCGGTCTTGATGTTCAGTGCGAATGCGATAGCCGACAGCATGACCTGCCACCCTGTAGATTTTGTTGAGACCGTACCGGCCTCGTTTTCCCGTCACGACCAGCCCCTCTATCATTCGTTATCGTTCTGAAAAAAAAAATCATATCGTTTTGTCATTCTATCCCAAAAAAACTGATGCGGTGAGATCGATCTTTGCAGGTATCCGCCATTTTTGCCCCTTGCGCAACCCTTTCCCCCTTTCGAATTCCCTTGTTGATCGCCTCCGATCAGCCCGCACCAATACTCGTACATACCTCGGGAGGTAGAATTTCGGCCTCTGCAGGCGCACAATTTCCTGTTCGGGCGCCTGAACGCCCGGGCGCCGGCCCCTCATCAACAAAAGACGGAAGGCAATCATGGAAGACAGCTTCGCCAAGGTGATGTCCCTGGCGGCATTCATCGTGCTCGGGCATCTGCTCAGGCGCTTCAACATCCTGAAGGACCAGGCCTTTGCGGCCATCAGCGCCCTGGTGATGAACGTCACGCTCCCGTGCGTGATCCTCACGAACCTCAACGGCGTCAGGATCGAGGGCGACATGCTCCTCATTGCGGGCCTGGGGCTCCTCACGAACATCATCTTCCTCGTCTGGGGGCTTTTTCTCTCGCGCAACATCGCGGACACGCAGTGGCGCGACTTCGTGAGGCTCAACGTGGGCGGCTATTCGGTCGGTCCGTTTGCGGTTCCGTACGTGCAGTCCTTCTTCCCGACGACGGGCCTTATGGCGACCTGCATGTTCGACGTGGGCAACTGCGTCATGGCGGGCGGCGGCACCTTTGCGGTGATTGCGGGCACCCGCGTGAAGACGACGCTCTGGCGCACGGTCAAGCTGGTCGTCTCGAAGCTCGTGCGCTCGGGCCCGCTCGTCACCTTCGCCTTCGTGGGCCTCATGTCCGTCCTCGACATGCGCCTTCCCGACGGCGTCATCACCAGCACCGCCATCGGCGCGCACGCCAACACCTTCCTCTGCATGATCATGATCGGTGAGTCGATCAGCTTCTCGATGGGCGGCGGCAAGATGGGCAAAGTGCTCAAGCTGCTTGCGAGCCGCTGGGTCGTCTGCATCCTCATCGCGCTCGGCGTCTGGCACTTCCTTCCCTTCGAGGAGGAGATCCGCATGGCCCTCACCCTCACCTGCCTCTCTCCGATTCCCGCCATGAGCCTCGTCTTCACCGCTCAGCTCGACGGCGACATCGCCATGGCCGCCAACATGAGCTCGTTGAGCGTCGGCTGCTCCATCATCGGCATGTCCGTCGCGCTCATGCTCTTCGGCGCGCTCTGACGCATCAGAAACTCCGCACCACGTTCGGGCGGTCCTCTCCGGAGGGCCGCCCGATTTCGTTCATATCTCCCCTTTTCCTCCCCGTTCTCCGTGCCCGCCCGGCCGCACGGCGCCACTCGCGGGCGCCTGCGCACGCGCCGTGCCCCAAAACGGTGCATACTGGCAACCTGAATCACTTTAAAACGCCTCTGCTGCCGTCTTTAAGCGAACTTCCTCACGCTTCAGGCCCCGTTGAGGTTCCATTTGCCGAATTTCGTCTCCCATAGACGAATACGGGCCTTTGGCACGCCTTTTGCTTAAGAATGGATCAAGGACGCGGGATTCCCCGCCATCCGCACAAAGCATCTCACTCACAGAGGAAAAACCATGAAGTACATCATTGCGGTCATCAAGCCGTTCAAGCTCGACGACGTGCGCGAAGCGCTCGCGGACTGCGGCGTCAGCGGCCTCACCGCCACGGAAGTCAAGGGCTTCGGGCGCCAGAAGGGACATACGGAGCTCTATCGCGGCGCCGAATACGTCGTTGACTTTCTCCCGAAGATCAAGCTCGAGATCGCCGTTTCCGACGAACTCTGCGACAAGGTGGTCGAGTCGATCGCCTCGGCCGCGAACACCGGCAGGATCGGCGACGGGAAGATCTTCGTGATGGACCTCGAGCACGTCATGCGCATCAGGACGGGCGAAACGGACGACGCGGCCGTCTGAGGCAGTCGGCAGCACTCGATTTGACTTTAAAGTAGACCGAACACTCAGGAGAAAAGACAAATGTCCGCACTCACCCGAATCGCCGCATTCCTCGCTGCGGCGGCCCTTTCACCCGCGGCGCTTGCCGCCGAGGCCTCCATGGACAAGGCCGACGTCGTCTGGATGCTCGTCTCCACGACGCTCGTCCTCTTCATGACGATCCCCGGGATCGCGCTCTTTTACGGCGGCATGGCCAGAAAGAAGAACGTGCTCTCGATCCTTGCGCAAACGACCGTCATCTGCTGCGCGCTCACGCTCGTCTGGTTCGCTGCGGGCTATTCGCTCGCCTTCGGGCCGGGCAGCGCCTTCGTGGGCGGGCTCTCGCATGTGTTTCTCAATGGTCTCGACATCAACAGCATGTCGGGCTCCATTCCGACTTTGCTCTTCGTCTGCTTCCAGATGACGTTCGCGATTCTCACGGCTACGCTGATGATCGGCGCCTTTGCGGGCCGCATGAAGTTCTCGGCGATGCTGATCTTCATGATCCTCTGGTCGCTGTGCGTCTATTCACCCGTGTGCCACTGGATTTGGGCCGAAGGCGGATTCTTCTTCGACATGGGCGCGCTTGACTATGCGGGCGGCACGGTCGTGCACATCAACGCGGGCGTCTCGGGCCTCGTCGCCTGTCTCGTGCTGGGCAAGCGCCTCGGCTACGGTCGCGAGCCCATGAGTCCGCACAACCTCACCTTTGCGATGCTCGGCGCCGCCATCCTCTGGATCGGCTGGTTTGGCTTCAACGGCGGCTCCGGCCTTGCCGCCAACGAGCGCGCCGTCATGGCGATCCTCGTCACGCAGATCGCAGCCGCCGCTGCGGGCGTCTCCTGGATGCTCGTCGAATGGATGCTTCGCGGCCGTCCCTCGCTTCTGGGCCTGATTTCGGGCGCCGTCGGCGGCCTCGTGGTCATCACGCCCGCCTCGGGCTTCGTCGGTCCCGTCGCCGCACTCGTGATGGGCCTCATCGGCGGCGTCTGTTGCTTCTGGGGGGCGGTCTTCCTCAAGCGCATGGCGGGCTGGGACGACTCGCTCGATGCATTCGGCGTGCACGGCGTGGGCGGCATCGTCGGCGCCCTCCTCACCGGCGTCTTCGCCTCGAGCGCCGTCACGGGCTCCGAAATGAATCCCGTCATGACCCAGGTCGGCATCCAGGCCGCAAGCGTCGTCGCCACGATGGTCTACGCAAGCGCCGTGAGTTGGATCCTCCTCAAGATCATCGACGTCGTCATGGGCCTGCGCGTCACGTCCGACGAGGAACGCATGGGGCTTGACCTCTCGCTCCATGGTGAACGCATCGAATGATCCCGGCATTCATCTGAACCCGGAAGGGCCGCCCGCCGCCGCGTGAAGACGCAAAGGCCGGGCGGCCCCTTCATTTGTTCGCGCGGATAACGAAGGAATTCTCGTGACGATGCTTGATGCAGGCCGCTCAGGATAAGGTGGACGCCCTTGCCTGCGGCGACGACCGCACCACGATCGAGCTCACGCCCGACGAGACCGAGCAGGCCTCGGGCGCGCTGGGCTGGGTCGACGTGACGAAGCTCATCGAGCCGAAGGCCTGAAAGGCCGCCTGAATGAGGCACAGGAAAACGGGAGGCGTCCGCAGGGAGGCCTCCCGTTTTCTGTTTCATAATGATTCGGCGCGGAAACCTCTTCCTTTAGGAAGGGGAGGAAGCGCCGCACTCCTTTCTTAGTTGAGTCAAAAACGTGGTTCGCTTCTCAACTAGCATCAGTTTTTTGAAGCTGACGCCGGCGGAAAGCCGGACTCCATCCAGCGTTCGGACATCGAAGTATCCGAAGGAACGGCGACCGAAAATGAACCCAATTCTTCCCTTACACTTCACCTTGTCGAATAGGCGAAAGCCTTTGACAAGGAATGGCGTCTGGTGGATGAACATCCCACGGTGCCTGTACATTCCAAACCAACGTAGCTCGCCTCCCCGAGGAGGTTTGCTGAGACTAGTCAATAAAGGCTTTTTCAAGCCTCCGCCTTGAGGCGGGGGTTATTGACCCTCAGGCCGTCGCCGCAGCCGTAAGTCGCGGATCCCTGAAGCCGCCCCGTCTTTCAGCGGCATGCTCGTCGCCGCCTGCCTTCATGCTGCCGAAGAGGTGCGAGCCCTCTGCTTCGTCCTCGCCGAAAGCCTCGTCGGGAAGGTCTTCGGGGTTTCCGTTCCTCGTCTTCATCATGAAGGCCGAGGCGTCTCGCAGATAGGTGTGGAAGCCTGCCTCGACGACGTCGTCGAGCTCCTCGAAGGCGGCCGAAGCGCACTCGAGCACGGCCGAGAGGTCCCAGGCGATGAACTGCAGGTACTCGTAGCGCACGCCCGAGGCGTAACCCACGACGTCCAGATATCCGTCCCCGAGTCCGCGCAGTCGGACCTCGAGCATTTTGCGGGCCTTGATGCGACGGTCCTTCTTCGGCGCGAGTCCTTCGGCATCATCCTTCACGTCAAGGAAGAGGAAGCCCGCGCAGGCGCCCGCGGCGCCGAGAGCGTCCATGCCGATGCTCTTGCCCTGGCCGTAGAGGTAGCCGAGCGGCGGGCAGTGCGTGATGCCCTCGGTGACGTCGGCCAGAAGCGGCGCACCGGGCCTCGTGTCGGGCCGCATGCCGTACTCGTGCGGCAGCCAGGCGTAGTCCTTGAGCGTCATGCGCCTGCATTCGGGCGCCTTCTCGAAGAGGAATTCCCTGAATTCGGAGAGCGTGAGGCCTTCGCCCGAAGGGGCCTTCGGCACGAGCGTGATGGCGTCGGCGCGGCGCAGGCGGGCGGCCTCGCCGACCGTACGGTCGATGAGGGCGCGAACGGCCTGGAAGCACTCGATTCGAGCGCGCTCTTCGGTGCCCTTGAAGTCCTCGATGTAGACCAGAAGGCGCCACATGCCCTCGTGGGGCTCGGGCCAGATGAGCACGTCGTCCGCAGAGAGCACCTCGTTGCCCGCCATGAAGGTCTCGAAGGAGGTGTCGTCCCTTCTAGCCCTGCCCGCCGTAAAGGTCCAGCGATCGGCAAGGGATTCGGGGACGCGCCTGAGGAATTCAAGGATCGGGAAGCATTCGAGGCGCCAGCCGTTGGGCGAGATTTCGACCTTGATGCGGTCGTCCTCCGCGCTCACGTCAAGGCGCCACCAGGAGGCGGAGACGGGCTCGAGGATGGCCGCAAGGCGTTTTTCGACCTCGTCGGCGTCCGTGACGGAATCAAACGCGTCTTCGAGCTCGGTCGCCTGCGCTTCAAGCGCCGCCCAGACCTCGTCCGCGCGGACCCTGAAGGGCTTTTCAATCGTGGGCTGCGAGAGACCGCGCTTGCAGACCTCGACGAAGAAGTCGACCACCTCGTCGTCGGGCCTAATGCCCGCGCAGGCCTTGAAGCACTTGAGGGCCGCGCGCCTCTGGCCGAGCCTCAGGTTGAGGAAGGCTCGGCAGAAGAGCGTCTCCCAGCGGCCTTCGGTCCGGTCGTCCAGACCCTCGAGCAGCGCAAGCGCCCTTTTCAGGTCGTCCCTCCCGGATTCGCTTCGGTTGGCGATCGCGCGGGCGAGTTCGAAGGCATAGAGCGGCGTGAACTTCTCCTTCGGGACGGCCTCGAGTCGCCTGATGATTTCGTCCAAGTTGCCGCGCAGGTCAAGGGCGCGCAGGTGCTTGAGGACGGCGGCCTCCTCGGGTCCTGTGTCGAGACGGCCCTCGATCCGCGGACAGCGCGAGGGGACTTCAAAGGAATAGTCGATCGCGGAGGGCCGCGTCGTGTCGGGCTCGGGCTTGGTGAGCACGAGGCGCACGCTCCTGTCGAGTCTTGCGCGGACTTCTACGAGGTGCTCGGGAGCGGCCTTCGCATGCTCGAGCACGTCGGAGACCGATTCGACAAGACGGGCGAGCCAGGCGGGATCCATCTTCGAGAGGCCCGCGTGGTTCATCTCGAAAACGAACGGCACGGCGTGGCCGGAGAGCTCGACCTCCATGCGCAGGAAGCTCTCGTCGTCGAGTTCGAGCCCCGTGGCGTTGAGCGCGATCAGGGCGTCTGCGTACCCGTCGGGATCGAGCTCGACGCAGGCCATGCGAAGGGCGCGCTCCGGAGTTCCAGGCGCCGTATGGTCAAGGTCTCCGTCCTCCCAGAGCGGGCGGGTGAGAAGGATGCGCTCAAGCGACTCGCGTGCCGCCACGAGCTCGAGGGCGTGAAGGATGACGGGATCATCGGGACTCTCGACATCGGCGCGCAGAAGCCATTCGCGGGCCTCGTCAAAGCGTCCCTCGCCTGCGCGAAGAATGCCGAGCAGATAAAGAAGGCGGACGTCCCTTTCGTCTTCGCCGATCCCGGAGACGGCGCGGCCCGCTGCATCAAAGGGTCGGCCGCAGAGCAAGCGCGCGATCGTCGAGAGCGTGAACAGAAGCATGCCGTCGGACCGGTCCTCCACGTACGGCGTCACCGCCTCAAGAATTCTCATCGCGCGCGCGAAGGCGGGATACCTGTTGGTACCGAGCAGTGCCTCTGCGAGTCTGAGTGCGGCTTCCGGATCGGTCTCGACGTGGCACATGTCGAAGCGACCGGTATCAATGCCCTTGTTCACGATGCTCTCGATGAGCTCGAGGATCCGCTCGGGCTCCTCACCCGAGGCCCTGAGTGCGTCAATGGTCGCGAGCTCCGTTCTTGCGAGGATCATCATCCTGACTCCTGTTCTTGTTTTGAAACCGTGTTCGGATATCTTACAGAAGGTTTGAAAACTACGAATCCCCCGCGTCCTTCTCCTTCAGGAAGGAATGGCGGTCATGGCTTCATGAGCGGCATGCATGAACTGAAAAGCCGCCCGAATCGGTCGACTCGGACGGCTGGATGTTTCTGAAGGAACAGGTCGCGGCTTACGGCACCTTGAAGCCGAACTGATGACACTGGTCGCAGAAGTTCTCGGTTTCGCCATGCATGTAGTGGCAGTTCACGCAGTCGAGCTGGTCCTGGTAGTGCGGAGAGACGTGCGGATTCGTGGGCTTGACGCCCTTGGTCTTTTCAACGAGATCCTTGGTGTTGTGGCACTGGGTGCAGGTCTTGATGTCGGGAGTGGCAGGATTGGCCTTGTCGGGGCCGTGGCAGGCTTCGCACGTCAGACCCATGGAGGCGTGGCGGTCGGCGCCGAACTTGCCGTCGGCGGCAGCGGCCGTGCCGGCTGCGAGGAGCGCACTCATGAGCATGACGGCGAGCGGACGGAAGTGTTTCATGGATTCTCCTTTTTTGATTCTTGTTTCGGCGACGCCCCGTCTGGTCCCGGAGCGCGCGTGTCAACACTATACGACACTCGGGAACTTAAGGCTAGGGTAAGAAAAGGCGTACTCGGGAAATTGCCGATGGAGCCGGCGCGAACGAAAGACCGAAGACGAAGAAGGCCGTCCGCACACGCAGGCTGATAAGGATGCGTGCACGAACGGCCGCAGGAGGCCGGGGCTTCGCGGAGGGCACGACCGACGTCGAGTTTCTGACGTCGCTTGTGCGCCCGCGAAGGTGAATTTTGCGTGGGCTCAGAGCCAGGGCGCCTTTTCGTCGCAGGCGACGCCGTCGTCGTTCGTAAAACCCTCGAGGCTCCCCGCCTTCGTCTGGATGCAGACGAAGCGGATGCCCTGATCGGCGGCGGCGCGGATGGCGCGGCGGCCTTCGGGCGAGATGCGGAACCAGTCGCCCGCCTTGAGCTCGACCACTTCGCCGTCAATGTAGAGTTCGCCCCTGCCTTCGAGGACGCCGTAGACCTCCTCGTTCTTCACGTGCCGGTGCACGAACGGAACGGCCGCGCCTGCGGGCAGCGCGTTCACGGAGACCTCGCAGCCCGTGAGGCCGAGGGCGTCGTGGAGCTCCGTGCGCGGAGCGGATTCGAGCGAAATCCTGCGGAAGTTTTCGGTCATGATGATTGTCCTTTGTTGAAATATTCGTTCGTCGTCGAACCATATGTTTCTGAAAAAAGACGGCTCGAATGGACCCGTCTCCAGTCTGAGGAGCAGGTTTCGGCAGCCATTGTGGATAGCCAGCCTGCCATTTCACCCCTCCATGGCGAGAATGATAGTTCGCCGACGAACGTTTGTCAATCCGAATACGGGAACCTGAATCGAGTTCGTCAGGTGCCCGTCGGATGCGGCTCGGGCCCGCATCCCGGTGGGAATTGCGGGCCCGTTTGTCACATGGATCGGATTTCTCGTTCATGCCCGGCGCGGAGCCGGTTGAGGCGTAGCGGCGTCAGCGGGGACCGCCGAAATGCGGCGGGCGCGGGCCCGGACCGTGCGGAGGCTGCGGTGACCTCGGACCCGGTCCTCCCGGAGGCCTTCCGCCCGCAAATTGCGGGGGCCGCGGAGGCGGACGACCGCCCGGTCCGTCGAAGTGCGGCGGAGGCGGAGGCCTGTGCCCGGGTGGCGGCGGAGGCCTGTGACCCGGAGGCGGCGGACGGTGCGCAGGCGGAGGCGGAGGATAGTGCCTGTAGTAATCGTCGATCCAGAAGCGGCGGTAGGTGGCGGGCGTGTAGCGGTTGCCTCTGTACCACCAGTACCGGCCGTCCCAGCGGCCGTACTCGTAATTGCGGTAGATGTAGTCGCGGATCAGCGCGTCGGAGACGCCGTAGAGAATGTCGGCGAGGAGCGGATCCGGCGCGGCAAGCGCCGGCGCAGCAGGCACGAGGGCCGCAAGCGCGGCGCCCAGCACAAGCTTTCTTCTTGTCAGCATGGTGTTTCCCTCACGAAGACGGAATCATTGTTGGAACCTGATGACCTTATCGTACTGAACGGTTGTTCAGGATTCCACGTCTCGTACATTTCGTGAAGCTTCTTGACGAAGACGCCGCCCGCCCCTTCGGATGAAGCCGGGGTTTTCAATGCCTTCCTTACTCCCGCAGGCGAAAAAAGGGCGAAGCTCATGCTCCGCCCTTCTGGAGAAATGTAAAGACATCCTTGCACTTCTTCGTTTTCGACCGCTTGTCAAGGCATCATGCGGCGTTCAGTCAGCGGGGGCCGTCCCAGTTGTCGCGCCTCCCGTCGTTTTTGCGCCCTTCGTGCCTGCCGTTGTCGTGCCCCGGTCCCTTCGGAGGATTCCGGCCGGCCTGAGGCCCGGGCTTCTGCTGCGGATGCTGCGGCGGCTTCGCGGGCCCGGACGGCTTCTTCGGCTCGCGGCGCTCCTCGTAGTGCTTCGACCAGTAGCGGCCGTACTCGGCGGCCGTGTAGCGGCGGCCGCCGTAGTTCCAGTGGCTGCCGTCCCAGCCGCCTTCCTGATAGTGCCTGCGGATGTAGTCCCGCGTCAGGGCGTCGGAGACGCCCGCGAGGATGTCGGCGAGAAGCCTGCTGTCGGACGCCATGACGGGCATCGCGGGAAGGGCCGCGGCCATCAGGGCGGCGGCGAAAAGAACCTTTCTTCTGTTGAGCATCTGCGGCCTCCTGTCATCAACGGTTGCTGCTCAAATAAGACCATTTTAGTGAACGCCCGTTCAGGGAAAGCCCCGCCGAATCAATTGGACATCACTCTTGATGAAGACTGACATTTCCTGCGGCGCAGTCGTTTTAAGGAGACGAACCTGTTTGCAAAGTCCTCCTCTGCGCCGTCTCGTCAGGACTCGCGCGCCTCGAGCGGACGTCCCGGACGGGCGTGCAGCGGATGACCGCCCCAGCTCCAGTGGTGTCCGTCCCAGCAGCGGCCGCAGGCGTGCATGAAGTCCTGCTGCAGGGGCGCGCGTCGTTCAGCCTGAAGCCTCGGGCACGAAGCCGCCGCGAGTGCGGCAAGGGAAGCTGCGGGGGATGCGGCCGTCAGGGCCGCCATGGCGATGATCCGTCGTCTCGAAAGCATGAAAACTCCTCTCAAGGGCTTTTCTCAAATCCTGCCGCAGATGCGGCTCAATGCTCGGCGCTGCGGTCGTCACCGCGATCGCCGGTCGCGCGAGTCGAACCCGTGGTTCACGTCGCTGTCCTCGTCGGCGTCGTCGTCATGGAGGGACCCCTCCTCAGATTCCTCTTCGTCGTCCTGATCTTCGCGAGGCTCCTCGTCATCCTCTTCCTCATCGGGCGCTTCAGGCTCCGCCGCCCGGGCGGACAAGGCGGGGACGACTGGCGCGGCGAGCACGAGGCGTCTGCGAGCCTCGTCGGCGGTTTCGATCATGAATGTCTCCGAAAGAAAGGCATTGTCGTCCGTCGATCTTATCAGGTGCGCGATCCGCATGCCCAAGCCCGACGGACCCCGTAACGAAGTTCACGCTTCACAGGCGGCCAAGAGAAAGGCAGCGCACTCCTCGTCGGAGTCGCTGCCTTCTTGAAGTCTCCGGAAGGCCCCGTCCGCCAGGATCGGGCCCCTCGGCTCCCGTCATCACCAGTGAGGTGGAGGCGGGGGCGGCGGACGGTGGTGCGGGCGGCGACGGTCGTCGTCATCATCATCGTCGTCATCGTCCCAGTCGCGGGGATGCGGATGCGGCTTCTTGCGCTTCTTGGGCTTCTTCGGCGGCTGGCGCTAAACAACCTCGCCACTGAAGTGGGAGGGTTTCGATACAGTCGAGGCTTTTCGCCTCGGGGTTGCCCCCGATTTGC
>ENA-ORIC01001189-ORIC01001189.1-human-gut-metagenome-genome-assembly--contig:-NODE-1189-length-26522-cov-3.767858_pt1 | contig 26522 bp, 14 predicted proteins | sample MGYA00243023_ERZ508732 | MGnify/ENA primary metagenome ERZ508732 (study PRJEB26277, sample SAMN04329767) | human gut metagenome | biome: human-associated habitat | host: Homo sapiens | place: USA...
GGAATCTGGGAAATTCATTAGAAGCCTGTGGAATTTCAAAAGAGACACAGGGTTTTACACCGGAAGATTTTGAAACATTCTGGCAGAAAGTACCTACTACACAGACAACGATGGATGGAATCCACAGCTATGGTATCAATTCGGTGCGTATTCCGGTAGCATGGTCAAACATGATGTCAGACGATGGGAAATACACGATCAATGATGCATATTTTAACCGTGTAGAAACCGTTATGAACTATGCATTCAAAAACGACATGTATGTCATTCTTAACATCCACTACGATAGTGACTGGTGGGGACAGTTCGGCGACAAAGATGAGGCAGTCAGACAGCAGGCATGGGATCGTTTTGAAGCATTCTGGACACAGATCGCAAACCGTTATGCAGAATATTCAGAACATCTTGTATTTGAATCTGCAAACGAGGAACTGGGAGACCGTTTAAATGATGACTGGAAGAAGCAGCAGACAGGAAGTCTTGGAACCGGCGTTCTGACAGAAGACGAATGCTATGAAGTGACAAACAAGATCAATCAGAAATTTGTTGACATTGTACGAGCTACAGGCGGAAACAATGTTAAGAGACAGCTTTTGATCGCAGGATATAACACAGATATTGATAAGACAGTAGACAGCCGTTTTAAAATGCCTACAGACATTGATGGAAATGGTAAAGATAAGTTAAGCGTATCGATTCATTATTATTCACCAAGTACATATTGTATCGCAGAAGATCCTAAGAACAGCTGGGGTTATGATGCAGACTGGGGAACGGATGAGCAGGTTGCTGCATTACATACAGACTTTGACAAAATGTCAGTCTTTACAAAAGAAGGATATGGCGTGATTATTGGTGAATACGGTGTATGCAGTTCTTCAAAATATGGTGTTACAAACTTCTTTAAAGAAGTAGCAACTTATGGAAAACAGCTTGGATTTACACCTGTTCTCTGGGATACCGGTGTTTGGTACAATAGAAAGAACGGATTATTCAAATTCAAAGATGTTGCCAAAGTATACAATGATGTGACAGGTGCAGCCGGTGAGATCAAAGATAATATGAAAGAAACCGGACCGGTTAGTGCCAAAGTCATTGAAGACGAATCAACATTGACAAAAGTTGCTTCATGGGAAGGTATATGGACAAGAACAAATGGTAACAAAGGTGCATTTGAGACAACAGCTACAGAAGGTGACATTACAGTAGAGACGAACTCTGCATATTGGCAGATGTTCTTGACATATGACTGGTCAAAACTTACCAATCCGGTGATCCGGTTTACTTTTGGCACTGATAAAACGAGTCAGATGGCAGATACATTACAGATTGGTTATACGACAAAAGTAGATGGTGGGGCTGATCTTACAAACTTTACCGGTGTGATTGGTAAATGTATCGCATTGTATCCAAGTGATCTGGAAGAAAATCCATATTTGGAGATCAGTACAACAGCTCCGTTAGCCTCTATTACAAAAGTGGAGATCTTTGATGCAAAGTAGATTAATACAAATGGAAATTAGAGGATGTAATAAAAAAGTGAAATAAAATACGATGGATTTCTTATTGCTGATTATAAGAAATAGAAACATAGTAATAGTATTTTGTTGAAATGGAACCTGTTGTTTTAGGTTTTTTATACAAGAAAAATGAAAACAGAACGAAAAAGCATGAATTTGTTGAAAATGTATGAAACGGATTCATGCTTTTTTGTTCTATACCAGAATAGATTGTCAAATTGCACAGAAAAAGCCGAAAAAGAGTAACTGAATTGTTGACTTTTGATGGAAAGAACGCTATACTATAGCTTAAGCATGGGAAAAAGGTGCTCATGCTTCTCTGTTATAGAGAATGAACAATTATAATACACAAGGAGGCAAAACATGAGAAAAAATTTAACTAAGGCAATTTCAACTACTCTTGCGGCAGCTATGGTAGTAACTGCCGGTGGATTTGCCGGAGTGGCAAACACAAACGGAAGTACAGCAAAGGCTGCAGATCCTACCGCTTCTGCAACAGCAACAGCAACACCTGCTGCAACACCTGCTGCAACACCGGCAACATCGTATATGGCTTATACAGCATTTAGTATGGCAGGTCCATGGATCTATCGTTCAGAATGGACAAGTGATAAGTCAGGATTAACAGTAAAGGAATTTTATGATTCAAAGAATTCAAAGTGGGGCAAATCAGCATTTGATTACACTAAGAATTATATTGCAAATAACCTGACTAAGGCACAAGAGGCACTGGATCTTCGTGGTAAGGCAAGAGGTGATGCACGTATTCATTCAGAAGCTACGATTAAGGATGCTACTATGACTGCTAACGGTGAGTGGACAGCAGAAATAACAAACTTAGATACAACACAGTATAAAACTGTAGGCGATTCATACTATGATGTGCTTCATATTTCTACGGATATTCCATTGACCATGAAAAACGTAAAATGTACAAATGTAAAAGTTTCTGTCGATGACAAGCAGATTTTTGAAGTAAAAGAAGCTGTCCCAAATGCACAGGCGTCAGATCCACAGGGTAGTGGTAATAAGGGATATTATGACTTTATGATCATTGATAACTACGCAGACAGTCATGGTATAGAAGGTAAAGTTCTTCGCCCGATTGATAAGACCACAGGTAAGTTAAATACTGCAATCAACGCTATGCCTGCAAAGAGCTTGAAGATTACATTTACAATCAGTGGCGTAGACTTTGTAACTGCTAAAAAGGAGGTTGTAGTTGACAACGGTCCTACTGTTGGTTCTACTTTTGTGGATAATGGTGTGAAGTATGTTGTTACAAAGAGAACAAAGACAAATAACAGTAAAGGTACAGTCGCTGTAGCAGGACTTGCTACAAAGAAAGCAGACTTTACGCCTGCGGCTACTGCAAAGACAACAGAAGGAACAACTGTTTTGAATTATGATGTAACAGGTATCGCTGATAACGCATTTGCAAAGGATACAACGATCAAGACTGTTACACTTGGTGATACAATTAAAACAGTTGGTGAAGCAGCATTTAAAGGTTGTACAAAACTTACAAAAGTTACATACAATAAGAACATCACAAAGATTGCTGATGATACATTTAACGGATGCAAGAGCATAAAGAGCTTTAAGCTTTCAAGCGGCATTAAGAGCATTGGCGAAGCAGCATTTAAGAATTGTACGGCATTAAAGAGCTTCAAACTTACTAAGAATGTAAAATCTGTTGGAACATCTGCATTCAGCGGTTGCAAGAAACTTTCTAAGTTCACATACAACAGCACAGTAAAGAGTGTAGCTGGTTCTACATTTAAGGATTGTACTTCACTTAAGTCAATCAAACTCGGTAAGAAAGTTAAGAAGATTGGTGGATCTGCATTTGCAGGTTGCAAGAAACTTAGCAAGATTACAGTAAGCCAGAAAGTAAAAGTTTCTAAGAAAGCATTCAAGGGATGCAAGAAGACAATTAAAGTTTCTGGTAAGAAAGCATATGTAAAATATACTAAGAAGCAGATCAAGAAAGCCGGATACAAGAAAGTAAAATAATTTCTATCTGTTAAGATGTGATATATGTCATATGAAAGTTGAAAAATGCTATAGATAGAATATATGAGCTTATAATAGGATGCTTTCAAAAAAATCGTATGAGATTATATGAGTGAAAACACAGACTCTGTTGGCTGAAATTTGTCGGCAGAGTTTGTCGTTTAAGAATGAAACAGAAAGAATGAGGATAAAATATGAGAAAATGGAGTAAAGCGATTGCTTTTATGATGACAGTGGCTTTGGCGGTTGGGTCACTTAGTGTCGGACCAGCCGTACAAAAAGCTGACGCAGCAGACAGAATCGGGAACTATATGAGCTGGGATGATGATCAGACTACAAAAGATATAAAGATTCCGGTAAATCCACAGACGTTCCGTGATCTGTCAGGTACAGAGATTATTGAAGAGATGGGAATTGGCTGGATCTTAGGAAATACATTTGATTCCCATACAAACCAGACTCCGGGTGAAACAGCGTGGGGAGCACCGGTTACTACAAAGAAGATGATTAAAGCCGTGCATGATTTAGGCTTTAATACTATCCGTATTCCGGTTACCTGGGGAACGATGGTTAAGGATGATGGATCAATTGATGCAGCGTGGATCAGTCGTGTAGAGGATGTGATCAATTACTGCATGGATGAAGATATGTATGTGATTTTGAATGCACATCATGATGGTGCAGATAATGCTGGCACAGACAAAGAGGGCAAATCAGTTCATGGATGGATTGATATTAGCGGAACAGATGAAGAGTTTGCTGCTGTAGAAGCAAAGTATCAGAAGATGTGGGCAAGCATTGCAAACTATTTTAAGAATTATGATGAGCACCTGATCTTTGAGTCTATGAATGAGGTGTACTCCGGATCGGGAGATACAAATCTGCAGAAGGACATGGAACGCATTAACAAATTAAACAAGACATTTGGTGCGGCTGTACGTAGCACAGGATCAAATAATGCCAAGAGATGGCTTTTATTGGCATCACGCAATACCAATATTAAGTCATTGTATAAAAATGCTGACAAATTTGAAATTCCGAATGATGGCACGGATCGTTATATGGTATCTGTTCATGATTATGACGATTTTAAGATCGGTGGTTATACGGATTCGATGAATGAAAGCAAGTCAGATTCATATGCAAATCAATTTAAAAAATTAAAAGCTGCATTTGTAGATAAGGGGATTCCTGTGGTTGTCGGAGAGTGTGGATTCCGTGGAGGATCTGACAGAACATATAAGTTTGAAGGCGTTAGCTATATGCTGAAAAAATACGGTTTGGCAGGATGTATATGGGATAATCATGGAACTCAGGGAACTACGGATAATTATGAAATATTCGACAGAGAACAATGTGCACCGTATAATAAAAACTATACAGATGGTGTCATGAGAGGCTTCTATACGGATAGCGATGATTCGCAGTTGAACGAAAAAACGACGGTAAGTGCAATGACGTCTTTAGATCTGGATAAAGATAGTGTGTCTATAGCAGTAGGATCCATGGAGAAGGTTACAGCAACAACTGCTCCTGCAGACAACAATGATGTTGTTCTTTGGAAATCAGATAACAGTCGTGTTGCTTCTGTATCAAATGGTAGAATTCATGCAAGAAGAATCGGTACAGCAACGATCACAGCATTTGCACAGAGTGGTTCGGTAGAAAAGAAAATTACCGTTACGGTTACAAAGAAAACATTAGAAAAAGAAACAACAGATATTCAGACAGATTATGATGCATTTAAATTTGAAAAATTTGATTATGAAATAAATGATCAGGGACTTTTGGTGTCTCCTGTTGCTTATCTGAATGCATCAGCAGTGCCGGCAAGTAATGGTGCCGTTACATTTGAATCATCAGATGAAAATGTTGTTTCTGTATCATCTACAGGCAAACTTCTTGGTTATGGCTATGGTAAAGCGGTAATCACCTTGACGGCAGCAGATGGATTTACAAAAGAGATTCCTGTATCGATCATTGATCCGAATGCAACACCGGAACCAAGTGCAACATCGACAACAACACCGATTGTTCAGCCAAGTGTTCAGCCGGGTGGCATTCCAAGCAGCCAGCCAACAGCCGGTACAAGTGCAGACCCAACAGTAAACCTTAAAGATGAGGTAAAGAAGACGACTAAGAATGCATGCGTTAAAGTGAAGGCAAAGAAGGCTAAGGTTACTGTAAAGAAGGGTAAGAAAAATACCTTAAAGTTTACGGTTATTGCAAAGAACAAAAAAGCAAAGACAACAGACAAGATGAAAGTTTCTGTAAAGAATAAGAAGATTGTATCTGTGACAAAGAAAACATTGAAAAAAGGCAGTGCAAGTGTTACGATAAAAGCAAAGAAAAAAGGAAGCACAAAAGTTACGGTTAAAGTAGGCAAAAAATCAGCCAAAGTAACTGTAAAAGTAAAATAGGGTTACAGTGCGTTGCTATGGCATAAAGTCATAGCAATGCGGTTGTACATAAATATCGGCAGCAAATCTGCCAGGGAGAAAAAGAAAGGAGAAAATAATGAGAAAACATTTTAAATGTATTTCAAGTATCGCATTATCACTTGCTTTAGTGACAACGTCGGTATTTGCGGGCGCAAATTTAGGCACAAAAAATGTTGCTAAAGCGTCATCATTATCTACTATGACATCAGCAGATGTCGAGACACCGGATAATCCTCAGAGATTTACGGATTTAAACAGCGACCAGATGATCGAAGCAATGGGTACAGGCTGGAACCTTGGTAACACATTTGATGGTCATACAGGTATGATGCCATCAGAGACATCATGGCAGACTGTAGCTACAACAAAGAAACTGATCAAGGAGGTACATGATAAGGGATTTAACACAATCCGTATTCCATGTACATGGGGAAAAAAGATTACCGAAAAAGACGGCAAATATGTGATCAATGAAACATGGTTAAGCCGTATTCAGGATGTTGTTGATTATGCTGTAGAGCAGAACATGTATGTGATCATCAATGTTCATCATGATGGTGCAAACTCAGATGGATGGCTTAAATTAAAGTCGACCGGTGATGAGTTACAAAAAGTATATGATGAGTATGAGTCAGTATGGACAACTCTTGCAACAAGATTTAAGAATTACAATGAACATCTGATCTTTGAAGCATTAAATGAGCCTCAGAGCGGAAGCTGGAATAGCAGCGAAGCTAATGAAGCATTCGGTGAAAATCTTAACAAAGCAAATCAGATTTTCGTCGACACAGTTCGTAAGAGCGGTGGAAACAATGCGAACAGATGGTTAATGGTAACACCATGGGGAACAAATATCGGTAAATTACTCTCATCTAATTCCGGTTTTGTTATGCCGACAGATAAAAGAAGTGAAAGCCGTTTAATGATTTCCGTACATAACTATGCACCTACAAATAAGTGTCTGGACGGATCTCCGAGAGAAGAGAACGATATTACATTATCGGATGTTACAAACAGTTATAAATCGTCATTTGAATCATTGAATGAAAAATTCATTTCTAAGGGCATTCCTGTTGTTCTTGGCGAATATGGTGCTGTAGATAAAGATAATAATGGTAATCGTGCTCTTTATACAGAAGCATTGAACTACCTTGCAAAACAGAACAAAGTAGTTCCTGTATACTGGGATGATGGTGGAATTGATAACAATGCCTTTGCACTCTTTGACAGAACAGAATGTGCACGACGTACAGGATATGAAGAGATTTCGAAAGCATTGACGCGTGGTTTCTTTACAACAACTGATTATAAGAGTATTCCTGATCGCACAACAGCAGAAACTCCTGCAATTACAAAGATCACAAGCTTTGACCTGAGTGATTCGGAAGTATCTATGGAATGCAATACAACAAAGACAATCGCAACAAAGAATGTTACACCTGAGGCAAATGATGATGTAATCCTTTGGAAGTCTGATGATGCATTAGTTGCATCTGTATACAATGGCGTGATCACAGCACGTGGAATCGGTACGACAACGATCACAGCATATTCGCAGGAAGACGAAAGTGTCTTAAAGACTGTGAAAGTAACCGTAACAAAAGAATCCGCAGCAGATGGCAAACAGCCAACATTAATGTACAAGAGTTCTGATGAATCCGTAGCTACGGTATCTACTACAGGTAAAGTGGTTGGCATCAGCCTTGGTACAGCAGTGATCACGGTAACAGCAAGCACAGGTGAAGAAAAAGAAATCCCTGTTAAGATTGCAGAAGCAAAATGGGATGCGACAAAGCTGAGAGCAAAATTATATGTATACTATCAGGATTCTAAATTCTATGAAAATGTAGGATCTACAGATGAAGTGACGATCACAGGTGATGGTACTTACAATTTGAAATTTGATTGTGATACTGATCTTCCTGCATCAGCAGCAGAAGCCGGTGTATCTACATTAAGAGACTTTGGTTCCATCTATATCAAAGATGCCGATGTGGATGATGGTCTGATCAATAAATCAGTGATCAAAAAAGGTAAGATCCACTATAACAGTATCAAAGTAAATGGTAAGGAACTTACTATTAAAGATCCTAACAATTCAAAGAGTCTGATTAAGTCTAATAGAGTATTAGATACAGGTAATCCTTTGAATGCATGGGATGGTAGTGTTGTTGATACAACAGATGGTCTTGTATCAGTAGATACAAAGAATTATCGTATCAACTTCCCTGGTATTGAGGACCCAAAGACAATTGAAGTAAACTTTACATTGTCAGATCTTATCAACTATGATAAAAAACCATTTGGTACTCCGTTGGAGTCAACCGGAGAAGATACCGTTGTATTACCGACTGTGTCAAAGAAATGCGATGCAATTAAGACAAGTGTAGAAGCTGTAGAGATCGATCAGGAAGGACATTGTTTCCTGAATGGATACTATCAGAAAGCATCAACACAGTCGACGGTAGCACCTTCACAGACACCGGCTGCTTCAGTACAGCCGACAGTGACACCTTCACAGACACCGGCTGCTTCAGTACAGCCTTCGCAGAAGCCGGTTGTAAAGAAGACTACAAAGAATGCTTGTACAAAGGTGAAAGCGAAAAAGACTAAAGTTACTATAAAGAAGGGTAAGAAAGCTACACTTAAGTTCACAGTAACAGCTAAGAATAAGAAAGCTAAGACAACAGATAAGATGAAAGTTTCTGTAAAGAATAAGAAGATTGTCACAGTATCTAAGAAGAAACTTTCTAAGGGTTCTGCTACAGTCACCGTAAAAGGTAAAAAGAAAGGCAGTACAAAAGTAACAGTTAAGATTGGCAAGAAGTCAGCAAAAGTTACGGTTAAAGTAAAATAATCGGATTATTGCCAATTAATAAGATGATTTTTAGAAAAGGGCATTGCAATTTGTTGCAATGCCCTTTTGGTACTCTTATGATCAGGTTCTATAGTAAGAAGGAAGCCAAAAGCCGGTGATATGATTTTTACTGCCGGAGTAAAGGAAAGAATATGTCATTGTTTTGACACAAAGTTGTTAAAGGATTAGTAGATTTGCATGGAAAAAAAGGAAAACGCAGAGAAAAATGTCGAAAAAACAAATGAAATCCTAAACGAAATATAAAAAGAAAAAGTTGTAGTGTGAAAATTGCACAAAAAATACACATGCTAATTGTGCAATATGTCTGTTCCATGAAAACGTAAAATTTGCTATACTAATGTACAAGGATATGATAGCAACGAGGGAAGCGGACGTCCTGAATTGTATCATCATAATCTAAAATACCCCGAAGTGGGACAAATAATAAGGAGGAAAGATTTGTTATGAGATTAACAAAAGGAATGAAAAAGGCACTTTCTATGTTTCTTACAGGTGCTTTAGTAGTTACAGGTGCTTCTATCCCGGCTACACAGACAAAAGCTGCTTCAGCTGAGAAGTTAACATGGGAAGGAACAATTAAGGCTGTTGGTATTAAAGCAGAGTCTGATTGGGAAGCTACAACAACTTCAGAGAACTTCACAAAAAGCGAGATTTGTGGTGAAGGTAATTTTAGTACTTGGGCTGGCGGCGGAGTAGGTTCATGGTGTGGAGCTAACTTAACAGCTACTGTGGATCTTTCAGCATTTGAGAAACCGGTTCTTAGAGTGACATGTGCAAACACTACAGATGCAGCTATTGATAACGGTCTTGAGGTGTGCTTTAAGCAGGATTCAAAAGGTAATTGGGTTGATTCTGAAAAGATTAAAGTTGCTACAGGTGCTGCAGTAACAATTGAAAAGGATATCCCTGTCACAGAAGAAGATGCAGATGCTCAGTTTGTAGCTGTGTCACCAGCTGCGAAGAAAAACGTAATTGTTAATAAGGTAGAAGTATTTGATGCTGCTTATACTGATGGTGGAGAAACACCGGCAGGTAAAAGTTTCCATGCTACATTACAGTATCTTGATCCATCATGGGCTACACAGGAAGACACTGTGGAAGTAACAAAAGATGGTGACTATACTCTGACTACTTGGGCTGGCGAAAATGCTGAGTCTACAATCAACATGGGTTGGATTGAAACAGATCTGAAAAATGGTGATGTAAGTGAAGACTTCAAGATGACTATTAAGTCTATCCAGTTAGGTACTAAGTTATATACATTCTCTAAAGCAGATGAAAGATACCTTGGTTTCAAGGATCAGGATGCTGTAAAAGATGGTGAGATGGGTACATACAGACTTAACATCAAGAATGATTACAATTCACTCTTTGATTTTGCTGATCATCAGACAAAGGTTAAAGGTACAAAAGCTAACATGTTCTTAGGTAAAGATCTTATTACAGATGAAGAATATGATGCTGGTATGAACGCTGTAAACAAAGGTGATGTTGTTCAGGTTAAATTTACAGTAGAAGGTTTTGAATCAGAAAAAGCTGCTAAGACATATACTCAGATTGCCGATAAGGATGCAGAAGTTGAAGATACAGTAAACGCTGGCGAGTATGGTAATGTAGAATATACTGTTTCAACAGTTGAAAACATTGCTAATCCGGATGCATCAGTAGCACCTTCACAGACACCGGCTACATCAGTAGCACCTTCACAGACACCGGCTGCTTCAGTACAGCCTTCACAGAAACCGGTTGCTTCAGTACAGCCTTCACAGAAACCAGCTGCTTCAGTACAGCCTTCACAGAAACCGGTTGTAAAGAAGACTACAAAGAATGCTTGTACAAAGGTGAAAGCGAAAAAGGCTAAAGTTACTGTAAAGAAGGGTAAGAAAGCTACACTTAAGTTCACAGTAACAGCTAAGAACAAGAAAGCTAAGACAACAGATAAGATGAAAGTTTCTGTAAAGAATAAGAAGATTGTCACAGTATCTAAGAAGAAACTTTCTAAGGGTTCTGCTACAGTTACCGTAAAAGGTAAGAAGAAAGGTAGCACAAAAGTAACTGTTAAGATTGGTAAGAAGTCCGCTAAAGTAACTGTTAAGGTTAAATAATTAAATTACTGGTCTTATAAGATAATTTTTGGATGAGGACATTGCAGCTTGCTGCAATGTCCTTTTCTGTGTGCTTCTGTAGATGGTCAAAATGTGGTTCTTTGTTTCTGTTTTTGCGGCTCTTTGTCAACGGTTGGGGGAACTGAAATTATAATCGGAGGAATATCATAAAAAGATGTTTCTCCGATTTTTTGATGTCTAGAGAATACTATTTTTTGTTAAAATGTTTTTATATTGGACAATATTTACAAAAATTTGTAGGAAAATTCCAATAAATATACCACAAAAAAGATATAAAGTATTGTAAAATAGTAAAAATACACAAAAACACGTTGCAAGTATTTGAAAAAATGCTATAATATAAACAATATTGCATACAAAATGTATGCAATTATTACAAACGGAAGGAGGCTGCAGTGTAAAAAAATCGGCAGTTATTAAGACTGTCCAACAAAAAAATGGAGGAACGAGTATGAGATTAAAGAAATTAATTTCGTGTGTATTGTCAGCAGCGATGTTACTTACGATGACATCAATGCCTGTAAAAGCTGCGGATACAGCAGATACAGAAGCTGCTCATCAGTTAGAGACACCGACATACATTACGAACATAACAGGACCGGAGTTGGTCAAAGCAGGAATGGACGAGACAAAACTGCAGGCATTGATCGACAATGGCGGCGGAAAAGTAACAGCATATGTACATATGGGAAAAGCAGATGCTTACTCATGGATGTCAGCAAGAAGTGGATCTGTCAATGCATTTAGTGCAGATCATCTGACAAGTGACAGCTATATCGGTTCTGAATCCGGTGTTACGGTTGATGAAGCAAATAAGCAGGGTATAGGTGCATCGAACAAATATCTGCGTGCGGCAAAATGTACAAAACAAAGCAGCGGTAATTATATCCAGATCAATCAGGATGAAGAGCCGATTGGATCTGCAGCAACAGGAAACTATGAATTCCCGGCTTGCGGTATTACAACCTCTAAGATTCAGAAAGTAGTAAACTTCTCACTTTCTATTGCAATCAATACAACCAACACAGAAGCAACTCCTCTTGGATTTATCTTTAGTGATGGTACAAGCGTAACATTGAATACAGATGGTACGATCGCGGGCGTAAATGACTTTACGAAACCTGTTTGTGAAAGTGCTGCATTAGAGTCCGGTGCTGTCTCACCTGCACGTACACCGATGATTCAGATGACTGCAGCAGATGCACGTAAAAACTTAAAGAAATCAATTGATTATCTGAAGGCAATGGACACAAGCAGATATCAGGATTCTTCTGTAAGCGATCTGCAAAAAGCACTTACTACTGCCCAGGCTGCATATGATGTGACAGATAGCAAGAACTCTGTATATATCGCAGCAAGAAATGCACTGGAAAAGGTACATTGTAATATGCTTTTTAAGGATAGTACAGAAGCTGCTAATCCAAAAGAGTTCCGTGTACTTTCAAAAGATGAAGTTATTGACGAGATGGGTGTCGGTACAAACCTTGGTAACACTCTGGATGGTCATTCCGGATTTACTCCTAGTGAGACTTCTTGGCAGGGACAGGTTACTACTAAGAAATATATGAAAGCTCTTCATGATGCCGGATATAATACGGTTCGTATTCCGGTCACCTGGGGTAACATGATCAATGATGACGGTTCGATCAAAGAAGTCTGGATGAGCCGTGTTCAGGAAATCGTTGATTATTGTATTTCACAGGATATGTATGTCATCTTGAATGTTCATCATGATGATGTAGCAAAAGATGGTGGATGGCTTAATGTCGGATCTGATGATATCGATCCTATCGAGTACAAATACGAATTAGTATGGAAGACCATTGCAAATCGCTTTAAAAATTATGACGAGCATCTGATTTTTGAGTCAATGAACGAAGTATCTTGTATGGATTATGATGAAAGCATGAAGAATTCAGCAGATGCTACAAACTTTGACAGACCGATCATTATGAACTTCAACCAGTTATTTGTGAACGCAGTTCGTTCTACAGGATCAAATAACACAAAACGTTGGCTGACAGCTGTAGATCATTATGCATCTACTGGTACAGCAAGTGACTTCAAAATGCCAATAGATTACTATAACAAGGATAACCCAAGATTAATGTTTGCTGCACATAGATATTCTAAGTCTACAAATACATCATGGACGTATGCTGAAGCTACAGAGATGGTTTCACAGTTACAGAGTATGTACAAGAAGTTTGGCTCACATTATCCAATGTATCTTGGTGAATACGGTACGAGAAACCAGAAATTAAGTGGTTCTAAGACGGGATACAATGATGTAGAAAGAGCATGGTATTCTGAAATCATCAACAGAGCATGTCAGGTAAATGGCATTGTGCCTTGTGTGTGGGATCAGGGATATGGTAAAGATGATAATCCTTTGACTAAGACAGGTCTCTTCTCATTCTGGAATCGTGATGAGGCAAAGCCGATCTATAAGACAATTACAGATGGTATGGCAAGAGGTACTTTGTTAAAGGCAACTACAAAGAATAAATCAGGTGATTATTCTGATATTGAGAAAGATCCTACGATTACAGAGATTACAGATCTTACACCAAGTAAGACAGAAGTTTCTCTTACTATGGGTGAAAGAGAGACAGTAACAGCAACAGCAGCACCGGATTCTACAAATGATGTCGTTGTATGGAGCACAGATGATGACAGCATTGCGACTGTATTCAAAGGTGTAATTCATGCTAAGAATGTTGGTACAACAACAGTTCATGTATCATCATTAAGTGGATCTAAGACAGCAGATATTACGGTTAAGGTTTCAAGACCGGCTAAGAGCGAGACATCTGCCACAGAGATTAAGACAGATAAGGAATCTTACACGGTTAAGACAGGACAGAGCGAAAGCATTACTACAACAGTAGCTCCTGCAAATACAACAGATACACTTTCTTTCAAATCATCTGATGAAAGTGTTGCTACAGTAAGCGAATATGGTGTGATCACAGCAGTTGCAGTCGGTAAGACATATATTACCATTACTGCTGCAAGTGGCCTTACAAAGACGGTTCCTGTAGAAGTAAAAGAATTAGTAGATCCAACGAAAGCAAATATGGCTATCAATGTTTACTATAACAGTGCGGGAACAGATGGAAAATACAATACGATTGAGTATGGTGCTCCTGTAGAAGTAAGTGGCGACGGACAGTATACAGCTACATTTGATCTGTCTAAGGATCTTACAGCAGCAGGAAAGAAAGCCGGTATCACAACGATCAATAGTGTAACAGCTATTTATTTACAGGATTATGATGTTACAGTCGGAAATCTTGCCAGATCTAACATTAAGAAAGGTAAGATCAAATGGGATAAGATCACTGTAAATGATACAGAGATGACAATCACAAAGAATGGTAGTGATTCTACCGGAAAATCTATGATGAATGGTACAAAGATTGATACAGGTACACCGATCAATGGCTGGGATGGATCTGATATTGATGGTATTACTGTAGATTCTAAGACACATGCAGCAAGTTTTTCGACAATCAAAGATCCTACAAAGATCACAATTACATTTACTTTAGCAAATGTAGTCTTTAGAACAATTACTTCTTCCAAAGTAGATGCTACAGATATCACAAGTAAAGAAGATGAAGCATTCAAGATGAATGCTGTTGGAGATCAGAAAGATCTTGCGGTCAATGTAGCACCGGCAGATGCAACTTCTAAAGTTACATTTGTATCAAGCGATGAGTCAGTGGTAAGTGTAGATAATACTGCAATAGCTCCTACAGCCGGTATTGCTACAGCTAAGCTTACAGCAGTAAGTGCAGGAAAAGCAACGGTAACGGCGTATACAAGTAATGGATTAAGTAAGAAGTTTACTGTTTACGTTGCAAAGGACATTGAGCAGGAACCAACAGTAACACCTTCTCCTGAACCAACAGTAACACCTTCTCCTGAACCAACAGTTTCGCCAAGTGCAGCACCTTCTACGGCACCAAGTAATCAGCCTGACCAGACGGGTACCACACCAACTATTCGACCTACACAGACGCCTGTTGTAAAACCTACAGCAAAGCCTGTTGTAGCGAAGAAGAATGTATGCAAAAAGGTAAAAGCTAAGAAAGCAAAAGTAACTGTAAAGAAGGGTAAGAAAGTAACTCTCAATTTTGCTGTAACAGCCGCAAAGAAAAATGCTAAGACAACAGATAAGATGACAGTTTCTGTAAAGAACAAGAAGATTGTTTCTGTTACAAAGAAGAGTCTTGCTAAGAAAAAAGCTACTGTTACGATCAAGGCAAAGAAGAAGGGCAGCACAAAAGTAACTGTTAAAATTGGTAAGAAATCAGCCAAAGTTACTGTAAAAGTAAAATAAGATAAACTGTGACTGGAAAAGTCGTATTTGAAAAAGTTACGATTAGAAAAGTCATACTTAGAAACAATATGATCGGAAAAGCGGTGCTTAAAAAGCTTCGGTTTTATCACCGGGTTACCGTATGATCTGATCAGAACAAAAAACACCGACAGGAATGTAACTTGCCGGTGTTTTTGTTTTCTGCAAATGCTTGATAGAATTAATGCCATGTTTTGTTTTCAGTAAATGTTTTATAAACTTAATGTCATGTAATGTTTTCTGTAAATGCTTGATAGAATTAATGCCATGTTTTGTTTTCAGTAAATGTTTTATAAACTTAATGTCATGCTTTGTTTTTTGCAAATGTCTTACAAAATTAATATCATGCTTTGCTTTTTGCAAATGTCTTACAGAGTTAATATCATGCTTTGTATAAAATATATGTTATATACATCTGATTTATTGCTTTTTTGTATAGGTTTGATTTTTAGGATTATATATCCAACTGCTTTTACTTTACTGTTTTTTCTTGATTGTTTTCTTTTCTTTAACGGTACATATAAGCGTCTTTTTTCGATTACCGGCCTTGATCTGTATTTTTGTTTTGCCAATTTGTTTGCTATGGATAGAAAAAGTAATCTTTTTTGCACTAACTTTACAATTCTTGATCGTTGCAACAGATCGCTTCGAAGAAGTGACGTGAATCAGATCGGTTGTTTTTTTCTTATTGTTTTCATTTTTTATTGGAATGGATATTCTTTTGTTTTTTCTCTTTTTTAATGTCAATTGCTTTTTAGAATAAGAAATTTTTTTTACTTTATTTTCTACTATTACGAGCAAAGTTTTCTTATGAGAACCAAGCGTTAATGTAATGGTAGCAGAGCTTCCTTTGGCAGCTGAAGTCGGGATCGTAATTTTTAATTTCTGCCGCTGTAAGGAGGCAATAGCAGTTTTCTTGTTAGAAGAGCGGACATTAGGAGTAGCAGAAGCATTATATGTTAAGTAATATGTGTTGCCGGGTTTGGCAAGAAGCTTACTTTTGGTCAAAGATAAAATATCGGCTATTTTGATTTCGTTAGGATTTGGTGTCTCAAAATCAGTTGGTTCCGGTGTGCTGATCGCACTGTTTGTTGCAGGAATTGCATTTACAAAATCCGGTGTGGCGGTACTGTTTGCTGCATTAGATGTAGTTGGCGTAATGGATGTATTTGCAGCTGTAAAAGCTTTTGTCGCAATTGATACATTTACAACAGAAGCAGACATTGCTTTTGAAGTATTTGAGATACTTCCTGTACATAATAAAGATATAGTAAGTATACCGGCTGCAACCGGGTAATGTATAAAGTTCTTTTTCATAATGTTTGTAGTCATCCTGCTATTAGAAAAAGCAAGATGGTAACTCCTTCCTATATAATTAATTCAAAATTCAAAAGTTTGTATTGTTAAAAATCTAATATCAAATGTTGTACTACCTTTTCAAAATCGAAAAAAAGATCAATATATTTATTTACAATGGTATTACAATGTTCTTTTACAATTTCGCAGTCATAATCATGGGTTAGTTCATTTCTGACTTTAAGCATTTTCATCCATGCATCATCGGAAATCAGATCTGCTTTGTAAGCTTCTCTTAAAACTTCTCTTGGAGAGCCTGCCACAAAGCCGGTAATCTGATAATATTGTATTAAAATGTCTTTCATTACTTTCCATGCCAGATCAAAGGTTATGCTGAATTTTGCACCCGTTCCACTAAGTATAAAAGAATCAGAAAGATCTCGCTGCTTCGCTCTCTTGCACATCCTTTGGCTCTTGAGCCGTATAAGATTATTTCCGTTGCACCAAATTGTTTGCTTAATTTGGCAACTTCTGCGATTACTTCTTCAACTTTCAAATTATCACCTTCTTCTATCATCAATCTTTTAATCCATATCCTATCCTATACTATCATTACATTGAAAAAATAGCAAAAAAATGTTAAAAGTGTGTCAAAAATCCCCATAACGTAGAAAAGTTATGTTATAATGAAACATGCAAAAGAAAAGGGAGCGACTGCGAAGCAGGCATTTCCTTTTCATGCATGTTTCAACGAGCAAATATTTCTGCGAAGCAGAAAGGGGAGCTCTGAAAGAGCGGATTTGCGAGTCTGTTTAGTGCAAAAGAAAAGGGAGCGACTGCGAAGCAGGCATTTCCTTTTCATGCATGTTTCAACGAGCAAATATTTCTGCGGAGCAGAAAGGAGAGCACTGAAAGAGCGGATTTGCGAGTCTGTCTAGTGCAAAAGGAAAGGGGGATTTTTATGAGGAAAAATCTTATGAAAATATTTTGTACAGTCGTTGTATCGTCGTTTGTCGTGACAGGTGCTTTTGGAAGCAGCTCCTGGAATATGAAGAAGGCATTGGCTGAGGATTCTTCGGACGCAGATGATACTGATGCAGAAGAAGAGGACGACGATGAGGATGATGAAGAGGATGTTGAAGTAGATATTTCAAAGTGTAAAGTGACTTTTGATGAAGATACACATCCTTATACCGGTAAAGCAGTAAAACCGGAGTTTACGGTTTCTTATGTGGATGAAGATGGAGATGACGTAGACCTTGAGGAGGGTGAGGATTATTCTGTCACATATTCTAATAACCGTAAGGTTTCTAAAAATGCAAAGATTAAAATCAAAGGAATAACGGATAATTGCACAGGAACGCTGGTTAAGACATTTACTATTTCAAAAGCAAAACAGAAGATTACAGCCAAAAACGTATCGGTATCATTAAGCAAAAAGAGTGTTAATCTTAAAGCGAAATGTTCTACGGGAACATTAAAGTATAAAAGCAGTAATACCGGTGTGGCAGTAGTAGACAGCAATGGAAAACTGAATTTGAAAAAGAAAGGTAAAACAATTATTACGATCAAAGCTAAAGCAAGCAGAAACTATAAAGTAGCAAAGAAGAAAATTACGGTTACAGTAAAATAATCCTGCTTAAAAAATAAAACAAAGAGGACAACGTGTTAATAAACATTGTCCTCTTTATTTTATGAAATAGGTAACTGTTCATATAGTAGTGGTGCATATAGCAAAGCACTGGCTTTTGCATTTTTTGTGGAAATAGTTGCCTATAAATTATTTCGATTCGATTGGTTCATAGCCATCCGGAATTGTGATGTTTAAAGCTTTTGCATTTTCTGCGTTATACATTTTTGTAAGCTTTTTAGCAAACTGTACTTCCATGTCGCCGGCTTTCTTTTTGTTCTTTAAAATATCGTAAGCCATTTCACCGGTCTGACAGCCAAGGTTATAGTAATCAATAGAAAGCGTTGCAACACCGGCTGCACAGATTCCCTTTTCGCCTGCGATCATTGGAATACCTGCCGGGATAGCGACATTTTTGATCGTGTTGACACTGGAAGCCATTGTATTATCAGTAGGAACGTAAAGAACATCGCATTCGTCGCAGGCTGTTGTTGTAACAGACTGGATTTCGTTGGAATCAGCTGCAGTATATTCTTTATATGCAATACCATCTTTCTTTAACGCCTCTTGCATTAATTTAGACTGATAAGCTGAATTAGGTTCTGAAGAACAGTAGAGAATACCGACTTTCTTTGCATTTGGAATGATTTCTTTTAATATTGCTTCCTGCTGGTCGATCGGAGCGAGGTCGGAGGTACCGGAGATGTTGAGACCTGTCGTACCTGTCCAGTTGTCGATATCAAGCGCTGTCGCGTAATCTGTGATGGAAGTTCCGAGAATCGGAATCTCGCTGGTTCCTGCCGCTGCGGCCTGAAGAGCTGCAGTCGCGTTTGCAAGGATCAGATCTACATTGCTCGTTACGAAACCATTACAGATTGTAGAGCAGTTTGTAGATTCACCCTGAGCATTTTGCTCATCAAATTCTACATTATCCTTACCAAGTTTCTTTGTCAGTGTATCTTTAAATCCCTTTGTAGCAGCGTCTAATGCTTCATGCTCCATAAGCTGACAGATACCAATGGTATACTTCTTAGAAGAAGAACCATTTGAACCACAGCCCGTCAGGGAAGCAACTAAAGCGGTTGCTGTCAGAATAGATACGATTTTCTTTGAAATTTTCATAAATCCTCCTTATGTTTGCGTTTCAATGTGTCATTCCTATTATAGTGGTGGAAAAAAGAGGTGTCAAGAAAAACGGAATGCGGGGGGAGATTTGTATGAAAAACGGAATGTGAGGGATATTTGAAAGGAATATTGTCAGAGATACAAAAATAATGTTGCTGGAGGTAAAAAGATAATATTGTTAGGCATACAAAGGTTATGTTGCCGGGAATATAAACACAATGTGAGAGAATAACATTGTTTAAATGTGAGTGTATCCGATCACGCTGAAAAAATGAATATTTTTATGAAAATCCGACTATTTTTGGGGAATTGACGGAAGTAAAAAAATAAATTAAGATAGCACGTAGTACATAGATTTTAAATGTATCTTATATTTCGAAATCAGTATGTCAGAGGCAGGAAAAAAATTGGTGTATAACTAGAGGGAAGAAAAGGACGAGAATATGTATAAAGATTATAAAAATACACCTTTATGGAATAGTGGGCTTTCGGAAGAAGAAAGATTACAATATCTGTTGCGGGAATTGACATTAGATGAAAAATTTGCCTGTCTCGGTACAGGAAATCCGGCGATTGAAAGACTTGGGATTCCTGCCTTTGGTGTAGGCGGAGAGGGTGCTCATGGAGTACAGGCCCGTCATGACCAAAGTTATGATAAAGGAGAGCCGGTTGCAACGACGATCTTTCCAAATCCGATCGGTATGAGTGCTTCATGGGATCGTGAGTTGATCAAAGAAGCCGGTACCGTTGTGGGAACAGAAGCCAGAGCATTATATGAAGAAGGACTTCATGGAAGTCTGAGTCTGTGGGCACCGACAGTAGATATGGAACGCGATCCACGATGGGGAAGGACAGAAGAAGGTTATGGGGAAGATCCGTATCTGACAGCGGAAATGGCAGGTGCTTATGTGGAAGGTATGCAAGGAGATCATCCGCATTATTTACGCTGTGGTGCTACATTGAAACATTATTATGCGAATAATGTAGAGCAGGGAAGAACCTATATTTCAAGTTCTGTAGATCTGAGAAATAAATATGAATATTATTTAGAACCGTTTCGCAAAGTGATCACAGAACATCATGTCGAAGGAATGATGACAGCATACAATGAGATCAATGGAATACCATGTATGTTGTTGGATAATGATATTAAGCTGGCAAAGAGCTGGGGACTTGGCCATGTGGTCAGCGATGGCGGTGATGTCAACCAGACAGTACATTTTCATAAATATTTTAAACGTCATTCGGAAACAGTAGCGGCAGGCTTAAAAGCAGGAATGGACTGTTTTACGGATGATATGGAAATGATAGAATCTGCGGCAAGAGAAGCTTATGAACACCATATGATACAGATGGAAGATATCGATAAAGCTCTTTACCGGTATTTTCGGGTTATGCTTCGACTGGGCTTTTTTGACCGGGGGGGACGTAATCCGAATGAGCAGATTAAAATGGAAGAAGTTGGTACAGCTCAAAGTCAGAAGGTTGCGCGCGATATCACGGCAGAATCCGTTGTGATGGTCAAAAATGACGGAATCTTACCATTAGGAGCACAAAAAGCAGCAGAAGATCATTGCAATCTGTTATCGCAGGATAGTGGCGATAACGTGTCTTCATCTCTCCAAAGCTATGATGTATCACAGAGATTGCACACGGAAAGAGAAAATGTAAAATCCAAGCTTGCTGTGATCGGACCGTTAAGTGATGTATGGTATAAGGATTGGTATTCCGGTGTGCCGCCATATTTCGTAACACCTCTGGACGGTGTGAAAAATGCATTGCAACCGGAATCACTGAACAGCCGGATTTCTGGAAAACAAAGTGTAACGGAGGGGAAACGGAACAGCCCGTCAAGTGAATTACAAGGTGCAGCAGATGAAAGCTTGAATAGTCGGATCTATGAATTACATAGCGCAGTCAGTGGAAATGCTACAGTCAGAATCAAGGTTTCTACCGGTGTAGAAGAAAATGCTTATCTGGGATTGCAGTCGGATGGAAAAAGCATTGGACTTGTTTCGAAAGAAGCTGCAGAATCGTTTATCCTGACAGACTGGGGTGATGGCAAAGTAACTTTGCGTGCAAAGAGTAATGGACTTTTGTTGACAACGCAGGATGATGAGTCAATCGGTGAAAAGGGCGATATTCTAGCAGCCAAAGAAGAAGCATTCGGATGGTTTGTCTAAGTAATTTTTTTTATAGAGAAATAACAGGATTCGTATGCAAATACTTTTGCAGCTTCCATACAAAAATCGGATGCATTTGCTGAGAATGAAAATGTAGAACAGCCGGATGCATTTGCTGAGAATGAAAATGTAGAACAGCCGGATACATTTGCTGAATATGAAAATGCAAAACAGCCAGTTGCATTTACATTAAAAACATGGGATCAGCAGGGAATTTCCATTGATGAAAAAGGTGCATTGCGAAAGGATAGAAATGCAATCGGTCTGCCTGTTAAAATGGAAGTTGTAGAGGATGGGATTGCGCAGGCTGCTATAGCTGCGAAAGAAGCAGATACCGTACTGCTTTTCCTTGGCGCAAATCCAATGATCACTTGCAAAGAAGAAATTGACAGAACCCATATTATGCTGCCGTATACACAGCAAAAGCTTTTAGAAGAAGTCTGCAAAGTCAACAGTAATGTGATCCTGGTCTTGATCAGCAGCGTACCATATGATCTTCGTATGGCACAGGATTGTGAAAATGTAAGAGCGATTCTGCTTTGTGCAGAGGGATCGATGGAACTTGGCAATGCTGTTATGGATGTGATCACCGGAAAGAAAAGCGTAGCCGGTCGTTTGCCAATGACATGGTACGGTTCTTTAGATGGATTTCCGGATATCAACGATTACGATATCATTCAAAAAGGAAGAACGTATCAATATTATGAGGGAGAGGCATTATATCCGTTTGGCTATGGCTTAACATATAGCGAGATGGAATATAGCGGACTGACAGTACAGTTAAAAGATTATACGAAACTTTTGGTTCAGGCAGAAGTTTCCAATATAGGGAAATATCGCTCGGATGAAGTGGTACAGCTTTATATCCGAAAGAAAGATTCCACTGTAAAAAGACCATTTTGCCAATTAAAAGGTTTTGAACGGTTAAAGGATTTAAAACCGGGAGAGAAGCGTAATGTTTCGTTTGCTGTACCATTGGAAGAATTAAAATATTACGATGTGATCGCAAAAGAAAAGTTACTTGAACCCGGTGAATATGAGATCTTGCTGGGACGTTCCAGCAAAGATATCCGCCAGTCGCAAAGTATAGTGTTAAATGGAACGAAAAGGCCTTGTCGCGATGGCTTTGCAACGAATGAATCAGAATGCTTTGACAGGGCACTTCATTATGTATTATGTTCCGGTCACCTCGGATATACATCGGTTTGTACAAAGAATGAGTCAGATACGATTATTCTGGATTATGAAAAAGTATATCTTTCTCATAAAGCAAAAGGGATTGTTTTGGATTTTTGGAAAGAACATACCTGTAACGTTGAAATCTTTATTGATGGAAAAAAAGTTGGGAAAACACATATTTCTGCACCCGAAAAGGAAGAAGAAAAACAGTTAGAAGCCGGAGAAGCAAATGGCGATGGTGCATTTGATTTTCACCAGAACTGGATCACACAAAGGCGCGAAATAGGTTTTTGTGAAATAGAGATTCCTTTGTGTGATGTTCCGGTTGATAAAGAATTTACATTGACTGTTTCGTGGAAAGGCAGAGGAAAAACTTGCACTTGGCGATTTGTCAACGATTAGATTAGTAGCTTCGGATCTTTCCGTTTTTACCAAATGAAACTTTACCAAGTGATTTGCTGTAGCGGTTGACGCGCTGAATGATCTTTGTTGCTTTTTTGCCTGTAGCCGGTGTTGGCTGGTAGTTATTGATTCCGCTTGATGAAGATACACTGCAAGGGATGATCTTAATGCGATTGGTTTTCTTTAATGTATCATTTTGGAAAACAAATGTCTGCTGATAGATCATGGTATCTTTGTCCGGTGGGTTGGTATTGCCGCCAAAACAGAAATTTGCAAGACTGTATACGATATAAGCACTCTTGTATTTTTCAATTCCCTGCAGAACGTGCGGGTGATGACCGAGTACCAGATTAGCACCATGATCGATCGCATAATGCGCTAACGTTTTCTGGTCTGCATTTGGCGTATACGTTCTTTCGATTCCACAATGCATGCTGACAATGATCAGGTCAGCTTTTTGTTTTTTCAATTTGCGGAGACCGCTTTTGATATAATTTTTGCTAGATGAAACACCATCCAGCCCATTAACGGCAACCATGCCGATCTTTTTGCCTTTTGTTTTATAAATGGTTGTTTTACCATAAGAAGCAAAAGGCATTTTTTGTTTTCGAAATGTTTTGATCGTGTCCCGGTAACTGCCCTCGCCATAGTCCCGGCAATGGTTGTTGGCAAAAGATACAGATTCTACAGATCCCTTTTGTAAAATTTTCAAATAGGAAGCATTTCCTTTGAACGCAAATGTTTTCGGAGCGCGGGTAGTCCGGTTTGTCAATGTGCCTTCAAAATTAACAAGCGTCATGTCATCTTTTTCAAAAATAGGCTTTACTTTCTTTAAAAAGTATGACGGATTTTTCTTCTCACGGTATTTCGCATAGAAATTGACACTTGCCGGAGATTTGATATCAGAGCCTAATGTGCAATCACCGGCAGCACTGATCGTAATTTTGGTAAGTGAAGATTTTGAGGATGTTTGGCTGCTTTTTTTCGTAGTCTGGGTTGTTTTAGCTGACGCAGAACTGCCTTTGCGTATGGTTTGAGTTGTTTTGGCTGATGTAGAACTATCTTTGCGTGCGGTTTGAGTCGTTTCAAATGATGCAGAACTGTTTTTTTGAGTGGCAGTTGGTGTTGCATGAACTGCACAAATTGGTGCTACAATAATACTTCCTGCAATAAGAAAGGATGTCAACCGCGTTAAAACTGTTTTTTTGTTTTGGGTAATTTTTTTTCTCATAACTTCCTCCTGAGTAGTAATATGTACTCTCGGTATTTTCTCAAAATAAATCCTTTCGGATGGATTTCCGATATGGTAACTCTAAAATCCATTTCGAAATTTTTCGTTCAGAAGATTTTGAGAGTACATTGATTTTTGCCTGAAAATTGATCTGACAAATGAAAGAGCAAATCCGCTCTTGCAGAGCTTACTTTTCTGCTGCGCAGAAATATTTGCTCGTTGAAACATGCAAGAAAAGGAAATGCCTGCTACGCAGCCGCTCCCTTTTTTGAAATGGAACAGACTCGCAAATCCGCTCTTGCAGAGCTTACTTTTCTGCTGCGCAGAAATATTTGCTCGTTGAAACATGCAAGAAAAGGAAATGCCTGCTGCGCAATCGCTCCCTTTTTTGAAACGGAACAGACTCGCAAATCCACTCTTGCAGAGCTTTCTTTTCTGCTGCGCAGAAATATTTGCTCGTTGAAACATGCAAGAAAAGGAAATGCCTGCTGCGCAGCCGCTCCCTTTTCTTTTGCATGTTTCATTATAACACAACAAATATAGTAATTATACGATAATTTTACAGTGATTGAAATGAGAGAAGGTTGATTGGGATCGCTTTGATTTTGTTTTCTGTGAAAATGCCATGAAATAATTGAAAAAATACGAAAAAACACTTTTCACATGAATAGATTGTATGTTATACTAATTCATAGCGACATGGTAGAGGGGCGTATTGCGTCCATAATCAATCTGCTAAAGTCAAAGGTACGATTCGTGCAATTTCCTGCTTGCGGGGAACTACACTGGTGTCGTCAATTTATTACATTTCTAGGAGGTAAATTATCAATGGCAAACAAATGGGTATATTTGTTCAGTGAAGGTAATGCTAACATGCGTGAACTTCTTGGTGGTAAAGGTGCAAACCTTGCTGAGATGACTTCTTTAGGTCTTCCTGTACCACAGGGATTCACAATTACAACAGAAGCTTGTACACAGTATTATGAGGATGGAAGACAGATCAACGATGAAATCCAGGCTCAGATTACTGAATACATCGGAAAGATGGAAGAGATCACAGGTAAGAAGTTTGGTGATAAGGAAAATCCACTTCTTGTATCTGTTCGTTCAGGTGCTCGTGCTTCTATGCCAGGTATGATGGATACTATCCTTAACCTTGGTCTTAACGAGACAGTAGTAGAGACAATCGCTGCTAAGTCTGGTAACCCACGTTGGGCTTGGGATTGCTACAGAAGATTCATCCAGATGTACTCTGATGTAGTTATGGAAGTTGGTAAGAAATATTTTGAAGAGCTTATCGACAAGATGAAAGCTGACAGAGGCGTATCTCAGGACGTTGACCTTACTGCTGATGATCTTAAAGAATTAGCTGGTCAGTTCAAAGCTGAGTATAAAGAAAAATTAGGTGAGGACTTCCCGGATGATCCTAAGGAGCAGTTAATGGGAGCTATCAAAGCTGTATTCCGTTCTTGGGACAACCCTCGTGCAAATGTATATCGTCGTGACAACGACATCCCTTACTCATGGGGTACTGCTGTAAACGTACAGTCTATGGCATTTGGTAACATGGGTGATAACTGTGGTACCGGTGTTGCATTTACTCGTGACCCTGCTACAGGTGAGAAGAAGCTCATGGGTGAGTTCTTAAAGAACGCTCAGGGTGAAGACGTAGTTGCCGGTGTTCGTACTCCAATGCCAATCGCACAGATGGAGCAGGAATTCCCAGAGGCATTTGCTGAATTCAAGAAAGTTTGTGAAACATTAGAGAAACATTACAGAGATATGCAGGATATGGAATTTACTGTAGAAGACAGAAAGCTCTATATGCTTCAGACTCGTAATGGTAAGAGAACAGCTCAGGCTGCTCTTAAGATTGCTTGTGACCTTGTTGATGAAGGTGCAAGAACAGAAGAAGAAGCTGTTGCAATGATCGATCCTCGTAACTTAGATACACTTCTTCATCCACAGTTTGATGCGGCTGCATTAAAGGCTGCTACTCCTGTAGCTAAGGCACTTGGTGCTTCTCCTGGAGCTGCTTGTGGTAAAGTTGTATTTACAGCAGAAGACGCTGTAGAATGGGCTGCTCGTGGCGAGAAGGTTGTACTTGTTCGTCTTGAGACATCTCCAGA
>ENA-ORIC01001207-ORIC01001207.1-human-gut-metagenome-genome-assembly--contig:-NODE-1207-length-26227-cov-2.908948_pt1 | contig 26227 bp, 29 predicted proteins | sample MGYA00243023_ERZ508732 | MGnify/ENA primary metagenome ERZ508732 (study PRJEB26277, sample SAMN04329767) | human gut metagenome | biome: human-associated habitat | host: Homo sapiens | place: USA...
GCTGCGAAAGTACATCAAGTCCAAAGACGTGCGCGAGGAGAAGAAGGCCGTCTGCCGCTCGCTCGGCGAGGCGCTCAAGGCGCACCGGACGGAAAAACAGATGACGCAGGAGTTCGTCGCCGAGACGCTCGGCGTCAGCCGTCAGGCGGTCAGCAAGTGGGAGAAAGGCACGTCCGACCCCAGCACGTCGAATCTCTGCGCGCTCGCGAAGCTCTACGGCATCCCGGTCGAAGAACTGCTGCATGAGACGCAGGAGGAGAAAAGCGAGGATTGAAGCAAAAAAGAGACAGCCAAACGGCTGTCTCTTTTGATACCGTCGAAAAAGTGGCAAAGCCACTTTTTCGAGAAGGATTCGCTGCGCTCTGCGCCTCAGTTGTCCGCTATAAGCGGACAATTCGACGCTCGCTCCGCGCAAAGTGTTTTCTGCCACGCACATGTCGCGGCAGAAAACAGATTTCACAGATTTCACGTCTGCGGATGTGAAACTCCGCGAGGCTCTTTCGACAAGCTGAAAAGAGACAGCCATCAGCTGTCTCTTTTTTGCATATTGATATGTACGTTATTTTCCCTCGTCGGGTTCGGAGAAGAGCGTGTTCAAAACGCCGGTGTAGAGCTGCTCGGGATTTTTCTGGAAGCGCTCGGCGAGATCCTTGGCCATGACCTCCTTGGGAACCATCAGTTCCATCTTCAAGATGGGCTGGCTCTCGTCGTCGTTGAACGCGAGCGTGACCGTGTAGGTCCCGTTGCGGCGCGGCGCGATGTCGGACTGGATCTGCGCGCGGCGCTTGAGCTTCTGGTTGAAGATCGTGATGTTCTTGTCGGCGCGCAGGCGCACAGAGTAGGGAAGGCTCGACTCGCAGATCGCGCCATTGTGCAGGCCCTTTTCCGTGATGGCGTAGAGCCCGTCGTCCGAAAGCGTCAAATGCTGCGACTCGACCAAATTGCTCAGGCATTCGGAAAAGTCAAAAAAGTCGATGCCGTCGTCGCACATCGTCAGCTCCTGCATGGCCTCGAACGGGACCGGCTCGATGAGCCGGGCAGCAACATACAGAATGAGAAATTTGATCTCCAGTTTGTCCTGAATAAAACCGACGCGCCCCATAGCGCACCTCCTCGGGTGAATTTACAGCGATCATAACACAAAATGACTGCCAATACCACAAAAAGTTGTCGGTATCGGTCGGCCAAAAACTATATTTAGTATAGCACACCTTTTTTCGCTTGTATAGGTCTTTTTCAAAATCGGCAAAAACGCGGCACACCCATCTTCGCGTACGGCATAGACTGGGGTGAAAGAAAGGCGCGGTCGCGCCCGACTTTCCAGTACTTAAAATAGGAGGTATTCTTGCTTTATGGCTGATAAAGTAGCAGCAGGCCACGTCGGCGGCGCGAACGGCGCGCGCGAGGCGGTCTGTATTCATACGAAAAAGATCTATTCATCCTGCCGCGACAAGGATTGCATTGAGGATTTGCGCTTTTACCCCACGGCCACGGCGCAGAGCGTTTTGAGCACGGCGCAGGGGCTGCGCGGCGGCAGTGCCGAGCTGATCTACACCTTTGTGGACGTCGAGCCCGTCAACTTTAACCGCGGGTACTACACCGTCGACATGCACTTTTTCTACCGCATCACCTTGCAGGCGCTCAACGGCAGCACGCGCTACACGGAGATCGAGGGTCTTGCGACCTTTGATAAGCGCGTCGTGCTCTTCGGCAGCGAGAGCGGCGCGAAGATCTACTCCTCCATCCCCGAGGCAAACGCTATCGACGCGCCGCTGAACCTGACGGCAAATCTCCCGACCGCGGTGGTCGAGGTCGTCGACCCGATGCTGCTGTGCGCGCACTTTGCCGACAACTGCAACTGCCGCTGCGGCTGTGACCGCGGTACGCTCGGCGGCGTGCCCGCGGGCATTCTGGCAGCATTCGACGAGCCAATCATCTTCGACGAGTCCGCGATCCGCCGCGTGTGCATCTCGCTCGGTCAGTTTTCGACTGTGCGCTTAGAGCGCGACACGCAGCTTCTCATCCCCGTGTACGACTACTGCATTCCGTCCAACGAGTGCACGCTTGCCGGCGGCGACTGCAGCTGCGAGGACCCGTGCAAGGTCTTCGATGCGGTGGAGTTCCCGATGGACGATTTCTTCCCGCCCGCGGCAATGCCCAACGGCGGCTGCGGCTGCGCGTGCCCCTGCGGTAACCAGTAAAAAATCAAGCGCGAAAAAACGGGGAATTTCCCCGTTTTTTCTTTTGCCCGAAACGGGACAAACCGGCATAAGCGTGTCCATCGCCTCATAGATTGGACTAACACCAAAGAAGGGAAGTGGGAACGGTGGATCGTCTGGAACGGATCTATCGCTACGAACAATCGTGCGAGTTTTTACCGCACCGGCTCAAAAGTCTCGCCCTGTCGCTGCCGGACAAGCAGAAAGAGCGCGTCGAGGAGCTGCGCCTTCGCGTGATGCACCCGCTGACGGTGCTGACACTGGAGGGCGAGCTGAACGCCGCGCCGGACGGGCGTGCGTCGCTCGTGACGGCGGAAGACCTCGAACAGATGCTCGGCGCGGTGACGGAGTATTCGCGCTATGCCTGCATCGAAACACTGCGGCAGGGCTTTTTGCCGCTGCGGGGCGGGTTCCGTCTCGGCGTGTGCGGCAGCGCCGTCGTGCGCGACGGCGAGGTGAGCAATCTGAAGGACATTTCGTCGCTCGCGCTGCGCATCGTGTGCGAGCACATCGGGCTCGGGAGCGACATTGCGCCGCAGCTCTTCAGCGCTGACGGGCGGTTTTTGAGCACGCTCATTCTCTCGCCGCCCGGCGGCGGGAAAACGACGCTGCTGCGTGACCTCATCCGCGTGCTGTCGCTCGGGGATGCCGAACACCGCGCGCTGCGCGTGGCGGTCATCGACGAGCGCTGCGAGCTCGCCGTGTGCTGCAAGGGGCGAGCGCAGATGGAGCTCGGCAACCACACGGACGTGCTCTCGCTCTGCCCAAAGGCCGTCGGCATCCCGATGGTGCTGCGCGGCATGAACCCGCAGGTCATCGCGGTCGATGAGATCACGGCGGAGGAGGATATCCGCGCAATGTGCCTGGCCGCGAACTGCGGCGTCGGGCTGCTCGCGAGCATCCACGCCGCGAGCGTTGACGAGCTGCACCAGAAGCCGCTCTGGCGGGAGCTTCTGCGCGCGAGGGTGTTTCGCCGCTGCATCGTCATCCGCTCGAACGGCGGTGCACGTTCTTACGAAGTGGGTGACCTGCCATGCTCCGACTGACGGGCAGTGCACTGATCCTCGGCGCAGTGCTGTGGCTGCAAAGGAGTTTCCATTTACGTACTTTACTGCGGCAAAGGACGCTTCGCGCGCTTTCCGGTGCGTTTCTCGCACTCGAGAGCGCCGTCCGATTGACGCTGACGCCGCTGCCCGCGCTGCTGCGGCACTTGAGCTGCGAACCGGAAGCCGCGGGCTTCTTTGAAGGTGTGACCGCCAATCTTGCGCGCGGCGAACCGCTTGCCTCTGCATGGGAGCACGCCGCAAAGACTCTTCCCATCGCCGCGCGGGAGCGGGAGACTGTATCGGCGCTGGGACACGCGCTCGGCGGGGATGAGGAAAGCGTCTGCGCCGCGCTGACGCTCGCGGCAAGCGAGCTCTCGCGCCTTGAAGAGGAGCTGCGGCAAAGGGAGCGCGAAACGGGCCGCATCACGGCGGCACTGTGCCTCGGAGGCGGGGCAATGCTCTGTATTCTGCTGCTATAACGTTATTGAAAAGGATAAACGCTTTACATAAGGAAGACGTCTATGGATATTGACCTCGTGTTCAAGATCGCAGCGGTGGGCATCGTCGTCGCCGTGCTCAATCAGCTGCTCGTGCGCTCGGACCGTCCGGATCAGGCAATGCTCGTAAGCCTGGCCGGTCTCATCACGACGATGATGCTGCTCGTGCGGGAGATCAGCTCGCTGTTCGATCTCATCAAGAGCCTGTTTGGGTTTTAAGATGGAGCTGCTCATCAAGCTTGCGGCGCTGAGCCTGTGCGTGAGCGCCGTGACGGCGCTTCTCAAGAAGAGCGACGAAGCGCTCTCGCTTCTTCTGCTGCTCGCGGCGGTGCTCGTCGGCTGCGCGATGCTGCTGCCCGCGCTCTCCGAGTTATTCGACTTCTGCGAGCGGGCACTATCGCTCACGGATCTGCCGCTCACGCTGTTCGTGCCGGTCGTTAAGGTCACGGCCATCGCGCTGGTAGCGCGCTTTTCCTGCGCGCTGTGCGCGGACGCGGGGCAGAGCGCGCTGTCAAGTCTGCTCGCCGCGGCGGGGACGCTGTGCGCGCTCGTCTGCGCGCTGCCGCTCATGGAGGCGCTGCTCGAGATGGTGGAGGGATTTCTATGAAAAAGCTGCTCTGCCTGCTTTTTGCCGCGCTGCTGCTCTGCGTGAGCGCCTCGGCGCTCGAACTGCCGTCAGAACTCGACGGCACCGTGCCGCGCGAGCTCATCGACAACGCCGAGACGGGGGATGATCTGCTTCTGCGCGGCGGACAGTACCTTTTTTCGCACTTTCGCGCGGCATTGCAGGATGCGGTGGCAAATTCCCTGCGCGGCGCGATGGCGCTGATGCTGCTCTCGCTCCTGTGCGGGCTCGTCGAGAGCACGGCGGAGAGCGCGGGGGAGACGCCCGCGCGATACGCGGGCTATCTCGGCGTGCTGGGCGCGGCGGCGCTCTCAGCAGGGGACTTAAGCGCGCTCATCGGCCTCGGCGTCGAGACGATGGACGAGCTTTCGACCATGGCAAAGCTCCTGCTGCCGACGATCGCCGCAGCGATGGCGGGCGGGGGCTGTGTGGGCTCGGCAAGCGTCTGGCAGGTCGGCGCACTGATGCTGGGCGACATCTTTCTTTCGCTGATGCGCGATGTGCTCGTGCCGGTGCTCTACTGCATGATCGGCACGGCGGCCGCGGGCGCGCTTTTGGAACAGAGCCGCTTATCGCTGCTCTCCAAGGGCATCGGCAAGCTGCTCTCGTGGGGCTTGAGCGCGATTCTGATCGTATTTACCGCGTTTTTGTCGGTCTCGAACCTGCTGGCCGGTTCTGCCGACCGGCTCGCGGTCAAGGTGGGCAAAACCGTCATCTCCGGCGCGGTGCCCGTTGTCGGCGGAATATTGTCCGACGCGACGGAGGCCGTCGCCGCCACGGCGCTCACGCTGCGCGGGACGCTCGGTGTGCTGGGCGTATTTTCGGTGCTGGCGCTGTGCCTTGTGCCGCTGCTGCGCATGGCGGTGCAGTATCTTTTTTATCAGCTCGCGGCGTTTTTCAGCGGCATGGTGGGGTCACAATCACTCAGCAAGTTTTTAGAGCAGCTCTCCTCCGCGTTTTCACTGATGCTGGCGATGACGGCGGGCGGGGCGTTCTTGCTGCTCGTGTCGCTTTTGATTGCAATGATGATGGTGGTGACGGTATGACGTTTCTTCGCTCGTGGCTTTTAAGCGTGACAGCCTGCGCGGTACTGGTAAGCATCGTCCAGCAGCTCACGGACGGCGGCGCGATGAAAAAGATCGTGCGTTTTGTCGGCGGGATGGTGCTGATGCTTGCGATGCTGCGCCCGCTGCTCTCACTCACGTTCGATCTGCCGGAGCTCGACGGCGGTCATTACCGCGAGGCGGTCGAAGTGCTGAAGGAAACGCTGAACGCCGAGCAGGACAGTGCGCTCGGTGATAGCATAGCTGCGCAGACGCAGGCATATATTGAGGACAAAGCCAGCTCCTTAGGTCTGAGCGTGCGCGCCGAAGTGCAGACCGCTTTACACGACGGCGTACCGTTTCCGGACAGCGTCACACTGTACGGAGAAAACAGCGCGGCGCTCGGCGCGTACATCGTACAGGAGCTTGGCATTGCAGAGGAGAATCAGCTATGGATCGAACCGAAGTGAACGCATCGCCCGTGCAGAAGGCGCTGCAAGGCATCAAGAAGTACAAATACGTCCTCCTGACGGCACTGCTCGGCGTGCTGCTGTTGCTGCTGCCGCAGAACGAGAAAGCGGCAGACTCAGGCTCCGCGACACCGTCCGCCGCGGAAAATTTCGACCGCGAGGCGCTGCAAAACGAGATGGAGAATATTCTTTCCTCGCTCGACGGCGTCGGGAAGCTCTCGCTTATGCTGACGGTCGAGGGCGGCGGCGCTTACGAGCTGGCTCAGGATGAGACCGCGTCGCTCAAAGCCCGAGGGGAGGAGGTCGACGAGCAGACGCGAAAGACGGAGACCGTTGTGCTCGGCAGTGGCACGAGCGCCGAGGTCGTCGTGACCCACAGCCGCTATCCGCGCTTTGTCGGCGCGCTCATCGTGTGCGAGGGCGGAGACCGCGCGGATGTCCAGCTCAAGGTGACGCAGGCCGTCAGCGCGCTGACGGGGCTTTCGTCCGAGCGCATCTCCGTTGTTAAAGGAACGCCATGAAACTACAATATTTTTATTATGCAAAACGCAGGGAGGAAACAGCTATGAAGCAATTATGGAAGCGGAACGCAGTGGTCGGCACGATCCTGGTCTTTGTCTGCGCGGCAATCTTTCTGAATGGAAAGTACGCCGAAAAGGTCGATAAGCCCACAAAGGTCTTAGGTCAGTCCGAGCTTGTGAGCACAGACGGCGACGCCGCCGAGGTCTCGGCAAACGCGGAGGGGAAGGACTACTTTGCCTCAGCCCGCCTGACGCGCCAGCAGGCGCGCGACAGCGCGCTGTCGCTTTTGAAAGAGGCGAGCGAAAACCAGGACGTGGACGCCGAGACCGCGCGCGAGGCGGCAAAAAGCATCGAAACGCTTGCTTCCTATACGCTCAGTGAGGCGCAGATCGAAAACATGGTCACGGCCAAGGGCTATGAGGACTGCGTCGTCTTCATGTCCGAAGACGGTGTGAGCGTGGTCGTCTCGACGGGGGAAGAGGGGCTTCAGACCGAGGACATTGCCCGCATCACGGACATCGTCAAGCAGGAGACGGGGCTCAGTGCAGAGAGCATCAAGATCATGGAAGTAAATTAGCTGTTGTAATTTTGGGAAAAAGATGATAAAATACTCTCGATATGAGCATTCACAAACAAGGAGAGGATATCTGAATGGCTGAGAATCGAGAGTATCTGACCCGCGCCGAGGAAAACGGCAGCATCAACATCGCAGAAGACGTGGTCGCCGCGATCGCCGCCGACGCTATCGGCGAGATCGAAGGCGTTGGCTCCATGTGCCAGAATATGACCGAACAGATCACCGAGCAGTTCACGGGCAAAAAGGGCCTGCGCGGCGTGCGCGCCGAGGTCAAGGACGGCGAGATCATCGTCGACGTCTACCTGATGGTGCGCTATGGCTACGTCATCCCCGAGACCGCGCGCAAGGTGCAGGACAGCGTGTCCGCCGCCGTGAGCGGCATGACGGGCTACAATGTCCACGCGGTCAATGTCCACGTCGGCGGGATCAGCTTCAACTAAAGAAAGATAAGATCAACAGATAAAGGAACAGACGAGAATGATTCGCAATACAGCGCGAGAGATCGCAGTGCATCTTGCATATGAACTGAGCTTTACGGATAAGACGGTGAAAGAGCTTCTCGACGAGCGGCTGACGAAGGAATACTTCGACACGCTCAAGGATGAGGACAACATCTACGAAAAGGCCCCCGGCGCCGCGCAGACGGAATACATCCGCTCCATCGTTTCCGGCGTTGCCGAGCACGCGCCGGAGTTGGACGGCTACATCGCCAAGTACGCCAAGGGCTGGAGCTTTGACCGCATCCCGCTCGTTGCCTCGGCGATCATGCGCGTTGCGATGTACGAATCGCTCTACCGCAGCGACATTCCGACGCGCGTGGCCGTCAACGAGGCCGTGGAGATCGCCAAGAAGTATGAAACGCCTGAAACAGTGAAGTTCATCAACGGCATCCTCGGCAGCTTCGTTCGCGGCGAGATCAGCGCGGAATAAGGCAGTGCCACAAAAAGCAGAGTACCGACAGGCGCTCTGCTTTTCTTCCGTTTTTCATTTTGTTTTGAGAGAGGGGTGACGCGGCGTGGCGCAGGAGCAGATGATCTTCAGCGTATCGGAAGCCAACAATTTCATCAAGGCGCTGCTCGACGCCGTGCCGCAGCTCCAGACCATTTTCGTGCGCGGCGAGATCTCGAACTACAAGCTCTATCCCTCCGGGCACCATTACTTCACGCTCAAGGACGAGGGGAGCGCGCTCAAATGCGTGATGTTCCGCGGCATGGCGGGGAAGCTCCGCTTCCGCCCGGAAAACGGCATGAAGGTCATCGCCTTTGGCCGCATCGGCGTGTTCCCGCGCGACGGCGCGTACCAGCTCTACTGTTCAGAGCTCAGCGTCGAGGGCGTGGGTGACCTGCACGTCGCTTTCGAGCAGCTCAAGGAAAAGCTCTTCAAGGAGGGGCTTTTTGCCTCAGAACATAAAAAGCCCTTGCCAAAATATCCCAAGCGCATTGCCATCATCACCTCATCCGCGGGCGCGGCGGTGCATGATATGCTGCGCATTTTGAATGCGCGCTGGCCGATGAGCGAAGTCGTGCTCCTGCCTGTGCGCGTGCAGGGAGCAGAGGCGCCGCCGGAGATCGCAGGCGCGCTGCGCTACGCAAACAAATGGCAGGTCGCCGACCTCATCATCACGGGGCGCGGCGGCGGGTCGATTGAAGATCTGTGGGCGTTCAACGATGAGCGCGTGGCGCGCGCGATTTATGCCTCCGACATTCCGGTCATCTCCGCCGTCGGGCATGAGCCCGACGTGACGATCGCCGATTTTGTTGCCGATGCACGGGCGTCGACGCCGTCGAACGCGGCGGAGATCGCCGTGCCGGACCAGCGCGAAATTTACCGCCGGCTCGACGCGCTGCAAACGCGCATGGTGCAGAGCGAGCAAAAGCGTGTGAAAGCCCTGCGCGAGCAGTTTGAAAAGATGTCCCGCAGCCGTGCGCTGCAAGACCCCATGGCATTTATCGACGACAAGCGGATGCTGCTCGACTACACGCAGAAAAACCTTGCCGCACTCGCGCAGCATCAGATGGCGCAGCGCACACAGCAGTTTACAGCGCTTGCGGCCAAGCTCGACGCGCTGAGTCCGCTCAAGGTCCTCGGCCGCGGCTACGCCGTGGCGCGAAATGAACAGGGACAAATTCTGCGTGCGGCGCAGGAGGCCGCAGCCGGCGAAAAAATCGAGGTACTGCTCGGGCAGGGAAGTCTCAACTGCACGGTGAACGCGTGCAATATGGGAGGAAATGACGATGGCAAAAACGTTTGAAGACAATATCGCGCGTCTCGAAGAGATCGTGACGGCGCTTGAAAAAGGCGACGCAAAGCTCGCCGATTCCCTCAAGCTCTTTGAAGAGGGGACGAAGCTCGTGCACGACTGCGGCGCGATGCTCGACAAGGCCGAGCAGAAGGTCGCAAAGCTCTCTAAGGGCGCGGACGGCGCGCCGGTCGAAAGCCCATTCATTTCGGAGGAGTAATCCATGGACGAAAAGCTGTTTTCCGCCCGCATGGCGGAGTATAAGTCGGCGGTGGACAAGTATCTTGACGTCTGCCTTGAGGAAACGCAGTGCGCAAGCTATCACAAGCTGACCGATTCGATGCACTACAGTCTGACCGCGGGCGGCAAGCGTCTGCGCGCGATCTTAGTGCTCGAATTCTGCCGCATCTGCGGGGGAGACGTCGAAAAGGCGCTGCCCGTGGCCTGCGGCGTTGAGATGCTGCACACGTATTCGCTCATCCACGACGATCTGCCCGTGATGGACAACGATGATCTGCGCCGCGGTAAGCCGTCGAACCACAAGGTCTTCGGCGAATGCACGGCGACGCTCGCGGGCGACGCGCTGCAGGCGCTGGCATTTGAAACGGTCCTGAAGGCCGACCTCCCCGCGCTGCGCGTGCTCAAATGCGCGCAGGTCCTGGCAAATGCCGCGGGACACGCGGGCATCTGCGGCGGCCAGCAGCTCGACCTTGAGTGGGAGGGCAAGATTCTGAGCGCGCCGGAGCTCGAGGAAATTTATCTGCGCAAGACGAGCGCGCTTATCCGCGCGGCGTGCCTGATGGGCGTGGCCGCGGCGGGCGGCACGAAGGAGCAGGAGGAGGCCGCGGCCAGCTACGCCGACAACTTCGGCTTCGCGTTCCAGCTGCGCGACGACATGCTCGATGTCATCGGCGATGAAAAGACGTTCGGCAAGCCCATCGGCTCGGACAGGGAAGAGGGGAAGACGACGTTTGTCGACATTTTAGGTCTCAACGGCTGCCAGCGCGTCATCGAGGCGCACAGCGAGAGCGCGGTCGAAGCGCTGGGCGACATGGCGGACACCGATTTTCTCATTCACCTCGTCCGTGTGCTTGAAAAACGGGAGCAATAAAGAAAACGCCAAAAAAGTGGAAAATCATACAAAAGTGCGCATTTGGTGTTGACAAGCGGAATCGTCGGTGCTACGATACGCACATTGAAACGGAACCCACCCCGTGTGGAATGCTCGAAGGAAAGGATCCATTGGCATGAAGACTTCGTACTCTGCCAACTGCATGATGATGCCGATGATGCGCATGTTCAGCATGTGCATGCTTTGTCATGGAGAAAATGGTCATTTCCTTTCAGAAACTGTCTGAGAAAAACAGCGAAGCGGCAGCGGAAGGTCAATGACCTCCCGCTGTTTTTTACTGCTCGAACAGCATACACTCCCCGCGGTCTGTCCGTTCCAAAAAGAAGTTATTATAAAATAAGTAAGGAGAACAAAACGATGAAAAAGCATTCTATTAAGCTGACCGCCCTTGTCCTTGCACTGGTCCTCACTGCCGCTCTGGCCCTGACCGGCTGCGGCTCCAAGAGCGATGACTCCGACGGTGCCACCACCATCCAGATCGCCGTCCCCAACGACACGACCAACGAAGCCCGCGCGCTGCTGCTGCTCCAGGACAACGGTATCATCAAGCTCGCTGACGGTGCCGGCATCACCGCCACCAAGAACGACATTGTCGAAAACCCGTACAACGTCGAGATCGTGGAGACCGAGGCCGCGCAGATCCCCAACATCCTGCAGGACGTTGACTACGCCGTCATCAACTCCAACTACGCCATCAACGCGGGCCTGAACCCCGTGGCCGACTCCCTCGTGATCGAAGGCTCCGCCTCCGCTTACGCCAACATCCTGGCCGTGAAGGAAGGCAACGAGTCCTCTCCCAAGGTCCTTGCCCTGATCGCCGCTCTGGAGAGCCAGCAGGTCGTCGACTATATCAACGAGAAGTATGACGGCTCCGTTGTCAGCACCGTGGATACCCCGACCGACGGCTTTGACGCCACTGTCGACTACGACGCTCTCGCCGGCGAGACCATCTCCATCGCCGCTTCTCCGACCCCGCACGCTGAGATCCTCGAGGTCGTGAAGGAAATTCTTGCTGAAAAGAACATCACTCTCGACATTCAGGTCTACAATGACTATGTCGTGCCCAACACCGTTGTCGAAGACGGCACTGTCGACGCCAACTACTTCCAGCACAAGCCCTATCTCGACGATTTCAACGCCGAGAACAACACCCACATCGTCTCCGTTGCCGCCATCCACGTCGAGCCCATGGGCCTGTACGGCGGCAAGCAGACCACGCTCGATGCGCTGAGCGCCAAGTAAGAAAGAAAGGAGGGAGCGTTCTTGATCGAACTGAAGCATCTAAGCAAAACCTTTGAAACAGCCGGAGGACGGGTAGACGCGCTCAAGGATGTCTCCCTGACCATTCCAGACGGTGACGTCTACGGCATCATCGGCATGAGCGGCGCCGGCAAATCCACGCTCGTGCGCTGTATCAATATGCTCGAGCGCCCGACGGAGGGCGAGGTCATCGTGAACGGACAGCGTCTGGACACGATGACCCCCGCGCAGCTCCGTGCGGCGCGGCGCGAGATCACGATGATCTTCCAGCGCTTCAACCTGCTGATGCAGCGAAACTGTCTCGCTAACGTCTGCTTCCCGATGGAGCTTTCCGGCTTGCGGGGAGAGAAGAAGTGGCGCGAACAGCGAGCTCTGGAACTCCTCGAGATCGTGGGGCTCAAGGATAAGGCCAAGGCCTATCCCGCGCAGCTCTCCGGCGGACAGCAGCAGCGCGTGGCCATCGCCCGCGCCCTCGCCACGAACCCCAAAGTTCTGCTCTGCGACGAGGCCACGAGCGCGCTCGACCCCAAGACGACGCGCCAGATCCTCGAGCTGATCGGCGACATCAACAAAAAGCTTGGCATCACCGTCGTCATCATCACACACCAGATGAGCGTGGTGAAGGAGGTCTGCAATCACGTTGCGATCCTCGACGACGGCGAAGTCGTGGAAGAGGGCCTTGTTTCTACCGTCTTTTCCGCGCCCAAGTCCGCGGCGGCGCGCCACCTCGTGTTCCCGCGCGGCGCGGACATCGACGTGTCCGACCCCCAGCAGCAGCGCCGCATCCGCCTCATCTTCCGCAGCGCGAAGACGACATCCATTCCGCTCGTCGCGCGCCTTGCGACCGAAGAGGGCATCAGCGCGACGGTCATTTCGGCCAACACGCAGAAGCTCTCCGAAGAGGTGTACGGCAGCATGCTCCTCGGCGTGCCGAACGCGCAGTTCGAGCAGGCCATGGACTTTTTAAGAAGCATTGAAAATCTTCAGGTAGAGGAGGCGAGCGTCGATGTACAGTAATCTCTTTTCCCCGGACTCCATCGCGGAGCTCACCGTCGCCATGCAGACGCAGTTCCCCAAGGCAATCTGGGAGACGTTTTATGTGACGCTGCTGTCAACGGCGCTGGCCGTCGTCATCGGCCTTCCGCTGGGCGTGCTGCTCGTAGCGGGGGAGAAGGGCGGCGTTCTGCCGCTTCCCAAGGCCTTGATGAGCATTCTGAACGTCATCATCAACCTGCTGCGCTCGATCCCGTTCCTCATCTTAATGATCATGGTCTTCCCGCTCTCGCGCCTCATCATCGGCACGACCGTCGGCACCACCGCGACCATCGTTCCGCTGGTCGTGGCGGCGTTCCCGTTCGTCGCGCGCCTTGTTGAAAGCAGCCTGCGCGAGGTCGACCCCAACATCATTGAGGCCGCCCAGAGCATGGGCGCAACGCCCATGCAGATCATCTGCAAGGTGATGATCCCCGAAAGCGTTCCCTCACTGCTCCAGAACTTCACCATCGCGCTGACGACCATCCTCGGCTACTCGGCGATGAGCGGCATCATCGGCGGCGGCGGCCTCGGCAAAATCGCCATCGACTACGGCTACTATCGCTACAAGTACCTTGTGATGTTTGCAGCGGTCGTACTGCTCATCATTCTGGTGCAGATCTTCCAGTCCTTGGGCACGCACCTTGCGACCAAGAGCGACAAGCGCCTCAAGAAATAAGCGGATATTGCATCCTGCAAAGCGCCTCAACCGTGCTGTTGAGGCGCTTTTTTGTCATTTTTCGCAATTTGACAGAGAAAAATGTGTCAATTTTTGAAAGCAAAATGCAGCAAAAATTGCAAAATCCCTTGTCATGTGGGAAAAGGGCTGTTATAATAAGAAAAGAATGCAATGCAAGTCTTCGCGATTTGCATATTTTTTACGGAGAAATTGCGTGAACAGTTTTCAGGAATTGGTCCAGTCCATCGACTGGGGCTCGCTGACCGACGCGCTTTTGCGCGTGCTCGGCGTCTTTTTATGCTTGACGGTGCACGAGACCTGTCACGGTCTTGCAGCCTATGCCCTCGGCGATCCGACGGCCAAGCGCGAGCACCGCTTGAGTTTAAACCCGCTGCACCACATCGACTGGTTCGGTTTGGCCGCGATGCTGCTCGTCGGCTTCGGCTGGGCAAAGCCCGTGCCGGTCGACATGCGGTATTTCAAAAAGCCGAAGCAGGGTATGGCCATCACAGCGCTGGCGGGGCCGGTGTCGAATCTGCTGCTGGCGATGCTGCTCTTGCTCGGCGCGCGCATCACGATCGCGCACTATGTCGATACCGCGTTTTGCAGCGGCCTTTTGAATTTCCTTGCGATGACGGCGTACATGAGCGTCGGTCTGGGGCTTTTCAACCTCATCCCGATCTCGCCGCTCGACGGGTCGAAGGTGCTCTTCGCCTTTCTGCCCGACCGCGCGTACATGACGCTGATGCGGTATGAAAAATACGGCATGCTTGTTCTTTTTGTGCTCGTCTGGCTCGGCGTGGGAGACAATATCCTCAGCGAGGGCATCTACCGCATGTACGAGCTTCTGGTCAACTGGATCGTATATTGATAAAGTGAGAGGAATGTCATGGACAATCCCGTTTTCAAGCTGGAGGGCGTGGTGCACGAGCGCAGCGCGGAGGCGCTGCAGGACTTTGAAGGGCCGCTCGACCTCATTCTCTTCCTGCTGTCGAAAAATAAAATAGAGATCCAGGACATTCCCATCGCGCTGATCCTGGACCAGTACCTTGCGTATCTCGAGCAGCGAAAGCAGCTCGATCTCGAGGTCGCGAGCGAATTCATCACGATGGCGGCACATTTAATGTACATCAAAACGCGCATGCTGCTTTCGCTTGAGGATGAGCAGGCGCAGAGCGAGATGGACGAACTCATCGCCTCGCTCAAGGAGCGCCAGCAGAAGGACACGTACCTTCGCATCAAGACGCTGACCGAAACGCTCGGCCCGATGGGCGAGTTTGGCCGCAGCATCATGACGCGCCAGCCCGAGCCCATGCAGCGCGGCAAAATCTACGAGTACAGTCATGAAAAGGCCGACCTCGTGCTCGCCATGCAGACGATCATGGAGCGCGGAGAGAAGCTGGCCGCGCCGCCGAGCGCCGCGCTGAGCGAGATCGTGCGCCGCGAGCCGTATCCCGTCAAGGGCAAGGCGGAGGAAATTCTGCACCGGCTCAAGGAGTTCGGCATGACGCGTTTTAAGCTGCTGTTCCGCGGCAGCCGCAGCCGCAGCGAGATCGTGGCGACGTTTATCGCCGTTCTGGAGCTCTGCCGCGAAAAGGTCATCCATCTGGCCGGTTCTGACACGGACTGCACCGTGGAGTGTGGGGACGACGCCCCCGACCGTATCAATTTGTGAAAAGCGAGGAACGCTATGTCTTTGGAATCTTTGGACCTGCGCGAGGTCGAGTCGGCCATCGAGGGCATTTTGTTCGCCAGCGGCGAACCGCTTCCCATCGACCGCATCTGCCTTGCGCTCGATTTGGACCGTCCGACCGCGGAACAGGTATTGCAAAAGCTCGGCGATTACTACGCCTTTGAGCGCCGCGGCATCCGGCTCGTCCGCATGGAGGACAGCTATCAGCTCTGCTCGTCGCCGGACTATGCCGACGTCATCCGCAAGGCGTTTGAGATCCGCAAGACCGCCAAGCTCTCTCAGCCCGCGCTGGAGGTGCTGACGATCATCGCCTACTACCAGCCCACGACCCGCGCCTACATTGATCAGGTGCGCGGCGTGGACAGCTCGTACACCGTGGGCCTGCTGCTTGAGCGCGGGCTCATTGAGGAGTGCGGACGTTTGCAGGTGCCGGGACGGCCGAGGCTGTACCGCACGACGAAAAAATTCCTGCGCGACTTCCACTTGGGTTCGCTCGAGGAGATGCCGGAGATGCCGGGTCTTGAGGCCGACGGTCAGCTCCGCATGACGGAGGACGGCACGATCCTCGACCCCAGCGCCATGACGGAAAAAGAAGGCAGCATTCCCGAAAACAGGGAACACTGACCGCGTAAAGCATAAAAACCGCGTGAAGCGTAAAAAGAGGGAGGTGGTCGATTGACTGCGCTGAAGGTAATTGGCATCATCCTGCTCATTTTTATTTTGATCGGCTTTCTGCGCGTGGGCGCGCTGATGCAGTTCGGCGACGAGCTGCACGTGCAGCTTTCGGTCGGCCCGTTCCGCTTCACGCTGCTGCCAGCAAAGGAAAAGAAAGAAACGCCGAAAAAAAAGGCAAAGGAGAAGAAACCAAAGTCAGAGGGAGAAGAGGCGAAGCAAAAGAAAAAGCCCTCGCTCCCCAAGCCGACAAAAGAGGAGCTCAGGGACCTCATCACGACGGCGCTCTCGGCGCTCAAGGAGACAGCGAAACGCACCTGCAAGCGCCTTCGCATCGACCCGCTGGAAATTCTCATCGTCTTCGGCGGCACGGATCCCGCGGATATCGCGCAGACCTACGGCTATGCGAGCGCCGCGATGTGGGGTGTGATGCCGCACCTTGAAGACCTCTTCCATATCCCTGATCCCTCACTGCACCTGCGCATGGACTACAGCTCTGAAAAGACGCACGCAGTGGGTGCCGTTGGCCTGTCGCTTCGCATCCGCGACGGGCTGCACATCTCGCTTGCGCTGCTCATTCCGATGCTCAAATGGTACCTGCGCTATAAAAAGGCGCATAAAAACGACGCTCCCGCGGAAAAACCAACGGAGAGCTCTCCGCAAAACAGTGAACACAGTGAAAAACTGACCGCATAAAAAGAAAGGATGAACCTCATGGAAAACATCGAAAAGAAGGCCCCGCTCAACGATCTCATGGACACCACGATGGATAAGATCCGTGATATGGTCGATTCCAACACCATCATCGGCGAGCCGATCACGACGCCCGACGGCGTAACGGTCATCCCCGTTTCGCGCGTGAGCTTCGGCTTCGGCGCGGGCGGCGGCGACTACGGCAAGACCGACACCGCACACTTCGGCGGCGGCGCAGGTGCGGGCGTCAAGGTCGACCCCGTCGCGTTCCTCGTCATCAAGGACGGTCTGACGCGTGTGATGCCCGTGGCCATCCCTGCGGCGGCAACGGTCGACCGCGTGCTTGATCTTGTGCCGGAAGTGCTCGACCGCGTGCAGAATTTCGTGGACAAGAAGAGAGAAGAGAAAGATATCTACTGATTTCGGGCATAATAGGGGCATTCCGAATGAAGGAGTGATCCCATGCCGCGTTTTGCCCGATGCGTATTCGCCGTTTTCCTTGCCGTTTCCTGCCTGTCAAGCAGTTTGACCTGTCAGGCTGCTGTGCCTGAAACTGCCGCCGCCGCATTCATTTTGATGGAGGCGGGCAGCGGGCGGGTGCTGGCGTCGCGCAATGAAACGCAGGAGCGCAGCATCGCGAGCACGACGAAGATCATGACCTGCTTGGTCGCGCTGGAACACAGCGAACTCACGGAGAAGGTCACGGTCAAACGCGAGCATTTACGCGAAGGCTCGTCGATGTACCTTCTCGAGGGCGAAACGCTCACGATGGAAGAGCTCCTCTACGGGCTGATGCTGCCGTCCGGCAACGACGCGGCGGAGTGCATCGCCGCCCACTGCGGCGGGAGCGGCGGCAGCGCGCAGTTTGTCCGATGGATGAACGAAAAGGCGAAAGCCCTCGGCATGGAGCACACGTCATTTGCCAACCCGAGCGGTCTCGACGAAATGGGGCACAGCTCCTGTGCCCTCGATATGGCGCGCCTTGCGGCCTACGCCATGCAGAATCCGACGTTCGCGCGCATCGTCTCGACGCGCACGGCGAGCGTCGGCACGCGCACGATGACGAACCACAATAAGCTGCTCGCGTCGTACTCCGGCTGCGTCGGTCTCAAGACCGGCTACACCGGCGACGCAGGGCGCACACTCGTCACCTGTGCCGAGCGCGGCGGGATGCGCATGATCGCCGTCACGCTGCACGACAGCAGCGATTGGGCGGATCACGCGGCACTCTACGACTACGGCTTTTCGGCGTATGCGCTCTCAAGCGGTGCGAAAAAAGGCGAGGCCTACGGCAGCGTAAGCGTCGACGGGCAGAGTGTGTCCGCCGTGGCGGCGGAGAGCTTCCGCTATCCCACCGCGGAAAATGAAGCATTGAGCGTGCGCGCCGAGCTGCCGCAAACCGTCTCCGCCCCCGTGCGGAAGGGACAAACGTTCGGCACGCTCGTCATCTCCTGCGGCGAGACTGAGGTCGGAAGAGTTGACCTTGTCAGCGCGCGCAGCGTACAGGCGCAGGAAACAAAGAGCGAAACAAGCAAAAATAAGTCGCTGGTGGAAAAGCTCTGGCAATTTCTGTCGGCAAAGTAAAGGAGGGATCGACCTGGCCGAAGCAAGAATTCAAAAGCTCATCGCCGAATCGGGACTCTGCTCCCGTCGCACTGCCGAGCAGTGTATCGCCGCGGGACGCGTGCACGTGAACGGCAAGACTGCGCTTCTCGGGCAGAAGGCCGACCCCGAAGTCGACGAAATTACCGTCGACGGCAGGCCGCTCACACAGGAGGGGCAGAAGCGCTACCTGATGCTCAACAAGCCGCGCGGCTATGTCTGCACGCTCTCTGACGAAAAAGGGCGAAAGACCGTCGCCGAGCTCGTCAGAGACTGCGGCGCGCGCGTCTATCCCGTCGGGCGGCTCGACCTCGACTCCGAGGGACTGCTGCTTTTGACGAACGACGGCGAATGGATGCAGCATCTTCTGCACCCGCGCTACGAGGTCAACAAGGTCTACGAGGTCAGCGTCGCGGGCGAGGTCAGGGGAGCGGCAGAAGCGCTCGCTTCCATGACACAGCTCGACGGCGAGCCCATCCGGCCCGCGCAGGTGCGCGTGCTGCGGCAGGGGAGGGACACCGCCGTTCTCTCCATCACCATCCATGAAGGAAAAAACCGGCAGATCCGGCGCATGTGCGCCGCCGCCGGATTACACGTCAAGCGCCTAAAGCGCGTGCAGGAGCACGCGCTCAAACTCGGGGCTCTTCCCGTCGGCGTGTGGCGCGATCTAACGGAGCAAGAGCTCCATGCAACAAAATCAAAGTAACAGAGGACGATTTTATGACGAAGAATATCTTACATAATATCGAAAAGAACATGAGCAGCTTTTCCAAGGGGCAGAAGCTCATCGCCCGCTTCATTCTGGAAAACTACGACAAGGCCGCGTTTATGACGGCCAGCAAGCTCGGCAAGACCGTGCAGGTCAGCGAGTCGACCGTCGTGCGCTTTGCCACCCAGCTCGGCTACGAGGGGTATCCGAGCATGCAGCGTGCATTGCAGGAGATGATTCGCGGCAAGCTCACGAGCATCCAGCGCATTCAGGCGTCGGACGGCGAGCTCGCAGGGTCCGATCTGATGACGAACGTCCTGCAGCGCGACATGGAGAAGATCCGCATGGCCATCGACCAGACCGACGGCGCGGAATTTGAGCGCGTGGTCGACACGATCATCGGCGCGCGCCGCATCTACATCGTGGGCTTCCGTTCGTCCTCGTTTCTGGCAGGGTACTTAAACTTCTACTTCCGCCTGATCTTCGACAACGTCACTCTGGTCAACGGCGGCGCGGCCGGCTCGTTCGACCAGCTCTTCCGCGTCTCCAAAGGCGATGTGGTCATCGGTATCTGCTTCCCGCGCTACAGTGAGCTTGCGCTCAAGACCATCCAGTTTGCGCGCGACCGCGGCGCGACGATCGTCGGCGTGACGGACAGCGAGAAGACGCCCATCAACCAGATGTCCAGCAATTCGCTGCTCGTGCGCAGCGAGATGATTTCGTTCGTCGACTCGCTGGCGGCGCCCATGAGCATGCTCAACGCACTCATTCTGGCCGTGGCCAACAAGAAGGGCGCAGACATCTCCGCGACGTTCTCTGAACTCGAGCACATTTGGGAGCGCTTCGACATTTTCGGCAAGATCGAAGATGAATAAGGCGATCGTTGTCATCGGCGGCGGCGCGGGCGGCATGATGGCCGCGATCTGCGCCGCGCGCAAGGGTGCGCACGTGACGCTGCTCGATCCAAACGAGCGCCTCGGCAAAAAGGTGAACATTACCGGTAAGGGCCGCTGCAACGTGACGAACGACAGCACTTGCGAAGAGCTGCTCGCCCACGTGCCGCAGAACCCGCGGTTTTTATACTCCGTGTTTTCCCGCTTCGACGGGCACGACGCCATCGATTTTTTCGAGGGGCTCGGTGTGCCGCTCAAGGTCGAGCGCGGCAAGCGCGTGTTTCCCGTGTCCGACCGGTCATTCGACATCACAGCGGCGCTTGAGCGCGAGCTCAAGCGTCTGCACGTCAAACTCGTGCGCGACCGCGCGCTCGGTATTTCGGTCGAAGACGGCCATGTCGCCGTCGTCAAGGGCGAAAAAGGGGACTACACCGCCTCTGCCGTCATTCTGGCGACGGGCGGGCTGTCCTATCCCGCGACGGGCTCGACGGGCGACGGCTTCCGCATGGCGGAAGCGCTCGGCCACACGGTCACGCCGCTGCGCGGCTCGCTCGTGCCGCTTGAGGCGCGCGAATGCGCGGTGCTGCAAGGGCTGAGCCTGCGCAACGTCGCGCTGACGGTATATGAAAACAACAAAAAGATCCACTCGGATTTTGGCGAAATGCTGTTCACGCACTTCGGCGTGAGCGGGCCGCTCATCCTGTCGGCCAGCGCGCACATGCGGCATTTCGACAAAAAGCAGTACCGACTGGAGATCGACCTCAAGCCCGCGCTCGACGAGCAAATGCTCGACAAGCGCCTGCTGTCGGATTTTGAAAAGCACGCAAACAGCGACTACTGCAACGTGCTCGGCGCGCTTCTGCCGCAGAAGATGATCGACGAATTCATCGACCGCTCGGGCATCCCTCCGCACGAAAAGGTGCACGACATCACGCGCGCCCAGCGCGAGACCATCCGCACGCTCTTAAAGCGCTGGACGGTCAATGTCAGCTCGCCGATGCCGGTCGAAAATGCGATCATCACCTCCGGCGGCGTCAAGGTGGGGGAGATCGATCCGAAGACCATGGCGTCGAAAAAGATCGGTGGCCTGTACTTTGCCGGCGAGATCATCGACGTAGACGCCTACACGGGCGGCTACAATCTGCAAATCGCCTGGGCGACCGGCAAGGCCGCGGGCGAGGCTGCCGCGGACGCGCTGCTGACGCAGTAAGCACATATTTATTGTAAGAGGGAAGAATCAAACAGATGAAAAAGCATTTTTCCATTGCCATTGACGGCCCCGGCGGCGCGGGCAAGAGTACGCTCGCCAAGGCCGTCGCCAAGAAATTGAACATTCTGCATGTCGACACGGGTGCGATCTACCGCACCATCGGCTACGCGGCGTTTTCCCGCGGACTGGACGCAAAGGACGAATCTCAAATCGCGCCGCTGCTGAAAGAAATTCAGATCGACATGGCATTTGACGAGACAGGAGGGCAGAAGATGCTGCTTGACGGTAAAGATGTCAGCACCGAGATCCGCCTGCCGGAAATTTCGATGTACGCCTCGAACGTCTCGGCGCTGCCGTGCGTGCGCGCATACCTTCTTGAGATGCAGCGCGACATCGCGCGCAGGAGAAGCGTCATCATGGACGGGCGCGACATCGGCACAGTCGTTTTGCCGGACGCCGACCTCAAAATTTACCTGGCTGCTTCGGCCGACGAGCGAGCGCGCCGCCGCTGTCTCGAGCTCTCTGAGCGCGGCACGCCCAAGGCGTATGAAGAGGTGCTGCGCGAGATCAACGAGCGCGACTATCAGGACATGCACCGCGATATCGCCCCGCTGCGCGAGGCAGAGGATGCCGTGCGGCTCGACACGTCGAAGCTCAACTTTGAAGAGAGCGAGCGGGCGCTGCTGAATCTCATTCAGGAGAAATTGAAATGATGCACCGTATCTTCTTTGCGTTTATCTGGATCATCGGTCGGGTGCTGCTGTGGATCTACCGCGTGGACGTCAAGGGACTTGAAAATCTGCCCAAGCACAGCGTGCTGCTATGCCCGAACCATTCAACGGACTTAGACCCCGTGCTCATCGGCCTGTGCCTGCCGCTCGACTACCATCTGCACTTTATGGCCAAGGCCGAGCTCTTCGACAACCGCGCGCTCGCGTGGCTCATCCGCACGCTCGGCGCATTTCCCGTCCAGCGCGACGGCAAGGATATCCAGTCCATCAAGACCGCGATGCAGGTGCTCCACAAGGGTGAGAATCTTCTGATCTTCCCCGAGGGGACGACGATCCGCAACGGCGTCGGCTATCACGACGGACTCCCCGCGCACGCGCACGCGGGCATCGCGATGATCGGCGTGCGCACGGGTGCGACGCTCGTGCCGGTGTTCTGCGACGGGCAGAAAAAGCCCTTCCGTAAAACGCGCATCATCTTCGGCGAGCCGTATGTGCCTGAGGTCACGGGCCGCCGCGGCACGTCCGAAGAATTGCAGGCCATCGCCGACGAAATGCTGCGTCAGGCCTACGCGCTCGGCGGCCAGCAGGTGGGAGGCGCGCCGCTGTGAAGGTCATCTTAGCTGAGACCGCGGGCTTCTGCTATGGCGTGGAGCGCGCAGTCAACCTTGCGCGCGAAACGGCAAAAGCGCGCGGCGGCGCGATGCTCGGCAGCATCGTGCACAACGCGGGCGTCGTGCGCGAGATCGAAGACCTTGGCATGCGCCTCATCACGTCGCCCGACCAGGCAAAGGCGGGGGAGACCGTGCTCATCCGCGCCCACGGCGAGCCGAGAGCGACGCTCGATGCGCTGCGAGAGCGCGGGGCAGAGGTCGTGAGCGCCGTGTGCCCGCATGTTGAGCGCATCCGAAAGCTTGCACAGGAGGCAGAGCGCGAGGGACGCCGCGTCATCCTGATCGGTGAGCGCCATCATCCCGAGGTGCAGGGCATCGCAGGATGGTGCAGCGACCCGCTGATTTTTGAAAATGTGCAGGAAGCGCAAAAATACTTGCAGGAACACCCCTATTTTGCCCATTTACCCAGTATCATGCTGGCGCAAACGACCTGCATTCGTGCGCTTTGGGAAAGTTGCGTGAAATTTCTAAAAAAACAGTGTACAAATCTGAAAATCAATGATACAATATGCAATGCTACGCAGAAACGTCAAACTGAGGCAGCAGAACTTTCCGCCAAGGTAGACGCGATGGTGGTTGTGGGCGACCGAAGAAGCGCCAACACAAGGCATTTGACCGAGATTTGCAGAGAGAACTGCGGAAAAGTCCTCCAGATCGAATCCGCAGACGAGCTCTCACCGGAATTCTTTTCCGGATGCCGTGTGGCGGGACTGACAGCCGGCGCATCTACTCCTGCGAGTATCATTATGGAGGTATTAACAACAATGACGGAAGAAAACATCAACACCACTGCCCCTGAAACCAGCGAATCCTTTGAAGAACTGCTTGAAAAATCTTTCAAGACTCTAAATACAGGAGATAAGGTGACCGGTATCGTGACCGCCATCGGCACGACCGAGATCCAGGTCGACGTCGGCTGCAAGCAGGCAGGCTATATCCCTGTTTCTGAGCTGAGCAGCGACCCCGACGTCAAGCCCGAGGACGTCGTCAAGGTCGGCGACGAGATCGAGGCTTACGTTGTCCGCGTCAACGACGTGGAAGGCTACGCCACCCTCTCCAAGAAGCGTCTCGACGCTGTCAAGCTCTGGGAAGACATTGAGACCGCCGTTGAGGACAAGACCGTTCTCGAAGGCACCGTGACCGAAGTGAACAAGGGCGGCATCGTCGTTTCTGTCAAGGGCGTGCGCGTGTTCGTGCCCGCTTCTCAGAGCGGCATGCCCAAGGACTCCGACCTTGGCCAGATGGTCAAGCAGAAGGTCAAGCTCCGCGTGACCGAGGTCAACCGTGCCCGCCGCCGCGTCGTCGGCTCCATCAAGTCCGTGCTGAATGAGGAGCGTCAGGCTGCTCAGGCCGCCATCTGGGAAGGCATCGAGGTCGGCAAGCACTATGACGGCGTTGTCAAGTCCATGACCTCTTACGGCGTGTTCGTCGACATCGGCGGCGTGGACGGCATGGTTCACATCTCCGAGCTGAGCTGGAGCCGCATCAAGAACCCCGCCGAGGTCGTCTCCATCGGCGATCACCTCGACGTGTACGTCATCTCCTTCGACCCCGAGAAGCGCAAGATTTCCCTCGGCGTCAAGGATCGCACCCAGAACCCCTGGGATGTGTTCATGAAGACCTACAAGGTCGGCGACGTTGCCAACGTCCGCATCGTCAAGCTGATGACCTTCGGCGCTTTCGCTGAGGTCGTTCCCGGCGTGGACGGCCTGATCCATATCTCCCAGATCGCTGACCGCCGCATCGACAAGCCCTCCGACGTCCTGTCCGAAGGCCAGATGGTCGACGCGAAGATCACCGCCATCGACGAGGAGAAGAAGAAGATCTCCCTCAGCATCCGCGCGCTGCTCAGCGGCGAGGAAGAAGCTCCTGTCGAGGAGTAATTTTCCCGAACTGAAAAGAGACAGGCTCCGGCCTGTCTCTTTTTTACGTTCTTTTTTACGCTGACACGTAAGAAAGACTTTGCAAACGGCAATCGGTATGCTATAATTGTTAAAGTTTCGACATAGTTCCGAAATGATAATCAAATTCACATACATACAGGAGGAATTATCCATGGATTACGCAGCGCTTTATCAGAAGAAGCTGACCTCTGCCGCGGAAGCCGTCAAGGTCGTCAAGAGCGGCGACTGGGTCGACTACGGCTGGTGCACCAACCATCCCTACACGCTCGACAAGGCTCTGGCCGCACGCCAGAATGAGCTCAAGGACGTCAAGGTCCGCGGCGGCGTGACGATGTGGATGCCCGAGATCTGCAAGGCCGAGGACGCCGGTGAGCACTTCACCTGGAACTCCTGGCATTGCAGCGGCATCGACCGCAAGATTATCTCCAAGGGCATGGGCTATTTCATTCCCATGCGCTACAGCGAGCTGCCGCGCTTCTACCGCGACGGCAACGCCACAGTCGATGTTGCGATGATCCAGGTCACGCCGATGGATAAGCATGGCAACTTCAGCTACGCGCTCGCGTGCTCTCACTTAGCCGACATGCTGGATGCCGCCAAGACTGTCATCGTCGAGGTCAACGAGAACCTTCCCTGGGTCTACGGCCTCACCGGCTGCGAGATCAACATCAAGGACGTCGACATGGTTGTGGAAGGGGAGAATCCTCCCGTTGCGCAGCTCGGCGCGGGCGGCGCCCCCACCGAGGTCGACACCGCGGTGGCGAACCTCGTCGTGCCGCAGATCCCGAACGGTGCCTGCCTGCAGCTCGGCATCGGCGGTATGCCGAACACCATCGGCTCGATGATCGCGCAGTCCGACCTCAAGGACCTCTCCGTTCACACCGAGATGTATGTGGACGGCTTTGTGGATATGGCGATGGCCGGCAAGATCACCGGCAAGCACAAGCAGCTCGACAAGGGCCGTCAGGTCTTTGCCTTCGCCGCCGGCACGCAGAAGCTCTATGACTACATGGATCGCAATCCCGAGGTCATGGGTGCGCCGGTCGACTATACGAACGACGTGTTTGTCATCTCCCAGATCGACAACTTCATCTCCATCAACAACGCCATCGACTGCGATCTGTTCGGTCAGGTGAATGCCGAGTCCGCCGGCATCAAGCACATCTCCGGCACGGGCGGCCAGCTCGACTTTGCGATGGGCGCGTACCTCTCCAAGGGCGGCAAGAGCTTCATCTGCATGTCCTCGACCGTCACGGGCAAGGACGGCACGGTCAAGAGCCGCATCGTTCCCACGCTGACGCCCGGCTCCATCTGCACCGACCCGCGCTCCTGCACGCACTACATCGTCACCGAGTATGGCATGGTCAACCTCAAGGGCCTTTCGACCTGGCAGCGTGCCGAGGCGCTCATCGGCATCGCGCATCCCGACTTCCGCGAGCAGCTCATCGCCGACGCGGAGAAGATGCACATCTGGCGCCGCAGCAATAAGTAAGCAAAAATCGTTCTTCCGTCACGTGGGCTTTCCTGAAAAGGGGAGCCCACATTTTTTCGAAAATCCACCTCGTTTCCATTTTTATGCGTTATTTCATCAAAAGTCGCTTGAAAATGATGGCAAAGTACGTTATACTATGTATGGGGAATTGTTTCCTCTTGTGTTTTTGTGTTGTTTTTCTTTTCCATCGCACGGAAAACCGGGGCGAATGCCGGATTGGCATTCTGCCTGAAGGGAGGTGGGCATAGAATGTTTCAAGTGGGAGATAAGGTCGTGCACCCGATGCACGGCGCCGGTGTGATCGACAGCATTGTCCGCGAAAAGATCAGCGGCAAAGCAATGGATTTTTACGTCTTCAAAATGCCCATTTCCGGGCTAACGCTCAAGATCCCGACCGAGAATTCCACGGCCATCGGCATCCGCGCCATCAAGACGAGAAGCGAGATCGAAGAGGTCATCGCGCGCATTCCCAAGCTCGGCGTCGACATGACGGCGAACTGGAACCACCGCTACCGCGAAAATATGGATCGCCTGAAAAGCGGCGATCTCGACGAGGTCAGCGCCGTCATCAAGGCGCTGATGCATCGCGACAGCACGCGCGGACTATCCAACGGCG
>ENA-ORIC01001210-ORIC01001210.1-human-gut-metagenome-genome-assembly--contig:-NODE-1210-length-26205-cov-3.996096_pt1 | contig 26205 bp, 21 predicted proteins | sample MGYA00243023_ERZ508732 | MGnify/ENA primary metagenome ERZ508732 (study PRJEB26277, sample SAMN04329767) | human gut metagenome | biome: human-associated habitat | host: Homo sapiens | place: USA...
ATCCTGCACCTTATCGTGGCTTTCGATCCACTTCTTGCCCTCGGCCTCGCCCAGCAGCGCAATGATCTCTGCGGTGTTTTCCTCGATGGCTTTGGTGGCGTCGGCGATGGCCTTCTCGGCCTCCGCCTTCGCCTCGGTGGCCTGCCGGAAGGTCTCCAGCCGGGCGTTGGCGCGGGTCACCTCCTCCTCGGCAGCCGAGAGCTTTTCCGCGGCGGCAACGGTTTGCGGGTCATTGCGGGTAAGGTAGGCGGTCTGCGCCGCCTGGATGGCGGCAAGCTCGGCTTCGGCGGTATTGAGCTGGGCTTGCAGCCCGGTATTATCGGGGTCCTTCTCCAGCTGTGCCTGGAGGTCGTCCACCTCCGCCTGCTTTTCCTGCTCCTGCCGCAGCAGGTCCTGCCAGCCGGGATCGTCCTTGAGACGCTCCGGTGCGCCGTCCCGCGCTTCTTTGTAGGCGGTTTGCGCGGCTTCCTGCGCATCCTTGGCATTGGTCACATCCTGCTGCAGGGCGGCTTCACTGCTGCCGATCTCCTTGAGGGCGGCTTCGGCGGTCTCCAGCGAGGCTTGGGCGGCTCTCAGCTGGGCACGCAGCTGGGTGCGGGTAAGCTGCAGAGATTGCAGCTCGGCATATTTTACAGCGGAAAGATGAGTACGGGCGTAATCTTCACTGGCATTGTAGCTATCGCGCAGATTTACCATGTTATCGTACTGGGCCAGCACGGCCTGAATGGCCTTGACCTCCGCCGAGGTGAGGGTGGAGCCGAGGGAGGCCTGATCCTTGGCATCGGCCAGCTGCTGGGCAGCGGCCACCAGCTGGGCATAGGCGGTGCCGCTTTGCTCCTCCAGCTTCTTTTTGGCGTCGTTAATCTGCCTGCGAGAATCCTTGAGCTGCTTTTCGGCATCGGCCAGGGAGCTATCAATGGCCGCCAGTACCTTGTCATTCAGCTCATCGATTTTGGCTTGATCCAGCTCCACACGGATCTGGCTTTCCACCAGACCGCTGCCGGAAACGGACGCCACGCCATCCACCCGCTCCAGTGCCGGGATGACGGTGGAGGAGGTAAACTGAGAAAGCTCCTCCCGGGCCATATTATCGCTATCCACCGCCAATACCATGATGGGCAGCATATCGGGATTGATCTTCATGAGCACCGGGCTGCCGGCGGCCTCGGGCAGGGAGTCGGCGATCTGATCAAGGCTGGCGTTCATTTCGATCATGGCGGAATCCATGCCGGTGCCTTCCTCAAATTCCAGCACCACGATACTGACATTTTCCTGCGAGATACTGGTGATATTCTTGACGCCGCTGGTGGTAGCCAGGGCGCTTTCCAGCGTTTTGGTCACGCTTTGCTCCACCTGCTCCGGACTGGCGCCGATGTAGGTGGTATAGGCGATGGCATAGGGCAGATCCATATTCGGCAGGAGGTCGGTGGTCATATTGATGAAGGACATGACACCGAGGATAAGCACCAGCATCACGCAGACGAATACGGTCATGGGCTTTTTGACACTGAGACGAGACAGCATAGAGGATTCTCCATTTCCGGGGGATAGATGTTCCGACCGACCGGTCGGTCGGGGATTTCTAATCTTATTTTAGCGCAAAACGGGACGAACGCAAGAGGAAAGATATTAACATTTCGTAAAGGTTATAGCATCGGCGCGGGAGAGTATGCTATAATAACCATGGACATTGCAGGAAGCCGGGTTCGGGCGGCCCCGCGCGGGAGCCGAAGGCTCCCGAAGGGCGCCCCCCACAGGGGGGCGCCCCAGCCCGGCGGAGCCAGGCACGGGGCCGCCCGAATGCCAGCCTGCACCCCCAAAGGAGGTAACCGCCATGTATCACATCCTGGTCGTGGATGACGAAGCCAAGATCCGCGAGATCATTAAAAAATACGCAGTATTCGAGGGCTATCGGGTCACCGAGGCCGCCAATGGCATGGAGGCCATCGACCTGTGCCGCACCGAGCCGTTCGATCTCATCATCATGGATGTGATGATGCCAGAGCTGGACGGCTTTTCCGCCTGCCGCGAAATCCGCAAATACAACCGCACGCCCATCATCATGCTTTCCGCCCGCGGCGAAGAATATGACCGCATCCACGGCTTCGAGCTGGGGATCGATGACTATGTGGTCAAGCCCTTTTCCCCCAAGGAGCTGATGATGCGGGTGGCCGCCATCATCAAGCGCAGCGGCGGCGAGGAAAACAACCGTTTTGTTTTTGAGGGGCTGACGGTGGATTTTACCGCGCGGCTGGTTTTCATTGACGAGCAGCGCATAGAGATGTCTCCCAAGGAGTACGACCTGTTTTTCTATATGGTGCGCAACCGCGGCGTGGCCCTGACCCGCGAGCGGCTGATCCACGATGTGTGGGGCTATGATTTTTACGGCGACGACCGCACGCTGGATACCCATGTAAAGCTGCTGCGCAAGAGCCTGGGCCGGTACAGCCGGTGCATTATCACGCTAAGAGGAGTTGGGTACCGCTTTGAAACTGTGGCAGAGCCGGAAAGCGATGCAGACGGAGACGCCAACTGAGTCCTCCCCTGCCCCGCAGCATAAGCAAAGCCGTTTTTCCCACCTGGGCATCCGCTGGAGACTGGTGGGCAGCTTTGCTATGTTTGTGGCGCTGCTGCTGATGCTGCTGTGGCTTTTGCAGATCGTCTTTTTGGAGAGCTTCTACAAATCCATCAAGACCAGCTCCATTAAAAATACCGCCGAGGAAGTAGCCGCCAGCATCAATGATGAGAACTTCTACACCGAGGTGAACCGCCTGACCCGCCAGGATCTCATCTGTGTCCACATCGTGCGGGAGGACGGCACCCCGGTACTGACCTCCGGCAACCAGCCCTCCTGCATCCTGCACATGCTGCTTACCGATCAGGCGGCGCTGCTGTTCCGGCAGGCGCAGGAAAACGGCGGCACCGTGCTGGAAAACTATCAGCTCCTGGAGCTTTCCCCCGCCATGCAGAGCAAAGCAACCGCCCAGGCCGCCTCCACCGAGCAGCTGCTGTACGGCATTCTGACCACGCGCGGAGAGGACGAGGGCGCCGAGCCGGTCATGGTCATGGTGGATGCCACCATCACGCCCATCAATACCACGGTGGAAACACTGCGGGCCCAGCTGGTCATCATCACGGTCATCATGACGGCGTTTTCCATCCTGCTGGTGCTGCTGCTTTCCTCCATGATCTCCCGTCCCATCACCCGCATTACCAAAAGCGCCAAGCAGCTGGCCACCGGCGATTACGGCACGCAGTTTACCGGCGGCACCTACCGGGAGGTCACCGAGCTGGCCGACACCCTAAACTATGCCAGCCGGGAGCTGAGCAAGGTGGAACATCTGCGGCAGGAGTTCATCGCCAATGTGAGCCACGACCTGCGCACCCCGCTGACCATGATCACCGGCTATGCCGAGGTAATGCGCGATCTGCCGGGTGAAAATACCCCGGAAAATGTGCAGATCATCATAGATGAGGCCCGCCGGCTGACTGATTTGGTCAATGATTTGCTGAATCTTTCCCGGCTACAAAGTGGCGCGCAGACCCCCGAACCGGAGCCGCTCAATCTCACCAAGATGATCCGCGGCATTATGGGGCGGTACGCCAAGCTGGTGCTGCATGACGGCTACGCCATCACGCTGGAAGCGGACGGCGACGCCATGGTGATGGCCGACCGGCTGCGCATGACCCAAGTGCTGTATAATCTCATCAATAACGCCATCAACTATGCCGGGGCCGACCGGGCCGTACTGGTGCGCCAGACCATCGAGAATGGGACTGTGAAGGTGGAGGTCATCGACCACGGCGAAGGCATTCCGGCCGAGAGCCTGCCCTATGTGTGGGACCGCTACTACAAGGTGGATAAAAACCACCGCCGCTCCACCGTGGGGGCCGGGCTGGGACTTTCCATTGTAAAGGGCGTGCTGGAGGCCCACGGCGCCGAATACGGCGTAGCCAGCACCCTGGGCGAGGGCAGCGATTTCTGGTTCCGGCTGCCGCTGCTGCCGCCCGATGCCGCTTTAACCGCCGAAAGTGAAGAAAATCATTCCGATTTTTCCTGATTTCTTCACACAGCCATCACATTGGCCGTATATGATAAAGGTGTGGAATAAATAAGGGCGCACAGCCCGGCCGAAGGTTTTTCTTTCTCCTCCTTATCTTCATCCTTCTTTATACTTTTTCGTTTTGTCCTCATTTTCTTTTCCCTTCGGCTCATTCCCCAAGCTCCTGCGCCGGCTGCAAACGGCCGCAGGAAACAGTTTTACCAGGAGCTCCCGCACTGTAACAGGTGCGGGAGCTTTTTTGCGTTCTTTAATGTTTTATGAATTCACCGTGAACTGCGTTGACTATATAGAGGCAAAATGGTATGCTGACTGTATTAGCTCCAGTAGTACAGTTTGCTGCAAAGTTTTTTTGCATTTTTTGTTTTTGGATGCAATAAAATCCATCAAACTGTACACTTATTTTAGTGAAATATGATTTTTCTGCGAGAGGGGGAAAAAATGTGCAATACATGGTGGAGACCAAAAATCTCCGCAAGGTGTACCGGACCGGCGATGAAAAGGTAGTCGCTCTGGATAATATCGACCTGACCATCGAGCAGGGGCAGGTGTGCTGTATACTGGGTACCTCCGGCAGTGGTAAATCCACCCTGCTGAACCAGCTGGCCGGGCTGGAAAAGCCCACCCGCGGCACGGTAAAAATCAAGGGAGAGCTGATCTCCAAGATGAGCGAAAAGCAGCTGGCGGTGTTCCGGCAGAAGCACATCGGATTTGTGTTCCAGTCCTACAATCTCATTCAGGGGATGACCGCTGTGGAAAATGTGGCCATGCCGCTGATGTTCCGCCGGGTGTCCCGCAAAAAGCGTGAGGAAGCCGCCCGTGAAATGCTAAAGCAGGTGGGACTGGGCGAGCGCATGGACCACCGTCCCAATGAAATGAGCGGCGGCCAGCAGCAGCGCGTGGGCATTGCCCGCGCCTTTGTTACCAATCCTGAGGTGGTATTTGCCGATGAACCCACCGGCAACCTGGATACCAAAACGACCAAAGAGGTCATGGAGATGTTCCTGCGGTTTGCCCGGGAAAAGGGCACCACGATCATACTGGTGACACACGACCGCAGCCTGGCAGAATACTGCGACCGCATCGTGACCATCTCCGATGGACGCATCATTTCCAATGAGGACCACCGCCATGCCAAGGCGATCCAAGACCCTCCTGCCGCCCCTGCCGAGGAGCTGCCGGAGACCCTGCAATTTACCGATAACACACTGGCCGCCGGCCAAGGAGGAGTATGACTGTGAAAAAGATGAGCAAGATCCTGATATTCATTCTGGTGCTGGCCATGGTGCTGGGCACCGTAGCGATGGCGGAGGTTCCTACGCCGGCCGCCAAAACCCCTGCCACGCAGGAAGAAACTGTTACATACACCATTACGGCCGGTATTTTTACCAATGGTCAAATGACGATTAAATATGGTACTACCCAAAGTCCTCTGGCCTCCGGTGCCTCTTTAACCGTCGAAAAAGATACCGAAATTACTGTTGAATTTTCCGCCACCGCTGGCTATGAATTTGTAAAAGCCACCTACAAAATCGGCGAAAAAGAGACTTCCCTTTCCGATGGCGGCAAATTCACCCTGACCGGTGATGCAACCATTACCCCTGTATTCCAGGCCAAGAGCACCCTGGGCGGCGAAAAGACCGCTGACAGTTTCCGGCTGGATGCTATTTGCAGCGGCAGCTACTACTGGCAGATGTACCACAAGGACATGGCCAATAACAAGAAGTACACCAAATATCCCGGTTCCCCTGCGGATAAGGTCAATCCCAGCTCCGAGATCGTAAAGGGCAACTATGTTGATTTGACCCTGTATGTTACTGACAATGACTTTTTGAATCTTTGCAGCTCCACCGGCTACAGCAAGGATAATTTCTCGGTTACCACCCCTGGCGACAGCAGCTTCCTGGCTGGCTCCGGCGCCGGTGCTGAAATTGAAAAATGGACAGTAGGCAGCACCGATAAAGGTATGGTAATCCAGCTGACCGGCGTATACTATGTGGGCGGCAGCGATAACACCCTGAAGCTTATCATTACCCAGGGCAACTACAATGCTATTGTAACCTGCAAGATCGATAACGCCACCATCATCCCCACCAAGCCGGACGACGAAAAACCCGACACCGAGACCACCGCAGCGCAGCCCTATGTCATCATCAGCAGCTACAGCTACGGCAAGGGTGACCTGGTGGCCGGCGAGACCCGCAATATCACCATGACCTTCCGCAATACCAGCAAGACCATGGCCGTGGAAAACATGATGGTGACCATGACCCTGCCCGATGCCATGATGCTGACCAGCAGCTCCAATTCCTTCTACATCGAATCGCTGGCAGCCGAGGGCACCATCACCAAGACCGTGAATGTGACCGTGAAGCCCACTGCGGCGGCCCAGTCCCATTCCATGGCCGTTGATTTTACCTATGACTACCTGGATAACGGCGTGCGCCGCAATGCCAAGACCACCGAGACCATCAGCATGCCGGTGCTGCAGGTGGACCGCTTTACCGTGACCGGCATCGACCTGCCCCAACAGATCTTCATAGGCGAGGAAAATAACCTCTCCGTCAACTTCGTCAATAAGAGCCGTACCGATATCTACAATCTTTCCGCCAAGCTGAACTGCGAGGGGCTTTCCAATAACGGCGAGGAGCAGTATCTGGGCAATCTTGCCTCCGGCACCACCTCCAGCGCCGATTTCTACATCACCGGGAATGAAAAGTGCGAGCTGGTGGGTGAGGTCATCATCACCTACGAGGATACCAACATGAACCAGCGCACCGTTTCGGTGCCCTTTACCACGCAGGTGACCAGCTACGAGGATGTATGGGGTCCCAGCAATCCCAGCGTCGACCCCGGTATGGATCCCGGCACTGACCCCGGCATGGAAGAGCCTGCGGGTTTCCCGTGGTTCTGGGTCATCGGTGGTGTGGTGGTAGTGGCTGCCGGCGTATTCGTGTACCTGAAGCTGCGTAAAAATAAAAAGGAGAGCGTAGAAGAAGATGAGGATATCTGACCTTCTGAGCGTCTGCCTGCGAAACCTGACCCGCCGCCGGGTGCGTACCGCCCTGACCGTTATCGGCGTTGTCATCGGCGTGTGCGCCATCATCTTGATGGTCTCACTCGGCATCGGTGCGCGGGAATCCATGATGCAGATGCTGCAAGAGTGGGGCGATCTTACCATCATCAATGTCTACAATTACGGCGGAGGCGAGACCAAGCTGGACGATAAAGCCCTCTCCAAAATACAGGCGATGGATCATGTACAGATCGCGACCCCGTTTTACAGCAGCCGGGTCAGCTTCCGGCTGAAATCCCGCAACGGGCGCTATGCGGCCTATACCAATATCATCGGCATCTACCCCGAGGCGTTTGACGCTCTCGGCTATAAATTGAGCGACGGCACCTCTTTTGCGGACAGCAAAAAGGATTACGGCATGGTGGCGGGCGCCAATGTGGCGTATTCCTTCCGGGATACCAAGAAAAAACGCAATAACTATGTGGATCGCAACCAGACCGACGCCATGGGCAACCCCAAAAAGCCCTTTGTGGATATGATGAAGGATAAGCTGGTTTTGTACAGTGAAAGCTATGACAACAACGGCAACCTGAAAAAAGGCCTGGAGGTCACCCCCAATGTGACCGGCGTGATGGTGGAGGACTGGAACAAGGGCTGGGAGACCAGCGAATGCATCCTGATGGACATCAACCAGCTGAAGGCGCTGGAGCAGAAATACTATAAGATCAGCGGTGAAAAGGCTCCAGACACCACCAACTATGATGAGGTACGGGTCAAGTGCGTAGACGCTGCATCGGTTGCCGCAGTGCAGCAGTCCATCACCGATATGGGCTTCCAGTGCTCCTCGATGGAGGATACTCGTAAGATGTTCGATGAACAACTCACCATGATCCAGACCATGCTGGGCGGTCTGGCGGCTATCTCTCTGTTTGTCGCCGCCATCGGCATTGCCAATACCATGGTCATGTCCATCTATGAGCGCACCAAGGAGATCGGCGTCATGAAGGTGCTGGGCGCCGAGCTGGGCGCCATTCGCGCCATGTTCCTCACCGAATCCGCTATGATCGGTCTGATCGGCGGCGTGGTGGGCGTTGGGCTCAGCTTCCTGATCAGCTATCTGTTAAACAATGTGCCGATCGTAGCAAACCTTCTGGCATCGCTGGGGCTCAGCTTCGGCAACGGCGGGGCGGTTTCCATCATTCCGTGGTGGCTGGTGCTGCTGGCAATGGTCTTTTCGATGATGGTCGGCGTTGTTTTCGGTTTTATCCCTGCCAACCGCGCTGTTAAGATCTCCGCTTTGGAGGCCATTCGGCACGACTAAACCTACTGCAATGAAAAAGCCCCTTCGGGGGCTTTTCTCTTTGTGCCGCCCGTGGTATAATTTGAGACAGAACCGGACTGGGCGGCACAGGGCGCGGGGCGCTCCGGACGGAGGCCGGAGCCACGGCCCGTAGGGCCGTGTAAGGCCGCCCGCAGGGCGGCCTGCCCCGCGCTCCCCATACCTGCCCGCTGCATCCACTCTGCCAAGGAGGGAAACACCATGCCACACGATCTGCAAGCCAGCCTTGCCGCCTATCGGCCCTACAATGAGCAGGAGCAGCACGATCTGCCGCTGCTGCTGGCCGCGCTAAAGCAGCCGGATAGCTTTACCCGGCAGAATGAAACCGCCCATTTTACTGCATCAGCCTGGGTGGTGAACCCCGCGCGGGATAAGGTGCTGATGATCTATCACAATATCTACAATAGCTGGAGTTGGACCGGCGGCCATGCCGATGGAGAGACCGACCTTTTGGCGGTCGCATTGCGGGAGGTAACCGAGGAAACCGGGCTGCAAACGCTCCGCCCCGTCAGTCGTGAACTGTTCTCGGTCGAGATCCTTACCGTGGATGGACACGAAAAACGAGGGAGGTATGTCCCCTCCCACCTGCATCTCAATTGCACCTATCTCATCGAAGCCGATGATACCGAGCCGCTGCGGGTAAAGCCCGATGAAAACAGCGGTGTGCGGTGGTTCGCCCCGCGAGAGGCGCTGGCCGCCTGCACCGAACCCTGGATGCGCGACCGTATCTACCAAAAGCTCATCGAAAAAAACACCCAGTATAAATAAAAGGAGGGACTGTCATGAAGCCGCATGAAACCACCGCCCAGTGTGTGGAGCGCAAGCTGGGGCGCAAGCTCCGCCTCATCCGCGTGGCGCGCGGGGAGGAACCGGCCGATATCGTATTCAAAAACGCCACCTATCTCAATGTATTCAGCAATGACTTCTGTCATGGGGATATCGCTGTTTCCGATGGTCTCATCGCCGGCATCGGCAGCTACCACGGCAGCAAAGAGGTGGATGTCTCCGGCAGCTTTGTCTGCCCCGGCCTCATCGATGCCCACATCCACCTGGAAAGCAGCCTGGTCTCCCCTGCCGAGTTTGCCCGAGCGGTCATCCGCCACGGCACCACCACTGTCATCACCGATCCGCACGAGATCGCCAATGTCATGGGAGTGGATGGCATCCGCTATATGCTGGAGGCCACCGAGGGCCTGCCGGTGGATGTCCACTTTATGCTGCCCAGCTGCGTGCCCGCCACGCCGTTGGATGAAAGCGGCTGCACGCTGGATTATCAGGCCATCGATGACCTGTATGACCACCCTAGAGTTCTTGGCCTGGCGGAAATGATGAACTATGTCGGTGTCATCAATGGCGACCCAGCAGTCATCAGCAAAATCCTGGCCAGTCAGGCCCACCACAAAAAAATCGATGGCCACGCACCCGATCTCTCCGGCGCCGATCTCAACGCCTATATCGCCGCCGGCGTCTATTCCGATCACGAGTGCAGCACCTGCCAGAATGCGCTGGAAAAGCTGCAGCTCGGCCAGTTCATCATGATACGGGAGGGCACCGCCGCCCAGAATCTGCGGGCACTCCTGCCGCTGCTCAATCAGCAGTACTACTCCCGGTGCATGTTTGCCACCGATGATAAACACCCCCTGGATCTTTTGCAGGGCGGCCACATCGATTATATCATCAGGGAAGCCATTGCCTGCGGCGTTGATCCCATCATTGCCATCAAGGTGGCCAGCCATCAGGCAGCCCGCTATTTCCTGATGAACAACAAAGGCGCCATCGCCCCCGGCTACCTGGCCGACCTGGTGGTCTTCGATAACTTCCGTCACTTCAATATCCAGGAGGTGTATAAGCGCGGCCGCTGCATCTTTGCGGATGGCGAGGTTCTACCCTTTGACGCGCCCGCGGTGGAGCCCAGCCTTTCCCGCCGCGCGCACGAGACCTTCCGCATCGCGCCAGTCACGCCGCAGCAGCTGGCCGCCGGAGATCTGCCGGTCATCGGCATCGTCCCGGGCGAAATCATCACCCAGAACCTTGGCCGGGCGGCTGCCCCCGATCCCACCCATGATATCCTAAAGATCGCCGTAGCGGAGCGCCACCATGGCACCGGGCACATTGGCCTGGGATACATTAAAGGTTACGGCCTGCGGCAGGGCGCTGTGGCCACCAGCTTTGCCCACGATTCCCATAATATCATCGCCGTGGGCGCTGATGACGCCAACCTGGCCTTTGCCATCAACCGCATTGCCGAAATGCAGGGCGGCACCGTAGTCGTGCACGAGGGCAAGGTCATCGCTGAGCTGCCGCTGCCGGTGGCTGGCCTAATGAGTGACGCCCCGCTGGAGGAGGTAAACGACCTGCTGGAGCAGGCCAAGGCCGCCGCCCACCACATGGGTGTTTCCCCGGGCATCGATCCCTTTATGACCCTCTCCTTTATGAGCCTGCCGGTCATTCCCGCCCTCAAGATCACCACCCACGGGGTCTTTGATGTGGAACAGTGGAAATACATCTGATTTTTCTTGCAGAGCCGTGTCCTTCCCCCCTGTGGGGCGGGCACGGCTTTTCCATTTAGGGCTTTTTGCAGGGGGCATGGCGGGCGCCCGCACCCTATCTCGCCTCCATTTGTGTACCTCCTCCAAAAACAAATGCCAATCCCCTGTAAACATTGTCTTTCCTTTCGCCCTTTTATGTGCTAAAATATTGCATTATAAGGAGCGTTCCACCGATACGGTCGGGCCAGCCCTTCCGGGCAGCCCTCCCCCGCTCCGGTACGCCCCTGCCAAATCTCTGCAAAAGGAGTGACAGTGTGTGAATTTTTCCGTCAATAGCCCCATCCTGTTCGTACTGGCCGGTGTTATCATTCTGGCCGTGCTGCTGCAGTCGGTCTTTTTCCTGGTGCGTGCCATCCACCGCAGCAAGGAGATCGGCATGGACCAGCAGAAGCTGCGCAAGACCATGGTCACCGCCGGCGTTTTCACCATCGCCCCGGCCGTCGCCATCGTCATCAGCGTCATCACCCTCTCCAAGGACCTCGGCCTGCCGCTGCCCTGGCTGCGACTTTGGGTGGGCGGCTCCCTCTCCTACGAGACCATTGCCGCCACCAACGCCGAAAGCGCCATGGGCCTCACCTTTGGGCAGGTTTCCGCCCTTACCGCTTCCCAGTATGTCACCATCGCCTGGGTCATGACCATCAGCATCATGCTGGGCATCTGGCTGGTACCGCTCATCGGTAAAAAGCTGCAGGGCGGCATGACCAAGATAGAAAACCGTGATAAGCGCTGGGGCGATATTCTCTCCTCCGCCCTGTTCATCGGTATGATCGCCGCTTTCCTCGGCTATGTGTTCTGCGATTTCGGCACCATCTTCCACGGCGATCCCTCCGGCCTTATCCCGGTATGCGTCATGATCGTTTCCGCCGTTATTATGGCGCTGTGCGGCCTTATCATGAAAAAAACCGGCTGGCACTGGGTGGGCGATTACGCCCTGCCGATGAGTCTTATTCTCGGCATGGCCTCCGCCATTCCCATCACCGGCTGGCTGTCCTAAGGGAAAGGAGGATCACACCATGAAAAAAGCAAATATGACTTATATGGATTCCGTCCATCACTACGGCCGCGTCTGGAACCTTTCGATGATGGTTCTGCTGCTGATGTTCCCCGCCGCCGTCTCTATCATCTTCCACGCCCCTGCCGATGGCAAGGGCCTCCTGATGGGCCTCATCGCCACCGCCCCCATGTACTGGGCGGTCGGATTTATTGAAACGCTGACCTATGTGCCCATGCTGGGCGCAGGCGGCAGCTACCTCTCCTTCGTCACCGGCAATATCAGTAATCTCAAGCTCCCCTGTGCCCTCAACGCCCTGGAGCAGGCCGATGTGAAAGCCAACAGCGAGGAAGGCGAGATCGTTTCCACCGTGGCCATTGCCGTTTCCAGCATCGTCACCACCGTCATCATCATTCTGGGCGTCATTCTCATCATCCCGCTCACCCCGGTGCTGGAAAGCCCCGCCCTAGCCCCCGCCTTCGCGCAGATCCTGCCCGCCCTGTTCGGCGGCCTGGGTGTGGTGTTCATCTCAAAGAACGCCAAGCTCTCCATCGCCCCCATCTGCCTGATGCTGGTTCTCTTCATCTTCGTTCCCGCCCTCAATTCCAGCACCGTCGGCATTATGGTGCCGGTCAGCGTGCTGTTTACCGTGGGGGTGGCCCGCATCCTGTATAAAAAGGGGATCCTGTGATCCCATAAAATACTGCAAGGAGGTTTTCTGTCATGATCGTTCTGTATATCATATTGGCCGTTCTCGTCCTGCTGCTGGCTGTGGTGCTGCTGCACACCGCGGCGTTCCACCCCAAGGCCGAAGCCTTCAGGACCTATGCCCCCGTTGAGTTTGACCGCGAAGCCGCTGTAACCAATCTTCAGCGGCTCATCCGCTGCCGCACCGTCAGCTACACCGATGCCTCCAAGGAGGACCCGGCGGAATTCGAAAAGCTCATCGCCCTTTTGCCGGAGCTGTACCCCCATGTCTACGAAAAATGCACCCTCACCCGCCTGCCGGACCGCGGCCTGCTGTTCTACTGGGCGGGCAAGGCCCACGATGAGGCTTCGGTCATGATGGCGCACTTTGATGTTGTCCCGGTGGAGGAGGAGAACTGGAAAAAGCCCCCCTTCGAGGGCATCATTGAGGACGGCGTGCTGTGGGGACGCGGCACCCTTGATACCAAGGTCACCTTTAACGGCGTGCTGACTGCCGCCGATCATCTGATTGCGCAAGGCTTCCAGCCGGAGCAGGACATTTACTTTGCCTTCTCCGGTCAGGAGGAGATCAACGGCCCCGGCGCCGTCAATATCGTCCACTGGTTCCAGGAGCACAATATCAATATCCAGCTGGTGGTGGATGAAGGCGGCGCGGTGGTCGAAGATGTCTTCCCCGGCGTCAAGCAGCCCTGCGCCCTCATCGGTATTGCCGAAAAGGGCATGATGAACCTGGAATACAGCGTTTCCTCCGCCGGCGGTCACGCCTCCGCGCCCAAGCCCCACACCCCCGTGGGAGTACTGGCGGATGCCTGCTGCAAGGTGGAAAATCACCCCTTCCCCATGCACATCACCGCCCCGGCCGCCAAGATGTTTGATACCCTCGGTCGCCACTCCACCTTCCTTTACCGCATGATCTTCGCCAACCTGTGGCTGTTCGGCGGTATTCTGGATAACCTGTGCAAAAAGCAGGGCGGCGAGCTGAACGCCCTGATGCGCACCACCGTCGCCTTTACCCAGATGCAGGGCAGCAAGGCCAGCAATGTCATCCCGCCCAGCGCCTCCATGGTCAGCAACATGCGGCTCAATCCCGCCGATACCATGGAGAGCGCCATGGAATACATCCGCGGGGTCATCGGCAATGACGCCGTAACGCTGCGCTGCGTCGAGGGCATGAATCCCAGCCCCATCAGCGAGACCGACTGCCCCGCATGGGATAAGGTCGCTTCCGCCGTGGCAGGCACATGGCAGGGCTCCCTTGTCTCCCCGTACTTGATGGTACAGTGCAGCGACAGCCGTCATTACGGCCCCGTCAGCAACCATGTTTACCGCTTCTCCGCCATGGACCTCACCGCCGAGGAGCGCAGCACCATCCACGGCAACAATGAGCGGATCCGCACCGAGGTCATCGGCCGTGCGGTGGAGTTCTACATCCGCCTGATGAGCCAATGCTGACCCCATAACGCCATAAAAACACCCCCGACCTTGCGGCCGGGGGTATTTTATTTAGGTCGAAATGTGGACTTTAAAAGTAAGTGTACCTGGGGCATCGTTCACATACATAAAATCTACATAGCGCAATTCTTTTCCATCTTCTATAGTATCTGATGGTCCAAACATCCAAGATATTTCATTGACGGTTAATTTTTTGTGCAAGTCGCCATAATTTGCCACTCTGTTCCCGCCAATCGTTTCTGCTCTTTCAACAATGACCGCAATACCAGATTGTGGACAACTTCCACCATACTTAATATATGTTCCATTGCCTACATAATATTGATAAGACCGCCAATAACATCCGGTTTCAAGAATTTTTTCACTATTTACATAATCGCTCCCTTGTCTGCGGAACTCTGTTGCCATTGGCATCAAATACTGCGCCATACTGCCACAGGTTATCCCAATCGGGGTTTTCTACACGGTTTCCATCAAAGTCGTAAATTTCGATTGCAGGTTGCCTCCTTGCGGCATCATCTGCATAAGCAATACAGGTCAGGCAGAAAAGGGCAGCCATGATAAGAGCAATTGCTTTCTTCATTTTTATTCTCCTTTTTGTCGTTTTCTGTGTTGTTTACTTTACATGCTTTCCGGTTAATTCTGCATGGGTCTCACCTCCACTCTTTTTCGGTGTTTACCTGTGATATACTATCTGTCCATTGTACTCGACAGATTTCACACTGTTTACATCTATGAATTTAGAAAAAACTCGTATAATGTTAGAATAATTGCCTTCCTGTATAACATCAACGCTTCTGTGTTCTACAATACTTCCATCATCCAACATTATCTTGCAAACACCTGCGTCTTCCGTCTTATTTTCTGTCTTTATCTGTAATGAAACAGGCGAACACTCTATTTGTAGGCCGCTTATTTTGCTTTCCAGCTCCACACTCTCCACCGTCTGCGGGATATCAAAGCTGACCTCCCATTCGGCGTCATACTCCGGCACCCGTTGCCATCTTCCCGGCTGGATAAATTGCAGGTTCGGCAGTTCCTCCTCCGCCACATCATAATAGTCCACACTATAGAAAATGTCATTACGTCCACCGACATTATCCACACTCTCCCCTGTGCTGTCGCAAAGGACTCCATGGGGCGGGCTGTCCGGTTCAGTACAGTCCTCCCTGCTGCGTGAAAAAACATACAGCCTGCCATCTTCATAGTACGCCATATCAATGGTTTGCACCACTTCACCATCGGTATTACGCACCTCATAGCTGCCCTCACCGTCACCTATCATCTGCGGGTAGTTTGAGATCCACTCGTCAAGATCTACCCCCTTGCGCACGGCGCTGTCACACAGCGCTTTCATATCCACCTTGGCAATAAAGGTATCCCCTGTCCGTTCCAGATGCCCCAGCCCGCTTACCCGTAGGTGGGCGGTGCTGTCCCGCATGGCGTCGTTCCAGTCCGCCACCAGATAGCCGCACAGAATATTGCTCTTTTCCTTGGGGGGCTGCGCCGAGAAAATATACCCGCCGCCGGTATCCACACTTGCCTCCCCGAAGTCCAGCCAGCCATCCACGGAACTCCTCTCCCCGAAGATCGCCGCAGGTGCCTGCATCTCCCACAGCAGGTACAGCACCCGTTCATCCGCCAGCGCCTCCGTCACCGTAAAGGTGATGTCCCCGGCATCCACCTGCACCGCCAGCGGCTCGGTGTTTTCCTCCACTCCCTTGGTCGGGGTACCCAGTATGTCTTTCCAGCCAAAGTATTTCCCCGCCGCCACCGCCGTAGCGGTCAGCAGCACCACAGCGGCCGCCAGAGGCAGTACCCGCCGCAGCCACAGCACCCTGTTTCCCTTGCGGGGAATGCTCGCTTCCTCTATCATATCTGCCGGGACCTCGCCCAGCAGCTCCCACAGTTCCTTTCGCATCATAGCGTAATCTCCTCCTTTTCCAGCTCGTTGCGCAGGTCGCGCCGCAGCCGCTCCAGTATGCTCCTGGCCCGCCGCGGGGAAATGCCGCTGTGTGCAGCCGCCGTTTTTACCGGCTCCGCCCACCAGTACCGCCGGAGGAACAGTATCCGTTCCTCCGGGGTCAGTCCCCGCAAAAAGCGCTCCAGCGCTGCCGCTATGGCCCTGCGCTCCCAATGCTGCTCCGGGGTGTCCCGGTCGGGCAGCATCTCGCCCAGCTCCTCCCAGATCAGCGTCATTTCTCCGCCGCCCCGTTTCAAGCGGTTCTGTTTTTGCAGCCGGTTCAGCGCCAAATTGCGGGTAATGCGTCCCAGATAAGCCGCCAAACTTCTCGGCTCCTCCGGCGGGATACTGTTCCATGCGCGGTGCCATGTATCGTTCACACATTCTTCGGCGTCCTGCCTGTTCCGCAGGATATTTCGGGCGATGGTGCCGCACAGGGCGCCGTACTGCCGCTCGGTTTCGGTTAAAGCTGTTTCGCTTCGTTCCCTGTACAGCCGCAGAATTTCCTCGTCCTTCATGCTCCTGCCTCCTTTCGTTTGGGTTGAAGTACTTCACCCTTATTGACCGCGTTTTTTCTCCCCCGGCCGGCTCTTTTCAGAGTCTTTCTATCCGCGCACCACGGTGGGCGCCCCTCCGCTTTTGTCGTGCTGACCCTGACGGGCAGCCCTCCCCGCTGCGGCGCGCCCGCCTTCCCACTGTCCCCATCTTTCGGGTTATTAAAAAAGCCCGCCAAGCGGCAGGCTTTCTTTTTTCTCAATAAAACTTCAGTAAATTGGTGTAATGCTCCGGCAGCACAATACCCTCGGTGGTGTGCACCCGCATTCCATCGCGGAACACCAGCATAGTGGGCAGGTCCTTCACATGGAAGCGCTCCCCCAGCGCGATATCATCGGTCACATTGATGCGGCACACCTTCACATCGTATTGCTCCGCCTCCATCAAAAATTTCTGATAGACCGGCTCCATGGCCGCCGCAAAGGGGCTGAACCCCGCCGTAAAGTACAGGTAGGTCTTGCCCTCCCGGGTGATGCTATCCACATTTTTGCTGTTTATCTCCACCATCTGCATGGTCAGTCACTCCTTTTCGCTGTGAATTCCGTCCCTATTTTACCACGATTCTGCCCAAAAGAAAACCTTTTCCCGGCGAATTTCGCTCATTTGCTTGCATTCCTACCCAAAACAATGTAACATAGAAGTACCAAGAAACTTCTTTTAGGAGGTCTGTCACATGGGCAAGTTTGTTATGAAGGAAACCAAAAACGGCGGCGTTAAGTTCGACCTGAAAGCCGGCAACGGCGAAGTCATTGCCACCTCCGAGGCATATTCCGGCGATGCCGCCTGCAAAAAGGGCATCGAGAGCGTGCGTAAAAATGCCGTAGAAGCCAAGCTGGAAGACCAGACCGTTGAGGGCTTCGAGACCGTCACCAACCCCAAGTTTGAGGTTTACACCGATAAAGCCGGTGAGTTCCGCTTCCGCCTCAAGGCCCGCAATGGCGAGATCATCGCCACCTCTGAGGGTTACAAGGCCAAGGCCAGCTGCCTCAATGGCATTGAGAGCGTCCGCAAGAATGCCCCTGACGCCCCCATTGTAGTAGCCGAATAATTTTCCCCCGCGCCAAAAGAGCGACCCATCACAGGGTCGCTTTTTCTGCCTTCCGGCCGGTTTGCGCGGCCCGCAAGCTTACGGCCCGCAGGGCACCCCGGCTTCGCCGGGGTTAGGCGGCCTTCGGCCGCCAACGGCCGCCTGCGGCGGCCGGCCCTGCGGGCCTCCTCTCCCCACCAGGGTTCCTCCCCTCCCGCCAAAAAGCGGCCCCTCCCGGAGCCGCTTTTCTTTTATTCTCTGTTAAATTCCGTCAGCCGCAGGCCCTCGTTGCGCTCCAGCGCCCACTGGATGTTCCACTCACTCGCGAAGAGCAGCAGATTGTTGCCCTTCAGATCCTGCACCCACTTGGTGTCACTGGTCAGCGTCATGGTCTTGGGGTCGGCGTCGCGGCTTGCGATCCACCGGATATACCCATAGGGCAGGTCGCTGCGGCGGATCGCCACACCGTACTCGTTCTTCAGCCGGTACTCCAGCACCTCAAACTGCAGCACACCTACCACACCCACGATCACACGCTCCATGCCGCCGCCCGGCTCGGTAAAGATCTGGATGGCGCCCTCCTGCGCAATCTGGGTAATGCCCTTTACAAACTGCTTGCGCTTTAGGGTATCCACCTGCTCTATCGCCGCAAAGTGCTCCGGCGCAAAGGTGGGAATTCCCTCGAACTGCACCTTCATCTTGGGGTCGCACACCGTATCCCCGATGGAGAAAATGCCGGGGTCGAACACCCCGATGATATCGCCGGCATACGCCTCTTCTATGATCTCGCGGTTTTCCGCCATCATCTGCTGCGGCTGCGCCAGCTTGATGCGCTTGCCCTCCTGCACATGCAGGTACTCGGTGTCCTTCTGGAACTTTCCGGAGCAGATCCGCATAAAGGCAATGCGGTCGCGGTGGTTCTTGTTCATATTCGCCTGGATCTTGAACACAAAGGCAGAAAAGCCCTCGTCAAAGGGATCCACCACACCATCGGCGGTCTTGCGGGGCAGTGGGGGCGTCGTCATCTTCAGGAAGTTTTCGAGGAAGGTTTCCACGCCAAAGTTGGTCAGCGCCGAGCCGAAGAACACCGGGCTGAGTTTGCCGTGCCGCACCTTCTCCAGGTCAAATTCATAGCTCGCGCCGTCCAAAAGCTCTATGTCATCTACCAGCGCCTGCCGCTGGTACGGCCCCAGCAGCTCATCCAGCCGCGCAGTATCGGTAATGTCGCACTCGATGGTCGCCAGCTTATTCTGCCCATTGTGGAATTCATTAAAGGCCAGAATTTCCCGCCGGTCGCGGTCAAATACGCCCTTAAAATCCACGCCGCAGCCAATGGGCCAGTTCACCGGGTAGGTGCCAATGCCAAATTCCTTCTCCAGCTCCTCCAGCAGGTCAAAGGGATTGCGCGCCTCACGATCCAGCTTATTGATAAAGGTAAAGATGGGGATATCCCGCATGGCGCACACCTTAAAGAGCTTTCGGGTCTGCGGCTCGATGCCCTTCGCGGCGTCGATCACCATTACGGCGCTGTCCGCCGCCATCAGGGTGCGGTAGGTATCTTCACTAAAGTCCTGGTGTCCCGGGGTATCCAGAATATTGATGCAATACCCCTGGTACTCAAACTGCATTACCGAGCTGGTGACCGAAATACCGCGCTGCTTTTCGATCTCCATCCAGTCGGAAACCGCATGGCGCGCGGTTTTTTTCCCCTTTACCGAACCCGCCAACTGAATCGCCCCGCCGTACAGCAGGAATTTCTCGGTCAGTGTGGTCTTACCGGCATCCGGGTGGGAGATAATGGCGAAGGTCCTCCGCCGGCTGATTTCCTCTTTCAAACTTGCCACAGTGTTTCGTCCTTCCTTTGGCACTTATTTTCTGCCGCTTTTCCACCGCGGCGCAAATCACAAGCATATATTTTACCACATTTCCTGCCCTATTACAAGGCAGAAGCCCGTTTATTCCGTACTTTTTCGGTACATCCAGCTGGGGGTGTCCTCTCCCTCGCCCATGGCATCACACAGGTACTCCCACCCATACCGCTCATAAAAACAGATATGGTCGGTCAGCAGGTACAGCATTTTTGTCCCCCGCTCCTCCATGCTCTCCCGGTACGCCTCCAGCGGGATTCCCCACTTTTGGTGGAACCACGCCGCCGCTTTTTCCAGCCACTCGGCCCGCTCATCTATGTAGATCAGTTCATATCCCATTTTTCTCGGTCTTCTTTCCGCCTGCCGCAGACCCACCGGCTCCGCCGCACACCCGCCTTCGCGGGCGTACCCCGGCGCCCCAACGGGACGCCGGGAGGCCGGGCTTTGCCCGGCAGCGGCTCCGCCGCCTGCCCCTGCACCTACCTTTATTTTACGGTATGCCCAGTTTGCCGACCGCCATTTTTACACAAAGTAAAAATTCACATCCCACGCTGGCAGGCAGGGGTAATGCCGCACATATACCTTATATTCCGGCTGAATAGCCAGCACCTCCAGCGGCAGCCGCCACAGATCCTCGCTGCGGTGGTACCCCGCGATTAGGAGCTTCGGCCGGTACCGCCGCAGCGTCTTGGCCATGCCCGCTATCGCCTCTGCCTCCATCCCCTCCACATCCATGTTGATGAGACTCACCGTCTGCCCGCACAGGATGTTATCCACACTGTCCAGCTCGGTCATGGCGCCGCCCGCCGCCAGGTGGGAGCCACGCCCAGCCCCACCCGCGAAGGGCAGCCGCGCGTACCGGCTGTACGCCCCCAGCCGGTACAGAATGCAATCATGCAGCCCTGCCGTATTCTTCTCCAGCTTCGCAAAGGTCACAGGATCCGGCTCCAGCGCCGTGATGCGCCGCCACTCCCCCGCATACCCTATAAATTCCGCTATGGTATCCCCGGTGTAGGCCCCCAGGTCCATGTAGTGCTCCTCTTTTCCCGGCCGCAGGATGTTCTCCCACGCCTCCCTTGGCTCACTTTCGCACCCACGCAGCAGTTTAATATCACCGGTCAATTTATATTCCACCACATCCCGCAGCACTTTCCGGGAGTGATCATCCGCCAGCAATTCGTATACCCGCTCCAGCTCCTCCCGGTGGGCTTTCGCGTATTCCCGGGTAAAGATCTCCTCCCCCGCCACCGGCACATCCGGGGCATACAGCTCCTGCTCCCCGGCCAGCTTCTCTATCTGCGCTATAATCTCCGGCCGGTGGGTGCCAAAGCACACCAGCACCACCATCTCGCCGTACCGTTCCCTGGCCGTCCGGTAGTCGGTCACCGGGCAGCCCATAAATTCCTGCCCCCGGGTAAAGCCCTCGCTCGCAAACACCCCCGCTATGGGGATCTCCCGCTTCTTCAGCTCGGCGGCTATCTTCTCCGCCCCGTCCCCCATCCCATACAGCAGGATGGGCTTCCCCGTCGCCTTCAGTTTTTCCCACATTGTCCTTCCCCACTCCCTGCAAAATCCAGATTTGGGGGTCGCGCGCGCGTTACACGCGCGTACGCGCTCGCTGCGCTCGCGCGCCTTCCGCGCCCTGCGGGCGCGGGCGCGGCCCCCTCCCCCACCGGAATTCTTCCCCCATTTTACCACATTCCCCGGCCGGCCGCAAACCGCCGTTCACAAAAAATTTGCAATTTAATTTATATAAATCGCTTGACAATTTTCACATTTTGCTTTACAATAAGCTTGCAAGCCGAAAAAGGAGGTGAACCGGCGGCATGAAAAAGAATGTCTATTCCCTCGTCCTCTCGGAGGATGTGGTGCATGAGATCGATAAGCTGGCCTACCAGCGCGGCACCAACCGCAGCAATATGGTCAACCAGATCTTGGCCGAATACGCCAGTCTTATCACCCCGGAAAAGCGCATGAGTCACCTCCTTGCGGAGGTCCGCCGCCATTTCGAATCCGCCGCGGGCTTCCAGCTGCCGGAGGCCGCCTCCGCCGGGATGATGAATCTCCGGACGGCCCTGCGCTATAAGTACAATCCCACCGTCCGTTACAGCCTGGAGCTTTCCCGGGATAATCAATCCATCGGCACCCTCCGGGTCTCGCTGCGGACGCAGAATACCCAGCTCATCATGGCCATGGTCAATTTTTACGGCCTGTGGGATACCGTGGAAACGGTTTTCCTGGGCCGGCAGCAAAGCCTGGTGGATGGCGAACGCTATCTCCGGGTTTTGATGCTGCAAAGCCCCACCCCCCAAAGCCTGCTGCTGGGCAGCGAAGCTCTCGGCGAGCTCATCGCCGATTATATTTCCACCTTCGATGCAGCCCTCAAGCTGTATTTTTCGGAACCGGAGCCGGATTCCCGCGAAACAAAAGCGAAGATCGAACGGCTGTACCGGGAATACTTTGAGCGGCGGAATGTCGCCGTATAAAACAAGCAAATTTACCATGTGAGGAGGATGTTTTATGAACCTCAACCAATTCACCCAAAAAAGTGTAGAAGCTGTGCAGGCCGCCCAGCAGATGGCCTCCGCCCGGCAGAATCAGCAGATTGAGCAGGAGCACCTGCTGCTTGCCCTGCTGGAGCAGAAAGAGGGGCTCATCCCCCAGCTGATGCAGAAGGCCGGTGTGGAACCCGCCGCCCTGCGGCAGAAGCTTACCGCCGCGGTGGAGCGTCTGCCCCAGGTTTCCGGCAGCGGCGCCGGGCAGATGTACCTCTCCCGCGACCTGGAGCAGGCCCTGAACGAGGCCGAAAAGATCGCCCGTGAGATGCACGATGAGTACACCTCCGTGGAGCACCTGATGCTCGGCCTCTTTGAGAAAACCGATGACACCCTGCGCGCCCTGTTCCGGGAAGCGGGGCTCACCAAGGAAAAATTTATGGCGGCGCTGCGGCAGGTGCGGGGCAACCGTACCGTCACCAGCGATACCCCGGAAGAAACCTACGATGTGCTGAAAAAATACGGCCGCGACCTGACCGAGGCTGCACGCGCCCAGAAGCTCGATCCCGTCATCGGGCGGGATGAGGAGATCCGCAATGTCATCCGCATCCTTTCCCGCAAGAGCAAGAACAACCCCTGTCTCATCGGCGAGCCCGGCGTAGGTAAAACCGCCATTGCCGAAGGGCTGGCCCTGCGGATCGTGGCCGGGGATGTACCGGAAAACCTGAAGGATAAGACCCTGTTCTCGCTGGATATGGGCTCCCTGGTGGCCGGCGCCAAATTCCGCGGCGAGTTTGAGGAACGGCTGAAGGCCGTGCTGAACGAGGTGCAGCAGAGCGAGGGCAAGATCATCCTCTTCATCGATGAGCTGCATACCATCGTCGGTGCCGGCAAGACCGACGGCGCCATGGATGCCGGCAACCTGTTAAAGCCCATGCTGGCCCGCGGCGAGCTGCACTGCATCGGCGCCACCACCCTGAACGAGTATCGCAAGTACATTGAGAAGGATGCCGCCCTGGAACGCCGTTTCCAGCCCGTTATGGTAGCCGAGCCCACCGTGGAGGATACCATTGCCATTCTGCGTGGCTTGAAGGAGCGGTATGAGGTGTACCACGGCGTTAAAATTCAGGACGCCGCCCTCATCGCCGCCGCCACCCTTTCCAACCGCTACATCACCGACCGGTTCCTGCCGGATAAGGCCATTGACCTGGTGGATGAGGCCTGCGCTCTCATCAAGACCGAAATGAATTCGATGCCCACCGAAATGGATGAGCTGCGGCACCGCATCATGCAGCTGGAAATTGAGGAAGCCGCCATGAAGAAGGAGACCGACAAGCTGACCCAGGCGCACCTGGCAGAGGTACAGAAAGAGCTGGCCGAGCTGCGGGAGCAGTTTAACGGCATGAAGGCCCGCTGGGAGAACGAGAAGCAGTCCATCGGCAAGGTGCAGAACCTGCGGCAGGAGATCGAGAAGATCAATGCCGAGATAGAGATGGCGCAGAACCGCTACGACCTGAACAAGGCCGCCGAGCTGAAATACGGCAAACTGCCCCAGCTGCAAAAGGAGCTGGAGGAGGCCGAAAAGACAAGCGAGACCGAGGAGAAGGAGGACACCCTGCTGCGTGACAAGGTCACCGAGGAGGAGATCTCCCGCATCGTGGCCCGCTGGACCGGTATCCCGGTGGCCAAGCTGATGGAGGGTGAGCGTGAAAAGCTCCTGCACCTGGAGGATATCCTGCACCGCCGTGTTATTGGCCAGGATGAAGCCGTGACCAAGGTTTCCGATGCCATCCTGCGCAGCCGGGCCGGCATCCGGGACCCCAAGCGTCCCATCGGCTCGTTCCTGTTCCTGGGGCCCACCGGCGTCGGCAAGACCGAGCTGGCCAAGGCCCTGGCCGAGGCGCTCTTTGACGATGAGCACAACATTGTCCGGATCGATATGAGTGCGTACATGGAGAAGTACTCGGTCAGCCGCCTGATCGGCCCGCCTCCCGGATATGTTGGCTACGAGGAGGGCGGTCAGCTGACCGAAGCGGTTCGCCGCCGTCCCTACTCTGTTGTACTGTTTGATGAGGTGGAAAAGGCCCACCCCGATGTGTTCAATGTGCTGCTTCAGGTACTGGATGACGGCCGGATCACCGACAGTCAGGGCCGCACCGTGGACTTTAAGAACACCATCATCATCCTGACCTCCAACCTGGGCTCCGACCTCATTCTGGAGGGCATCGGCGAAAACGGCGAGATCAGCGAGGAGGCCCGCGACGGCGTGACCCAGCTGCTGCGCCGCAGCTTCCGTCCGGAGTTCCTGAACCGGCTGGATGAGATCGTCTTCTATAAGCCCCTCACCAAGGAAAACATCCGCGGCATTGTGGATCTGCTGGTGGCCGACCTGCAGAAGCGGATGGCCCAGCGGCAGCTGACCGTCACCCTGACCGATGCCGCCAAGGATTATCTGATCGCCAAGGGGTACGACCCCATTTACGGCGCGCGGCCGCTCAAGCGGCTCATCCAGACCGAGGTGGAGACACTGCTGGCCCGGTGGATTATTGCTGAGGACCCCGCCCCCGAGACTGCCATTACGGTGGACTACGACGGCGAAAAGCTGGTGGCTATGTAACAAAAATGGATAGCGGCTGCCCCGGGCGGCCGGAGAGATCGAGGTACGGCAAGGAGCGGCGGAAGGAAGGCTCTTGCCCGGCGAAGACGGGCTGATGCCTTGCGACGCCAGCGACACCGCCGGAACCGATCTATCCGGTTGCCGGGGCGGACGCGAAAAGATAAAACAAGAAGCAAAGGAGCCTGTGACCATGAGAACGAAGCAGTTCAAAGCCGAAAGCAAAAAGCTGCTGGATATGATGATCAATTCCATTTACACCCACAAGGAGATCTTCCTGCGGGAGCTTATCAGCAATGCCAGCGATGCCATTGATAAGCTGTATTTCCGCTCGCTGACCGATGACAGCATTCCCCTTTCCCGCGGCGACTACAAGATCGCCCTGGCGGTGGATAAGGAAAACCGGCTGCTTTCCATCACCGATAACGGCTGCGGCATGACCGCCGAGGAGCTGGAAAAGAACCTGGGCACCATCGCCAAGAGCGGCAGTCTGGACTTTAAGCGGGAAAACGAGACCGGCGAGGATGTGGAAGTCATCGGGCAGTTCGGCGTGGGATTCTATTCCGCCTTTATGGTGGCCGACCATGTAACGGTGGAAAGCCGCGCCTGGGGCGAGGAAACCGGCAGCCGGTGGGAATCCAGCGGCGCCGAGGGCTACACCATAGAGCCCTGCGAAATGGACTGGAGGGGCACCCGCGTCACCCTGCACTTGAAGGACGACACCGAGGACGAGAAATACAGCGAATTCCTGGAGGAATACCGCCTTTCCGAGCTGGTGAAGAAATATTCCGACTATATCCGCTACCCCATCACCCTGCTGATGCCGCAGTACCGCCCCAAGGCGGTGCCGGAGGGCGAGGAAGCCCCCGAAAAGCCGGAGTATGAAACGGTGTGGGAAGAAACCACTCTAAACAGCATGATCCCGCTGTGGCGCAAGCAAAAGAGCGAAGTAAAGCCGGAAGAGTACAACGACTTCTATAAGAACAAATTCTACGACTATGAAGACCCGGCGGTGGTGATCCATACCCGGACGGAGGGCAACGCCACCTTTAACGCCCTGCTGTTTATCCCCAGCCATGCCCCGATGAACTACTACTCCACCAGCTATGAGAAGGGCTTGCAGCTTTATTCCCGCGGCGTGCTTATTATGGAAAAGTGTGCCGACCTGCTGCCGGACTATTTCAGCTTTGTGCGGGGCCTGGTAGACAGCGAGGATCTTTCCCTGAACATCAGCCGGGAGATGCTGCAGCATGACCGGCAGCTGCAGCTCATTGAACGGGCGCTGGAGCGGCGCATTAAAGGCGAGCTGGAGAAGCTACTGGAAAACGACCGTGAGAAATATGAGGCGCTGTGGAAGGAATTTGGCACGCAGCTGACCTACGGCCTGTGCATGGACTACGGCATGCACAAGGACACCCTGCAGGATCTGCAGCTGTTCTATTCCTCCACCGAAAAGAAGCTGACGACCCTGAAGGAATATGTGGGCCGTATGAAGGAGGGCCAGGAGGCCATCTACTACGGCTGCGGCCGCACGGTAGAGGCAATAGACGCTCTGCCGCAGGCCGAC
>ENA-ORIC01001219-ORIC01001219.1-human-gut-metagenome-genome-assembly--contig:-NODE-1219-length-26014-cov-3.617650_pt1 | contig 26014 bp, 23 predicted proteins | sample MGYA00243023_ERZ508732 | MGnify/ENA primary metagenome ERZ508732 (study PRJEB26277, sample SAMN04329767) | human gut metagenome | biome: human-associated habitat | host: Homo sapiens | place: USA...
AAGATGCACTGGGTCCAGTTGTAGTATTCGGGGTCAGTGGTGTTGATCTCGCGGTCCCAGTCAAAGCTCAGGCCCAGTGCCTGCAGCTGGCTCTTGAAGCGGGCCACGTTCTTGGCGGTCACGATTTCCGGGTTGATGTGGTTTTTCAGGGCATAGTTCTCGGTCGGCAGACCAAAAGCATCCCAGCCCATAGGGTACAGGACATTATAGCCGCACTGACGCTTTTTGCGTGCCACAATATCCAGCGCGGTATAGCTGCGGGGGTGGCCAACATGCAGGCCGGCCGCAGACGGGTACGGAAATTCTACCAGCGCATAGAACTTGGGTTTGGAATGGTCGATTTCAGCATGGAAGGTGTGTTCATCCTGCCATACCTTTTGCCATTTGGCCTCAACGGCCTTGAAATCATATTTCATAAAGCTTCTCTCCCCACAGAAATTTGTGCGTACTGTGCTTTTGCGCTCCGCATCGGCTCCCCTGGAGGGGAGCTCCGGCGCAGCCGGTGAGGGATGGTTCGGCGTCACGCACCCCTGTACTTTATGTTCTTTCGGGGTGCCACCCCTCAGGCACCTGCGGTGCCAGCTCCCCTCAAGGGGAGCCATCCAGCATCCATGTTTACGCCTGCTCTTCCGGCTTTTCTTCCCATTCTTCGGCGGGCAGCTCCTTGGCGTCAGCCCACAGGTGCTCCAGGTCATAGAAGTCATGGGCTTCCGGCGTAAATACATGCACAATCACGCTGCCGTAATCCAGCAGCACCCAGCGGTTGCCGTCATGGCCTTCGGTGCGCAGCACGTTCACGCCTGCGCGGCCCAGCTGGAAGTCCGCCTCGTCTGCCAGCGCGCCCACATGGGTGGTGGAATTGCCGGTTGCGATCACGAAATAATCCGTTACCGTGGTCAGGTTTTCCACATGCAGGATGCGGATATTATAGCCTTTTTTCGCGTCCAGCGCGCGGGCCAGACGGATGGCAAGTTCTTTGCTTTCCATTCAATTCTCCTTTGTTGCAGGATCTATCATTCTGACGGGGTGCTGTCACCATCGGTGCTGTCCCCGTCCGTGCTGTCATCCGGTGCCGGGGTTGCGGTATCGTAAACATCCGTTGTGGCCGAACCGTCAATGTTGTTTGTCTGCTGTGCGTTGGAAATTTCCTCGTTCAGGGTTCCCATAAACTGCACGCTGGGGTCAGATGCCGTCAGGCCGCTCAAATCAAACAGGCCGTCATCCCCTGCAATGTTCAGCTGGCTGGCATCCACCGGGCCGGTATTCTCGCGGAAATACTCGTTCAGCAGGTCTGCCGTTTCCTGCCTTGCCACCACAACGGTACTGTTGCCGTTATAGCTGATGGCCTGACCCATATACACGGGGATCTGGCAGAACATGATGTTGGAGCTGGAAATTTTCAGCATACTGACCGCCACGCTGACCAGCTCGGTTGAACTCAGGTCAGTTTCCATCTGGCTGGTAATGACCGGCAGCAGCTTGGCGATATCCCATACCGTCATGCTGCGCATACGGGCGAACAGCGCCGCATAGAAGTACCGCTGCATCCGCAGGCGGCCCAGGTCAGAGTCTGCATAAATGTGGCGGGTGCGCAGGAAGAACTCTGCCGCCGCGCCGTCCATGGTCTGGTAACCCTGGCTCAGGTGGCTTCCGCCGTAATCCATCTCCTGCGGCACATACACTTTGATGCCGCCGAAGGTATCAATGATCTGGGTCAGCGCTTCCAGCCGGACGGACAGGTAGCCGTCCACATGCAGGCCAAAAATGTTATAGATCTCATCGGCCAGCGCGCTGATGTTGTTGCCGCCGTTGGAGCCCTGCGTTTTGGCAATGGCGTTGATCTGATAATTGCCGGAGAAGCTGGCATCCGTGGTAACAAAGATGTTGCGCGGGATCTGCAGCATCTTGACCTGGCCGGTCTCATTGTTGAAGTGCAGGTACAAAATCATGTCGGTCATGCCGTCATCTACCTGCGAATCGGTTTCCTGCCCGGTCTCGGTGGAGCGGTCAATGCCCACCACCAGCAGGTTGAACTCTTTGCCCGCATACTCTTTGGGGGTGTTGATCAGCTGGTTCAGGCTGATGGACCCCGCCGACGGTGCAATGGCGTGCATGATAAAGACGACCGTGCCAAAAAAGATCACAGCGATGGCCAGCAGGGTGCCCAGTAACACCTTCCACCAGCCGCCTTTTTTCTTTTTCTTGCCGTTCGGGCCATAGGGGCCTGCGCCGCCTTTGCCTTTGCGGCTGCCGCCCTTGGGCGGTTTGCCACCGCCGCCTGCGGCAGATTTGCTGCCGCTCTTGCCTGCGGCGGATTTTCCGCTTCCGGCTGCCGGTTTCCCGGCGCTGCGTGAAGCCTGCATAACGGTGTCCTCCTGCTGCGGCGCGGCCTGGGGTGCAGCGGGCTGGGCTGCCGTTTGGGCAGCGCGGCGGGCCACACGCGCCTGATACTCTGCATCCGCGTTCATATCATAATGTGCGCGGCTGCCTTTGGTTTCGTTCAGGTCCAGCCGGCGCACCTGGGTGCGGGTGGCCCCCTGTGCGCTCTGGCTGCGGGCGCGGCGCTGCAGCTCCAACGCCTGGCGCTGGGCGCGGGTCAGGGGCTGCTCGCTCTGGGCAGCGGCCTGGGCCTGCTGGCGCGCGGCAGCTTCGCGGGCAGCGTGGGCTTCCTGGGCCTGCTGCTGGGCAGCAGCGGCGCGGGCTTCCTGCTCTTTCTGCTGGGCGGCGCGGTAGCGGTCAACATCGGTTTGCTGCACACGGTTAAAGCTGCGGGTGCGGCGGGTGTTATTGGCGGCAAGCTGCTGTGCACGACGGCGGGCAGCTTCGTACTCATCCTGATTCAGCGCACTGCCTGTTTTCACAGTACGCCCGGTGTTCACCGTGCGCGGCGCGTCACCAGCATGGTAGACATTGCGCGGCGCATCGCCGGTGTTTACCCTGCGGATCTCGCTCATAACGTTCCTCCCTTTTATTCAAACGATGGGAACTGGTCTTTCATCTTATTCGGTTACGGCACACCCGCAAAAGGCAGTGCCTGCCCCTTTATCGGGTGCAGGCCGCGCGGGCATCATCCAGTGCGGCAACGGTATCGGGGTCCAGTGGGTTGCCTTTTTCGCGCACAAAGGCAATGCTTTGTTCCAGTGCATGGCACAGCGCCAGGTCCAGGTTCTGCATTTCCTCGGCACGCAGCGCCTCCACACCGGGGTAATCCCGTTCGGCACTGGTCATATCCGCCATGTAAATAATCTTGTCCAACAGGCTCATGTTCTGTTTGCCGGTGGTATGGCACTCAATGGCAGATAAAATTTCCGGGTCCGTCACACCCCACTGTGTCTGGCACAAAACCGAGGCTGCGTACCCATGCCACACCGGCGCAGGGCGCTTGGCGGCATTTTTAGCTATTATAGCATTGTCAGCAAAAATCTGCAACATCTCTGCCTTGGGCAGTTCTTTCGCGCTGTCGTGCAAAAGTGCCGCTAATGCGGCCTTTTCCTCATCCGCGCCATAGCGTTTTGCCAGCTTGACTGCCATTTTTTTTACATTTATGGTGTGCTTGTAACGCTTTTCGCTCAAACGGCTTTTTACCAGCGCTTTTGCTTCGTCCACTGTCATCAAGATCCGCATCCTTTCCCTATTTTATTGTACCCTATCTATGGCTTCAAATCAGCTTGCCGTACAGCCCGTTCCGGTGTATCACATCCGCCACCGGCGGGGGCAGCAGCTCCTTCAGCCGGGCAGGGGGATACTTTCCTGCGCGGATATCGCTGGAGGCACACTCCAGCACCGGGGCATCCGCAAACATGATCTTCCCGCCTGCTTCTTCCAGCTTTTGGGCTGCTGCACGCAGAGCGTCGCCATCGCCGGGTTCCCGGCTTTGCACCACCAGGGTGACCATAGCCAAAATTTCCCGCCAGCGGTACCATTCATCAAATGTTTCCAGCATATCGCTGCCAATTGTCATATACAGCTGAGCGCCGGGATACTTTTCCTGCAGCATGCTGACGGTATTATAGGTATAGCTGCGGCCCGCGCGGTCCACTTCCCACTGGCTCACCTGCACCTGGGGGCCAAGCGCCTTAAAGCATTCGCACATGGCAAGGCGCAGTTCGCCCGGCGTTGCGCTGGCGTGCTTGTGGGGTGGGATGCCCGCCGGCATAACCAGCACCACATCCGGCTGCACCGCCTGCATGGCGGCCCGCAGGTTGTTCATGTGCCCGGCGTGGGGCGGGTCAAATGTGCCGCCAAATAGCAGTGCTTTCATCTTACTTTTTCAGCAGTTCCGCATAAGCAGATTCCTTCGGCTTTTTGCGGAACAGCACAAACTTGCGGCCAATCACCTGCACGCACTCTGCATGGATGGCTTCGCACAGGATGTCGGCAGCCTCGCGGGCATCATACTCGCTGTTTTCCAGCACCTTCAGCTTGATCAGCTCGCGGGCTTTGATGCAGTCATCCACGCCCTTGATCAGCGTTTCATCAATTTCGCCCTTGCCGATCTGAAAAACCGGCTCCATGGTGTTGGCCATGCCGCGCAGTGCGGCGCGCTGTTTGCTTGTCAAAGACATTGTTTGCTCCTTATTGTTCAGTCAAAATCAAATCGTTCTATTCAGTTTTTCTCTGCGGCTCATTCGCCCAAAAATGCGGCGAGCTCGGCTTCCAGCTTTTCCATGGCGCGACCGCGGTGGCTGATGGCGTCTTTTTCGGCATCGGCCAGCTCGGCATAGGTGCGGTGTGCGGTGTTGGGTACCGTGCCGCCGCCGGGCAGGCCGACGGCATCGGGGACAAACAGCGGGTCATACCCAAAACCGTTATCGCCCGCCGGGGTCAGGGCCACACTGCCGGGGCATTCGCCGGTCACAACCAGCTCCCGCCCATCCGGCAGGATCAGGCAGACCGCCGAAACGAACTTGGCGGCGCGCTGTCCCACCGGCACATTCTGCATTTCTGCCATCAGCTTTTCGTTGTTGGCGGCATCGTTGCCGTGCTCACCCGCATAGCGTGCGCTGTACACGCCGGGTGCCCCGTTCAGGGCATCCACGCACAGGCCGGAATCATCCGCCACGGTGGGCAGGCCGGTTGCCTTGCAAAAGGCTTCGGCCTTAATCTTTGCGTTTTCCGCAAAGGTGGTTCCGGTCTCCTCCGGGTCCAGGGTTACACCCAGTTCCCGCAGGCTTTTTACCTCGTGGCCGCAGCGGGTCAGGATGCGGCGCAGCTCTTTCAGCTTGCCCGCATTGTTGGTGGCTGCACAAACGATCATGCCTGTTCCTCCCCTGCCTGCTCCGTTTCCTCTTTTTTATGCTGCGGAACCTCCGGCAGCAGGGCTTCGGCAAAATCGGTGGCGGAGAAGAAAATCAGGTCGTCGATCTTTTCCCCCACGCCCACAAAACGGATGGGCAGGCCCAGCTTTTCGTGCACACCGATGATGCAGCCACCCTTGGGGGTGCCGTCCAGCTTGGTCAGCACAACGCCGGTGGCACCGGCGGCGCGGCAGAACTCCTGCGCCTGGCTGATGGCGTTCTGACCGGTAATGGCATCCAGCACCAGCAGCACTTCCAGACTGGCATCCGGGCTGGCCTTTTTCACGCTGCGGCTGATCTTTGCCAGTTCGTCCATCAGGCCCTTTTTGTTGTGCAGGCGGCCTGCGGTATCGGCAATGACCATATCATAGCCGCGGGCCGTGGCGGATTTGACCGCATCAAAAATCACGGCTGCGGGGTCAGCGCCCTCGCCCGCCTTGACCAGCGGCACCCCGGCACGGTCGGCCCAGGTTTCCAGCTGTTCGCTGGCCGCTGCGCGGAAGGTATCGCCTGCCGCCAGCATGACCCGCTTGCCCAGATCCTTGTACAGATAAGCCAGCTTGGCAATGGTGGTGGTTTTGCCCACGCCGTTCACGCCCACAACCAGAATAACCGCCGGTTTGCCGCTCAGGTCCAGGTCAGTTTTGGGGCTTACCTCGCGGCGGATGATATCGCGCAGGGCATCCAGCGCTTCCTGGCCGGTATGCAGGCCGTTGATCTCTACCTCATCGCGCAGCTCGTCCACCAAACGCACCGCGCAGCTGGGGCCGACATCGGCCAGAATCAGCTGCTCTTCCAAATCATTATACAGGTCATCATCAATAACAGAGCTGGTCAAGGTGTTGACGATGTTCTGGAAAAAGTCCGTTCTGGTTTTTTCCAGGCCATCGCTCATTTTCTTCTTTTTCTTAAAAATATCGAAGAATCCCATGGCGGTTCCTCCTTTGAATTAACTGATCAGATCAGCGGAAACGTTTTCAAGGTCAAGGCGCAGGATCTTGGAAACACCATCCTCCTGCATGGTCACGCCGTACAGCACATCAGCTGCTTCCATGGTGCCGCGGCGGTGGGTGATAACGATGAACTGGGTGCGTTCGGTCATGCGGCGCAGATACTGCGCATAGCGCGTAACGTTCACATCGTCCAGTGCAGCTTCAATTTCGTCCAGGATGCAGAACGGCGACGGGTTGACGGCCAGAATGGCAAAATAAATGCTGATGGCCACCAGCGCCTGTTCGCCGCCGGACAGAGCCGACAGGTTTTTGATGACCTTGCCGGGGGGCGAAACCTGAATTTCAATGCCGGAGTTCAGCACATCGTTCTCATCCGAAAGATAGAGCCTCGCCGAACCGCCGCCGAACAGCTCGCGGAAGATCGCACCGAAGTTGCGGTTGATCTCCTTAAAGCTGGCGGTGAACATCTCCTGCATTTCGCTGCACAGCTCGGCAATCATTCGGTTCAGCTCCGCGCGGGATTTCTCCACATCGGTGACCTGTGCTTTCATGAAGTCGTACCGTTCTTTAACTTCCTTGTACTCTTCGATCGCGCCCACATTCACGTTGCCCAACGCGCGGATCTTGCCGCGCACTTCGGCCACCTGGCGGCGCAGGTCTGCCACATTGGCAAAGGGTACACAGAGCTTTTCCGCCTCGGCTTCGGTCAACTGGTATTCCTCCCACAGTTTGGATGCCGTGGTGTTCAGCTCAGTTTCCGCCGCGGTCTTGCGCTCGGCCAGGCGGGCCATCTCGCCGCTCATCCGCTCGCGCTCATCGGTCAGGGTGCGGTTTTCCTGGGTCAGGCGGGTCACAGCGGCTTCCTTTTCCATGCGCTCGGCATTAGCCTTGCGGATGGTTTCCTCCGCCGCGGTGATCTTCTGTTTGTTTTCTTCGCTGGCTCGCTTGATTTCATTGGCGCGCAGCTCATTGGCGGCAATGCGCTCTTTGGCGGCGGCCACATTGGCCTGCAGTTCCCGCACGCGGGCTTCGGCTTCGCCGCTGCGGCCTTTCAGGGTTTCCAGCGCTGCTTCGTGCAGGCTCAGGTCCTTCTCGGTGCGCAGCTTCTGCATTCGGTTATCCGAAAGTTTCTGCGATGCTTCCTCCCGCTGGCGGGTCACATCGCTGGTGGAAGCGCCCAGGCTTTCCAGCTCTTTGCGGTGCGTTTCAATCTCGGCTTCCGCCTGTTTGCGGGCGTTTTCTGCCTGGGCGGCGGCCGCAGTGTTCTCCCGCAGCTGCTGTTCCAGCGCGGCGATCTCCTGCCCGCGGTGGGCGGCAGCATTCTTGCCCTCTTCCAGCGCGGTGTTCAGCTGATCCAGCTCCATCTCGGCTTTCAGGCGGGCCGCAGCGGCGGTCATGCCCTCGCTCTCGGCACCGGCCAGTTGGGCGGTCAGGTTATCCACCTCCGCTTTGCGGGCAGTGGCTTCCTTTTCGGCTGCTGCGCGGCGCTCGTCCAGTTTCAGCACCTTGGCACGCAGTTCGTCCAGTTCCTGCTTGCGGCTGAACACACCCACGCTGCGCGCGGTGGAACCGCCGGTAAAGGAACCGCCTGCGTTGATGACCTGGCCGTCCATTGTGACAATGCGGTTGCGGTAGCCAAGATTTTTGGCCACCACCGACGCTTCGCCCAGATCCTCCACCACAATAATGCGGCCCAGCAGGTTATCAATAATATGCTGGTACTGGGGGGCGGTCTCCACCAGGTCGGCGGCCACCTCCGCCGTGCCGGTCAGGCGGCCATTGAATCGGCTGCCCTGCACGGTATCCAGCGGCAGGAAGGTTGCGCGTCCGGCGCGTTCTTCCTTCAAAAAGGTGATGGCCGCGCGGGCGCAGCCTTGGTCCTGCACCACAATGTTCTGCAGCGCAAAGCCAAGTGCCGTTTCAATCGCGATTTCGTACCCCTTGCGCACGCTCAGGATACCGGCCACCGGGCCGATGATGCCCCGCAGCCGCCCACCGCCCGCGGCGCGCATGACGGCTTTTACGCTCTGCTGATAGCCGTCCATATTGCGCTCCAGATCCTCCAGAATGCGGATGCGCTGGGCGGTGTTGTTTTTATCCGCTGCGGCCTTCTGCAAAGCTTCAGCGGCTTCCGCCTGCTGGCGGCGACGGCTTTCCAGCTTGAGCTTTAAGCCGGAGCGGATGTTATCGTTGCGGGTCACGGCTTCCTCGCACTCTTTCAGGTGCTCGGCAGCAGCGTCCCGTTCCTCGGTCAGTTTTTGTGCCACATCACCCGCGGCGGCTTCCTGGTTTTTCAGGCCGTTCAGCTGGGCGCGGGCCGCTTCCACGGCGGATTGCAGCCCCGCACCCCGCACCTGCAGGGCAGTGGCATTCTGCTGCATGCGGGCCATGGCGGCGCTCACGATCTCCCGCCGCTCACCGCTTTGCAGCGCCTGCTGTTCCAGCGTGTTCAGCTGCTGGCTCAGCTTGTCCGCCTCGGCATCCAGATTTTGCAGCACGGTTTGCAGCTGGGTGATTTCCGCTTTGTGCTCGTCCGCTTCCTGCGCAATCCCCTTTGCGCCTTCCCCGGCGCGGGTCAGCTCATCGCTGGCGCTGCGGATCTGCTCGTTCGCGTGTTCGGTTTCGTTCTGCAAAACTGCCAGCTGGCTTTCGCTCCCGGCGTTCTGCTCGGTAATGGTGCGGATCTCAGCGTTCGCTTCCTCCACCTGCAGCATCAGCTGCTGGGCTTCGGCGCGCAGGGCTTCGGTGCGGGTGTCAAATTCATCCAGCTGGCGGGAAATGCGTGCATAGTCGCTTTCCGCCGCCTCATACTTGCGCTGCTGGTCCCGCACCGTATCCTGTGCGCGGCGGATTGAATCCACCCACAGGGTAATTTCCAGCCCCTTGCGGGTCTCGGAATATGCCAGGAACTGCTCCGCCTTTTCGCTGTCGCGTTTCAGGGGTCCAACCCGCTTTTCCAGCTCCCCCAGAATATCCCGCAGGCGTTCCAGATTGCCCTCCGCCGCGGCCAGGCGGCGTTCGGCTTCATTTTTGCGGTAGCGGTATTTGGCAATGCCAGATGCTTCCTCAAAAATCTCGCGCCGCTCGGTGGATTTTGCACCAACGATCTCCGCAATGCGCCCCTGACCCACAATGGCGTAGCCATCGCGCCCAAGGCCGGTATCCAGCAGCAGCTCGTACACATCTTTTAAGCGCACGCTCTGGCCGTTGATGGTATACTCGCTCTCCCCGCTGCGGTAATAGCGGCGGCCAATGGTTACTTCGTCCGCGTCCATTTCCAGCCCATGATCGGAGTTATCAATGGTCAGCGATACCGCCGCATAGCCCATTGCGCCGCGGGTCTGGGTACCGCCAAAAATAACGTCCTCCATCTTGCCCGCACCGCGCAGCTGTTTGGAGCTGGTTTCGCCCAGAACCCACCGGATGGAATCCGAAATGTTGCTTTTGCCGGAGCCGTTCGGCCCCACAACACCGGTAATGCCTTCGCCAATGGTGATCCGCGTTTTATCCGGGAAGGACTTGAAGCCCTGTATCTCAAGTTCTTTTAAGCGCATAGATGCCCCTTTTTATGCCTGCTGTTCCAGCTTGGTCAGCGCCGCTTTGGCAGCCTGCTGTTCCGCAGCCTTTTTGCTGCGGCCTTCGCCCACACGCCTTGCCGTTGAGCGCCAGAGTAACCTGGAACCGCTTATCATGCGCCGGGCCGGATTCCCCTGTCACGGTGTAGGTCAGGCGGTCGTCCGGGTGTTTCTGCACCACTTCCTGCAGGGCAGTCTTGTGGTCATCCTCGGCGGTTTTGCCCTCCGTGATGAACGGCAGGATAAAGTTGCGGGCGGTCTCAATGCCGCCGTCCAGGAACAAAGCGGCAATGGTGGCTTCAAACGCATCCGAAACCACGCTGGGGCGGCAGCGCCCGCCGCCCAGCTCCTCGCCGCGGCCCAGCCGCAGGTAAGAGCCCAGGTCGATCTCCTGCGCAAACTGGAACAGCGCGTCCTCGCTGACCAGCGAAGCGCGCATGCGGGACAGTTCGCCCTCCGGGCGGGTGGAATGGTGGAACAGATAGTTTGCCACCACAACGGACAGCACACTGTCGCCCAAAAATTCCAGCCGCTCGTTATACAGCGTAGGGGTTTTGCTCTCGTTGGCGTAAGAGCTGTGGGTCAGCGCCGTGATGAGCAGTTCTTTATTCTTAAAATGGTAATGCAGCTTTTCTTCCAATTCCTCAGGGGTACGCGTGGTCATAAGATTGCCTTACCTTTCGTTCTCTCTGTTTTGCGATTGTATATCGGGATATTTTGCAGGCCGGGCGGGCAATGCCCGCCCCTGCAATGGGCTTTGGTTTTGCGGCTATCCCGTAGGGGCGCACATTGTGCGCCCGCTGCCTATATTTTGGTACCGGCCATTTCCAATGGGCGGGCATAACATTTCAATTTTCGCACGATATGCCGTTTTATTCCGCGTCTGTCTTTTCTGCTGCGGCCTTGGCGGCTACTTCGGCCAGGGCGCTCTGCATGGTGCCGCACAGGTCATTGGCAACGCACAGCTTTGCCTGGCGGATGGCGTTCTTGATGCCCTTGGCCTTGCTGGAACCGTGTGCCTTGATGACCGGCTTTGCCGCGCCCAGCAGCGGTGCGCCGCCGATCTCCTCAGAGTCCATCATGTGCTTCAGATTGCGCAGCCCGCCTTTTACGCCAAGGTAGCACAGCTTGGTCACAATGCTCTGCATAAAGATGTCTTTCAGCATGCCCAGCAAAGTACCTGCCACACCCTCGGTCAGCTTCAGCACCACATTGCCCACAAAGCCGTCGCAGACGATAACGTCCACCTCACCAGCCATAATATCACGCGGCTCAATGTTGCCCACAAAGCGGATGGCCGGGTTTGCTTTCAGCAGGCCGTGGGCTTCGCGGTACATCGGGGTTCCCTTGGTGTCCTCGGCGCCGTTGTTCACCAGCGCGACGGCGGGGTCCTTGCGGCCCATAACCTTATTCATGTACACGCTGCCCATGGTGCCAAAGGCATTCAGCATCTCGGCACGGCATTCGGCGTTTGCGCCGCAGTCCAGCAGCAAAAACGGCTGCTTTTTGCCCGGCATGCAGGTAGCCAGCGCCGGGCGCTTGACCCCCTTGACGGTGCGCACGATCAAACTGGTGCCCACATGCAGCGCGCCGGTGGAACCGGCGGAAACAAAGGCATCCGCCTCGCCATTTTTCAGCATCGTCAGGCCTTTGACCAGGCTGGAATCCGTTTTGTGGCGCACGGCCTTGACCGGGTCATCGTGCATATCCACATCCTCGGTGCAGTGAATCAGCTCAAAGGGGGTCAGGTCCACGCCAAGCTCCTGGGCAGCGGCCTTGATCTTGGCTTCATCACCCAGCAGGGCCAGGGTCATGCCATCACCAAACTCTTTTACCGCATCGGCTGCGCCCTGTACGGTCGATGTCGGGGCGTTATCGCCACCCATTGCGTCCAGTAAAATTTTCATAATCCACCTCAGTGTTCCGCTTCGGCTGCCCATGCCCGCATGGCGGCCTGTGCAGCATCAGAAAGTGCCATATACCGTTCGCGCTTATCCCGGATGGTGTCAATCTCCTCGGTGCGCGGCAGAATGCCCATGTTGGCACCCATGGGCTGGAAGTCCTTGTTGGGGGTGGTGATATAATCGATCAGTGCGCCACACATCGTTGTGGTCGGCGGGGGCGGCAGCTCTCTGCCCTGCAAACGGGCGTACAAATTGCGCGCTGCCAGCAGGCCGGAAGCCGCGCTTTCCATATAGCCCTCAAAGCCGGTGATCTGCCCGGCAAAAAACACGTTGGGGTGCTCTTTCAGGTAGAGCCCCTTGGTCAGCACCGCCGGGCTTTCCAAAAAGGTATTGCGGTGCATCACGCCATAGCGGATGAACTCTGCATGTTCCAGGCCGGGAATCATCGAAAAAACGCGCTTCTGCTCGCCCCATTTCAAATTGGTCTGGAAACCAACGATATTGTACAGCGTGCGGGCGGTGTTTTCGGCGCGCAGCTGTACGTTGGCCCAGGGGCGGTGGCCGGTGCGCGGGTCCCGCAGGCCCACCGGGCGCAGCGGGCCATAGCGCATGGTATCCGCCCCGCGGCCCGCCATCACCTCAATAGGCATACAGCCTTCGTACACCGTCAGCTCCCCATCAAAGTCATGCAGAGGGGCACGCTCCGCGTTCAACAATTCGTTATAAAACGTTTCATATTCCAATTTGTTGAATGGGCAGTTCAGGTAATCGGCTTCACCGCGCCCGTAGCGGGACGCCGCAAAGATCTTTTCCATATCCAGGCTTTCGGCGCTCACAATGGGGGCCACCGCGTCAAAAAAGCTCAGCCGGTGGCTGCCGGTCAGCGCGGCAATCTGCTCCGCCAGCACCCCCTCGGTCAGCGGGCCGGAAGCCACCAGCACCGGAACGCTTTCGTCCAGCGCGGTCACTTCCTCGCGGTGAACGGTAATATTGGGGTTCTTTTCCACCATTTCCGTCACGGCGGTGGAAAACACATCACGGTCCACCGCCAGTGCACCGCCAGCCGCCACGCGGGCGGTCTCGGCAGCATCCAGCAGGTGGGACCCCATCATGCGCATTTCAATTTTCAGCAGGCCGGAAGCCGAATCCGGCCGTTCCGCCTTGAGGGAGTTGGAGCAGATCAGCTCCGCAAAGCCTGCACTTTTGTGCGCTGGCGATAACTTGACCGGCTTTTGCTCGTACAGGTCCACCTGCACGCCGTGGTCCGCCAGCCAAAGGGCGGCTTCGCACCCGGCCAGCCCGGCACCGATGATTTTGATTTGCATGCGTTATTTCTCCGCTTTTGTCTTTTCGATATTCTTCACAAACCCGCAGCCCTCTTTGGCGCAGTACAGCTGGCCGCGGCGCTTGAACAGCGTTTTGCCGCAGTGGGGGCAGGTTTCCGGCACGGGTTCATCCCATGTCATAAAGTTGCAGGTGGGGTAGTTGCTGCAGCCGTAATACACGCGGCCCTTGGCGCTTTTGCGCAGCAGCATATGGCCGCCGCACAGCGGGCACAGGCCGCCGGTATCCTTTACAATGGGGTGGGCGTTGCGGCACTCCGGAAAGCCGGAACACGCCACAAACTTGCCGTACCGCCCGCTTTTGATCACCATGGGGCGGCCGCATTTTTCGCAGATCTCGTCGGTGGGGATATCCTCCACTTTGATCTTTTTGCCCTCCATGTTCTTTTCGGCGGCTTCCAGGCTTTTTTCAAAGCCCTGGTAGAAATCGTCCACTGTTTTGACCCAGTCCGCCTTACCGGCTTCCACAACGTCCAGCTTTTTCTCCATATCGGCACTGAATGTCGGATCCACGATATCGGGGAACTGTTCCAGCATGACCTGGTTCACCGCGCGGCCCAGCGGGGTGGTTTTGAGCTTTTTCTGCTCCTTTTCCACATAGCCGCGGTCCACAATGGTGGTAATGATCGGCGCATAGGTGGAAGGGCGGCCAATACCGTTTTCTTCCAGCGCATGGATCAGCGTTGCTTCAGTATAGTACGGCGGCGGCTGGGTGAATTTCTGCTCCGCCGAAAGCTTGTTCAGTTTCAGGTCCTGGCTCACTTCCAGCGGGGGCAGGGCGGTTTCTTTCTTCTGCTTATCGTCGGTGGCTTCCTCATACAAAGCGGTAAAGCCGTCAAACGTTACATGGAAACCCGATGCGCGGAAGATATAATCCCCCGCCGTGATGTTGGCCGAAACGGTATCCATCAGGCAGTCTGCCATCTGGGATGCCATAAAGCGGCTCCAGATCAGGCGGTACAGCTTGGCTTCATCGCCGGAGATGCTGCCCTCCACCTGGTCCGGCGTCAGTTCCGGCATTGAGGGGCGGATGGCTTCGTGGGCATCCTGCGCTGCTGTGGCGGAGCGGGATTTCCAGACGCGCTTTTTGTTGCAGACGTAATTTTCGCCCCAGGTCTTGCCGATAAAGGTCTTAGCGGCTGCGGCGGCTTCGTCCGCAATGCGCAGACTGTCGGTACGCATATAGGTGATCAGACCGATCTGGCCATAGCCGTGCACCTCCATACCTTCATACAGGCGCTGGGCGGCACGCATGGTGCGGGTGGCCGAAAACCCCAGTGCGCGGCTGGCATCCTGCTGCAGGGTGGAGGTGATGAACGGTGGCTGCGGCTGGCGGCGGCGCTGGCCCTTATCCACACGGGTCACGGTGTAGGGTTTGCCGTCCAACGCGGCCAGAATGGCATCCGCCTGTTTTTTATTTTTCACCACCAGCTTGGTGCCGTCCGCCTGGGCTGTCAGCCGTGCGTTGAACGCACAGCCGCTCTGGCGGGGCTTCAGGTTGGCGTCAATGTTCCAGTATTCTTCGGGCTTAAAGTTTTCAATTTCGATCTCGCGGTCGCGGATAATGCGCACCGCCACGCTCTGCACGCGGCCAGCCGAAAGCCCGCGGCGCACCTTATGCCACAAAAACGGGCTGAGCTTATAACCCACCAGGCGATCCAGCGCGCGCCGGGCCTGCTGGGCGTTGAACAGATCCATATCAATGGTGCGCGGGTGGGCCATACCCTCCTGCACGCCCTTTTTGGTGATCTCGTCAAAGGTCACGCGGTTGGGGGCGGTGGGGTCCAGCCCCAGCACATTGGCCAGATGCCAGCTGATCGCCTCGCCTTCGCGGTCCGGGTCGGTTGCCAGATAGACGGTCTGTGCTTTTTTCGCTTCGGCTTTCAGGTCCTTGACCAGCGCGGTCTTGCCTTTGATGGTAATATACTTGGGGGTATAGCCATGTTCCACATCAATGCCCAGCGTGCTGGCGGGCAGGTCCCGGATATGGCCCATGCTGGCCGTTACGGTATAGCCGCGGCCCAGGTATTTGCCAATGGTCTTTGCCTTGGCCGGGGATTCCACGATCACCAGCTTGGTGCCGTGCTTTGCTTCGGTCTTTTTGGTGGTGCGCTTTGCGGCAGGTTTTTCGGCTGCGGTTTCGCCGTCCTCTGCCTTAGCTGCCTTGGTTTTGGTCGTTGTCTTTTTCGTGTTTGATTTTTTTGCTGCCGGTTTTTTCGCTGCAGTCTTTTTTGCGGCAGTTTTTTTTGCCGGGGTTTCTTCCGGCTGCGCTGCCTGCTGGGCAGTCAGCTCCAGTTCAGTTTGCTTTGCCATATCTGTTTCTCCCAAATTGGCGTATAAGTTCTATCTTAATCGGATACTTTCCGTAATGTCACCATACATGCGGGCCATATCCGCCCGCTGCGGCTGGGGCCGCTTGCCCTTATGCCGCGGTATACCGGCCCCCGCCGTTATCCACGGCGGCGCCGGCAAATTCCAGCTCCATGAGCGCCGCCAGAACAGCCTGCACGGCAAGCCCCGTTGCGGCAGCCAAGTCATCTGCCGTCTGCGCTTTAGGGCCCAGTTCTGCCAGCACGGTGCGGGCGTTGGGGGTCAGCTCATCCAGTATAACCCCTTCCTGCACCAGCTCGGTGCCGCCGGGTGCAATGTGCAGGGCATCCAGCACATCATCCGCCGTGCACAGGGCGCGGGCGCGGCCGGTACGCAGCAGCTCATTGGTGCCCTCGCTGGTGGGGCTGTAAATGCTGCCGGGTACCGCAAACACCGGCCTGCCGTACTCTTCGGCATGGCTCACGGTGTTCAGCGTTCCGCTGCGGGTGCGGGCTTCCGCCACGCAGAGGGCCTCGCTCAAACCGGCAATCAGCCGGTTGCGGGCCAAAAAGGTTCCTGTCATTTTGCCCGTATAATCCGGCGGGTATTCGCTCAGCACGGCACCTCCCAGAGCTTCCAGCTCCGCGCGCAGGGTCACGTTCACCGCTGGGAAGGTCTTGTTGATGGCCGTCCCCAAAAAAGCAACGGTCTGCTGCCCGGCTTCCACCGCCGCGCGGTGGCCTGCGCCGTCCAGCCCTTCGGCCAGCCCGCTTACGATCACCACACCCCGCTCCGCCATTGTCAGCGAAAGATCCCGGCAGGCGGAAAGCCCATACTTTGTGGGGCGGCGGGTGCCCACCATGCCCACATACCGCCGCCCGTTCAGGCAGGCAGGGTTTCCGGTGCCGTACAGCACCAACGGCAGGTCGGGCAGGTCCCGCAGCCGCTGGGGGTAATCGGCGCTGTCCGGTGTCAGGATAAAAATATTCAAATCATCGCAGCGCTTTTTCAGCCCCGCCATTTGGGCCGGAGCCACCGCCTGCATAAATTCGCGGGCTCTTGCGCTCAGGTATTCCGGCGGGTTCCAGCCCGCTTTTACCTGGCCATACAGTTCGGCCGGGTCCGGGTATTCTTCCAGAAGTCTGCCCGCCAGGCGGCAGCCGGACCCAAGCGCTTCAGCCAGCCACAGCCAATACAGTGTGCTGTCCATACCTTATTATACACCTCTGAAGTGCCAAAGCAAGACGCTGCCTGCAACCCCGGCGTTCAGGCTTTCCACCAGGTCCGTCATCGGGATGCGCACCGCCATATCGCAGGCCTGCACGGCAGCGTCCGTCAAGCCCTGTCCCTCACTGCCGATCACGGCGCACAGGCCGTCCGGGTAGCCCTGCGGGGCTTCGTCCAGCGGGCGGGAATGGTAGAGCGCCGCAGCCAGGCAGACCACGCCGCGTGCGCGCAGCTGCTGCAATGCCTGCGGCAGATCCTGCACCGGGGCCACCGGCAGCCGCCCGGCTGCCCCCATGGATGCCCGCAGTGTTTTGGGGGCAAAGGGTGCCGCGCACCCCTTGGAGAGCAGCACACCGTCAAAGCCAAAGGCCGCCGCGCTGCGCAGCAGGGTGCCCACATTGCCGGGGTCCTGCACCGCTTCCAGTGCCAGAATACGGCGTCCCTTTGCTAAAATATCTGCCGCCTGCCAGCCGGGGTGTTCAAACACGCCGAACACATCCTGGCTGGTTTTGGTTCCGGAAAGCTTTTGTGCCACCGGCTCTGTTACCAGCACAGTTTTGCCCGCAAAGGCTTCCAGTTCTGGGGTATGGGCCAGGGCCTTCTCGGTGGCATACAGGGTTTGCAGGGTACAGCCGCGGGCCAGCTCCAGACAGAGCTTGGGGCCCTCAGCAAAAAACAGGCCATCCGCCGTGCGGAGCTTTTCTTCTTCCCGCAGGCGGCAGGCATATTTGATTTTGGCGTTTTCGCGGCTGGTGATGGTTTCCATCTGGCACCCCCGTATGATCTCCATATAAACAAAATGACGCACGCGCGCGCGGCGCATGCGTCTTTGAAAAAGCTGATTCTTACAGCGCCTTCTTGGCGGTCTCGACCAGAGCGTTGAAGCTGGCGGGATCGTGGATGGCCATCTCGCTCAGCATCTTGCGGTTCAGCTCGATGCCGGACTTCTTCAGGCCGTTCATGAAGGTGGAGTAGTTCATGCCCTGGGCACGAACAGCGTTGTTGATGCGGGTGATCCACAGGTTGCGGAACTGGCGCTTCTTCTGCTTACGACCAACGAAAGCATAGTTGCCAGACTTCATCACAGCCTGTTTGGCCATACGGAAATGCTTGCTCTTGGAGCCGTAGTAGCCCTTAGCCAGCTTCAAAGTTTTGGTGCGACGCTTATGCGTCATGGTTGCGCCTTTAATACGAGCCATGGTAATATCTCCTTTTACACAGTCACATTAAGTCAAGTCAGAAAATGATTCAGCCGAATCAGCCGCCGTAGGGCATCATCTTGCGGACAGTAGCCTCGTTGGTCTTGTCAACGTACTTGGGCATACGCAGGCCGCGGGTGAGCTTGGTGGTCTTCTTGGTCAGGATGTGACGGCGCTTGGACGCATTGCGCTTGATCTTGCCGGAAGCAGTCATCTTAAAGCGCTTTTTGGCACCGGAGCAGGTCTTAAGTTTCATTTTAGCCATTTTCTTTTCCTCCGTAAGATAGAGTATTTACTTGGTCGGGCTGGGGGACAGGAACATCATCATGCTGCGGCCTTCCAGCTTAGGCTGCTTATCAACCACAGCCTTGCCTTCCAGCGCCTGTGCAAAGCGCTGCTCCACATCAATACCCAGACTGGTGTGCGCCATTTCGCGGCCGCGGAACCGGATGGAAACCTTTACCTTGTGGCCCTGCTGCAAGAACTTTGCGGCCTGGTTGACCTTGGTGTTAAAGTCGTTGGTATCAATGTTGAGCGAAAGGCGGATCTCCTTCAGCTCGATCACTTTCTGGTTTTTCTTGGCTTCCTTTTCCTTTTTCTGCATCTCAAAACGGTACTTGCCGTAATCAAGAATTTTGCAGACAGGGGGCTTGGCCTGGGGAGCCACCTTGACCAGGTCCAGATCCAGCGCCTGCGCCATTTTCAGCGCATCGCGGGGGCTCATAACGCCCTTCTGCTGGCCGTCCGCGCCAATCAGGCGGACTTCCTTATCACGGATCTGCTCATTGATTTCCAGTTCCTTGGAATTGCTGTTGCTCGCGATTGGAATACACCTCCGTTACAAGTCTTGAAAGATTGAAATGAAAAAGCGGCTGCCCCTAAAAGCAGCCGCCTGAATACGAAGTTGGCACGCAATCATTGCGTGATCTTTGTATGACCCGGAGCCCTTTGGCCCGCAAGGTGAACGACGGCACACTGCCGGACGCTGCTTTTTTTACCTCAAATACTATACCACAGCACAAACGCTGTTGTCAATACAAAAGCGTAAATTTCCCCACAGATTTTTTCGCAGGGGCGCATTTTGTCGCTTCGGGTTCGTTATCAACCCTTCACGGCCACGCACTCGATCTCTACCAGTGCGCCTTTGGGGATGCCTGCTGCCTGGAAAGCGGCGCGGGCGGGGTACGGCTCGGTAAAGAACTCAGCGTACACCTCGTTCATGGCGGCAAAGTCTGCAATATCGTTCAGCAGCACCGTGGTTTTTACCACATCAGCCATGCTTGCGCCTGCAGCGGCCAGAATGTTGGAAATATTGGTCAGGCTCTGGCGCGTCTGGGTCTTGATGTCCTGCCCGGCAAATTCGCCGGTAGCCGGGTCAATGGGGATCTGGCCGGAAACGTAAATGGTGTTGCCTGCCTGGATGCCCTGGGAATACGGGCCAATGGCGGCGGGGGCTTTATCGGTATGCAGTGCGGTGTTGCTCATCGTTTTTCACTCCTATAATATAAGGCAATACCGCACAATTCCCGCCTAACGGCTCAAGCACCGCTCCGGCGGCTGCGGCACGGCATCTGCGTTGCCAAAATGCTCGATAAGACATCCAGTATTATCTGCGCTTTTGGCTTAGCATCTGCCGCACCTCGCTCGCCGTATCGGCACTTAGAATTATGCGGTATTGCCATAATAATGTTGGAACATTTTGATTATACCACGCCCCCGCCCGCCTGCAAAGCCCCTGGCGCAAAAACATTCCGCCTCGCCCCTTGACACCCCGCACCGTGTATGCTATTCTATACCTACTAAAACCCGGTGTGGATTTTTACAGCACTGCTACTTTTCGCCACACAACCGCGCTAACGCGTGGTTGTGTGGTTTTTTTGTGCCGTTTTTGCCCGCCATTTCCACTGCATTCCAACCAAAAAGGAGCTATGCTTTACCCGTGAACGATACTTTTATGAAAGAGCGGCCTATTTTCCCGCTGTTGGTTTCCATGGCGCTGCCCATGGTGCTTTCCATGACAGTGAACGCGCTGTACAACATTGTGGACAGTTTTTTTGTTGCCCAGATCAGTGAGCAGGCCATGACGGCGCTTTCGCTGGTGTACCCGGTGCAGAACATGATCAACGCCATTGCCATTGGCTTCGGCGTCGGCATCAACGCCCTGATCGCACTGTATTCCGGCGCGGGGGACCGCTGCCGTGCCGATACCGCCGCCACCCACGGTCTGGCCTTTTCCATCCTGCACGGCCTGATTGCTGCCGTTGCCTGCATCGCCATGATGCCCGGCTTTCTGCGGCTTTTCACTGGCGATGAAGCCGTCATTGCCCTCGGCGTGCGGTATTCCAGTATTGCGTTCTTCTTTGCCCCGGTCATCATGGCGGGACTTTGCTTTGAAAAGCTGTTCCAGGCCGTTGGCCGCATGAATGAAACGATGGCCGCCCTGCTGTGCGGTTCCATCACCAACATCATTCTGGACCCTGTGCTCATCTTCGGCCTTGGGCCTTTTCCCATGCTGGGTATCTCCGGCGCGGCGCTGGCAACCGGCATCGGACAGTGCGTCACCTTAAGCGTCTACCTTATTATTTACTGTACCCACCGTTTTCCCGTGCAGCTGCGGCTCAGCTGCATCAAGCCGGACTGGCGGCTGGATGCCAAGCTTTACTCCATCGGCGTTCCCGCCATTCTCAACCTGGCGCTGCCCTCGGTGTTGGTTTCTTTCCTCAACTCTCTGCTGGCCGCTTACTCGCAGGGGTATGTGGTCATTCTGGGTATTTATTATAAGCTGCAAACCTTCCTGTACCTGCCCGCGGGCGGCATTGTGCAGGGCATGCGCCCCCTCATCAGCTATAATTACGGCGCCGGGGAGCATGCCCGCGTGAAAAAGATCTATAACCTTGCCATGGGTATGAACGCCGCCATCATGGCCGCCGGCACCATCATCTGCCTGGTGGGCAGCCCCGCTTTGATCGGCATGTTCACCACCAACGCCGATACCATCGCCGCCGGTCAGGTTGCTTTGCGCATCATCAGCGCGGGCTTCCTGGTATCCACCCTCTCGGTCACGGCCTCCGGCTCGCTGGAAGCACTGGGCAAGGGCACCCAGTCCCTCATCATCTCGCTGTGCCGCTACATCATCATCATGATCCCCGCTGCGTGGATTCTCTGCCGCATGTTTGGCCCCGTCGGCGTGTGGCACGCTTTCTGGGTCACCGAGCTTCTCAGTGCCCTCGCCGCTGCCTTCGTCTATAAGCACACCGTCAAACTCAACGTCTAATCCCGCCCGGCCTCGCGCCGGGCTCTTTTATTTGCCACTCGCCCCGCCCCATTCAACTCCTAACTCCTACTTCCTAACTCCTAACTGTTTTCCCTCCTAACTTCAATCTTTCCCCCATTTATGCTATACTCTTCCCAACCCGACGCCCCATATCTGGCCATTTTTGCCCCGGTTCCCGCACTGTGTCGTGGTGTTTTTTGCTTCGGCTGTGGTATCATGCAGCTATAGGGAGGATGAATCCAATGGATCAACAGAAAATCGGCACTTTCTTGAAGCAGCTCCGCCAGGAGCGCCAGCTCACCCAGGAAAACCTGGCTGAAATCATGTGCGTGACCAACCGCAGTGTTTCCCGCTGGGAAAATGGTGTCAACCTGCCCGACCTCCCCACCCTCATCCAGCTTGCCGATTTTTACGGCGTGGAGCTGCGTGAACTGTTAGACGGAGAAAGGAAGCCTGATGCTATGAACACCCCCGAAACCAAAAGTGCCACCGAAGAAACCGCCCGCAAGGTTGCGGACTACAGCAATGACGTGATGGAAAAGATAACCCGCCGGTTCCACTATATGTACCTTACCTCGATCATTACAGTTATTATCTACATCGTCATGTACCACTTTGATTTTTCCGGTTCGCCCGTGCTGCAGGCCATCCAGGGTGCCTGCCTGGGCATTGGACTGGGCATGCTGATCGTCGGTGCCATTTTCACCAGCAAGTACGGCAATAAAATCATTGCCTTCAAGGTACAGATGCTGAAACACAAATCATAATAGACATAGCAAAAAGTCCGGCGCTCTGCTGCACACAGTGCGCCGGACTTTTCTATTATGGGAAGATATCGAAGGCTTTCGTCACCCGATACAGGCAGCTGCTTGCCAACTGCCTATATAATAGGTAGATATTTATTCAACATCCTGCAAAGCGGCGTAGTTTACTTCGCCGGTGCGGACCTTGACCACCTTGGCCACATTGTAAACAAAGATCTTGCCATCACCGATATGGCCGGTGTACAGAACCTTGGTGGCGGTGTCGATGATCTTGTCTACCGGGATCTTGCTGACAACAACTTCAACCTTGACCTTGGGAATCAGGGTTGCGTCGACCTCAGCACCACGGTATTTCTCGCCGCTGCCCTTCTGCAGGCCGCAGCCCATAACCTGGGTAACGGTCATGCCGGTCACGCCGACAGCGTTCATGGCAGTTTTCAAAGCTTCAAACTTGGCCAGCTGCACGATCATAACGACCTTGTGCATGCCGGAATCCAGCTCAGTGGGCAGAGGTTCTTCCTTGACGACCTTGACGGCGGCATTGATTTTGGCTTCGCTGGCCATGGTGATGTTGTCTTCGCCCAGGTCGGTGTTCTCGTTCACGCTCATCTCAGCGTAAGTCGGGTCAGAGATAGAGAAGCCGGAGTAAGCGGAAGCCAGGCCGTGCTCGTGGATATCCAGGCCGTCGATCTCTTCTTTTTCGGTCACACGCAGGCCGATGGTCTTTTTGATGATGGTAAAGATGACGGTCATGGAAACCAGCACCCAGGCAGCCACGCAGATAACGCCCAAAACCTGAACGCCAAAGAAACGGAAGCCATGGCCGTACAGCAGGCCCTCACTGGTGGAGAACAGGCCGGTTGCAATGGTGCCCCACATGCCGTTCATGCAGTGCACGGAAACAGCGCCGACAGGGTCATCAATCTTGACAACGTTATCAAAGAATTCAACGGAGAAGATGCAGAGCACACCGGCAACGATGCCGATGATGGCAGCGCCGAACGGATCAACCATATCGCATCCTGCGGTAATGGCAACCAGACCGGCCAGAGCACCGTTAAAGGTAAGGGAGACATCGGGTTTGCCGTAACGCACCCAGCTGGTGATCAGCGCGGCAACGGTAGCCAGCGCAGCGGCCAGGTTGGTATTGAAGCAGACCAGACCAGCGGAAACCATGGCGTCATCGCTTGCCATTGCCACGGTGGAGCCACCGTTGAACCCGAACCAGCAGAACCACAGGATAAACACGCCCAAGGCCATGGCGGTCAGGTTGTGGCCGGGGATTGCGCGGGCCTTGCCGTCCTTGCCGTACTTACCAATACGGGGGCCGAGCATCCAGGCGCCCAGGCAGGCGGTAACGCCGCCAACAAAGTGAACGGCGGTGGAACCGGCAAAATCATGGAAGCCCAGCTGTGCCAGCCAGCCGCCGCCCCAGATCCAGTGGCCGGAGATGGGGTAAACGATCAGGCTGATAGCGGCCGAGTAGCAGCAGTAAGCGCTGAACTTGGTACGCTCTGCCATGGAGCCGGAAACAATGGTTGCTGCCGTTGCACAGAACACGGTCTGGAACACGGCATAAACCCAAAGGGGCACGCCCTCCGGCAGGATGGCGCTGTAGTCACCGCTCATAAAGGGGGCAAAGCCGCCGATGAGCGGGCCGGAACCTGCAAACATGATGCCGAAGCCGACCAGCCAGAAGCACGGTGTACCGATGCAGAAGTCCATCATGTTTTTCATCAGGATGTTGCCGGTGTTCTTTGCACGGGTCAGGCCAGCTTCGCACAAAGCAAAGCCTGCTTGCATAAAGTACACCAGGAATGCCGCAACCAGCACCCAGATGACGGTTGATGAGTTGTACATATTCAAACCACTCCTCTCAAGATCAAACCACGGCGCTTCCTCTATTTTTTCTTGCCGCATTAAGCCGCATTAAGCCAGATGCTTAAATAACAAAAGCGCCGGGCAGGATGTACCTGCCCGGCGCCATTGCCGTGGTTTTGATTTGCCCACATTGTAACCCCGGCAAGCCCCGCCGTCAAGCAAAACTTTTCATTTTCTGTCAAAATGTGCAATTTGCACAGTATTCCCCGTTTTGTTCTTCCGCTTGTTTGTGCAACCTGCATTTTCTGCCCGGCTGTCAACTTTATTCTGCATGGTGTTTTGCGCGCAAATTCACATTTTTCATCGTAAAGACACGGTTTCACAATATTTTTGTCACATTTTTTCAAAACCCGCTACCAAAAATTGAGCCGCTGTGTTATAATAAAACCATACTTGGGTAAAATTTGCCCGGCCCGGTTTTTGTACCGTGTACGGGGGAAAATCAACGGTGCTGTGCACCGCAAGCTAAAGGAGGATACTGCCCAATGAGCAATTCTATCGCTCTGCTCGCCCTTGAGGCCGCTGACGGCACTGTGGTTCTGACCAGCATTACGCTGGTGTTCGCCATGCTGGTTGCGCTTTGCCTCATTATCACTGTGGAAGGCAAGATTTTTGACGCCATCAAGAACAAAAAGAATAGCACCAAAGCCGCCCCCAAGGCACCTGCCGCCCCTGCAGCACCCGCTGCACCGGCCGCGCAGAACATCGCCAAGGCTGCTCCTGCCGCCCCCGCAGCACCCGCTGCTGACGGCTCCATCCCCGGCGAGATCGTTGCTGCCATTGCTGCAGCCGTTGCCTCTCTGGGTGAAAACCTGACCATCCGCGGCATTCACCGCGTTCAGAAAAAGACGGCTACTGGTTCCCGCCGCGGCGCCTGGGGCGACGCCGGCGTTACCCAGAACACCACGCCGTTTATGTGATGGAAAGGGGACGAAACAATGGGAGCAATTTTTACCAACATCGCTGAGATCTTTGCCAACTCCGGTTGGGCGCAGATCTTCTTTGCCGAGGGCGGCTGGAAGTATGCCGTCATGATCGGCGTGGCCTGCGTGCTGCTGTACCTGGCCATTGTCCACCAGTTTGAGCCTTTGCTGCTGCTGCCCATCGGCTTCGGCATGCTGATGACCAACCTGCCGCTGGACGGCATCTTCCATATGGACATCTTCATCAACGAAACGCAGCACATCAACTGGGAACTGCTGGGTACATCCGGCGGTATGGCGGACTATATTTACTTAGGCGTCAAGCTGGGTATCTATCCCCCGCTGATTTTCCTTGGCATCGGTACCATGACCGACTTTGAGCCGCTGATTGCACGTCCGTCCAGCCTGCTGCTGGGCGCTGCCGCACAGCTGGGCATTTTCTTCACCTTCGTTGGCGCCAAAATCCTGGGCTTCACCAACCAGGAAGCCGCTTCCATCGGCATCATCGGCGGTGCCGATGGCCCGACCGCTATCTTCGTCACCACCCGCCTGGCCCCGCACCTGCTGGGTTCCATCGCGGTTGCCGCGTACTGCTACATGGCGCTGGTGCCTGTTATCCAGCCGCCCATCATGAAAGCTCTGACCACCGAAAAAGAGCGTCAAATCGTGATGGAAAGCCCGCGCAAGGTTTCCAAGACTGAGAAGATCCTCTTCCCGATCATTGTTACCATCATCGTTTCCCTCACCCTGCCCGATGCCGCCATCCTGGTTGGCTGCCTGATGCTGGGCAACCTGATGAAGGAATGCGGCGTTGTTGAGCGTATCAAAAAGACCGCCGGCAACGAACTGATGAACATCATCACCATCTTCCTGGGCTTCAGCGTTGGCTGCACCACCAATGCCGCAACCTTCCTGAACATCCAGACCGTTGAGATCATTGTTCTGGGCATTGTTGCTTTCGGTGTCGGCACCGCAGGCGGCGTTCTGCTGGGCAAGGTCATGTGCGTTGTCACCCACGGCAAGATTAACCCGCTGATCGGCTCCGCCGGTGTTTCCGCTGTTCCCATGGCCGCTCGTGTTTCCCAGAAAGTCGGCCAGGAATACAACCCCCGCAACTACCTGCTCATGCACGCCATGGGTCCCAACGTTGCCGGTGTTATCGGTTCCGCTGTCGCCGCCGGCATCCTGATCAACATGTTCGGCTGATCCTGATACCTAACCCCTAAAACTCAACCGCCCGTCACATTTTGTGTGACGGGCGGTTTTTTATATCTATCCATTTAGAACTTAGGGCAGCACCGCACAATTCCCGCCTTGCGGCTTAAGCACCGCTCCGGCAGCTGCGGCACGGCATCTGCGTTGCC
>ENA-ORIC01001227-ORIC01001227.1-human-gut-metagenome-genome-assembly--contig:-NODE-1227-length-25864-cov-5.133517_pt1 | contig 25864 bp, 29 predicted proteins | sample MGYA00243023_ERZ508732 | MGnify/ENA primary metagenome ERZ508732 (study PRJEB26277, sample SAMN04329767) | human gut metagenome | biome: human-associated habitat | host: Homo sapiens | place: USA...
GCCCGCCGCGCCGCCTCTTGCAATGACCCCGCGCCCGCCGCCCGGCGCCGGGCCGATGACCACGGCCCGCCCGCCCCGCGCCCGTAGGTACTGGGAGCGGCGTTTCAATCCTTTACGGGTCCGAAAGCCCGAAAATTTTCTAGGTATAAACGGATTTTTGCCCTTCCCCAGAAGGGGGTCTGAAAAAATTTAGGGGGATTTTTTTGAAGAAAATTTTCAAAATGATGTATCGTGATGCCTTTTTCCTGCTATAATCGGTACAGTGATAGGTGCGAAGCTCCATGACATTCCGTCGTGGGGCTTTTTCTTTTGCGTGTATTTTGGAAACGGGGTGCAGGAGTGATGCCGGATGCCGAAGCGGAACGACAAGCGCGACACCGCCAAGGCTGAGTACATCAAGCGGCGGCGGTCGGGCGAGAAAGTAAATCTCAAAGACCTTGCCGAAAAGCTGGGCGTGACATACGGAACCGTCCGCAACTGGAAACGCATTGACCAATGGGACGATGCGATGGAGCGCAAGCGCGGGGGACAGCCCGGAAACAAAAACAGCCGGGGCAAGAGGAATGCCAAGGGCAATCCCGGCGGCGGTGCGCCGAACGGAAACACCAACGCAGAGAAGGACGGTGCATATAGCACGGTTCACCTTGAACGTTTGAGCCAAGAGGAACGGGACTGGCTGGATCAAATGCCGACCGGTGCAAACGAGAACAACATTTATGAGTTGAAGCTGCTTCGGATTCAGCAGCGGCACATCATGGAACGGATCGCAGAGTATGAAAGCTGCGACCCGGAAAAGCTGTTCACTGCATCCATCACCGATATGCGAAAACCGGGAAAGGACAAAGACGGGAAGCAGGCGGACGGAGCTGTGCAGAAGATGGTCATGGATAACAAGGACAGTGCCTTTGTTCGAGTGACCCAGCTGCGGGAGGCCCTGAACAAGGTCTCCGGCAGAATTATTTCCCTGACCACACAAATCCGTCAGCAGGAAGAATTTGAAAAACGGTACGCTCTGGAACTGGAACGCCTTGACATTGCAAAGACGCGGGCGACCGGTGAGGTGGATGTAGACCCGGAGGGAGGGACAGAGGATGAAACTGTACACGACTAAGATCGTTGCACAGTATCTCGACCTGTCCGAACGCCGGGTGCGGCAGCTCCGAGACGAGGGCGTGCTGGAAGAAAAGGCCCCCGGCCTTTACGACCTGCGTTCCAGCGTCCGACGGTACATCAACTACCTGCGGGGCGACGAGGGCGGCAAAGCTGACCTCAACGAGGAACGGGCGAAGCTGACCAAGGAAAAACGGATCGCCGCCGAAACCGAGAATAAAGTTCGCAATGGGGAACTGTACCGGAAATCTGACATCACGGTTGGCATGACCACCGTTGTTATGAACCTGCGCTCAAGGCTCCTTGCCCTGCCCAACAAGTTGGCTGCAAACATTGCCAAGCTGGACGGTGATGAGGGCAAGATCATGGACTTATTGCAAAGTTCCCTCTATGAGATCATGGAGGAATTTTCTAATTATCAGGTGGCGTTGCAGCCGCCAAAGGATGATGAAGAAGATGAACAAGACGGAGAAGAAACCGGATAAGCCCGGCGGCGCTTGCAAGCACTGCCCGTGGGGCAAACGCATCCACCAAAGGCTGATCCTGTGTATGTTCCCAGCTTGCGTAAGAGGTGAACCGAAACGTGAAGAAAAAACGGATCGTGAAACTTGAACCGCAGACCGTGGAACTGTTCGCCGAGGTTCTAAGCAAACTACGCCCGCCGCCGCCCCTGACAGTCAGCCAGTGGGCGGACAGATACCGGGTGTTGTCCGCAGAATCCAGCGCAGAACCGGGGCGGTGGCACACCGAGAAAGCCCCGTATCAGCGGGCTATCATGGATGCCATCGGTGATCCTCACGTCCGTTCTGTCGTCGTCATGTCGGCGGCGCAGATCGGAAAGACGGATGCTTTCATTCTGAACCCGCTGGGCTACTACATGGACTATGCACCCTGCCCGGTGATGTGTATGCAGCCTACCCTTGACATGGGGCAGACGCTCTCAAAAGACCGTATCGCTCCCATGATCCGGGACACGCCCCGGCTTACCGGTCTGGTGGATACCAAAAGCCGGTACGCTGGAAATACCGTCATGAAGAAGAACTTCCCCGGCGGGCACATCACCATTGTTGGCGCAAACAGCCCGTCGAGCCTTGCCAGCCGCCCCATCAAAGTGCTGCTGGCGGACGAGATCGACCGCTACCCCAAGAGCGCAGGAACAGAGGGCGACCCTCTTGATCTGGCAAAGAAACGCCAGACGACCTTTTGGGATTACAAGACCGTCATGGTCAGCACGCCCACCATCAAGGGAGACAGCCGCATTGAGGACGCCTACCTACTTTCTACACAAGAAGAATGGAACGTGCCTTGCCCGGAATGTGGGGCATACCAGCCGTTCCTTTGGGAGAATGTCAAGTTCGACAAAGACGACCTCGACAAGGGAATTGGATATGTCTGCAGGGAATGCGGCTGTGTATCAAATGAATACCGCTGGAAAGAGCAGGGGAAATACGGTAAGTATGTTGCCGCCAATCCCGGTGCAGAATCCAGAGGCTTCCACCTGAACACGCTGGCTTCAACCTTTGTTGGCTGGAAAGAGATCGTGACGAAGTTCATCGAAGCGAAAATTGCCCTCGATCATGGCAACCCGGAACAAATGAAGGTCTGGGTGAACACAGAGTTGGGCGAGACGTGGGAGGAACGCGGCATTCAGTTGGAGGACATCGAGCTGTTCAACCGCCGCGAAATCTACGCCGCAGAGGTGCCGGATGATGTTCTGTACCTCACTGCTGGTGTTGACGTGCAGGATGATCGCTTTGAAGTTGAAGTGGTCGGCTGGGGCGAGGGCACAGAGAGCTGGGGCGTTCGCTACCAGAAAATCTTCGGCGATATGCTTTCGGATCAGGTATGGGACGATCTGGACAACTTTCTACTTCGGACATGGCACAAGGCAGACGGAACGGCATACCCGCTGTTGGCGACCTGCATTGATTCCGGTGGACACCACACCGATGAAGTTTACCGGTTTGCAAAGGAACGGCTCAACCGGCGCATCTTTGCCATTAAGGGCATGGGCGGCGCAGGAGTGCCGTTTATCCGCAACCCGTCCAAGAACAATCGTGTTCGGGCAGACCTGTTCATTCTGGGCGTTGATGCGGGCAAAACGACCATCTATCAGCGTTTGGAAGTCAAGACGCCCGGCCCGAACTACTGCCACTTCCCGTCAAATGAGGAAGCAGGCTACACCGAAGAATACTTCAAGGGCCTAACAGCTGAGAAGAAAGTGGTGCGGTTCGTCAAGGGTCATTTGAAAGAATACTGGGAAATCAAAGATAAAGAGCATAAACGAAACGAGCCGCTGGATTTGCGCAATTACGCAACCGCGGCTCTTGCTATTTCTCGCCCTGTGCTGAAAAAACCGGATGCAGACGGAACGCCTGCCCAGCCGGTCAAGAAATCACGGGGCCGTCGTCAGCTTTCGGGAGGTATCTAAATGGCAGGAATTACGCTGGAAACGGCACAGAAACAGCTTGACCTTTGGATTGCCGCCGAGGAAAAGGTGACACACGGGCAAAGCTACCAGATCGGCAATAGGTCATTGACCTACGCAGACCTGACGCAGATTGGAAAGCGGATTGATTATTGGTCGAACAAGGTGACGGAACTTTCTCAGCAGAGAAAGGGACGGAACCGGATGGGGCATTTTGTGCCGCGTGACCTGTAAGGAGAGTAGAAGATGGGATTCTTCGATACCCTGCTCACGGCGATTGCCCCGGAGCGGGCAGTAAAACGTGTTGCCGCACAGACGGCAATACGGGCAATCAATTCGGGATATTCCAACTATGGCGCAAGTCTGCACAAGAAATCTATGCGGGGCTGGATGTGGCACGGTGGAAGCCCGAAAGAGGACATCGAAGATAATCTTCGCGTCCTGAGAGAGCGGAGCAGGGACGCTTATATGGGCGTCCCGCTGGCAACCGGTGCCATCAAGACCATGCGCACCAATGTAGTGTGCGGCGGTCTGACACCGACACCGCAGATCGACAACGCATTTTTGGGTATTTCAGACGAGGAAGCCCAGAAAATCAATGAACAAATCGCAAGAGAATTTGCTCTGTGGGCCAATAAGCCGACCTGTGATGCAGACCGCATCGACAATTTCTATATGTTGCAGCAGTTGGCATTTACGGGATTTCTGCTGAATGGTGATTCATGGGCAGTCCTGCAGAACAAAAAGACGCCCGGTGTACCGTATGACCTGCGTGTGCGGATCATCGAAGCCGACCGCATTTGTTCTCCTGCGTTTATGGACATCCTTTCGCCGACGGACATTAACGAGCATCATGTTGAAAAGATCGTGCAAGGTGTTGAAACCGATGCAGACGGCATGGTCATTGCGTACTGGGTTTGCGACCGGCACCCGCTGGCGTCTACCAGCGTGACGGGATTGACGGCCTCGCACTGGACAAGAGTGGAAGCCTACGGCAAAAAGACCGGGCGGCAGAATGTTCTCTGTCTGATGCAGCGCGAACGTGCCGGTCAGCTGCGCGGCGTACCACTGCTGGCACCGGTGCTGGAAAGCCTGAAACAGCTTGGGCGTTTTACGGACGCAGAGCTGACAGCCGCGGTGATCTCCGCGATGTTCACAGTGTTTATCAAGAAGTCGGATCAATCTGACGAGGTGCCGTTTGGCGAAATGCTTCCCCCGGATGTGCAGGTAGATACGCCTGATAAGACCAGTGTGGAGCTGGCACCGGGCGCGTTTATCGACCTGAACCCCGGAGAGGAAGTGCAGTTCGCAGACCCGAAGCACCCAACGACCGGGTTTGAAGCGTTCATGAACGCCATTGTAAAGCAGATGGCGGCGGCGTTGGAAATTCCGTCTGAGGTGCTGTACAAGCAGTTCAGCACCAGCTATTCTGCAGCCCGCGGCGCTTTGAATGAATTTTGGAGAACCACGGGAATGCACCGAGACTGGTTCGCGGATTCTTTCTGCCAGCCGGTCTATGAGGCATGGTTCCGGGAAGCCGTGTGCAAGGGACGGATCAAAGCGCCGGGCTTCCTGACAAACCCGGCGGTTGCAGCGGCCTACATGAACTGCAACTGGAATGGCCCGGCAAGAACAAACCTGAACCCCAAGGATGAAGCCGAAGCAGCCCAGATGCGGGTGAACAGCGGATTCTCCACGGCGGCACAGGAAACCGCTCAGATGACGGGCGGAAGCTATGAGGCAAATATGCGGCAGCGGAAAGCCGAAGCCGCACTGAAACGGGAGGTGGACGAAATTGCGGGAGCACAAGTGCAACAGCAAACCGCTGTTCCTCAACGGAGCGGCGGCGACCCCGGCAAGTCCGAGTAACAAGAAGTTTTGGGAGTTCCGCAATGCAGCCGAGACCGGCGGCACGGCGGAACTTCTGCTTTACGGTGATATTAGCCGTACGAGCTGGTGGGGTGATGAAGTGACCCCGCAGGCGTTCGCCGCAGACCTTGCGACGATTCCGGCTATGGATGACCTGACTGTCCGTATTTGCAGCGGCGGCGGGGATGTCTGGGCCGCACAAGCCATTGGCGCAATGTTGGAAAACAGGCTTGGCACGGTGACAGCGCAAATCGAAGGTATCTGTGCCAGCGCGGCGACCATCGTCGCCAGCCATTGCAAAGTGGTCAAGGCGGCAGAGGATGCAACCTACATGATCCACCCCATCAAGGTAAACCCGAACGGGTTTGTGGACATGGAGGGCTTGAAGCAGCTCATGGATGCACTGACCGTGATGCGCACCAATGTCTTGAACCAGTATGCGAAAAAGACAGGACACACCGTCGAAGAAGTGGCGGCGTGGATGGACGCTACATCGTGGTGGACGGCGGCAGAAGCAAAAGAAAATGGCTTCATCGACGAAATCACGGAAAGCAACCAGACTGCAAAAATCGAAAACAGGAATGGTGCGCTGTTTGTCAACAGCATTGCCGTTCCGGGCACATTTGATGATGCCCCTGAATTTGTACGAAACCGCGCCGTGGTGGCCCCTGCCACGACTGAGGGTTTTGTAAATAACACTGACCCGGCAGGAAAGCCGGACAAGAACGATGGAGGTAACGACATGGAGTTCAAGAACGCAGATGAACTGCGCAACGGCTGTCCTGATCTGGTGAAAGAGATTGTGGACGAAGCCCATGCGGAGGCACAGAAGCAGGAGCGTGATCGTTTGGCTGCCATTGACGAGATCGCGGATGCAGTCCCGTCCGATCTGGTGGCCGAGGCAAAGTATGGTGACAAGGCTTGTTCTGCGGAGCAGCTTGCTTACCGTGCGGCGCTGGATGCAAAGAAGAAGGGCCACAAACTGCTGGATGATACCGAAGATGATGCAGATACCAGCGGCGCAAACAGCGTTGGCGGTGCTGCCCCGGACGGTGTCTCTGGCACTGGCACGAAGAACAAGAACCAGACCGACGCCGAAAAGCGTGCGATGGTCAAGAACCTGTTCCACCCGAAGAAGGAGGGCTAAACGATGGCTGAAAAAATGCTGAGTGAAAAGCTGGGCGAGGTTGAGTACGACGGCCTGATCGCAGGCGTGAACCCGAAAAAGCGCGTCGGCCCCGGCGTGATTGCTGGCCCGGAAGCAGAAACCACCTTTGTGCGTGGCACGGTGTTTGCCAAGAGCGCAAAGGATGGAAAGCTGCACATTCTGGGAACCGAGGCGTCCGGCGGCGATACTCTGACCGCTGACTGCATCCTGATTGAGGATGTGACTATGAAGGCCAGCATGGATGAAACCGTTGCAGTCTATCTGGCAGGCTGTTTCAACCCGGACAAGCTGACCGTCAAGGACAGCTACACCATGACCGAGGCAGACAAAGACGCACTGCGGATGCGGGACATCGTTCTGCTGCCTGTGGTCGAAATGTAACAGGAGGACGTTTCAATGGCAATTCTGATTAACTTCTTTGATAATGTTATCCTTCAGGCAATTTCCGAGGAAATTGTCCCGAAGGTCAGCTTTTTCAAGGATCGCTATTTCCCCACCGGGGCAGGTGACATCTTCAAGGCGAACGAAGTTCTGACCGAGTACCGTAGCGGCGACCGTAAGCTGGCGGCATTCGTGGATCAGAAAGCGGGCGACATTCCCATTGGTCGCCGGAGCTATGAGGTGCATTCCTATAAGCCCGCCTATATCGCCCCGTCTCGTCTGCTGACCCTCGACGAGCTGACTAAGCGTGGCTTCGGTGAGGCTCTGTATCCGGGCATGGATGAAGCACAGCGTGCCGCCCGCCTGCTGGCAGACGACATGAACGACATGGAAAACCGCATTGCCCGCCGCGAGGAATGGATGGCGGCGGAAACCATGATCGGCAACGGCTGCGTTATGCAGGAGTACATCGACGGTGCAACCAAGGGCGATTCTCTGGTTGTGAAGTTCTACGACGGCACCAGCGATCATACCTATACCGCTTCCAAGAAGTGGAACGAGAACGGTGGTGACTTCTGGGGCGACGTTAAGGCCATGTGCCGTATGCTGTCTGCTCGTGGTCTGCCTGCAAAAGACCTGATTCTCGGCACTGATGTGGCCGACTACATCCTGACTGACGAAAGAACCCGCCAGCTGCTCGATAAGAACAGCGGCATCATCGTAGGCGAGATTCGCCAGCAGCTCACCCAGTACGACGGCGTTGTGTTTATGGGTACGCTAAACTTCGGCGGTTTCATGCTGAACGTGTTCAGCGTGGACGAAACCTATGAGGACGAGACCGGCAAGAGCGCCAGATACTTCCCGGCTACGGCAGCTATGGTGACTGCGCCGGACTGCGGCCATATGATGTACGGCTCCATTACTCAGATGGACTACGGCAAGACCGACTACACGACCTATGCCGCAAAGCGTGTTGCAAAGCTGGTTGTGGATCAGGACAAGGATACCCGCAAGCTCCGTCTGGGCTGCCGTCCTCTGGCCGCACCCAAGACCTACTGCCCCTACATCTATGCAGCTGACGTTGTGGGCTAAGAGAAAGGAGCAGGAATATGAAGGTCGTTCAGATCATTTCCGGCGGCTATGGCTTCCGGGCGAAAGCTGGTGCACCCACGAAGCTGATTCTGGCGGGCGAGGTCGTTTGCGTTGATGATGCAGAGGCGGAACGCCTTGTGAAATTGGGCGTTGCCGCTGAAGCGGAACTGGATGCGGAAACTAAGGCCATTGTGGAGCAGGCTGACGCCGACAGCAACGATGTGGAAACGCAGGAAGAAGCATCCGAAGCCGAGGAAAAGCCCGGCAGAAAAGGCCGCAAGACTGCAGCAGAGTAAGCAGGTATTACCATGACCGACTTTTTGGAAATGGCAATGGCTGATATTGACGATGTGTTTTTTCAGGAGTTTGTAGAACAGCATACCATCGACGGAGAAACGTTTGATGTGGTGCCGTATGAAACCGGACTGAAAGAGCGCAAGTCACACTGGGAAGCCGGTGCCAAGCAAAACTTTGACCAAGGCTTGTACATCTCGCAAAAGCAGTTCTTTATCCGGGCGGCTGACTATGGCCCTGCTCCAAAGATTGGAAAGCCGATGGAGTACGACCGAATCAGCTACACGATAAAAAGCTGTCAAAATGAGCATGGACTGTATCTGGTCACGTTGGAGAGGGTGCGGCAGTAATGGCAAAGGCAATCTATGACGTGCAGGTGCCGAACATCGGTGAAGTGGAACGTGCACTGGGAGATATGCGGGATAAGGCCCCGCGGGCCATGAAAAACGCTGTCAACCAGACTGCGACGAGAGCCAAAAACATGATGATCCGGCAAGCGCGGCTTCGGTATGCTGTCAATTCTGCTGGCCGTCGTCACCTGAATGCGCTGAAAGTTCGCAACAGGGCGACAACGCAGAACCCGACGGCGGAGATTTTTATTTCCAGCCGGAGAAATGATCTGGGCGACTTCCAGTCGAACCCGTCTGTTCCGCATATGGGAAGGGACTGGGTGTTGTCGCCGGAGTTCCACACATCGCGTGTTTTGAAAAAATCGCCGATGGAAGCATTGACCGGCGGACATACGGCGCTGGGACAGGCAAGCAAGGGCTTTCTTGTGAAGTTTGACAGTGGGCACGTCGGCATGGTGCAGAGGTTGATCGGTCGTCCGGCGGCAAATCCGAAATCGACCAGATGGCGCAGTAAGAATGGCGTCGTAGAAAAACTCTACACCATGTCCAGCCCGTCTGCCAGTGCGATGCATAGCACCGTATGGAGAGAGGAAGTCGAGCCGGACAGCGAGATTATCTTGCAGGAACGGCTGCAGCATGAAGTATCCAAAATTCTGACGCAGGCCGGGAGGAAAACAAAGTGAGAGCGAGTAATTACACACCGGTTGACGCTGTGAAAAAGCTGCATGAAGAACTGGACAAGCTCTTTGCAGGAAAGACATTCAGTGGTCAAGGCAAAAATAAGCCGCTCAACATTTTCGATTTTGAATTTCCGACCGACTTCGGCAATGACGAGGATGTGGATACTGTGGCTGCAGCGGCTCCGTTTATTCTGGTCAAGGCAGCAGGTTGGAGCATTGATAAGATGGAAGAACCTGAAATGGTGGACATGAGCCTGATTATTTGCACATATCAGACACCTATTCGCAACAAAGAGGAAGGTGTGCGGGATAAAAAAGCTCCCGCCGTTCTGGATTTGTACAACATCATGCAGGATATTGGACAGCATTTCCGCGTCTACAACATCTTTGGCGATTATTTCAACGTGTTGCTTCCCATTGACTGCGCAATTCAACAGGACGATACAAGCCCGTATTACTTCGCTACGGTGCAGATGGATGTTACTTGTCCGAGCATGAGCAGCGAAAACAACCCGGAAATCGAGGAACTTATATGAGCAATGCAAAAAATACTCAGACCGAAAAGGCGGCTGCGACCGAAACTCCGGTCAAGAAGGATGGGCCGATGGTTTACTGCGGCCCGACGGTAAAAAACACGGTGAAGCAGTACACGGTGTACCATGACAGTAAGGCGGTGCCGGATGCGGTGAACCGTTTCCTTGATGCCGTACCGATGGCAAGGGGCCTGCTGGTGCCTCTTGATAAATTCAAAGATACTCGCGTGGCTCTTGAGAACCCCAAGAGCAGCGCGGGTATTCTTTTTGCCGCAGTGAAAGCGGCACTGAACTAAGGAGGGAGAGAACATGGCATACAAGCATGGCGTTTATGTTGCCGAGCAGGGAACCAGTATCGTGGCACCCGTGACGGCAACTGCTGGCCTGCAGGTCGTTATCGGCACTGCGCCAATCAACCGCGCAAGTGATCCGTATCACTGCACGAATACCCCCATGCTGGCAAATACGCTGGCAGGCGCAACTGCCGCAGTGGGTTACGACGATGATTATGAGAAGTACACCGTCTGCCAGAGCATGGGCGCAAGTTTCAAGGTCGTCGGCGTGTCGCCGATGATCCTGATTAACGTGCTTGATCCCAACAAGCACAAGAAAAATCTGCCGGAAAAAACTGTGCAGGTCAATGACGGCGTTGCAGTGGTGGAGGAAAAGGACATCCTGCTGGACAAGCTGACCGTTAAGGCAGAGGAAACTCCGCTGGCGGCTGGTACGGACTACACCGCAGCATTTGACGATAACGGTTATGTGAACATCGTGGTGATCCCCGGCGGTGCTGGCGACAGCGCAACGAGCCTGACTGTGAGCGGTGTCCAGATCGACCCGACTGCTGTTACCCCGGCAGACATCGTTGGTGCGGTTACTGCAGATGGTGTTGAGAGCGGCATGGAAGTCATTCGCCAGATTTTCCCGAAGCTGAACATGACCCCCGGCATTCTGCTTGCTCCGGGCTGGTCGGAGAATGCACTGGTGTCGGCTGGCCTGCAGGCAAAGACAAGCCACATCAACGGTGTTTTCAACTGCGTGTGCATCGTGGACATCGACAGCTCTACTGCCGGTGCAACCAAGTATGACGACGTGAAGCGTCAGAAGGAAAAGCAGGCTGTGACCAGTGCGAATTGCTACGCTGTGTGGCTGTACGCAAAGGTTGGCGACGTGATCTATGCGGGTTCGGCAATGGCTGCTGCGGCGACCGTGGCGACCGATGCGAACAACGGCGATATTCCCAACGTAAGCCCGGATAACAAGCCTATCTCTATTTCTGCTGCCTGCCTGAAAGATGGAACGGAAGTTCTGCTGGATCAGGAGCAGGCCAATGTGGTCAACTCCTTCGGCGTTGCAACGTGGCTGAACATGAACGGCTTCCGTCTGTGGGGCAACAACACTGCCTGTTATCCCGGCAACACTGACCCGAAGGATCGCTGGTTCAGCGTCCGCAGGTTCTTCTGCTGGGATGATAACACCTTCATCCAGACCTATTTCCAGAAGGTCAGCGACCCGCTGAACAAGCGCCTGATCGAGGCTCTGGTTGACAGCGAGAACGTGCGCGGCAACAGCTTTGTCAGCCGTGGCATTTGCGCCCGCTATGAGCTGCAGTACATCGAATCCGAAAACCCCACGACCGATCTGCTGAATGGCACGGTGAAGTTCCACAAGTATATGTCTCCGTTTAATCCGGCGGAGGACATCGAGGAAATTGTGGAGTTTGATCCCAACGCGATTTCTACCGCGCTGGCGGGCTAACCCAGAAAGGAGGAATAAATAATGGCACTGGACACGAATCTGACCCCGGAAATCGTCAACAGCTTCAACGTTTACATTGACGGCGTGAAAGCAATTGGCACTGCACCGGAAATCACTCTGCCGCAGATCACCTCGGAGACTATCGACGTTTCCGGCGCTGGTATCCTCGGTAAGATTTCCGCACCGAACATCGGCCAGTTTGAATCCATCGAGCAGGAAGTTTCCTTCAACCTCGTATATTCGAGCTTTGTCAACGTCCTTTCTCCGAAGCGTCAGGTGAACCTTACCTTCCGCGTTGCACAGCAGGCGGTGGATAAGAGCCTCGGCTATGCCTATAAGGGCCTGCGCATCGTTGAGGTTGGCCGCGTCAAGGAGTTTACTCCCGGCAAGATCAAGGCGGGCGAGGGCATGGAAGCCAAGGTTAAGCTGGAACTGACCTACATCATGATCGAGAACGACGGCGAGGAAATCATTGCCATCGACAAGCTGAACGGCGTATACCGCGTTCAGGGCGAGGATATGCTGGCAGACGTTACCGCGCTGATCTAACGCCAAAGAAATGAAGCGACCGCCCCGAAAGACCGGGGCGGTCAATTTTTATATCTGAACAGAAAGGAAAACCACCATGGAAAAGAATGTTTCTTCCGTCGCAGAACAGGACAAGACCGCTGAGGTTAAGAAGAACCCGAAGCTGATCGAGTTGGCCCGCCCGTACAAGTTTGATGATAAGGAGTATACCGAGATCGACCTGTCCGGTCTGGATGATCTGACCATCAAGGATGCGGTGCTCATCATCAAGAAACTGTACAACGAGGGCGAAATGGCCGTGATGATTACCCCTGAAACTGCGACTGCATACACCGACGCTCTGGCCGCTGCCGCAACGAAGCTCCCCATCGAGTTTTTCCAGCTGCTTCCCATCGGCGCAAGCAAGAAGGTTCGCCAGACTGTTCAGGCGTCGCTCCGTAGCGCCGCCGCAGAGGAAGATGGCGACGAGGACGAGCACAGCCACATCATGAAGTTCGGCAAGCCCTACACCTACAAGGGCGAAAAATACACCGAAGTTGACCTGTCAGGCGTGGCGAACCTTACCGGCATGAACGTCCGTCAGGCGGAAAACCGCATGGAGGAAGAAGATATTCGCGCAGCGGAAAAGACCCTGAACTACTATTACTGCTGCCTGATCGCATCTATGGCCACCGGTAAGGATGTGGCATTCTTCCTCGGCCTGCCGCTGGCGGAGGCTGTACAGCTTCGCGCAGGGGTGAACCACAAGGATTTTTTCGCCTAAAGGGCGGATACAAAACCATCAGAAAGGCGGCGATAGCCCTCGCCACGGCTACACACACGAGTGCAGATTTCTACCTGAATCTGCCCGTGCGTGAGCTGGTGGAAATCAACGAGGAGGTGGCGGAGGAGTGGCAAAAAATCAAACCCTAGAGCTTTCTATTTTGATCGGCGGTCACGTTGATAACTCGCTGACGCAGGCTGTAAAGTCTGCGAATACTCAGCTCAGCAGTATGGCGAACGGCGCATCGAAACTGGCAGCGAATATCGCAAAAGTAACGGTGGGCATAGCCAGCGGCATTACAGCGGGGCTGGTAGATGCAACAAAAGAAGCAGTTGCATTTGAAAGCGAAATGCTTGATGTGACGAAGTACGTTGGCGGTCTGACGGACGCGAACGGAAAGGTCAAAACGGACGCTTATGCGGAAATGTCGAAAGATATTCTTGACTTGAGCACACAAATTCCGTACACCGCCAAAGAGCTGACACGTCTGGCAGCTGCGGCTGGTCAGTCCGGAAAGAGCATGGATGACCTAATAAGCGGCGGGTTTCTAAAGGACGTTGCCGAAATGGGCACGGCCATGGATATTTCTGCGGATCAGGCAGGCGACTGGGCAGCAAAGTGGGAAGTTGCATTCAACATGAACCACGATCAGGTCATGGAGCTGGCAGACCAGATTAACTATCTGGGTGCCCACTACGCAACGACCGCCGCTGAAATTGCCCAGACCGTAAACGACACCGGCTCTCTGGGTCAAATCGCTGGCATGGATGTTCAGAGCACGGCAGCGCTTTCTACAGCACTGCTGGCAATGGGCGTTGATTCTGGTAAAGTGGCAACATCCATCCGCCGGATGTATACGAACCTTTCTATGGGTTCAAAAGCTACAGATGCACAGTCTGCGGCTTTTGAACAGCTGGGATTTACTGCGGAACAGTTTGCAAAGGATATGCAAAAAGACGCCCCGGCAGCATTGAAAAGTTTGTTTACCGCTATCGGTACTCAGCCGAAAGACAAGCAAGTGGGTTATCTGAAAACTCTGCTCGGTCAGTGGGCCATTGAGAGTGGCGCAAAACTAACCGGCAATCTTGACTTGTTTGTGAAAACGCTGGACGACGTAGGCGATGCTTCTAAGTATAACGGCAGTATGTATAAAGAGTTTATGCTGAAATGCGAAACCTCTGAATCTGTATTGACGATGCTTGGGAGCGCATGGCGGGCCGTCCGCATTGAGGTTGGAAATAATTTCCTTCCGGTGCTGAAAGATGTAGCCGGGTTTGGCATCGAAAAGCTGAATGACCTCCGCGCCGCTCTGCCGGATATTGCAGAACGTGTAAGGCAGGTAATTGAGTATCTGCTGAATAATGGCGATAAGGTAGCTACGACCATCGCGGGTATCGGCACGGCATGGGCAGGAATGCGGTTTGCACCGCAAATCCTGCAGGTGGTATCCAGCGCGACGAAGTTTGCAAGCGGGGCGGCAAGCCCTGTGGGGCTTGTACAGAAGGGCGTGTCTGGCGCAGGAAAAGCTGGCAATCTGTGGCAGGCTGCAAAACTTGGAACACAGCTGGCAAACAGCGCTGTTCCGGCGGGCAGCAATCCTAGCTTCGGGCAGAGAGTGCAGAACACCATCCTTGGTAGCGTCCTTGGAATGCAAAACAGCAAAAAGCTGTTTGGAGCAAAGACACCTGCTGGGATGGCAAAGGCAACGAGTGCGCTGTTTGGCAGCATTCAGCAGGCACAGGCTTCCGGCGGAATAATCGGATTGTTGGAAGACAGTTCGATAGGGCAATACGGAGCCAGAGTTGCAAGGTCTGCAAAAAATCTGGCGGGGACAGACTTTATTCAGAACACGGTCGGCGTTGGAAAGTGGATCGGCCAAAAAGTTGCCGGTACACAACTTGGCGGCTTTGTAGGGAACATGGGCCAAAAGGCTATGGGCTTTGGACAAGGATTGCTGGGCGGAGCAAAAAACATTGCAGGAACGGCAATTGGCGGCGTAAAAAATCTGGCAGGCCGCGCAGCATCTACTAAAGCTGGACAATTTGCCTTAAACGTTGGCGGGGGAATTGCGAAAGGAACAGGGGACACGTTCAAGTTCCTTGGTTCTGGACTGAGCCTAGCCAACACGGCGGTAGGCCCGATAGCCGGTAAATTGGGCGGTGCATTTATGGGATTGCTCGGCACCTTCGGCCCGGTGATTACCGGAATCGGTGGAATCATCGCAGTGGTCAGTCTGCTGGGAGATCACTTTGAGGACATCCGCCAGATCGTCGGGAACGTGTTCGGCGAAAAGGGACTGGCAATGTTTGATGGATTTACGAGTAAAATCCACGATATTGCAGGCAACGTCCGAGATTCGGTGAGCAATGCATTCTCTTTGGAAAACCTGCAAAACATCCAGCAGAGCTTGAGCGGAAAGAGTATTTTCGGTATCGACGACTTGGGAACCACCTTCGGGGCAGTGATACCGATTATCGAATCGGTGAAAGGGCTGATTGGACAGATCGTAGACCTCGGAGTGAATCATATTAAGCCGCTGCTGGCTGATATTATGAGCTTCGCTGTAAACGAATTGTTCCCCGCAGTGTCGCCGCTGATAAGCATGATTATCAGTCTGGTTGGCACAACCCTGATAAACGCAATCAAGCTCGTCGTCGATGTGATCCACGGACTACTGCCGGTGATTGAACCGGTTATTCAGGGCATCGTCGGGTTGATAAAGGGCATTGTATCGGTGACGATTACGGTTGCGAATGCAATCATCGGCACGTTGAACAAATTGTCTTTTACGGTGCCTGATTGGGTGCCCGCCCTCGGTGGAAAACAATTCGGCTTCAACCTGAAAGAAGTTGCAATGCCTGCCTTTGCGAACGGCGGTTTTACTCACGGTGTCAGCATTGCAGGCGAAGCTGGAACAGAGGCGGTTATCAGCTTCAAGCCTAGTGTTCACGATAGCAACGTCGAAAACTGGGTGCGTGCAGGCCGGATGCTGGGAGTGTCTGGCGAGGATGCAACTCGTGCGGCGGGTGTACGGTATTTTGCAAACGGCGGTTTCACCGACGGAAGCAAGGAAAAACTGGACAACCTGATTGATTTCTCCAAAGCATACGGTAAGTACGCACTGCGTTCCAATGGCATCCGAACCACCGGCGACGCTTTGTCGATGCTATGGACGGTCGCCAACAACTCAATGTCTGGTGACGCTTCGCTTGCACTGGCGGCGACCAGCCTTGCAGCTGATGTTGCTCCGCTTCTGCTGAACAAGTACCTCGGAAGTGACAGCCCTGTAACCACTGCACTGACCGAAGCAGCCAAAAACTACAACGGCGGCACGGTGCTTTCAAGCTGGCAGGACGGTGTCCTTACAGACACAGGAACGCCGCTTTATGTGCTGCCGCCGAGGGATACCGGGCGCACGCTGTCCGAAATCCCGGTGAGCGCATATCAGAATACACCTGTACCCGGCGGCAACGGCGGAAGCTCTCCGCAGTTTGTATTTGCTCCGAACATCACAATCACTGGTGATGCAGACCGCCAGCAGATTGCTTCGATTATGGAGGACGAGTACGAAAAGTTCAAAGCCTTTATGGACAAATACAACCGAGAAAACAATCGAACCCGGTATGCATAAGGAGGTGGCCTGATGTCTTACACGACAAAGAGCGGTGACACTTGGGATGGTATTGCAAAAACTGTCTACGGTGACGAGTTGAAAGCCGATGTGCTGATGACTGCCAACCGGGAGTATATCGAGGTGTACAAGTTTGATTCCGGGGTGGTGCTTGCCACGCCGGAAGTGGAAGTTAAGGCAAAAACAGACGAAAGTCTGCCGCCTTGGAAAAGGTGAGGTGTGAGGGATGATTACGCCACGTCAAGCGTTCCTGACGCTTGAATATGACGGAAAGGACATTTCAAGCGACATCCGCAAAGATGTGGAAAACTTCACATACACCGATAGCGGTTCGGATTCGAGTGACAGCCTTTCTATTAAGGTAAACGCGATGGATCACAAGTGGATCGATTCGTGGATGCCAGACAAGGAAGCTGTGCTGCACCCGACCCTCTGCACGACAAACTGGATCGTGCAGGGGGATAGAACCGTTTTGGATTGTGGAACGCTGGTAGTTGATGATCTGAGCTTTTCGGCCTGCCCGGATGTTTTGACGATTGGAGCGGTCGCCCGGCCAAACGGGACGAGCTTTCATGAAAAAAACAGAGAGCAGGTTTGGAAGAACACGAGCATCAAACGCATTGCAGAAACCATTGCTGGGCGGTACGGCTTGGAATGCAAGATGGATGCAGAGGATGTCAGCGTCGCTCTGAAAGAACAGGACGATAATGACAGCTCTTTCTTGCAGAAAATTTGCAGCACATACGGGCTGATCCTCAAAACATACCGGAACAAAATCTGGATTTTTGACCGTGAAAAGTACAAGAAAAAGGATTCGGTAGCAACGGTAAAACCGATTGACATTGTGCCCGGCTCGTTGAGCTGGAACACAACGCTGGCAGGAACATACACCGGAGGCGAGTTCACTTATTCCAACCAAAAGAAAAAAGTGAATATCAAGGTGACAATCGGAACGGCAGACCGGATGTTGAAGCTAAACCAGTATGCATCAAGTGAAGCGGACGCAAAACGGCAGCTGCAGGCGGCTATCGACAACAAAAACCATTCGGCTACAACCATTTCCTTTACAACTATGGGAAACCTGACATATTGCGCGACGCAGTGTATTGACGTGGAAGGATATGGGAAAATCGACGGAAAATATTACATGGACAGTGTAGGGCACACCATGAATAAATCCGGCGGTTTTGTGACGAAGGTCTCAGCAAGCAGAGTGGGAGGGTGACACGATGAGCAGCGTCATTCGCATTGGCACAGTGTCCAAAGTGAATTACGAGGATGGCACAATTGAAGTTGCATATGAAGATCGGGACGGTTCTGTGACCGATGAAATCTGTGTGGTTTCAAATGCGCTGTACCGGATGCCGGTTGTCGGTGCTATGGTTTGCGTTCTCCACAATTCCGATAGTCAGGAAATGGGAACGTGCATCGGAACGTTCTGGAATGAGGATAACAAGCCGGTCGGTGGAAAGAAACAACGTTACCGGTATGACTACAACGATAAGAAGGGCAAAGCCTTTGAACAATACGATGGAGATAGCGGAGACTATGAAGAAAAAATCGACGGGAATGCAAAAGAGACCATCGGTAAAAATCTGGACTTCACTGTTGGTGGGGACGTGACCTTCAAGGTCGGGGCTTCGACCGTCAAGGTTTGCCAGAGCGGAACGATTGAAATTACCGGAACGACGGTGAAAATCACAGGAGCAACGGTGAATATTTCGGGCGGCTCTGGCGACTGCAAAATCAATGGCGTAAGCCTTGTGAATCACAAGCACGAACATGACGGGTCGGCAAAAGCTGGCCCGTATACTGTTTCGGGGAATACCGGCGTCCCGGTAAAGTGAGGGGGTGTTCTTTATGGCATGGGGCAGCATCGGTAGCTTTGCTGGACTGGTGTTTACAGTATCAAGTTGGCGAGTTCTTACGCCGGACAACATCAGTGGAAGTACGTCGAGCAACTGGGCGACGCACAGCGTGATCGGCGGAAAAGATAAAAGCGAATATGTAAGTCCCGGCCTGCGAGAGTATCAGTTCAACATTACGCTTAGTTCAAGGCTGGGAGTAAATCCGCGAAAGGTCTTTGACGCCCTAATGGATTTGTGCGAAGCCGGAGCAGTAGACTACTTCATCATCAACAACAGGCCGGTTTCTCAAAATCCGTTTATGCTTGAAAAAGTAGCGGATGAATGGGGCGCGGTACATCGGTTCTGGGGACTGACAAGCGGAAAGCTGACCTTGACGCTAAAGGAGTACACATGAGCGGTGAGCTGGAAAAGCTGATACTGGGCGATATTGATGTAGAGATCAATCCGTCTGAAAGCACAGAAGAACGGGATGTATATAACTGTCTCAAGACGCTTTATGGGAGCCGAGAAGGTGAACAGGCACTTGACCGGGAGTTTGGCCTGAACATGGACTGCTTGAGCCTGCCAGCCGAAGCTGCCGAAGCGAAGCTCACGGCAGAGATCATCCGAAAGACAAAAAAGTACGAACCGAGGGCACAAGTGCTGGAAGTAAGCTATGAAACCAGCCGAAGCCAGCAGGGGAACATTCGACCGAAGGTGGTGATAAACATTGTCTAATATCGCTGAATTTGCCGAAATCCCGGAGTATAGCGTCACAGATAATATGACGCTTGAGGATGTAAATAATCTGGTGACAGAAATTTACACCCGAAATTACAAAGCGGTAAACGGAACAACCCCGCCGTTGCACAGTGCTGACCCAATCACTCTTACGCTGAAAAGTATTTCTGAGCTGTATTACATGGTGCTGCAGGTTGCAGAAAAAAGAACCCGCTGCGCCTTGCTGAAAACAGCAACGGGTGCAGCGCTGGATAATATGGGGCTTCCGTTCGGCGTGAAGCGGAATGAAGCAACCTATGCAACGGTGACAATCCGATTTAATCTTTCGGCTGAACAAAAAACAGTTGTAATGATTCCACAGGGAACCCGCGTCAGAACTGCCGCGGGTATTTATTTTGCCACAGCGGCCTATGCACAGATTGCCATTGGCGAGACCTATGTTGATGTGTTGGCGCAAGCCGAGGTGGTAGGAGCCAGCGGAAACGACGTTCCAATCGGCGTTGTCGATACGCTGGTAGACGCCATTCCTTATGTTGCGGCAGTGGAGAATGTGGATACATCCAGCGGCGGCGCAGACGCGGAAAGCGACGATAGCTTGACCCGGCGGATTTGGCTGTCACCGACAACGTATAGTTGCGCAGGGCCGCGAGACGCCTACGAGTATTGGGCAATGAGCTTCCGCTCTGATGTGGAAAATGCAATTGCAGTCAGTCCACGGAGCCAGCCTTGCACAGTGTATATCTTTTTCATGCTGACGGGCGGAAGGATGCCGAGTGAAAAGGATATGAGCGAAATGCAAGCATATCTGATGAACGAAGCTCGACGCCCCATGACAGATCAGGTGATCTGTAAGGCCCCGGAAGAAGTGGAGTACGGAATTGACTTTACCTATTATATCGGAGCGGGCAACGCGAAGGGCGCAAGTATTGTTCAGGAAAACGTTACAAAAGCTGTTGAGGAATTTCAGCAGTGGCAGCGCTCCATCGGGAGAGACATTAGCCCGATGGAATTGATTTATCGCTTGCGTGTCGCTGGCGTAAAACGAGTAGAGCTTAGACAACCGGTTTACATGGTAGTCGAAGGCGGTTCGGATTTGGAAAAAGCAACAGTGCAAATCCCAAAACTGAGCGGAACCCCGACGATCATCTACGGAGGTGTCGAGGATGATTAAGCTGCAGGACGCGAGAATTGCAGATGGACTGCCGCGGGTCGTTGCTGAACAGCCGTGGGCAAAGGTGCTGTCTGCAGTATACGGGGAACTTCAAGGCCGGATGCTGGAATATCTGGCAACGGGCATGACGTTCTCGGATGTGGATAACTGTAGCGAGGGAATGCTGGATCAAATGGCAATCTATCTCAAAATCGAATGGTACGATTCTGCCGCCGATATTGAGACGAAGCGTAAGCTCGTAAGAACCGCAATTGAAATCCAGCGTTATGCAGGAACGGTAAAGGCTGTTCGTGAACAGGTGGAGACAATTTACAAAAAAACCAGAATTGAGGAATGGTTCTCGTATGGGGGGACACCGGGATTCTGGAAACTGTATGTTGACATCACCGACGATCAGGAAACATATCACACCGCAGCAGAAATGGAAAAGCTGCTGGGCTACACAAAACGCTGCACTGCTCACCTTGAGCACATCATCTACACCATCGAACCGCATGAAAGATCGCCCGCCTACATCGCCGCCGTACCATGCGGCATGGCGACATCCTGCACCGTAAAGGTCCCCGGTAGGATCAAGCCGCGGGAAGTTGGCGCAAAGGCGTATGTTGCCGGTGCGGTCGGAAGATCGAAAATGCAGGTTGCCGTGGCGCTGCCCGGTGCCGTTGAAGCAAAGGCAGTGAAAGCACGAGCCTTTACGGCGGGCACTGTTGAGCGGTCGCACACGGCGATAAACATTGTTATTGGAGGACAGACAACGTGAGTTGGGAAAAATCTAACTACACCGCCGCCGGTGCCGCCCTGCTGTCGGAATCTCTCTCCGGTGGTGCGCTGGTAATCACCCGCGCTGTGAGCGGCACCGGCACGGCAGACGCAGACCTTTCGGAGGAAACCGGGGTAAGCGGCGAAACACATGACCTGAAATTGCTGGACATCGAAACCGTTGAAAGCGGCGGTGAGACGGCCCGGCGGGTAAAAATCCAGATCACCGGTGCAGATGAAACGTACATCATGCATCAGGTGGGCGTTTACGGCAGGCTGAACGACGATGCCGAAACACTCCTGTTTATTATGCAGGATAAGCGCGGCGTGGAAGTCCCGTCCACGAAAGTGAACGGCGATTTTGAGATTGAGCTGGCGGCGCTGCTTGCTGTGTCGAACAAGGCCAATATCAGCATTACCGTTGACCCGCAGATGCAGGCTCTCGCAAAGATGGTCAAGGCGGAAATCGAGAAGCACAATAAAGATGCTTCCGCTCACGCCGATGCCATCACCGCCGCCGTCGGCAACGCCATGAAATCCCTCAAGGAATCCGGGGACGTTGTAAGCGAAGAACAGGTCAAGGCTCTTATTCAGGAGCAGGGCAGCTCTGGCGGGGCTGCTATCATCAAGGACATCACGATCCCCGCAGACGGTTGGGACTGGCAGCGGGAATCTGATGACGAGGAAATGCTGGGGATGGATGACTTCCGGTGTGTTGTTGATGTTGCAGTTGACGACGTGACGGAGGAAATGTTCCCCAGTGTTGCCTTACATAAAGCGGCCCTTGAGGTCGCAAAGCGTGCCGGGCTTTGTCCGACGGTGCAGGCTCTCGCCGGTGTCCTGCGCTTTTGGGCAAGGAACATCCCGACGGCGGATATGTCCGCCACGGTGGCGCTGTGGGCACCGGGAGGTACGGCGGGCGGTGGTTCCGCCTATGTGCTGCCTGTGGCGACGGCGACCCGGCTTGGCGGCGTGAAAATCGGTTCTGGCGTTTCCGTGTCGGCAGACGGCACGATCTCCGCATCGACCAGCGGTATCACACAGGATGAAGTCGTCTCTGCGGCAGACACGGACAAGATGCTGGACGAGATTTTCCCCGCAGAAAGTTGAACGAAACACCGGCATAACAGGAGGCTTATATGGCAGACAACAAGTTTGTGACCCTCGAAGCTCTCAAATCCACCGCTGCACGCTTGCAGCAGGAATGGCTCAAGTCCATCTCCAAGGCAGGTCATGCCCGCTTTGAGGTGGCGGAAGCCATCCCTGACGCATCCGCAGCGCAGGAAAACATCATGTATCTTGTCATGAACGACAAGACGCAGCACTACGACATCTACGCAAAGGTCAATGATGAGGTCGTCCTGCTGGACGATACCACTGTTGATCTTTCCGGCTACGCCACCAAGGAACAGCTGGAAGCTGTCTCCGGCGGTCTGGGCGGCACGGTGTACGCCGCGACCAAAGCTGACCTGTCCACTTCCGACGACAGCGTGATCTCCGGCTACTTCGCCCAGAACACGGACGTGAAGCCCAAGAAGGGCGATGTCTTTGTCGTGACCACCACCGTGGACGGTTCCACCTATGAGCAGTCCGCCTATTTCTATGACGGTTCGGCGTGGGCCGCAATGACCGGCAGCGTGGATGCAGATAAGGTGATCCTGCGGGACAACATCACGTTGGCCGGTGGCTATACGCAGGTCGGCAACCTGACCAAGAGCCAGAACGGCACGTCCATTTTCTCCACCAAAGGCAAGAGCGTCATGGATGCCCTGACCGAGATTTTCAGCAAGCGGCTCCAGCCCAGCATCACCGCCCAGCCGTCCATCGGCACGTTCACGCTGATCGGTGCTGGTGCTGTTGAGGCCGGCACTAAGGTAGCTGCTGCGGCCTACTCTGGCGCAACGCTGAATGCTGGCTCCTACCAGTACGGCCCGGCCACCGGCGTTACCGCCACCAACTGGAAGGTCGAGCGTATCACCGACAAGGCGACGACCGAGGTCGCAAATGCTGAGACCGCTTCTCTGGCTGCTGGCTCCGACAACAACGGCGGCGCTGGTTTCGTCATCGGTGATGCTGGCGGTGACGCTGTGGCAAGCCTGAAGTACAAGGCCACTGCGACGCACGGCGCAGGCGTGACCGCAAAGGACAATCTCGGTGCTGCATCCAGCCCGGTGGTCGCCATTGCGGCAGGCAGCAAGACCAAGGACACTGCTGCTTACACCCCGTTCCGTAACGTGTTCTACGGCGCATCCACCAGCAAGCCCGCTCTGGACAGCGCTGCTATCCGTGCGCTGGGCAAGACCGGCAAGGCGTACGCGGCTGGTACGCTGACCATCAACGTGCCTGTTGGCGCACAGCGTGTGGCGATTGCCTGCATTGCAACGGCCAAGGGTGTTACCAAGGTCATCAACGAGACCGCCATGAACGCGGATGTCACCAGCACCTTCACCAAATCCACCGTGTCCGTTGAGGGCGCGAATGGTTATTCGGCGAAGGATTACAACGTCTGGGTCTTTGAGCCTGCTGTTGCTTACGGCAACGCCGCAGTTCTCAAAGTCACTCTGGGCTGATAGGAGGGATAGACAATGGCAGTGAATAATACCGCAAAGACCTATGCCAACATGGAGTTCCCGCTGGCTATGAAGCGTCAGGACGCTTTTGCCCTTGATCCTTCCACCGTCTGGCCCACTCTGGCCGATGCCAAGAACTACGCCAAGACCAATCCGACCGCCTATGTCGGCCAGATGCTTTCCGTCATCGTGAGCGGCACGGCTACTCCGTATGTGATCCAGAATGCCGCTGGCGACCTCGCCCCGCTGGGCGCTGCCGCCGTGACCATTGCTTCGGACGACGAAGCAAACGAAATGCTCACTGAGATTTTCGGCGAGTAATGCACGATCTGTAATCGACCGGCTGTCCGGGAAGTCTGGGCAGCCGGATATTTTATCATGAACAAATAAGAAAGAGGTATTTTACTATGGCTTACAATGCAACTGCTCTCGTCCGTCTGGCTGCTCTGAAGGCTCTGGCCGCAAAGACCAAGGCCGAGATCGACAACATCAACACCGACGTTTCCAAGGCCATTAAGTCTCTGGGCGTTTCCGGCAACACTGTCAGCTTCTACACTAGCGCTGATAAGTCCGGTACTGCGGCATTCACCTTCGACTTCCCGAAGGAGCTGTTCCTCGATCAGGCTAAGACCACCTTCGTGCAGAAGTTCGCATTCAGCACCGAGACCTACCCCGGCGCTACCGACCCCAAGCTGGCAGGTAAGCCCGTTATGGTTCTGGCTGTGAAGGGCCAGAACCCTGACAGCTGCACCTACAGCTTCCTCGATATGTCCGCTCTGGTCGATACCTACAAGGCCAAGGCCACCGGCAAGGATGCTTCCACCACCGTTACCATCGCTGGTTATGAGGTGGATGTCAAGGTCAATGTTTCCGCTGCTGCCGGCAACGCCCTGGTTCTGAAGGACGATGGTCTGTATGTGGACATCGGCGGCAAGGCCGACAAGGTGAAGAACGCCACCGCTGGCAACTTCGCCGCTCTGGATGAAAGCGGCAACATGACCGATTCCGGCAAGAAGCCTGCCGACTTCGTGGCCGCTGAGACCGGCAAGCGTCTGATGACCAATGCAGAGGGCGAAAAGCTGAAGGGCATTTCTGCTGGTGCCACCAAGACCGCCGCCAGCGAGACCAACGGTCATATCACCATCGACGGCGTGGACACCACCGTGTACACTGAGCCGTCCGATGTGATCCACGGCACCGTCGCATCCGACAGCGATGTGACCGCTATGCTGACCGAGGTTTTCGGCGCATAAGCTGACTGACCTTACCAAAGAAGTATGAGGGGCGAGACCGTCACATGGCGGTCTCGCCTGCTTTTTTAGGGAGGACAAGCGTGAATGAGAATTATCGCACTCGTAACCCACCTGAAACTGGTAGCACAGGAAGCAAAGAAGTATGCGGCAAGTCTGGCAAGTGAGCTGTCCAATGCAACGCTGGAAGCAATGCAGGAAATGGACAGGGCAAAGGTTGACCGGCTGTCCTCTGTGTCTGTCACGATCAAGGCAGACGGCTGGGTGGAGGATGAAACGTGGGAGGAATACCCCATGCGTTATGACATCACTGCCGCAGATGTGACGGCGACCGATCGCGCAGACATCATCTTGTCGCCGAACAGTTTGACCGCCGCGATGGACTGCGGTGTCTGTCAGACCTGCGAAACGCAGACCGGGAAAATTTGTATCTGGGCGAAGAAAGCCCCGGCGGAAGCGCTGACTGCTGAGTACCGGATCATTCAGGGCGAAAAGCCAAAGGAGGACTAACACATGGCATATGGAAACGTGAATGTCGCCGTGCCGGGCGTGTCGAACGATGAATCCAGCTATCTGAAAGCAGAACAGGCCGGTGCCCCCGGCGGCGTGGCAACGCTGGATGCGGATGGTAAGCTGTCTGAATCGCAGCGCCCGACGGTGGACGCATACACCAAGGCCCAGACCGATCAGAACATCAGCACCGCCGTTGATGCCCACAACTCTGCGGACACTGCACATGGTGACATCCGCGCCAGCGTGGCTGCGATGAACGCCAGCATCAAGGCCATTGAGCTGAAGTTCGGCACGAACGTCACGAAAAACCCGTTTTCTGCCACGTTCGGCAGTCTGGACGGCCTGACTGTGACCGGCGTGTGGAACGCAGAACAGGCGAGGGTGGAGTTCTGATGGCTGAAACATTCAAGGTCGGCGCGAATGCGCGG
>ENA-ORIC01001250-ORIC01001250.1-human-gut-metagenome-genome-assembly--contig:-NODE-1250-length-25427-cov-2.939408_pt1 | contig 25427 bp, 17 predicted proteins | sample MGYA00243023_ERZ508732 | MGnify/ENA primary metagenome ERZ508732 (study PRJEB26277, sample SAMN04329767) | human gut metagenome | biome: human-associated habitat | host: Homo sapiens | place: USA...
CGGCAGCCCGTTCCATTCGGTATCGCCTACGATCTGTCCTGTCATGACTCCTGTGCTACGTTATCAGTCGACAAAATTACAACTTTTCACCGGAAACGCCTGCTCAAAAACGGAAAATCGTTATCTTCGGCGTCAGCCGAAGATACTTCGCCTCGGCCATGCAAATAAATTTGCATGGTGCCCGTTTATTCGTATCTTTGACTTCGTCCTAGATACTTCGCCTCGGCCATGCAAATAAATTTGCATGGCGCCCGGCTTAATCGTATCTTTGTTCGAACGCCGTCTTCGTCGGGCCGAACCGGACCGCCGCGTATCGGGCCGGAAACAGGGGAACGGCGATCGAAAACAGATGTTTTCCCCGAGCCGAGCGCAGAGGCGAACAAAATTCGGGCTATGCCGAGGCGAGAAAACGACTGCAAAAAAACAAACCATTTCGTCAAGCCGAGTGCAATCGAGTTTACTCGAATTGTCGAGGCGAGAAATGGACGAACGAAATTCAACATTTTTCCGTTAAAACCATTCAGCCATGAAAAACCTGCTTTTCGTCGCAGCCGCCCTGTTGGGAGCGTGCGCGACACAGCCGCCCAAGCCGGCGGCCACCCCCGTCGAGATGACCGAATGCATCGCACTCGCCGCACCTGCGGCCAAGGCCGGAGCGACGATCAACGAGGCGCTTGCCGCTCGCCGCTCGTGGCGGGAGTTCGGCTCCGAGAAACTCTCGCTTGAAGAGCTTTCGGGCGTACTGTGGGCCGCAGCGGGCGAGAACCGCACGGACGGAAAGCTGACCGCGCCGTCAGCACTGGCGCTCTACCCCATCACGGTCTATGCCGTTTTCGAAGAGGGCATCTACCGCTACGACGGCCGCGAACAGACGCTGACCCGCGTAGCCGAGGGCGACCACCGCGCCGCCGCAGGACGCCAGCCCTTCGTGGCGACCGCACCGCTCAACCTGGTCTACATCGCCGACCTGCAAACCTACGAAGGCAAGGGCATCCCCGAAGAGAACGTACTGATGCTCTGTGCAATGGATGCCGCAGGTTATGCCGAGAACGTCAACCTCTACACCGCAGGCCATGCGCTGCGGTCGATCACGCGCGGCAGTGCGGCAGCCGACGAACTGCTCTCCCTGCTGCGGCTCGATCCGGCGCGCTACCGCTTCATCCTGGCGCAGTCGGTCGGGAAATAACCGGTGAAACCGTATGAAAAGAGGAGGGCTGCGACTTATTTGTCGCAGCCCTCCTCTTTTCGGAACGCACCTTTTTTAGAAACGATAGGAAGCGCCTACCGAAATAATCAGCGGATTGCTCCAATTCTTGTGCGTCTCGATCATGTACTTCAAGCCTGCGGTGATATCCCACCGGTCGGCTACCGCATAGTCGAACCCTGCACCGAGGTTGATGCCGGCCGACCAGTCGCCGAAATCATTGACGCTGATACCCGCCAGCGGATAGAGATTCCAACGGTCGGCTACGGGGAACAGGTAGTGTACGTCGCAATTCAGATCGATCGAACAGCCGTCGTGGCAGAGCAACGTCAGCGCCGGTTCCAGACGCAGCTGGTCGAGAACATTGTAACGCGCAGCGGCTCCGATGCCGAAAACCGTATCCGCATCCCACGCCGTGTAAATGTTAATACGCGGCATGATCGCCCAATCGCCCTTGTCCTGAGCCGAAGCCGTCGTCGAGATGCAGACGACAGCCGCAAGCAACAATAACAACTTTTTCATCTTTTTCTTATAGATTTAAAATTCCAGTTTCCAAAAATAGAAAAAATTTTGCCAAGTTGTTATTTTTTTTCAATGGAATCCGCCTTTTTCAACACAAACGGCCCGCTTCGAAGCGGGCCGTTTGTGTATTCCGGACAAATCAACTACTTTCCGGTCAGCGCAGCGTGGGCGGCCGCCAGACGGGCGATCGGCACACGGAACGGCGAGCAGCTGACGTAATTCAGGCCGGCATAGTGGCAGAACTCTACCGACGAAGGTTCGCCGCCGTGTTCGCCGCAGATACCGCATTTGAGTTGCAGACGCGTGCTGCGACCTTTGAGCACGGCCTCCCGAACCAACTGTCCCACGCCGTTGCGGTCGAGGATCTGGAAGGGGTCGTTCTTCAAGATGCCCTTTTCGAGATAGACCGGCAGGAACTTGGCGATGTCGTCGCGCGAGAAGCCCAGCGTCATCTGCGTCAGGTCGTTCGTGCCGAACGAGAAGAACTCCGCCACCTCGGCGATCTGGTTGGCCGTCACGGCCGCACGCGGCACGTCGATCATCGTAACGACCATATAGTGGATCTTGTCGTTACGCTCGGCGAAGACCTCGTCGGCCGTGCGGTCGATGATATTCTTCTGGTAGCGCAACTCCTTGTGGTTGCCCACCAGCGGCACCATGATCTCCACATGCACGGGGATACCCGCCGCACGGACATTCATCGCAGCCTCGATGATGGCGCGCGTCTGCATCTCCGTAATTTCAGGATAGGTATTTCCCAGACGGCAGCCGCGGTGCCCCAGCATGGGATTGACCTCGCTCAGCTCCTCGACCTTGGCCGCGATCTTCTCGAAGGGTACGCCCATCTCCTTGGCCAGCTCGCGCTGCTCCTTCTCGAAATGGGGCACGAACTCGTGCAGAGGGGGATCGAGCAGGCGCACCGTCACGGGGTATCCTTTCATCACCTTGAAGAGGCCCTCGAAGTCGCCGCGCTGGATGGGCAGCAGCTTCGCCAGCGCCACGCGGCGGCCCGCCTCGTCGTCGGCCAGGATCATCTCGCGCACGGCCTTGATGCGGTCGCCCTCGAAGAACATGTGCTCCGTGCGGCACAGGCCGATGCCCTCCGCACCGAACGCGAACGCCTGCTCGGCATCCTTCGGCGAATCGGCGTTGGCACGCACTTTCAGCACCGAATATTTACCGGCCAGCTCCATCAGCTTGCCGAAGTCGCCGCTCAGGTCGGCGTCACGCGTGGCGACCTGGCCGAGGTAGACCTCGCCGGTCGAACCGTTGAGCGAAATCCAGTCGCCCTCCTTGATCGTATAGCCGTTGACCTCGATCGTGCGTGCCTTGTAGTCGATCTTCAACTCGCCGGCACCCGACACGCAGCACTTGCCCATACCGCGCGCAACGACCGCCGCGTGCGACGTCATACCGCCGCGTGCGGTGAGGATACCCGCAGCGTCGAGCATCCCCTTCAAATCTTCGGGCGAAGTCTCGATACGCACCAGCACCGCCTTTTGACCCGTCTTGGCCAACACCTTTTCGGCATCGTCGGCGAAGAAGACCACCGGCCCCGTCGCGGCGCCCGGCGATGCGGGCAAACCCTTGACGATCACCTCGGCGTGCTTGATCGCCGTCTTGTCGAAGACGGGGTGCAGCAACTCGTCCAGCTTGGCAGGCTCGCAACGCAGCACGGCGGTTTTCTCGTCGATCAGCCCTTCGCGCAGCATGTCCATGGCGATTTTGACCATCGCAGCGCCCGTGCGCTTGCCGTTGCGGCACTGCAACATCCACAGCTTGCCGTCCTGAATGGTGAACTCGATGTCCTGCATGTCGGTGAAGTACTTCTCCAAATGATGCTGAATCTCGTCGAGCTCCTTGTAGACGGCCGGCATCACCTCCTCCAACGAAGGATATTTCGCACGACGCTCCTCCTCCGAAATATTCTGCGCCTTGGCCCAACGCTTCGACCCCTCGACGGTGATCTGCTGCGGCGTGCGGATACCCGCCACCACGTCTTCGCCCTGCGCATTGATGAGGTACTCGCCGTTGAAGATGTTCTCGCCCGTGGCGGCATCACGCGAGAAGGCTACGCCCGTCGCCGAATTTTCGCCCATGTTGCCGAAGACCATCGCCTGTACCGACACGGCCGTACCCCACTCGGCAGGGATGTTGTTGAGCTTGCGGTAGAGAATGGCACGCTCGTTCATCCACGAACCGAAAACGGCGCACACGGCACCCCACAGCTGATCCCACGGATCGGCGGGGAAATCCTCGCCCGTCTGCTTCTTGACGGCGGCCTTGAACGCAGCGACCAGTTCTTTCAGATCGTCGGTCGTCAGTTCGGTATCCTGCTTCACGCCGCGTTTGGCCTTCTGCTCCTCGATGAGCACCTCGAACGGATCATGATCCTCCTTCGTCTGGGGCTTCATACCCAGCACCACGTCGCCGTACATCTGTACGAAGCGGCGGTAGGAATCCCATGCAAAACGCGGATTGCCCGTGCGCTTGGCCACTGCCTCGACGGCCACGTCGTTCATGCCGAGGTTCAGAATCGTATCCATCATACCCGGCATCGACGCGCGGGCGCCCGAACGCACCGAGACCAGCAACGGCATGGTCTTGTCGCCGAAGCGCATGTTCGTGAGCTGCTCGATGTGTTTCACCGCACGCTCCACTTCGGGGCGCAGCAACTCGATGACCTTATCCTTTCCGTGAGCGTAATACTCCGTACATACCTCCGTCGTGATCGTAAAGCCCGGGGGAACGGGAATGCCGAAGAGATTCATCTCGGCCAGATTGGCACCCTTACCGCCCAGCAACTCGCGCATCTTGCCATTTCCCTCGGCGGCCTTGTTGCCGAAGGTATAAACACGTTTTACATCTGCCATAATTCCTAAAAAATTTAACTATCTTAAAGTTTATTCGTTGTTATTTTTAACTTCTTCCTACAAAGGGAGTGCGAATATAATATTTTTTTCGTGACGGGCCAAAGATTTTCACCGGAAATAACAGAATACCGGCAAATTAGCGCCCGGCCCGCCCTCATACCGCCGGCGGGTATAGGTCGCCCACGGCGCTTCGCCCGACGGGTCGAACAGCCAACGGCGGGCGTACACATCGCCGCGAACTACACGGAACGCCGTATCGATCAACACGTTGCTGCGCATTTCCCAGCGATTCCCCGCACGGCGCGTACCCCGTCCGGCACGGCGTGCCGCCGCAAGGGGTTCCGACAGTCCGCAGCGCTGCGGCTCGGCACCCGCCGTGCGCCCCGCGACCAGCAGCCGTTCGTCGGGATGCTGCCGGCGGTGCTCCTCGATCTTGTAGCCGATATAGCGGTCGCTGGCGCTCATCAGCAGACACACGCGCCCTGCTCCGCGCAGTTCGCCCGCCGCCGTCATCCAGAAATGGCCCGCCTCCACCCTGTCCGGGAAGAAGCGGTCGCCGAAGTAAAACAGGGCGAAATCCAGTCCGTTGTAGCTGTCGGTCGTGCGAAACAGGTAAGCGTAGTCGCCCTTGCAAGCCGCCGCCACGTCGCGCACCACCGATTCGTTCTCGACGCCGTACAACCCGACGAGCGGCAGTCCCAGCGAGTCAATCACGGCGGCCGTCTGCATCACTTTGCGACGGTAGCGTTCGCCCGTCCAGCGCATCTCTCCCTGCGGCAGATAGCGCGTATCGTTGCCGAACGGCGACGGCACCGTGTCGTAGAGGCAGTCCGCATCGTAAAAGGCCACGCCGTGCGGCGGCTGCGCGCGCACCCGAAGCCCTGCGGCCAGCAGGCAGAAACCCGCCATACATCCCACTATGATCCGTAACTTCGGCACGTTCGACGATTTAGCGTAGGTAAAGATAGTAAAAAACGGGAATCCCGCAAGCGACGGCTCAAAAAAATCGCGCCGGCTTTCGTGTCCGACCGCGGCCGCACCGCCCTCCGCACGCGGCAACGGAGGCGAACGCCGGACATCGGCCCGACAAATATCCCCGCACGATTTGCCGTTCCGGAAATTAAACCTATCTTTGACGCAAATAAACACGCCGGATGTACGACACGTTTTTCAAACCGGATTCGGTTTCATAGGAATCCGCCCACCGTCGCGGATTCCGACACATCGGGTTCCCGGACATTGCGTCCAGGGAGATTTTTCATGTTATCCATTCATTCGCATCCGAAGGATCCGCTCGGCGGCTCCCCGCAGATGCACAAATACAAACAACGACAATGAGTAAAGAGTATAACCTGATCTCCGACTTCGACTACCGAATCATCGCAGCGTTTTTCGCCGGTCTCGACCGGCAAGGCCCGGGCGACGACGCCCAGACACGCCGCGCGCTGAGCTTCATCGACGGACTGCCGCCCCGTCCCCGTATAGCCGACATCGGCTGCGGCACCGGACGCCAGACGGCGGTGCTCGCATCGGCGCTCGACGGCCCCGTCACGGCCGTCGACCTGCTGCCCGAAATGATCGAGGGATTGCACCGGCGAATGGAGACCGAAGGCCGGACGGAGCAAGTCACGGGCATCGTCGCCTCGATGCTGTCGCTGCCCTTCGCCGAGGCGTCGTTCGACCTGCTGTGGGCCGAAGGTTCCATTTACAACATCGGCTTCGAGAAGGGGCTGACCCAGTGGCGGCGGTTCCTCAAACCCGACGGGTTCATCGCCGTCACGGAGTGTTCGTGGCTATCGTCCGCACGGCCCGACGAAATGGGATTCTTCCGCGACAACTTCCCTGAAATCGACGACATTTCGGGCAAAATCCGCTGCATGGAACGGGCCGGATACCGTCCCGTCGCCCACTTCATCCTGCCCGATTCCTGCTGGACGAAAAACTACTACGAACCGGCAGCCGCCCGCGCACGGGAATTTCTCGCAACCTACGACGACGCCCCTCTCGCCCGACATTTCGTCGAACGATTGGAAGAGGAGATCGAGCAGTACCGTCGCTACGGCCGTCGTTACGGCTATGTCTTCTACATCGGGCAACGGACAGAGTGATCATCCGTATGCACACGCACAGCGAGGGCCGGCAACCAATGTTGCCGGCCCTCGTTCCGTTCGGCCGCTACCGGTCGATCACTCCCGAACCGACCAGCGTCTCCCCGTCGTACCAGACGGCGAACTGGCCGGGCGTGACGCCCCGCTGGGGCTCGTCGAAAAGCAGATACCCGCCCTCGTCGCACACGACGAGTTCGGCGCCCTGCAACGGCTGGCGGTAACGGATACGCACTCGGAAACGCCGCCGCTGCCCCGCCCGCATCCGCTCGGCGGGGTCGATCCAGTGCAGGTCGCCGGTCTTCATGAAGAGCGCCTTGCGGTAGAGCCCCGGGTGCGCGTCGCCCTCGCCGACATAGATCACGTTCTGCCCGACGTCGGTGGCCAGCACGAAGAGCGACTCGCGGCGGCCGCCGATCCCCAGCCCCTTGCGCTGGCCGACCGTATAGAAATGGGCCCCGTTGTGCTCGCCGATCTTCTTGCCGTCGCGCACGGTGTAGCGCCACGGCTCGGCCAATGCCGGAAGGTCGTCGGGAGCCACGGTGCGGGCGTATTTCGGCCAGTCGGCCCGTATCTCGTGGACGTTGCCCTTCCGGGCCGCGAGCTTCTGTTGCAGAAAAACCGGCAGGTCGACCTTGCCGACGAAGCAGATGCCCTGCGAATCCTTGCGCCTGGCCGTAGCCAAGTGCTGCTCTTCGGCGATGCGCCGCACTTCGGGCTTGGTAAGCCCCCCGACGGGGAAAAGCGCCCGCGACAGCTGCTCCTGCGACAACTGGCAGAGGAAATAGCTCTGATCCTTGTTGCCGTCGACACCCGCCAGCAGGCGGTAATGCTCCGTGCCGTCGGCCGCCGCGACGCACTCCCGCCGGCAATAGTGTCCCGTCGCCACGAAATCGGCCCCCAGCCGCAACGCCTCCTTCAGGAAAACGTCGAACTTGATCTCGCGGTTGCACAGCACGTCGGGATTGGGCGTGCGCCCCCGTTCGTACTCGGCGAACATGTAATCGACCACCCGCCGCCGGTACTCCTCCGAGAGGTCGACGACGTGGAAGGGAATGTCGAGCCGCCTGGCGACCAGCTCGGCGAACACGCGGTCGTCGTGCCACGGGCAGTCGCCTTCGAGCGTACCCGTCGTATCGTGCCAGTTAATCATGAAGAGGCCCACCACCTCGTAGCCCTGCTCTTTGAGCAGGTAAGCCGCCACCGAGGAGTCGACGCCTCCCGAAAGTCCTATGACAACGCGCTGCATGGTCTTCACTTCGAATTTTTCAGTCGTTCAGCGACAGCAGCCCCTCGGGCAGCGTCATCCGCAGGCGCCGGCCCTCGAAATCGATCCCCGCAATGAACTCCCCGACGGCCGGCACGAGGTATTCGCGCCCGTCGATCGTCACGCCCAGCAGCGGATTGGCCTCGCTGTCGTAATAGTCCGTCACCTCGCCCTGCCGGCCGTCCACGTCGGCGGCGAATCCGATCAGATCCTCCATATAGAACTCATCGTCGGAACGCTCCTCGTCGGCCTCGACGAAGAGTTCGCGCCCCACCAGTTCGGAGGCTCGCCGCGCCGTATCCCAGTCGGCGAACTCCGCCAGCGCGCCCGCGGCTCCGCGACGCTCGAACCGCTCGCACCACAGCGGCACGTCAAGCGAATCGATGCGCACGAACAACGGCTCCGACTCCGGCGCGAAATCCTCCGGAAACTCCGTATAGAGCGCCACGACGACGCCTCCGCCCCGTTCGGCGCCGAACAATTTGGTCACTTTGGCAACAGGTAACAACATAACGATCCGGAATTAAATTTCAGCAATCGACGATCGATGCGGCCCCCGTCCGAACAGACCCGACAGCCATGCTGCCGACCGGAAGCCCCCGCCCGACCTCGTATGCTCCGTCACGAAAATTCCCTCCGACACCCTCGCAGGGTATCAGAGGGAATTCCCTATCCAATAATCGAAAAGCCTTATTCTGCGGCAGCCTCGCCCTCGGCAGGTGCTTCGGCGGCTTCGCCCTCGGCGGCAGCCCCTTCGGCCTCAGCGGCGGCAGCGGCTTCGGCAGCCTTCTTCTCGGCGATCGCCTTCGCACGCTCCTCCTTCACCTTGGCCTCGGCAGCCAGACGTGCCTTCTCGGCAGCCTTGGCGTCGGTGGCGAGCTTCGACTCCTTCGAAGCGATCTTGCCCAGCTTCTCCTCCATCCACTTGTTGAACTTGGCCTCGGCATCCGACTCCGAGAAAGCGCCCTTGGCTACACCGCCCAGCAGGTGCTTCTTGTAGAGTACGCCCTTGTACGAAAGAATCGCACGGCAGGTGTCCGTGGGTTGCGCGCCTTTCATCAACCAATCCAGAGCCCGTTCGAAATTGAGCTCGATCGTAGCAGGATTCGTAATCGGGTTGTAGGTACCCAATTTCTCGATGAATTTGCCATCACGTGGCGCTCTGCTATCTGCGGCAACGATATGATAGAAAGGCGCAGCTTTCTTTCCGTGACGTGCCAAACGAATTTTAACAGCCATTTGCTTGTAAAAATTTAATTGTTAATCAGTTATTAAAAGCGCAAAACCCTCGCGGACTTTGCAGCGGGGCAAAGATAGCAAGAATTTTCCACGCGGCCAAATTTCCGCCGGCCAAAAACGCCGCCGACCGGAGCCCCCTAAACGACACCTCCACAAGCGTGTTCCGAGCCGCAGTCCCGACGGCCGCACGGACGCCCACCACCTCTGCGGACGGCCGTACACCGTTCGCTCCTGCGTGCCGGAGACCGACTCCGTGCACCGGCAGCCGTCGCAGGTTCAGTACTCGACCTTGTCCTCCTTCCGCTCCCACAGCCGGAAGGCCTGCAACGCCTCGGCGCGCATCATCTCCTCGGAGGGAACCGTCCGCCGCGACGGGGCGAGCGGGATCTGGTCGTAGATAAACGAATCGTCGAAGCCGATCCGCTTGGCGTCCTCGCGCGTATTGGCGAAATAGATCTTGCGGATGCCGGCCCAGTAGATCGCGCTCAGGCACATCGGGCACGGTTCGCAGGAGGAATAGATTTCGCACTCCTCCAGCTTGAAATCCTTCACCGCGGCGCAGGCGGCGCGAATGGCCGAAACCTCGGCATGCGCCGTGGGATCGTTGAGCAGCGTGACGGAGTTCGTCCCCGTGGCCACCACCTCGCCGCGACGCACGACGACGGCCCCGAACGGGCCGCCGCCCTCGGCAACGCTCTTCTCGGAGAGCGCGATCGCCAGCTCCATAAATTTGTTTTTCGAACCGTTCATGTTTTCGATCTTTAAAACGGGGGATGATCCACCGATACAAATATAGGGATTTTCGCTATATTTGCAAAAAGAAGCGCACTATGCATCCATCGGATATTATCGGCTCGATCGCCGCCATCGCTATGGTCTTCGGGTACCTGCCCCAGACCGTGCGTACCGTTCGCACCCGCTCCACCGACGACATCGCCACGGGCACCTTCCTGATGATGGGGTTCGGCTCGGCCTGCTTCGCCGTGCAGGGCATCCTGACAGGCAACATTCCCCTGTTCGTCACCAACCTCCTCACGACGATCATGAGTTCGATCGTCTTCGGGATCAAGATCTACAACGACTATTTCAAAAAGAGACGGTAGACGCCCGTCGCACGACATCGATGAAAACCTATGATTTCGACCGGATCGTCGACCGGCACGGCACGAACGCCGTAAAGTACGACACGCTGACCGACGTGTTCGGCAGCAAGGAGCTGCTGCCCCTGTGGGTGGCGGACATGGACTTCGCAACGCCAGATTTCATCCTCGACGCCCTCCGGCGGCGGCTCGACCATCCCGTGCTGGGCTATACGCAACTGCCCGACGACTACTGGCCGCAGATCGCCGTGTGGATCGAAGCCCGCCACGGCTGGCGTCCCGATCCGGCGTGGATGCGCTTCATTCCCGGCATCGTCAAGGGTATCGGCATGGCGGTGCTGGCACTTACCCGTCCGGGCGACAAGGTGGTCATCCAGCCGCCCGTTTACCACCCCTTCCGGCTGGTCCCCGAACAGATGGGACGCCGCGTGGTCTGCAACCCGCTGCGGCGCACGGGCGACCGCTACGAAATGGACTTCGAGCAGCTCGAAGCCCTTCTGGACGACGACTGCCGGCTGCTGCTACTCTCCAACCCGCACAATCCCGCGGGCATCGTCTGGCCGGAGGAGACGCTGCGCCGGCTGGCCGCGATCTGCGACCGCCGCGGCATCGTGGTCGTCTCGGACGAGATCCACTGCGACATGGCGCTCTACGGGCATCGTCACCGCCCCTTCGCATCGGTCAGCGACGCGGCGGCGCATTGCAGCGTCACCTTCGGCGCCCCGACCAAGACCTTCAACATCGCCGGCGTGGTCAGTTCCTACGCGATCGTCCCCGACGAGGCGCTGCGCCGCCGCTTTTTCGGCTGGCTCGAAGCGGGTGAGTTCCACGAGGCGCCCCTGCTCTCGGTCGTCGCTACCCGGGCGGCTTTCACGCCCGAAGGCGACGCATGGAGGCGGCAGATGCTGCGGTACGTCGAGGCGAACGTCGACTTCACCGACGACTTCCTGCGGCGATACGTTCCCCGCATCCGGGCGATCCGCCCCGAAGCGTCGTTCCTCGTCTGGCTCGACTGCCGGGAACTGGGGCTGGCCCACGATGCGCTCGTCGACCTCTTCGTCGCACGCGCCGGACTGGCGCTCAACGACGGCGAGATGTTCGGCCCCGGCGGCGAAGGACACATGCGGCTGAACGTCGGGCTGCCGCGCATCCGGCTCGCCGAAGCGCTCGAACGACTGCGGGCGGCGGTCGACGCACGCTGAGGCCCGTTCCGGCAGACGTCCCGACCTGCACTGCGGCAGACGCCGCTTCGCGCCGTCGCGATCCGCCCTCCCATTACCACACCCCGCCGCCGCGATTCTCCGTCGGATGGGTTTGGAAAGTCTGTGTATTTATATTACTTTTGTGCCGCAAAACGTACTGCATCCGATACGGACGGACGGTTCCGTAGCTCAGTTGGATAGAGCAACAGCCTTCTAAGCTGTGGGTCTTGGGTTCGAATCCCAACGGAATCACGAAACAGAATCGCTTGCGGATCGGGGAGCTCCCCGATCCGCAAGCGTTCATATCGGCGGGACCTGCACAGGTTCAGGAACGCACGAGGCGCACCCAGCCGTCCCGGCATACCGCACGACGCCTCCGGAACGGGCGCGTTCGCCGTGCGGCGGAAGGGTGCCGGATTCGGGATTCTTGCGTATTTGCGATTTTTTTCATAGCTTGCCTGCATAAATCGCCCGAAAGAAATTCAGAAATCTCCCAAACACCGTATGAAAAAGATATCGAGGAAACTTTTCCTGAAAAAAGCAGCAGCCGGATTGGCTGCATTGGCCGTGTCGCCCGCACTGCTCTCATGCGACGAATCGGACGCCGGCAGCCGGAAAATCCGGAAGCTCGCCCCGCTCGCGGGCCGGTACGACGTCGTGATCGCAGGCGGCGGCCCTGCGGGATTCATCGCGGCGATCGCGGCGGCACGGCAAGGCGCGAAGACAGCGATCGTCGAGCGATACGGCTTCTTCGGCGGGATGGCTACGATCGGATACGTCGCGCCGATCAGCGTATTCGCACTCAAAAACGAACTGGTCATCGGAGGAATCCCCTGGGAGTTCGTCAAGCGATTGGAGTCGATGGGCGGCGCTTTCATCGAATGGCCCAAGGCGAACATCGATTTCGACGTCGAACTCTACAAACTCTGCTGTCAGCGGATGATCCGGGAAGCCGGCGTGGACATGTACATGCACTCGGCGATGATCGGCTGCGAAATGGAGGGGAAGAGAATCGAAACGGTGATTATCGAAAACAAAAACGGCCTCGAAACCCTCGCCTCCAAAGTCTTCATCGACTGTACCGGCGACGGCGATCTGGCACACATGGCCGACGTGCCGATGCAGCCGAATCCGGACGGAGAGCTGCAACCCTCCTCGTACTGTTTCATCCTTTCGGGAGTCGACACCGAGAGCGAATTGCTGAACAGGTGCATGTACCACAACGGCATCAACGGACCGAGCCAGTGCAAACCCGTACGCGAAAAACTGCTGGCCATGAAGGCGGCCGGAGCCGATCTGCCCGATTTCGGCGGCCCGTGGTTCAACAATGTCATGCACAAAGGCAGCGTGGCCGTGAACATCACACGCAGGGCGGCCGATGCCACGGACAACCGCAATTTCAGCGCCGCGGAGTGCCAGCTCCGGGAGGACATCTTCACCTTCACGCGTATCCTCAAAGAGAACTTCGCCGAATTCGCCGACTGCTACGTCTCCTCCACCGCGCCGCAGGCCGGCGTGCGCGAATCGAGAAGAATATGCGGCGTACATACGGTAACGGCCGACGAGTATGTCAACGCCTACCGCTACGAGGACAGCATCTCCCGCGGAATCCACCCGATCGACATACACGCCAGCAAAGGCACGCACCAGACCCGGATCGATCTCGACAAACCGGCCTACGTCCCCTATCGGGCCCTTATCGCTCCAAACTACCCGAACCTGCTCGTGGCCGGCCGCTGCCTGTCGGCCGACCGTCAGGCACTCGCCTCTCTGCGCGTGATGGCCAGTTGCATGGGAACCGGCCAGGCCGCGGGCGTCGCCGCCGCGCAGAGCGTCGCGAGCCGCCGCCCCGTACAGGAGATCGATACGGCCAGACTCGTTTCGACCCTAAAAGATCTGGGTGCGGTTCTCTGACGCGGCCGACGAAACCGGTAGCGGACAAACAGCGGGGACGGACCGATGTCTACCCCCGCTGTTTCGGTTCTCCGCCGACGAATGCGCCGCAAAAAGCACCGGCACGCAATGTTGCGTGCCGGCACTCCCTTTTACCAATTCAAACCTTTCCAGTGTCGTTATCTCTGCGGACGCACGTCGAACCGATAGGTTCCCGATCCGACTGCGTAGACCTTGCAGCCCTCCTTATAGCCGAGGTACTCGATTCCGGCGACCTTCTCCACGGGCAGGTTGCTCTCGAAGACGGCGGCATCCTCGGCCGCAGGCAGCCACACGGTCGACGTCGTATTGGCGGGAACTTCGGCCAGCAGCTCGAAGCTTCCGTCGGCGCCCTTCGACCACTCGCTGCGGATCTGCCCGTAGGGCGACTCGAAGCTCACGCGCGCCATCGTCAGGTCGCCCACCGCCTCGGGTCGGATGACCGACCGTTTGTAGGCCAGCGCCCCCGTGTCGCGGCGGATACCGCCGACATGGGTGTAGAGCCACTGCATGAGATGTCCCAGCATGAAGTGATTGTGCGACTTGATCGGCACCACCTGCCACGATTCGGGCAGCGCCGTAGCGCCCTGTGCCAGCATGTAGCCGTAACCGTAGACGTCGTAACGCGAATTCATGTCGAAGATCACGTCCGACCGGCCGCCCGCTTCGAGCGCACGCAGGATATAGGTATAACCCACGTCGCCGCCCGTCAGGCCGTTGTTGCGGCTGCGGATGTCCTTCACCACGTTGTCGAGCACGCCCTGGCGGTACTCCGGATCGACCAGACCCGCGCAGAGCGCGATCGAGTTGGCAGTCTGGCTGTTGCGGTCGTAATAGCAACCTTCCTTATGGAAGAATTTCTCGTTGTAGGAGGTGCGGATCGCATCGGCGAGCTTCTGCCAGCGCTCCGCATCCTTCTTCTTGCCGAGCAACTCGGCGCCCTTGACCATCGCCAGCGCATCCATGTAGTAGATCGGCGTGGCCGTCGCCGCGAGCGACGAGAGCTGCGCGCGGCCCGGCATCTTGGGACCGATGTCGAACCAGTCGCCCAGACCGTGTTTGAGAATGTGGTCGTCGGCCTTCGAGGTCAGGTAGTCCACGTAGCGGCCCATCGCCTCGTAGTGCTTGCGCAACATCGTACCGTCGCCGTAGTATTCATAGAGGTAGAGCGGCACCAGCACGAAGGCGCTGCCCCACTCGGGCGAGTCGCGGAACGCCTCGCGGAAGAGCGCGTATTCGGGTGCGATGTCGGGCACCAGTCCATTGGGCAGCTGCGCCATGGCCATGTCGTCGAGCATCTTCTCGTAGAGGCTGAACATGTCGAACGTATATTGCAGCGAACCGAACATCAGGTGCAGCTGCTCCAACCACGGCAACTTCTCGCGGTGCGGGCAGTCGGTCAGATAGCTCACCATGTTGCTCTTGATGCCCCAGCCGATGAGCCGCTGCGTCTTGTTCAGCAGGTCGTTCGACGAGACGAACGTTCCCGATTCGGGCGTCGAATTGCGGATATGCAGACCGCGCACGTCCACGATTTCGGGCAGCCCCTCGGGGTTGGGTTCGCCCGCCGGCACGGCGCCGTCAATGAGCACGTAGCGGAAGCCGTGGTAGGTGAACTGCGGCGCCCAGCTCTCGGGCTCCGCGTCGCCGCGAAGCGTATAGGTGTAGCGCGTCTCGCCGCGGTAGCCGCCGTGGATCTGGATCGAGTCGACGGCGGGATCGAACAGTTCGCAGGTGTTCATCCGCACCGCCTGTCCGCGCTTGCCCTTGACCGTCAGACGCGCCACGCCCGAGAAGTTCTGACCCATGTCGTAGAGCCACTTGCCGTATTTGGTCTTGCGGATCTTGAAGACGGGGAACTCCTCCATGACCTTCACCGGCAGCGCTTTCGGGGCGATCAGCTCGCCGCGCTGCGAGGTGAAGAGCACCTCCTGCCACGACGAATCGTCGTAACCGGGCTTCATCCAGCCCGTGCGTTCGAGCGTCGCGTCGTAATCCTCGCCGCCGAAGATGCTGCTGTACGTCACCGGACTGGTCGTCGTGCGCCAGCTGCCGTCGCTGACGATCACGTCGTGCGTGCCGTCGGCATATTCGACGTCCACCTTGCAGATCATCATCGGGTAGCCGTAGGTCATCAGCAGTTTGTAGTAGCGTTCGCGCGGCACGTTGTACATGCCGTTGCCGAGCATCACGCCCAGCACGTTGGCGCCCTGCTGCAAACGATCGGTCACGTCGAAGGGGACGTAGCAGACGATCTTGTCGTAGTCGCTCCACGCCGGATCGAGGAAGTTGTCGCCTACCTTGTCGCCGTTGATGAAGAACTCGAACTGCCCCAGACCCGAGACGTAGGCCATGGCCCGTTTCACAGGTTTCCGGACGTCGATCTCGCGGCGGAACTGCGGCAGGCGGTTGGGTGCCGTGATGCGGTCGCCGATCGTGAGTTTGTTATACTCCTCGCCCGGCACCAGACGCAGGCTGTCGGGCTGCACCTCCATGGCGATCCAGCGGGCTCCCGACCATGCGTCGGGCGACATCAGCCCCGTCGAGAAGCGGTTGACCGGCATCCAGGGCGAGACTTCGCCCGCAGCGTTCCAGACGCGCACGCTCCAATAATACTCCTTGCCCGATTCGAGCGCCTTGCCCGCGTAAGGGATGTGGAGCGACTCCGCGCCCTTGGCCTTTACCCGCCACAGATTGCCGCGGCCGGCAGCGACGGCCGCACGGTCGTCGCCCACGATCAGTTCGTAGGCCGATTGCAGGAACCCGCGGTCGCGGGCGCTGATCTGCCACGAGAAACGGGGCGTCAGCGTATTGATACCCAGCGGTTCATCGCGGTATTCGCAACGGGGATTCACCACCGAAAAATCCTGCGCGGCCGCGCCCGCCGTCGAGCAGAGCAGCGCAAGCAGAAGGATTGTCCATTTTTTCATCGTCAGGTTTTCGTTTAAAGATTAATCGTTAGCCATTTTGATTGCAAGTTAGCCATTTTCCGCCGATCGGGGAGTATGTTTTTTGACATTTAAATTTCTAATTCTGACATTTCGGACGAAAGGAAAGAGAGCCTATCCGCCCCTCGCGCCTCTACGGTTCGCCGCGGGCGGAGGAAACGGTACGAGCCGTTCAGGCGAGTTGCAGGCCGCCGCGCGGGGCGGAGAAACAGCCGTATCGTCCTGCGACATCGAAACGATTAGAAATCGAACGCGGGATACAATTGCGAACGGACACGAAAAACGGGGCGCCGAAACGCCCCGTATCTTACCGTCTTCTCCGGCCTCAAAGGTCGAGCGACCGCACCAGCCGCCGGTTGACCTCGTGCAGCCGGTCGACGTCGACCTTCACCACCTCGCGGTCGTAGGTCACCAACCCGTTGACCTCGCCCTCGACGTCGGTCGTCTGCGTATAGACCGCGGCGCTGAACCCGCGCTCGACCAACTCCATGAGCTTCTCGGCATAGGTCACGTAGCGATCCGTCACGTCCTCCCTGGTCTTGAACTCGATGTAACCCCAATTCTTGTCCGCCGACCAGAGGTGCCCCTCGACGGGCAGACCGATGCCGCCGTACTCGCCCAGCACGTTGACCCGCTTGGCGTCGTAGAGATACATCTTCGGTTCGGGATAGTTGTGCAGGTCGAGCATGTCGCCGCAGTCGCGGTAGTTGCCTCCGCTGGCCGGATTGACCAGCCGCGACGGGTCGCGGCGCTTGGTCCAGTCGGCCACCTCCTCGGCGCGGTACTGCCCCCACGCCTCGTTATAGGGCCCCCAGACCACCACCGACGGATGCCGGCCGCAGAAATCCATGATCTCGCCCCACTCCTTATAATAATTGGCGAACGACTCCTCCGAACGCTCGGCGTCGGTTCCCGCGCCGTAGCGGTGCGGCTCCCACTTGCCCGTCGACATGTCGCCGCTGGGCATGTCCTGCCAGACGAGGATTCCCTCGCGGTCGCAATGCCAGTACCAGCGTTCGGGTTCGACCTTGATATGTTTGCGGATCATATTGAAGCCCAGCTGCTTCGTGAACCGGATGTCGTAGAGCAGCGCCTCGTCGGTCGGGGCCGTGTAGAGGCCGTCGGGCCACCAGCCCTGGTCGAGCGGGCCGAAATGGAAGAGCGGCCGGCCGTTGAGCGTCATGCGCTCGATACCGTTGGCGTCGCGCCCGGTGGCGATCTCGCGCAGCGCGGCGTAGGATTCGGCACGGTCGATCACCCGCCCGTCACGCACGAGCGTCACGGTCAGGTCGTAGAGATAGGGGTCGTCGGGACTCCACAGACGCGGATGTTCGACGGCGAGGTGCACCGGCTGCCCGGCCATGCTGCTTCGCTCGGCCAACGTCTTGCCATCGGCCGAGAGCGTCACGCAGACGCGGTCGCTGCCCGTGCGGGCGGTCTTCACGTCGACCGAAAGGACGCCGGCATGAATGTCGCTGCGCGTGGTCACCCCTTCGATACGGTTAGCCGCAGGAACCGGTTCGATCCACACCGTCTGCCAGATACCCGTCACGGGCGTGTACCAGATGCCGTGGGGTTCGAGCACCTGTTTGCCGTGGGGCTGGAAACCCTTGTCGGTCGAATCGGTCACCTTGACCGTCAGCTTCTGCACCCCTTTGGCCGAAAGCGCGGGGGTGATGTCGAACGAGAAGGGGGTATATCCGCCCGTATGACTGCCTACGAGCAGGTCGTTGACATAGACCTCGGCACGCCAGTCCACCGCGCCGAAATGGAGCAGCACGTCGTTGCCCCGGCGCCATGCGGCGGGCACTTCGAACGTGGTCTCGTACCACAGCGCCTCCTGCGGCGTCACGCCGCGCTGCACGCCCGACAGCGACGATTCGATCGGGAAGGGCACCAGAATCCGCCCCTGCGCTTCGCCCGGAGCCGCCGCTCCGGCCGGCGTGAGCGAATAGTTCCACAGGCCGTTTAGATTGCGCCACCGGCTGCGCACGAGCGTCGGACGCGGGTATTCGGGCAGCGGAGCCGCGGGATCGACCTCGGCGGCCCAACGGGTTTTGATCCGGTCGCCGGCAGGTTTCCACGGTGTCTCGGCCGCAGAGGTCAGGCAGCCGAACAGCGCGGCCGCCAGCAAAAGATGTTTCATAGAAAAGCTGGTTTGTAGTTTCCACAAAGATAGGGAAATTCCGGCAACCGCCAAATCCCCGCCATCCATTCCCCGACCGCAATTCCCCTCCGCACGTGCGCACCGATTTCAGAAAAAGCGAACGGGAACCCTCTCATTTCAAGACGCCGCCTCTCAAAACGATAGGGTCTTCCGCATCCGCCATAAAAACGCACTCCACTCATATTCAACATATTGACACCTAAAAAAGAGATATGGCGCTCCCTTTGTATCATTTATTCATATGAAATTATACATCATATCCAACCGACTGCCCGTGAAAGCCGTACACCGCGACGGCGCCTACCTCTTCACCCGCAGCGAAGGCGGTCTGGCGACCGGTCTCCATGCCCTGCACACCCGTTACGAAAAACATTGGATCGGCTGGCCGGGAGTCGACGTAGAGACCGACGAAGACCGGCGGAGCATCCGCGAAGAGCTGGCGAAAATGAACTTCCACCCCATTTTCCTCACGCCGGAACAGATCGCGAACTACTACGAAGGGTACAGCAACAGCACGATCTGGCCGTTGTGCCACTATTTCTTCGCGTTCACCCGCTACCGCAAGGATTTCTGGGAGGCCTACCGGAAAGTCAACGCGCTCTTCTGCGAAGAGATTCTCCGCCGGATCGAACCCGACGACATTGTCTGGGTGCAGGACTACCAGCTCATGCTGCTGCCCGGACTGCTGCGCGAACATCGTCCCGCGCTGCGCATCGGTTATTTCCACCACATCCCCTTCCCGTCGTACGAACTCTTCCGCATCCTGCCCGAACGGGCTGAGATCCTGCGGGGCGTGCTGGGAGCCGATCTGGTCGCATTCCACACCCACGACTACATGCGCCACTTCATCGGTACGGCGGAACGGGTGCTGCACATCGATTTCCGGCTCGACGAGACGCAGATCGGCAACCGCTGCGTCCGCGTCGACGCGCTGCCGATGGGCATCGACTACGCCGCCTTCCACGGCATCTCCTCGAACGCCGGAGCGCAACCGCTGATCGCGAAGACACGGGAACAGTTCGGCGACCGCAAGCCGATCCTCTCGGTCGACCGGCTGGATTACAGCAAGGGAATTCTCCATCGGCTCCGCGGCTTCGGTTCGTTTCTGGAACGCTATCCCGAATACCGGGGGCAGGCGACGCTGGCGATGGTGATCGTCCCCTCGCGCGACCGTGTCAACTCCTACGCCGACTTGAAGACGGAGATCGACAAGGAGATCGGGGCGATCAACGGACGCTACTCCACGATGGAGTGGACACCCGTCCGCTACTTCTACCACGGCTTTTCGTTCGAGGAACTGGCGGCGATGTATTACGTCGCCGACGTGGCGCTGGTCACCCCGCTCCGCGACGGGATGAACCTCGTGGCCAAGGAGTATGTAGCCGTCAAGAACGACAACCCCGGTGTATTGATCCTCAGCGAAATGGCCGGAGCCGCCGTCGAACTGGCGGACGCGCTGCCGATCAATCCCAACGACACGGAGCAGATCGCGGCGGCGATTCACCGTGCGCTGACGATGCCCGTCGAGGAACAGCTGCGGCGCATCGAACGGATGCAGGCCGTCGTATCGACGCAGACCGTGAACAAATGGGCAGCCGATTTCATGAAGGAGCTGGCCGACGTCTGCCGCCGCAACGAAGCGGTACGCCGCAAACGGCTGACGTCCGAAACCGTCGCGGCCGAGATCGTCGGGCCATACCGTCGTGCGAAACGACGGCTGCTGCTGTTCGATTACGACGGTACGCTCGCTCCGATCCGTTCCCGTCCCGAAGAGGCCGTACCCTCGCACCGGCTCTGCGAACTGCTCCGTACGCTGGGAACGGATGCCGCGAACCGCGTGGTCATTTGCAGCGGCCGCGACTCCGGCACGCTCGAAAAGTGGTTCGGCGGACTGCCCGTATCGCTCGCTGCCGAGCACGGTGCCTTCTACAAGGATCGCGGCGCATGGCGTTGCAACATCCGCCCCGCCTCGTGGGATCCGAAGCTGTCGGCGTTGCTCGAACACTTCGCACGGAAGACGCCCCGCTCGCGCATCGAACGCAAACAGACGGCGCTGGCATGGCATTACCGCGAAGCCGACAGCTGGCTGGGACAGTTGCGCGCACAGCAATTGGTCAACGCGCTCATGCCGCTGTGCGCACGCCTGAACCTGCACATTCTGCAAGGGGACAAGGTCGTGGAGATCAAGTCGCCCCGCTTCACGAAAGGCTCCGAAACACTCCGCCTGCTGCGGCAAGAACGCTACGATTTCATCCTTGCGCTCGGCGACGACACCACCGACGACGACATGTTCGCGGCCCTGCCGCCCCGAGCCCTCTCGATCAAGATCGGCAATGCTTCGGAGCATGCCCGCTACAATATGCCCGAACAGAGCGAGGTCGTTCCTCTGCTGGAACTCCTCGCCCGGGACCGCGGCAGTTTCGACCCGGCCGGCGTGAAACACGCGATCCGCACGACATGGAACAATCTGAAAAAACTGGTGGCCGGCCGCCGAACCGAGGAATATGGACAATAATCTGAATTACGGCGTCGTCGGCAACTGCCGTACGGCGGCACTCGTCTCCGCACGCGGAACCATCGAATGGATGTGCCTGCCCGACTTCGACTCGCCATCGGTGTTCGCATCGCTGCTCGACCGTCGGAAAGGGGGATGCTTCGGATTCGACGTCGCGGAGGAATACCGCATTTCGCAGGCCTACATCCCCCACACGAACATCCTCGCCACGACCTTCTCGGCCGCCGAGGGCGAGTTCGTCATACTCGATTTCATGCCCTGCTACCGTTCGCGCAGGGACGAACACTACATGCCTCCCGAACTCTACCGCTACGTCCGGTGGGTCAGGGGAAGGCCGCGCCTGCGGGTACATTACGCCCCTGCGCCCGACTATGCCCGCGGTCGCACGGAGCAGACCGTCACGCCCGAATTCATCGAAAGCCACAGCCTCTCCGACCCGAAGAACCGGCTCTATCTCTATGCCTCGCTGCCGCTCGGAAAGATCGCACGGCGGGAGGAGATCGTCCTCGAACGCGACGAATTCTTCCTGCTGTCGCACAACGAAAAAGTGATTCCGGTGGACATCGAACGCGAAAAACTCGAATACTGCCGCACGCTGGTCTACTGGCTCAACTGGACGAACCGCACGAAAAGATTCACCTATTACAACGACGTGATCGAACGGAGCCTGCTGACACTGAAACTCATGTCCTACTACAACGGCGCCGTGCTGGCGGCCCTCACGACCAGTCTGCCCGAAAGCGCCGGCGACGTCCGCAACTGGGATTACCGCTTCTGCTGGCTCCGAGACGCTTCGATGACCATCGAGACGCTCTTCCGCATCGGACACCCCGGAGCGGCCGCCCGGTTCATGCGCTTCATCCAGTCGACGTTCGTCAACACGCACGAGCCCTACCAAATCATGTACGGCATCCGCGGCGAGCGGACATTGACCGAGACTACACTGGATCATCTGTCGGGTTACAAGAACTCCAAACCCGTGCGCATCGGCAACGATGCCTACCACCAGCGGCAGAACGACTCGTTCGGATACCTGATGGATCTGATCTACCAATACTACCGCCTGATGCCGGGTTCGCTCGACGAAATCGAGGACATGTGGGAGATGGTCAAGAACATTCTCTCGACCGTGACGGAAGAGTGGCGCAAACCGGATAAGGGAATCTGGGAGATCCGCGGCCGGAGCCGCCAGTTCGTCTCTTCGAAAGTGATGTGCTGGGTGGCGTTGGACCGGGGCGCGAAGGTCGCCGACCAGCTCGGCAAAAACGAGTACGGCCGCCGCTGGCGGCGGGAGGCCGACGACATCCGCGACGACGTGATGAAAAACGGATGGAAGGAGGAAATCGGAAGTTTCTCGCAAGCCTACGACAACCTGGCGCTGGACTCGTCGCTGCTGCTCATGGAACCCTACGGTTTCATCGAGGCGACGGACCCGCGTTACAGCCGAACGGTAAGGGCGGTCAAGGAGGCGCTGCTGCACGACGGCCTGATGTATCGCTACAACAGCGAGGACGATTTCGGTATGCCCGCATCGGCCTTCACGATCTGCACGTTCTGGCTCATACGCGCGCTCTTCGTCATCGGAGAGCGGGAGGAGGCCCGACGGTTGTTCGACGGAGTCCTGCGCTGCGCCAACCACGTGGGGTTGTTCAGCGAAGATATCGATTTCGATACGAAAGAACTGCTCGGAAATTTTCCGCAGGCCTATTCGCATCTGGCACTGGTCAATACCGCCGTGCTCTTCGCGGAAGAGGACAGAAGCCTGACCTTCGTCCGCCCCTGAGAACCGGCGGCTCGGCCTCGTCCCCACCCGCCTCGATACGAAAAGAGACCCCGCTCTACGGCGAGGTCTCTTTCGCATTTCCGGCGAGCGGAACGACCGGCAGGCTCTCCTCCTCCTGTTCGGGCGGACGCCAGCCCAGCGAATACATCCACTCGATCACGTCGGGCTGCACCACGTCGTTGCGGTCGCTCCAGCGGCGGCTCTCGATCAACCGGCGTTTGAAGGCGTCGATGCGCGCCGCGATCGGGAACTGCGGGCGTGACTGGCTGCTCTTGGCCGCACGGATCGAAGGCCGGATCGTGCGGTCGAAGACATCGCGCTGCGTGGGCCGGCGCTTGGCCTCCCATTTGAAATCCTTCAAGAAGAGATCCACGTCGGGCGGAATCTTGTCCATCGGATAGATCGTATAGACGGGATTGTTGCGATAGGTGATCTTCACCACCTGCTTCTCCTCGATGAAGAAGGTCAGATCGCCGCTTTCGAGCACCAGCAGCCCGATGATGTCGGGCGAATCGTCCTCCTGCATGAAATAGATCGTCTGGGCGTTGCCCTTCACGTCGTTGCGGTAGATCTGGTTGTTGCGGAACAGGGCGGTCATCGTCTTGCCCGCCACCTGGTTGTAGTGCATCGTATCCAACTCGGAGACCATCAGCGGCCGCCCGACGAACTCCGCCCGAACGATCTGGCTGTTGGCCGTAAAGATGTCCATCACGTCCGAAGTGATCTGGCTGTTCTGGTTCCACAGCACGGGATCGATGTAGAGATGAATGGTCGAGTCACGCGAAACGGCCACCAGCGAATCGCATACCGACTGGAAGTCGGAGCGGTAGATACGCACGTTGCGGAATCCTTTGACCAACCGGTAGATCGTATCGCGCGCCAGCGAATCGAGCGAATCGGCAGGCGTCAGCCCCAGCGAGTCGAGCGACAGCGAATCCGCCGCCAGAGAATCCCTGCGCAGGCTGTCCGCCCGTCGCGGCGCCAGAGAATCGGTGCGCTCCGTTCCGTTCCGTTTCGCGTCGCCCCGCCCCTCGGACAACGATCCCCGGCGGGCCGCGACGATCGGCGCCTCGGGCCGCACACCCTGCACCGAATCCCCAGCGGCGGGCGCCAGCGAATCGACACGCAATGAATCGGTACGCAACGAGTCGGCGTGCAACGAGTCGGCCGCACGGGCTGCGGCGCGCAACGAATCGGCGCGCTGCCTGGCCGGATCGATCGTATAGAGGAACATCGAGTCGGCCGCCATGAAGAGCGAATCGCCCTGCGACGTATCGTAGCTCACCACCGCAGGGCGGCGCGTGAGAAAGGCGTTGCCCGGCTCCTTCCAATACTCGCCGAAATCGCCGAACGCGAGCACCTTGTGCTCCGTGTCGTCGATCTGGATATTGCCGCGCAGTACGGCATGTCCCGCGAGTTTGTAGTAGTCGATCGAATCGCTCCACACCTCCTGCTTCTCGGTGAGGATATAGCCGTTTTCAGTGACGGTATACAGTTCGCCGCCCTTGTCGTAGCTGCCGCGGTCGGCATAGAGGTAGTCGCCCTGCGTATTCCAGATATTCGTATGGCGGAAATAGTAGGCGTGATCGGTCGTCAGGTTGTAGACCACCGAATCGCCCGTGAGGTCGTACTCCTCGCTGCGGATCTCCACCCGATCCACGCAGATCACCGTGCGGTCGTTGGCATAGTAGTAACCACGGTCCGATTCGAGTTGGTTTTCGCGGTTGGTCACCACGCCCCCGTCGGCGAATTCACCGACGTTGGTCTTGGTGTTGAAAAGGAATTTGTAGGTGTAGAGCGTCGCGTCGCCGTCGACCACCTTCACCAGATCGGAGTAGACGTTGGCCACGTGCGTCTCGCCGTTGTAGTCGGCGCGGTCGCCGTAGACGTAGGTGTCGTTCTTGTTGATGAGCACGTTGCCGAAACACTCCATGTGCTTCTCGCTGTAACGCACGGCGCTGTCGCAGGTGATGACCGCACCGCTGTGGTAGAAGGCGACGTTGCCGACCAGACAGACGGCCGACGTATCCCGAAACTCGATCGGGTACATCACGTCGGCTTTCAGGTCGACGACCTTCTTTTCGGGCTGTGCCGCACCGCGGCCGCCCGTCCGGGCGAACATCGTCGCGCCGACGGCCAGCAATACGAACGCTATGGTCAGGAATCGTCTCAAACGGATGACAGCTTCAAAAAACGGGCCGGCCCGCCGTATCCCTTCACCGGACGCAGCGCAGGAGCGCCGGCCGGATTCGCCGCGGAACCGCCTTCGCTATTTTACCCAATGTTTGTTGGCGAACTCCCCGTCGCGGAACTCGGGATCGATGTAGACGTACATGCCGTCGATCTTCTTGGAGAGCCACTCCCCGAAAACCTTCTCCTGCTTGCGGTTGAGCGCCATCTGCTCCAAACGCAGGTAGTCCTCGTTGAGCGAGGCGACGTGCGTGGGGATGATCTGAACCAGCTTGACGATCTTGCTCAACTGGTTGCCGTTCATGTCCTGCGTCTGATAGGCCGGTGAAATATCGCCGACTTTGAGTTGCGAGAGCGTGCGGAAGTCGGCAATGGCGCTG
>ENA-ORIC01001252-ORIC01001252.1-human-gut-metagenome-genome-assembly--contig:-NODE-1252-length-25400-cov-3.781542_pt1 | contig 25400 bp, 16 predicted proteins | sample MGYA00243023_ERZ508732 | MGnify/ENA primary metagenome ERZ508732 (study PRJEB26277, sample SAMN04329767) | human gut metagenome | biome: human-associated habitat | host: Homo sapiens | place: USA...
GTCCAGCAGGGGGCCGTGGCATTGAATGCAAGTCACTCCGGGTTCCGTCCAGGTAGAAGCATACCGATCTTTAACAGGATCATAATTCTTATGGAACAAAGACATGTGGCACCACGCGCACTGCGTGTTCCAATTCATGCCTCGTCCTGTCCAGTGCCCCCAGTCTCCCGGCTGGCGGGACTCCTTGCCGAAAATATCAAACCATTCTTTGCGGTTCACGTCCCATGCAGCGCTCAAGGTATGAAAACCGCCGTCCTTGGCAGGAACCAGATATTGCACCAGGGGAATTCTCCCTGTGGCCCATTCCGCGCGCCAGGAGGTTGAAGACTGACCGTCATGGACCATGCGCCCGTGACCATTCGTAGAGAATTGGAGAATGCTGCCATGAGCGTCCAGCTTCATGTTATGGAACGCTTCAGATTCCCATTGATCTCCCAGTTTGCGGAATGCCCAGGCATGGTCTGAACCGGCCCACTGACGGAATTCCTTTTCATGACATGCTCCGCACTGCATGGAAATAGGCACCTCATTCTGGTCCCAGTGCTCACTGCCTCCTGAAAAAACAACCGGCTGCGCTGCCGCTCCAGAACGTCTGTCCATCCAGGCCTTCACCATTGTGCCCAGTCCGATCAAAGCCCCAAGAACAACGAGGAGAACCACCCATTTCTTCATGGAAGGGCGGTTCACAGGGGCATCAGCAGATTCAGGGGCGGACATGGCGGAAATATTCTGCCATATCATACGCGCTCCACCAAGGAACTTTTACATCAGGCAGCACAGGCCTTGACATGCCCAGTCCGTAAACAGCAGATTATTCCTCCTCTTCCAGGACCTCCTCCCGCATCAGGGGAGTAATCCGGGTCACGGTACAGCGCTCCACACCGCCATTCTCCGTCCGGGTCACCTTGAATTCCAGCCCTCTATAGCCGACAGTATCTCCTTTCTCCGCAGGAGCTTCCAGCAAATTAAGAATCAGGCCCCCTACGGTGTCTATTTCCCCGTCCTCCAAATCCATGTCCATGGCCTCCCCCAATTCCTCAATGCGTGCCAGACCGGATACGTCACAGGAGAAGCCCACCGCATCCCTAGGCAACTCCGTCAGCACTTTAATGCGGCCTCGGTCCCAGCCCATTACTTCGGAAAAAACATCCGTCAGGGTCAAAAGTCCGGAAGTCCCCCCGTGCTCATCCAGAATAATGGCAAGGCGCACATTGTCCTTCCTCATGATTTCCACCACATTGTCAAACTTCACCGTTTTGGGAACCTTGGGTATGGCATGAATGTATTCAGGAGTCAGAGCCTTTCTGCGGAACATGATACGGAACAGATCGCGGGCATGCACCATGCCCACCACATGGTCCAGATCACCGCGGTAGACAGGGTAACGCGTACGGCGAGTGCGACGCACAATTTCCCGTATCTGCTCATGTTCCGCCCCTTCTGGAATGGCGTCTATCCTGACGCGCGGGGTCATGACCTGGTGTACATACAGATCATCCAGGTCAAACAAGCCGTCCATGATGCGGCCGGATTCCTGCGGCAACGCCCCGTTCTCATGGCTCTCTTCAATAATATACTGGAGTTCTTCCGCAGAATGGTAGTGGGACTTGGATTCATTACGGTCCACACCCAGCAACCCCAGAAAGAAATTGCCCAGGGCATTCATACCCACTACCAGCGGATACAGACATAGCTGGATCACGTACATGGGCATCGCAATGATGAGGCAAAGCTTAGCGGCGTACTGTAGGGAAAGCGCCTTGGGCACCATTTCCCCAAGAACAATATGCAGGTACGTCAGCACCGCCACGGACAGGATGCTGGCTGCGCCATGAGCCACCAGCCAGGAAGCCCAGCCGTACTGCGCCAACCATTCATGAAGCCATCCGGCTACCGCATGCTCTCCGTACATACCCAACCCCAGACTGGCGAACGTGACGCCAAGCTGCGCCGTAGCAATGTAGCGGTCCTGTAACCGGGGCGTTTTCAATATCTGGGAAACGCGGCGCGCCACCATGTTGCCGGACACACCCATCTGCTCCAATGCCGCACGCGGAGCGCCAAGCAACGCGAATTCTGCAGCCACAAACAGGCCGTTCAGCACAATCAGCAACAGAATAATGAAAACCGTCATCATGCATCCACCCCGCTTTCCATGGCAAATTCATTTTCCTTTCTCTCCGGAGGCAGCAGCAGGATAGAGGAAACACGGTTATGGTCCATCTTTTCCACCACAAGCACGCGTCCGGCGATAATCAGGCGGTCCCCATCCTTCGGAATGCAGGACATGTGCTTGATCACGCAGCCGCCCACAGTAGTGGCGCCATTCATCAAAAAGGGTACCAGGCATTCCGCCTTATGGGCACGCATCATGCCGGGGATGCGCACGGAACCATCCGGAAGGGTTTCCACCTTTTCCCCGGAGCGGATGAATTCCTCATCTATATCTCCCACCATTTCTCCCAGCAGACGTTCCAGCGTCACCAGCCCCACAAACTTACCGTATTCATCCAGAACAAAGGCTTCCTTGGCCCTGTCTTCCCGCAAACGGGCCATCAGCATCTCTACCGTCTGCATTTCCATCACGCATGGCACCTGCCTCAGCATGGAACGGAGATGAGGCAGAATTCCCTTTTCCGCATAAGCGGATACCATATCTTTAATATGCAGCATGCCAATGACAGATTCACGGTTCCCTTCATACACGGGAATATGGGTATGAGGCCTATCTGCGATCATATTCAAAATATCTTCCTGTGTGGCATCCACATCCAGGCAAACAAGCTGAAAACGGGGAATCATAATTTGTTCCACCGTTCGTTCCGCCAGGGACAAAGCGCTGTGCAGCCGTTCATGCTCATCTTCCTCCAACATCCCGCCCTGGTGGCTTTCATCCAGCAGCATATTAATCTCCTGCTGGGAGTGGATGTGCTGATGGCCGCCAGGTGGGAGCCGGAACAGTTTAAGAAGCAACAAACCGCTTCCATTAAGAAAGTCAATGAACCATGCGAAGAAAGCCAGTGTCCATCGCATGGGATAATAAGTATACAAGGCCGCCTGCTTGGGAAACTGAAGAGCCAGGGATTTGGGCATCAATTCTCCAAGAATTACCTGAAAAACCGTCAAGCCTATCAGCACAACAAGAGCGGCTGCAGAATTGGCCATTACGGAGTCCATCCCACCAAACCGCTCAAACAGAGGGAACAGATAGGCGGCCAGTTCAACCTGTCCGTATGCGCCCAGAACCAGACTGGAAATGGTAATGCCGAACTGGCAAGCCGCAATGTAGCGGTCCAGCTCTTTTGTATTTTCCAAAATCTTAAGCAGATGAACAGCCACCCTGCTGCCGTTCTCCGCCATTTCCCGGATCATGTTGCGGCGTACGCTCACTGCGGCGAATTCTGCTGCAACATAAAAGGCGTTGACCAGAATCAGAAAAAGAATAACGAAAGTGACAAAAAGAATCATGTATGGCAGGGGTGTCCGTAAAACGCAACGGGCATCCGCATCATAGGAACCGAAAAAATCCTGTCAAGAACGGGAAACAAAAAAATCTGCCATGCGGAAAGAGCTCCATTCCTCCCGTCCCTTTCCAGCATTCCAAACTTTCTCCTTCCGGCACAGGTAAAAAAATTCCGGCGATCACGCAAGCAGTTGAAGCAACTGCAAAACATCTTTCCAGCAACCGGAAAGCCCCGTTCCCGGAATAACCGGAAACGGGGCTGAGAGTTTAAAGGCTCAACGAAAAACGTTATTCCGTAATGCCGGCGGCTTCTGCTTCGGCAGCCTTGGCATCGCGCAAAGCGGCACGTATGGACATTTTCACGCGTCCCTTGTCGTCAATACCGATGCACTTGGCGGTCACCACGTCTCCGACGCTCACGACGTCCTCCGTCTTGGCGGTGCGGCCTTCGGCCAGTTCGGAGATATGAATCAGGCCATCCTTGCCGGGCAGCACTTCCATAAACGCTCCAAAGGTGGTCGTGGAAACAATCTTACCGGTGTACAGTTCCCCGATTTCAATGGTCTTGAACATGCGGGTGACCAATTCCAGAGCACGGTCCAGGCCTTCCTGCTTGGCGGCGTAAATATGCACGGTGCCATCTTCCTCGATATTGATATCGGCGCCGGATTCGGCCTGAATAGCCTTAATGTTCTTGCCGCCGGGGCCGATCAGTTCGCCAATGCGGTCGGCGGGAATTTTGGTGGTCTCAATACGGGGAGCATTCGGGCTCATCTGGGCCGGAGCTGCAATGGCTTCATTCATGACCTTCAGAACATCCGTACGGCCGGCTTTCGCCACGTGAATGGCTTCCTCCAATATGGAGAGGGGAATGCCGGGCAGCTTGAGGTCCAGCTGGTAGCCTGTCACGCCTTCCGACGTGCCGCAGAGCTTGAAGTCCATATCACCGTAAAAGTCTTCGGAACCGATGATATCCAGCAGAGTTTTGTAAGAGGTGATTTCATGCTGGTCATTCTGTTCCGTCACCAGGCCCACGGAAATACCCGCTACAGGGCGCTTGAGGGGCACGCCGGCCGCCAACAGAGACATCGTGCCCGCACAGACGGAAGCCATGGAGGTGGAACCGTTGGATTCCATGATTTCAGAAGAGACGCGAATGGCGTACGGGAATTCCTGTTCGCCAGGCACGACCGGAGCGATGGAACGTTCCGCCAAAGCGCCGTGGCCGATTTCCCGGCGGTTCTGACCGCCGAAACGGCCGGTGTCTCCCACGGAGAAAGGCGGGAAATTGTAGTGCAGGATGAAACGCTTTTCATTCACGCTGCCCGTGTAATTGTCCATGTACTGGCGTTCTTCCATCGGAGCGAGCGTCGCCAGGCAAAGGGACATCGTTTCACCGCGGGCGAACATCGCGGAACCGTGCACCACAGGAGGCAGCACATTGACTTCCGCAGTCAGAGGGCGCAGCTGCTTGAGAGCCCGGCCATCGGCCCGCTTGTCCTTTTCCATGATGGAGATGCGGAAAGCCTTTTTCTGAATATATTCAAAAACCTGTTCCACATCAAAGTCAGTAGCTTCCGGATGGCGTTCCTTGATGGCGGCCTCCACTTCGTCACGCAGGGCCCCCACTTTTTTCTGACGCTCCACCTTGGAAGGGGCGTAAATGGCTTCCTCAATACGATCGCCGGCAATTTCATAGCCGATTTCCAGCAATTCCGGCTTGGCAAGGCAAAGTTCATAAGCGCGCTTCTCCTTACCGCAAACGGCGCGGAGCTCTTCCTGCTTTTCGCAAATGACCTTCACGTTCTCCTGGGCGACACGCAAAGCGGCGATAAAATCTTCTTCCGGCAGTTCATTAGCGGAACCTTCAATCATGATGACCTGATCCTTCGTGCCGGCAAATACCAGATCCAGCTGACTATGTTCACGCTGGGAGTTGGTCGGATTGATAACAAACTGTCCGTCAATACGGCCCACACGCACAGCCCCTACGGGCTCGGCAAAGGGAAGATCGGAAACGACACAGGCGGCGGAAGCGCCGTTAATGCTCAGGATGTCCGGTTCGTTTTCACCATCGGCGGAGAGCAGAAGCGTAATTACCTGCGTATCGTAGAAGTAGCCCTTGGGGAACATCGGACGCAGGGGGCGGTCCGTCATGCGGCACGTCAGGATTTCCTTTTCCGTGGGACGCCCTTCGCGTTTGAAATAGCCGCCGGGGAACATACCCGCCGCAGCGGCCTTTTCCTTGTACTCCACGGACAGGGGGAAGAAGGTTTGCCCTTCCTTGACTTTGGTGGCGCTTACCACGGTCACAAGAACGACGGTATCGCCGCTGCGGACAACAACAGCACCGTCCGCCAAACGGGCCATCTTGCCGGTTTCAATCGTGATAGGATTCGTACCAACGTTGCATTCAACTGAATGTATGCTCATTATATTTTTGTCTTTCAATCACCCGCAGCCTCATCAGCCCATCCAGGCCGGCTCCGGGCGGGAAGCCTGAATGGCGTCAGGTACGGGCAGTGCCTCAGGAAGATGTTATCCGCAACAGTCCTTTCCCAGAAACAGAGGGGGAATACTGTCCACGCGGCAGGACGCGCATCCCAGATGGATCAAACGCTCCGGCCCAGTCTTACCGGCTTGACAGCCTGTGAAAATCCGAAAATTTCTCAAGGCATGCCCGACAGAAACGTTTCGGGAAACGAATCCCCGAACGTCGAATGAGAGCATAATCCCTGTCAAGGATAATGCAAGCAAATAGTTTGATAACCATAGCAGTCCATTTCCTTCCAGGGCTTTAAATATCCACCCGCATGGGGAGAAAAGGTATTTTTCCCATCTCACCTTCATCCATTCAATATTCTTCGCATTCCTGATTGAAATGCATTACTCCAAGCAAAATATCCGGAAACGTCCGCCTTCCCTTCTTCACAGGAGCGGAAATGCAGAATTTAAGGACGGACTGAGTATTCCTGCCTGACTCCCATAACAGCCGCCCACTGCTTTTTCATCCATATTTTCCTATTCTTTGCGCGGCTGCATCATACCCGCAATACCGGACTTTCCGTCCCCAGCAAACATTTACGCAGGAATAAAGGGGCAGTCATGCCAACAAAAACAATCTCCACACTCCAGAATATCTTCTTTCACAAAAAGACAGGCCTTTCAAACTCTCCTGACCAAAACACAAATCCACAGTCACCCGCCATGCCCCCCTTCCATGACAACGCTACCACGCCAGCCCCTCCCATAAAAACAACGGCCGCTGCGGAAAACCGCAACGGCCGAATCAAACGGGAATATGCTCCGCCTTTTAGCGGCGAAGGCCAAGACGCTGGATCAGACTCTGGTACTGGGCCAGATCTTCACGCTTGACGTAATCAAGAAGCTTGCGGCGCAGAGCCACCATCTTCAACAACCCGCGGCGGGAAGAAACATCATGTTTATTCGTGCTCAGGTGTTCGGTCAGGTGGGCGATGCGCTGGGTCAGGCGGGCAATCTGGTAGCTGGAACTACCGGAATCCTTTTCATGCATCTTGAATTCCTGCAAATTGATTTCGTTACTCATAAGTGTTTTCCTTGAATGTATTTAGCTCGTGGCAGCGGCTAATCGACACTGTGAGGGCGCCAACTATGCATCATCCAGCCCCAAAAGCAATTCAAATTTCGTCATCCCGGGGAATTTGCCTTCGGTCCCTGGGAAAGCGGCCCCTCTCCATTTTCCCCGGTGTCCCAGACTTCGCGGTCCTTTTCCGTCACGGGGCGAACCACACGGCAGGGATTACCCACGGCCACTACATTGGCGGGGATGTCCTTCGTCACCACGCTGCCCGCGCCTATCACGGAATTTCTCCCAATACGCACGCCCGGGGCAATCACCGCATGACCGCCTATCCATACTCCATCCTCAATGGTAATGGGCAGAGCAAATTCCAGCCCCTGCCGTCTCAGCCCCGGGTCTACGGGATGCCCGGCAGTATAAATGCCCACGTTGGGACCTATCAGCACGTCATTGCCGATGGTAACGGCAGCGCAGTCCAGCACCACGAGGTTGAAATTGGCATACACGCGGTCCCCCAGCCGTATATTGGAGCCGTAATCACAACGCAGCGGAGGTTCCAGATAACACCCCTCTCCCATTTGGCCGAAAAGATCCCGGGCCAATTCCCGGCGCAGGCTTTCATTTTCCGGAGCGGACTGGTTATAACGGAAAACAAGCCGGCGCGCCCTGAGCCGGGCGGCAGCCAATTCAGAATCCTGGGCATGATATAAACGCCCGGACAGCATGTTATTCCAGTCCTTCGAGGCCATTGGATGAAGAGGGGGTCACAGCGTCCGCCTCAGAAAAAGGCAGCCGCCCGTTTTTCTGTTCTCCAACAGACGGCATGGCGGCGGCATCTTTTTTTACGGACGTTTCCGATTTTACAAGTTCCTTCTTTCCGGAGGAAGCTGAATTTGCGCCAGCCACCGGGGCAGCGGGCTTGTGCACCGTCCGGAATATTCCGGACGGCTTTTGTTGAAGCTCGTGAATATTCCAGTTTCCATCCCTGACAACCACACGGGTTCCTACGGGAGCTATTTCAAAGAGATTTTTCGCAATCAAGTGGGGAACACGGATACATCCATGGGAGGATGGATGACCGGGCAAGTACCCTTCATGAATTCCTACAGCCCCGTTCACTCTCATGAAATAGGGCATCTTGGCAGGTTCAAACCTCTCGCCGGGGCGGGGGGAATCCCTTCGTATATCCCCATCCCGCAATTCTCCGTCCGCGTTAATAAACGCACCGTAATAGGAATGATGGTCTTCCTCCTTGGAAGCAATGAGGAAGTAGCCGGAGGGAGTCATGCCGGAACTTCTTCCGGAACTGATGGGGGCATACGCAATGCGGTGCGTCCCCCGGTAGATATACATCATCTGCTTTTTCTTATCCACTACGACCAGCAGCTTTCCGGGCAGCGACGGATCATCTTCCCACTTGAGCAGGTGCCCCGGAATAGTTCCCGTTTCTTCAAAATACCCCGTCATTTCTTCTACCGGAATATGGGAAGAGGGGACAGGGGAAGACTCCCTTCCCGTGGTACCGCAGGACGAAAACAAAAACGGAACACACAGGCAGGAAACCAACGGATGGAAAAGGGATAATTTCATCTCAATAAGTCGCATCACTGCGTTAGACAGCTGGAGGCCGGAAAAAAGAACCGCTTTTTGACAAAACTGTCAACTATCAATCAAAAAAATCTCTTTTCCTTTACTCCTGCCCTCCGTTACCACATCCGGGCGCGCCTGCCGCGCTCCCGGCCGTTCCCGGTTCCGCGGAGCAGGCCATGGGACCAAGCCTCCGCAAAGGTTCGTGCGGCATCCGCCGTATGGGAATGCCCGTCATGCACAGGGCTTTCCGCAATGGCTCCGCCTACGCCGGGAGGCCTGGACCTGTACAACTCCAGATGCTCCACGCCTCCCGGTTCCTCTTCCCCACAGAAGCCTCGCGCCTTTTCCTGGGTGCGGGCATGGAAAAAACTGCGCTCCAGCAATTCCCTCAGCGTATTAATGCCACGCCAGACATCCGTGGTTCTGGGGACGACGCGCACATTCACCAATCCCAGCCTCCCCATATTCTCCACATAAGAAATGCCGTGCGCATCCCTCCGTGCAGCATCATGAGGCAAAAGATGGAATGTTACCGCCACACCATGATTTTTCTCCCAGTCCTTCATTTTTTCAACGTAATGGGCCAGGGGCTGCTGGCTGGCGGCATAATGGTCCAGCCAGTGGAAACTGTCTCCCATGATCTGCACAAGCCAAATGGCCGTATGGTCACTCAGCCCCAGATCCCATGCCGTGAAAGTGGGAGCGTCCGGATCAGCCTCAAACTCCACCCCTACCCGCCCCCGCTCCCGCAGGGCCATGATACGGCTGCCGTAAATACTGCCTTCTTCCCCTGTAGCAAAAGCCTCCTGCGGCGTTCCCGGATACTCCTGCTTCATGGAGGCGCCCATCACCCGGGCCATCCGGGCATACCATCTCTTCTGCCCCGCATCCAGAACCACTCCGGTCTCCCGTTCCAGAGAAAGGAAATACTCATCCAGTTCCCTGCTCCATCTGCCGCGCCCCGGCAAAGTGTACTCATCCTGGTCAAACCAGCTGAAAAAAAAGAATCTGAAATCCAAGGGGGAAAGCTCGCTTTTGCCCATGTTTTCCATGGCCTGGCGCGTCAGTTCATAATTCACTCCGTACCGTCCGCCCTCATGAGTGCTTTCCTTCAGAATAAAACCTCCGGGGGGAACTGTATTGATTGCCCCCGTACGGATTTCCCTGGCTCTCCACGGAGCATGCACGGAAACATACGCCAGCTCGGAAACATGGAGAAACTGCATGGTTCCCCCTCGCAGATTAGTCCCCACCCGCACATCGCTCCCATTGGAGAAAGCCAGGCGGCTGCGCGCCAACGTACGGGGTTGCCATTCCCCCTTTTTTTCCACGCCGGACAGGCTCTTGATTCTCTCTCCCAGCCGGGCCAGGGCCACATCCATCGCAGAGGGGTTGGGCGGCACGTAATCCAGATGGTCCCAGGCAAAATGCAGCTTGGCCAGTTTCTGCTGGGCGTCCGGCAGGCTTTTATCAATGATTCCGCAATGGAAATTGGACCGGAACAGGCTCATATCCAGCATCAGCATGGCCACATACGTAGAAATGCCCAACTGGCGCGCCTTCAGGATGTCATTCCTGTACCACAGCCGCTCATGCAGCCGCCGCTGCGCCCTGTTCAGGGAAAAACGCTGGAGCTGACCAGCTTTGTTTTCTATCCAGTACAAGTGTTCCAGCCTCCAAAGCTGGCTGGACAGGACGGACTGCCACGGCAGGCTCCATGATTCCGTCAAATGATTAGAATTTTCCATACTCCTCTATTAATTCTTTCAACAGGGCTCCTTCCCTGGTCATCCCCTTCTGGGCCTCCGTCCCCTTGTCCAGGGGAAGGCGGTATGCCAGTGGATCGTTCAGCACGTGGGAAACGAACCGGAGTGCCTGCACCATCACGGGATCAAGCAGATCAAGTTTTCCTTTCAAATAACTCTCACGCACGCCCAGTTCTTCATACATCCTGATTACATCCTCCATGAAGCATCCCACAGCCTGTCTTCTGTTCCACCACCATCGTTCCTGAGCATCCGCATCCCCCAGCGTTTCCAAAATCCGACCCAGGAACCGGGTACGGCTCGCCCGTGAATCTTCCGGGGAAGGTTCCTCTCCGGCTCCCGTAAAACACTCCAGCGGAATATAGGAATCCCGTTCGGACACCGCAGGCGCTCCCCGGCTGTCCAGATAAACGCCGTTCCATGCATGTACCACGTAGGGCGCGCGTGCCTGCCGTACGGGACTTTCCGGAATGCCCGGCATCAGGCGCACGGTATGCCCCGGGTCGTCCGGGTCACGGTAAATCACGCAGTTGGCATACATCGCGCGCGCTTCCTCCGGCTCAGGAAGAAAGGGAAGCATGCCGCCTCTCAGTTCCTCCTGCCTGCGGTCCAGAACACCAATCAGGGAAATGGCCTCATCCAACGGGAGTTCCCGGTTCCAGGCAGACGTCACCCCCCCGGGAGCCGCTCCGGAATCAATCCGGTAAATCTTCCCTTTCCAACTAACCCCGGATTCCGTAGCTTCCGGTCGGCCTGCAAAATCCCGCCTCACCGCATCCAGCGTCTCCACAGCCCGGACCACATCCGGACGGCTACGCCAGACGGCAGGGGCGGGAACGCCACGCCTGACGGAAAAATCTTCTTCCACATACAGGGGCGCTTCCAGAATGGGTTCCGGAAGATGTTCTCCCAAAGCCTCCAGGGAAACATCCTTCGCGCGCAGAGGTCCCAATCCGGTCCGGAACGGCTTTTTCACCAAATGCAGGTACAGGCCGGGATGTTCCGGATCCGGACGCCAGGAATTCAGCTGGGGGAACTCCTGAAGCGCCCGGGACAGTTCCCTCATGCGGCTTTCCGCCAGCCGCTCCATCCTGCGTACGGAACCGCCCGCGTATCCGTCCAGCGCGGACAGGGAACGCACCAGTCCCTCTTTCACGTGATCCGGAACGGTAAACAACAGCCGTCCGGACATCAGGCTGTGAGAGTACCGCTCCACCATGGGGAGGCGGACCTCCCCTCCGGCCGGATCCCAGGCACGCTCCGCCCGTATGCGTTCATTCATACCAACCGTCTCTCGGAGCATTCCCATAAACTCGGCAGTGTCCGCATCCTCCCTCAGCGTTTTCTTCAGCAATCCGGCCCGGCGCACCAATTCCTCAAGAGGTTCCGGAACCCTGTCAGGCATTGCGGCCCCGTAACGCGCCCAGGAAGCCACCGTTTCCGGTACGGTGTCATGATCCAGATGGGCAAAAAAATACTCCTTGGACAGCTGGGACAACTCTTCAATCAGTTCCGTTTCCCCTGGGAGCTTCCTGCGGCGCGGCACACGTTCCAAATGTTTCAACATCTCCCAAGCGCCTTCCGGGGAAAGCTGATCCGTGCGCATCAGCCGGTCCCATACGACTTCCGCCTTGTCTTCGATCAAAGCCAGGGGATTGGCCGTATTATGAAGCCTCAGCCGGTGCATTACCAACCCCTTGGCTGAGGAAACGGGCAAATTATCCGCATCCACGCCCAGCCTCTGTACGGAACCCACATACTTTTCGTGAATATTCATGCGCTCCAACAGGGCATCACGGCTCATCAGCGTTTCAGCGGCAAGGCGCCCCCGGCCCGTCACCTCCAGACGATCCCCGGACCCCACCGCTCCGCGCACGCCGTAACCAGCTTTCAGCATATCCGCCACCGCCATGGCCGTCAGGCTGTCATACAGGCAGGGGAGCCGCCCCCCCTGCACGTTTTCCAACCCGGTGGTCAGCCTCAGATAATTGGTATCCCATTCCGGCCGCCCGTTATGGGCATGCCATTCCCAGCTACGGATCAAATCCCTCTTAGCCGAGCAGGTGGCAGAAAACATCATGGAAACATTGGCCATCAGGTCCGCTTCCGCCGCCTCCCGAGAAGGATGCCAGTCCGACCACCTTCCGTTGGGATACTTTACTCTCCACAGCCTTTCCGCCCCTTCCCCTCCGGGTGAGGACTGGAACAGGCGCGGGGTCAGCAGGAGAAGACTCTCCACCGCTTTCCGCGTCCCCGGATAAATACGCGGCGAAACCTGTTCCGGACCGGCATGCAGCCGCGGAGCATCCAGCACAGAGGCATAACGGGCCACGTTCTCCGGCGCCACCTCCAGAAACCGGGCCAGCAACCGCCCGTAACTCTCCACGGGCGTATAGCCGCGCCCCACATGCACGTCAAATTCCTTCATGTTGGGAAGTACGTGGTACAGGCTGTTCACATCCGCCTGGGTTCCCCATACCATGCGGTTCATCTCCCGCAGCTCAGGGCTTACCCCATGACGTTCCTCTCCGCCAAGAGAAGCCATCATGCCGCTCATCCTGGCCAGGGCGGAGGGAAGGCCGTCCGGATTAAAAGATTCAGACAACAAATCCGGAGCATTCAGCAACGCACTCCCTTCCTCCAGCCACCGGCGCGCCCTGCCGCAGGCGCCTTCATCCCGGCAAAACGACTTCCATAAACGAAAAGCCACATGCCCGGACGCCTCTTCATGCGGCACGCCGTGCACCCGTTCCATCACTCCTTCATAAACATTGGCTCGTGTCCGCAGATCCATATCCTCCGTAACGGCGTCCCAGTCCCTGCCGGAAAAACCCGCACGGCGTCCCGCCTCTTCCGGATAAGCCAGCAGCAACATCCTGTACGGCCGATAGGAGCGCTTCTTCAGCCTGTCCGCCACAAACGCTCGGCGCAAAGCATCCGCATGAATATCATATTCCTCCGCATTCCTTAAACGCCATGGGATTTCCCGTCCGTTCCTGTTCCGGACCAGACCCAAATCTTCCTCTTCCATACGGCCCAGAGTCTCATACCAGGAAGAAAGAGCCTCCTCTACGGAAGGCCGGCCCTGCGTTCGCTTCATCTCCACACCGGGAGCCGGTTCCGCCGCATAAACAAGCTGCCCGTCCGCTGCGGCGGCTTCACCCACGCGGGGCAGACCGGCACGCAACAGCCACTTGGTTCTGGCCGTAACATAATCCGGATGAGGAAAAAGCTTTTTCAACACCGCTTCCGATTCGGGGAAATCCCGCATCTTCCAAGGCTTTGTACGTACAGGAGAAGGCAAATCCAAAAAATCTCTCACATCCTGTTCCGTCTTCAAAAAAGGCTCTCCGGCTTCATCCAGGGCGCGAGACCACTCCAAAGCCTTCCTGGAAATGTACAAAGACCCCCACAGCGGAGAATTACGCAGGGACTTCTGCAACAATTCCCCGGCACGGTTTACATCCTTCTCCTGCAAAATCCTGGAAACCGTTTCATCCGGAATTCCGAATACTTTCAGAGGGGAACCGTCTCCAAGCAGCATTCCGGCATGGCGGAAATGGTTCAGAGCGACCTTTCCCGCGCCTATCAGCAGGAAAGGCATCATCATGACGGCCTCCCTCAACTGGTCATCCGCGGAAGCCTGTCTGGCCTTCCATCCCTCCCAGTCCACGCCGGACGCCTTATTCGTAAGAGCTCCCACGCCTTCCTGAACGACCATGGGCGTCAACTCCATCAATTTATTTTCCGCCTCCATCTTCACGGCATCCGTCGCAACAGCTCCCATTCCGGGAAAAAACGCACCAGGATTCCCTGATGCGGGCCTCATGGCCCGGAACGCCCGCATTCCCTGCCCCAGCATCTTCTGGCCCAGTTTCGTCATTCCGAAGGAAAGCAAGGTATTCACCCCGCCGGAGACGACAGCTCCCCCCATCTGGGCATCAAACACGCCGTCCGGGTTCATGCTCCGGGCCTCCGCCATATGGCGCCCCGTCTCCCCCGCCATCAACATGCCAAGCCCGGCAGGGCCGCAAAACGCCAAAGCCGTGGACGCTCCCTGCTGGGCCATATCCACCAGCATCTCCCGGAACCAAGGGGAATCCTTTCCCCCACGCAGCGGGGCAAACTCCATCCTGGCAAAATTCCTCAGTTCTTCAAAACTCCGGGAATAATTGTCCAGCGCCTCCTTTTCCCGTCCCTCCGGCAGGAGCCATGCTGCGCCGTTTACGGCCAGCTGGGCCGCATTCTCCGCAACCTCTGCCGCACCGCGTTTAAGCGCCCCCCCCAGGGCATCCCGAAAGGCAGGACGGGAACGCAAATAGGGAGCCATCATGCGGAACACCTTCTGACGGTCTCCATCCCCCAGGGAAGTCAGGCAATCCACGGCGCGTATGACGTCCGGAACTCCGGCAACGGCTTTCCGGTTCAGCTGTATGGCGGGAAAACCTTCCTTCACCGGCTCCTCACTGGCTACCAGCCCCTCCAATCCCTTGCGGATGATCCCGGCGGCATCCGCCAGACGGTTCCTGTCATCCAGAGCATCGGATACGGCCCTGCCCTTCAATTGTCGCGCCATAGCCTGCAAATCTTCCGGCCATGCGGAAATGGCTTCCCTTCCCCGTTCGTCAGGAACCGTTCCGCCACCGGACAGAGTACGTTCATACTCTTCCTGGTATAATTCAAACAAAGCCTCCCTCCGGGAAAGGCGTACCTGATTGTGCATGGAAACTGCCACGAACAATTCGTCATCAGACTTGCCGGACGCTCCATACTGCCGCGCCACCTGTTCCCGGATACTCTTCCAGTCCCTCCGGATACGTTCACGGGGAATCGCCCCAGAATCCGCCACCCAGGACTGCATGACGCACGCGGCAATTCTTTCCCGGTCCGCCGTCCCTTCCGGATACATCGCCTCCGCTTTCAGCCTCACTTCCCGCGGAATGGTCATCACATCCCCCGTCAATACGCTATTCCAATATTCTTCCCTTTCCGACTCCCGTTCCGGGAATTTTTCCGTGCCGGAAGGTACGGAGAATGCTGCGTTCTCTTTCCGAATATGGCTTTCCCCCACAGTTCCGGGAACCGCTTCCGGAAAACTCCCTTCCAGCGGGAGCGCCCCTGTCTGTTCCCTGGTTCCATTATCTTCCATCATCACTTTCCTTCTTTTCCGTTATTCATATCTGAAAACCCCACCCAGCCGGCATCCTGAAAGCGTTTCTCTTTCTCAAAAACCTTTTCCATCTCCTCAGCCGGCTGCTCCGGGGCCCTCTTCACCGCCTCTGCCAATTCCGTCTGGACACGCTTCCATTCCTCTGCCGCACGGGCATCCTCAGGTGGCCCCCATGCGCCATTCCGGAACATGGCGGACAGGCGACGGGAAGCAGCGCGGCGCAATTCGCGGGGTATGCCCAACATCACCTCGCGCCGCCGGAGAAGCCTTTCCACCTGAACGGCAGGCAAACCTGAAGTGGCCACTTCTATCAGGGCGTCAGCATCTTCCTCCCCTCCGCAATCCTCATCAATCAGCGAGGTCATGCGGCACAACAGCATATCGTCCTCCGGAATGCTGATACCGGAAAATTCCGCCGTCTGCCTCCGGTCACGGGAAGCCGTATAACGCCTTAGCTGCTCGGAACTGATCAAGCCATGCTTTTCAGCATTCGCCAATCCGTCATCCCGCAGCAACCCGCCGCCGGACACGGTGGCCGCCAGAGCATCCGCATAACGCCGCTTCAACTCCCCATACGCTGCCGCAGCCTCTTCCGCCACCTTCTTTTCCTCCGGAGTTTCCGGCATCTTCTCCTGCCGGGAAACGATGCTTACAGCGGCCGCCGGATCACGGCGGACCTCCTCCACCGCCCGGTTCAGCGCTGCGCGGGAATGCGCTTCCTCCGCCATGAGGGAAGCCTCCTCTCCCGTTACAAATATTCCGCTGCCCTCCTTAATCCTGCGTTCGGCCAGAGCGGCCTCTCCCTGCTCCACGGCGGACTCCACCCCCCCGGCCCAATACCGGCGCGCCTCCTCCAACTGCCCCAGATGGGACATCTTCTGCAAATAAATGCTCCCGGCAGTCTCCAGATTCTCTCTCGCCATGGCCACGCGCTCCCTCACCGGGCCGGACATACGGGCAGGCAGATAGGAAGGAAGCCGTTCTGACAGCGCCTTCTTCCATCTCTCCTGAAGGTGTTCCGAATCCCCTCCGGCTTCCAGCTCCCGCATCACGTCCTGTTCAAAACGATACATCCCGTCACGGGCCTGCGCCCATTGGCCGGCATCCCTCACCTCCTGCATTTCCTTCAGCGCGGTTCCCGCCACTCCGGACACATCCATCACGCCCGCCGCCAGATCCCGCACACTGGCGGCCTGTGCTTCAAAAGCATTCAACGGAATCACGCCGGACAAATCCGGAGCCACATGCAACATTCCAAAATCCTGTATTCGTATAGCCATCTTTAACGGCTTCCAAGCTAAAGAGCGGATGGAACGCACGGCATCCATTCCAAACCGTCACCGTCCGGCACTTGCCGCTTGCCAAAACCGGGCCGTTCCAACACAATCACCCCTATGACCCGCATTCGTTTCACCGCCGCATATGACGGACGCCCTTATCTGGGCTGGCAAAGCCAGCCGGGAGGCCGTACCGTCCAGGACGTGCTGGAACGAGCCTTTTCCGGACTCTTTGGAACCCCCTGCCGTATCCACGGTTCCGGCAGGACAGACGCCGGCGTTCATGCTCTGGGCCAGGTTTTTCATGCAGACGCTCCGGATACCCACCGCATTCCTGCGGACAAATGGCCTGCCGCGCTCAACACGCGCCTTCCCCGAACCATCCGGATTACCCATGCGGAATACGTTCCTCCCGGTTTCCATGCCCGGTTCAGCGCCACGGGAAAAACCTACCGTTACTGCATTTCACGCGCACCCATCCTCAACCCTTTTGACGCCGGGCTGGCCTGGCACCGCCCGCTGGCATGGAGCGTGGATATTCTGGAACAGGCGGTACACCTATTCCGGGGAACGCATGACTTCACTGCTTTTGCCGCCCTGCGCGGCAATGAACCGCGCCCTATTCCGGAGGGTTACTTCCGCCGAACCATCACGCAGACACAAGTGGCACAGACAGGGGAACATGTCTTCATCACCTTTACCGGAACGGGCTTCCTCTACAAAATGGTGCGCCTCATGACGGGAGCCGCCCATGAAGCCGCACGTGGAAAAATAACGCTGGAAGAACTGGCTCGCCTCATCAACGCTCCGCTCCCGGATGACAAAAGCCCGTTTTGCGCCCCGCCGGACGGACTCACGCTGATGAGGGTCCATTACCCGGAAGAAACGTTCGGAGACAAAAAGAAAATAAACTGAAAACAGCCGTCCTTCTAGACGCGTGCCGTACCGTACAGCCCTTCCCTCCTGATCAGCGCCTCCACTTTCCGGTTCAGATGGGGAACCGGACATACGCCCGAACGCAAATCATGCCGTATGCGGGTGGAAGAAGCGGGTTCATCCCCTTCTATGAAAAGGGCGCGCACCCCTTTCCTGGGTGATGGAACCCCGCCGCGGCGGTAAACAATGAACGTCACCAGGCTGGACAAATATTCCCAGCGTCCCCACTGTTCCAGAGAATCCCACTGATCCTTGCCCATCAACCAGAACAATTCTGCACCGGGATAACGCTCCGCCGTCCTCTCAGCCACCCTCCACGACCATGAAGGAGGCGGAAGTTCCAAATCCGTCCGGTCAAGCATGGCCCAATCCAGCCCTTGAACAGCCAGCTCAATCATCCGGCAGCGCTGGTCATCCGTCACGGAGGGGGCCTGCTCCTTCAGCGGAGACAGGGAACACGGCATAAACAGCACGCGGTCCATTCCGCAATATTTCCGAGCATGCTCGGCCATGCAAACGTGCCCCTCATGCACGGGATCAAACGAACCGCCGAAAATACACAGCTTCACCGTCATCCACCAGAAGTCAGAGTCCTTCCGTTCCCTTGTAAGGCAAAAACCCGCCGATGGGAACGCGCACCATCCTTTTCTCCAGAGGCAGGCGGCGGAAGCGGGTAATAAAATCCGTCAGGCGGCCGTAATTGCGCTCCGTCTTGGGAATCCCCTGATGGCCGCAATTCACATCCGGATTGTAATGCAGCTCCACATGAAGATGGGCCGGATACATGCCGCGGTTCGTGCCGATAGTGCCCACCTGGGTGCCGCGCAGCACCAACTGCCCCAAAACAACGTTAATATCGTTCAAATGGGAATAAAGCGTCTGGCAGCAAAGAACCTTTCCGGACTTGGGTTCGCGGAAAGCATGGCGCACAATCACCACCTTTCCCCACGCGCCCCGGGCGTCCGCCGCATAAGTTACCACCCCGTGGCCTACGGAATAAACGGGATCGCCCAAATCGGAATTGCCTCCTTTATTGCCGTTCCAATCCTCACCCATGTGACGGGGGCTTTTCAGACGCAGACCGCGGGACCGGTAATAGCCGTTGCCGTCAGGCTTTCCTACCGGAAAATCAAAACCGTCACAAAGAGGAACAAGCGCAAACTTGCTGTCCCGCCGGGCCATGTAAACGGGAGCGCTCTCGCTGATCAACGCGGAACCGGTCAGAAAAACCAGCGCCAGCAGTAAAAAACGGAAATAGGACATGGGAACGAAAGTCCTTTGTATGCTAAACGGCTCCCTACTCCGTATCAAGCGGAATTCCCCGCATGTCGGAGTTAGAATTCACTAACACGCTCCCCCATGTTTTCCACTTCCTTTCAACTTGACAGCAAAGCCCCCGTATGAAAGAAGGGAGGAGCGACTCCCGTATTTTTCAACACACTTTTTTCCGCATGAACAAACTAACCACACTCTTCCTCGGAACGCTTCTCTCTTCCTCCATGCTGCCCGGCTGGACCGCAGCACCACCCAAACCATACGGCGCGATTCCAACACCCGCCCAAATCAACTGGCAGCGCATGGAATTCTACGGCTTCATCCACTTTGGCCTGAATACGTTCACGGGACGGGAGTGGGGTTACGGCGATGAAGACCCGAAAATTTTCAACCCCACGGATTTCAATGCCTCCGATATCGTCTCCACCTTTAAAAAAGGCGGAATGAAAGGAATGATTTACACGGCCAAACATCATGACGGCTTCTGCGCCTGGCCCACCAAATCCACGGACCACAACATCACCAAGAGCCCTTGGAAAAACGGAAAAGGAGATGTAGTCCGGGAATTCGCCCTTGCCTGCAAAAAGCACGGCATCAAATTCGGCACCTACCTCAGCCCCTGGGACCGCAACAACGCGGATTACGGCAAGGACGGCTACCTGGACGTTTACTATAAACAAATCCGGGAACTGCTGACCAATTACGGGCCAGTCTTTGAAATCTGGTTTGACGGAGCCAACGGAGGAGACGGCTATTACGGAGGAGCCAGGGAAAAGCGCAATATCGGTGACGCGGAAAAATACTACAACTTTGAAAAAATCGTGGAAATGATCCGCAAAATCCAGCCCAGCTGCATCATCTGGGGAGCGGGCCACTACGGAGACGCCCGCTGGGGAGGCTCCGAAAAAGGCCACGTCAATTATCCCCATTGGAGCACTGTAGGGCTGAACGGCGGGGGCGGAGGCACCGGCAAACGCGGCGGAGAACGCTGGGTGCCGGCGGAAGGAGACACCACCATCAACCATGCCGGCTGGTTCTGGCACCAGGGACAGGCATCCCGCGTCAAATCCCCTGAAGAACTTATGCAGGTATGGTTTGATTCCGTAGGCCGCGGGGCCAACCTCATTCTGAACGTGGCGGCGGACAAAACGGGCAGACTGGATCCTGCGGATGTCAAATCCCTGCTGGAATTCAAAGAACTGCGCGACAAGCTATATGCCAGGGACTACGCGTTGGGAGCAACCGTCACAGCCAGCCAGACGCGCGGCAACGACAAAAAATTCTCGCCCTCCAACATGACGGACGGCAACATTGAAACCTACTGGGCCGTGGAAGATGACAACCTGACTCCCACCGCCGTTATTACGCTGCCCAAACCCGCCACTTTCGACGTCATCCGGCTGCGCGAACAAACACGTCTGGGACAACGCGTGGACTCCTTCAATATTGACGCTTTCATCAATGGCAAATGGGTTTGTATCGACAATGAAGGGAAAACCATCGGCAACCAGGTCATGCGCCGCCTGAACCGCCCCATCACTACCCAGAAACTGCGCCTGCGCATCACGGGCAGCCAGGCCACCCCCTGCATCTCGGAATTCTCCCTCTTCCGCCAGCCTGCGGGTGCCGTGCGGCCCTCCATTTTCCGCCGCGGAGACAACCTCGTCATCATTGCGGACGGCAAAAATAAAATACTGTACACGACGGACGGCAGCGAACCCAAGGCAGGATCTCCCGTTTACAGCCAGGGTGCTAAATTTACGGAAAGCGGCATTGTCAAGGCTCGCTGCCAATTCTCCAATGGTAAATTGGGCCCTGTCAGCCAGGCCAAATTCGGCATCAGCAAAACCGGATGGAAAGTGAAAACCGCCACATCCGGGAATGCGGCGGCGGCCATAGACGACAATCCGGAAACCTCATGGCTTGCCAAGGCAAAAGCGCCTCAATCCTTTGTGGTGGATATGGGAAAACCGTACCAGGTTTCCAGCTTCTCCTACCTGCCCAGACAGGATGGAAAAACCTCCGGCATGACGGATAAATACCAATTTGAAGTAAGCGCAGATGGGAAAAACTGGACGAAAGGGGCGGAAGGGGAATTCTCCAACCTGCGCGCCAACCCCATTGAACAATCCGTTAATCTCAAAAACATGAACGAACCCGTGCGTTACTTCCGCTTCATCGGCACCAGTTCTCTGGACGGCAACAGCGCTTCCGTTGCGGAAATAAACGTTTTCGGCACTCCCGCAGGCAAATAAAAACTTCCCTGACTTTTCTCACCAGGGCATTCCGGTTTTTTACGGCCGGAATGCCTTTTTTGCGGCACGAACCCATTTGCAAAACAGGCTCCGGCAGACAAACCGGCATCAAGGAAAACGGGAAAGGACAGGCCAGAATTCCGTCCAACTCCCCCTGCAGCGCTTCAATAGGCTGGGAATGTCCCGTATATCGCCGCAACGGCCAAAAGTCCAAAGGGACGGCTCCTGCATGGCTGCCTTTTTCAGACATCGCCGGCATGCGGAACATATTGAAATCGGAAAAAGCCCTGCAACCCCATGCCAACGGCAGAACCCCGGGAAAAACGCCTGCCGACTGAAATCAGCTACGATATCATCTCCGGAAGGCTTCTGTTCCATTTCCTGTTTGTATGAACAATCTTCTCCCTGCCGTCGGAAAACCTGGCGCTTTTCCTTACATCGTAAAATCTATTTTAAGCAAACAACGGGAAGGCCCGGTCAACTCAGCGAGGGACTTCCGCAAAACAGAAGCTTTCCTTTTCAAAAATCAGGTATGAAAAAGGGCGCATCCTTTTGGATGCGCCCTGTGCAAATCATGCCGGCGGCGAATTTATTCCTGGCCGCTGAAATCAGGCGTGAGAATCAGGAACTGGTCGCTGATATCCTTGCCCCTTCTCTTGGGAATGAAGGTATCCTGAAGGTTGTCGTTGTCGTCCAGTTCCAGGGTCTTGGCACTCTGGGCAGTCGTGAAAATCAGAACCTTGCCGCGGAAGCTTTCCGGGTCAAAACGCACGGCATTGCCAGCCACAACGGTGCTGCCGTCTTCACCAGGGAGCACGGAAGTGACCATCAGGGGATATTCCCCCACGGAACTTCCAATACCCACTTTCTTGTTATTGTCACCCTTGCGCATGACGTAGGAAATACCCACTTCACCGGGGGTCAGGGCCTGACCGTCGTAAATTTCACCGTTGGGAGTAACGGTGGAACCGCCGGAAGGAGTCTGAACCTTGGCGTAGAAGTTGCTTTCGGAAACAGACTCATTGCCCAGAAGCTGACGGAAATAGTCATTGGAAGTATCGCCCTGAAGCGCGCCCAGGCCGCTCATATAATTATGCTGGGCCACAACGCGGTCGGCAGTGATGTCATCGGGGAAATTGCCCAGTTTGCTGTTGGATTTGAACTCGTTCATCGCCACGCCCACGTTCTTCATGTTGGTCAGGGCCTGCATCTGGTCGCCTTTGTTGATCTGGTTCAGGATAGGACCATATGCCACGGAAGCCAGCAGGGCGATAATGGCAATGACAACCAAGAGTTCAATCAGGGTAAACCCCCTGCGTAACTGGTGTGTTGCAAAAGATACTTTCATTGTTGGATATGATGGAATGTTTACAGTTTAAGAAAACCGTACGTGGTTATCTATGTTCGTTTCTACTATTAACGCGATTTCCCAGTCAGGACAAGCATATTCTCATAAAAATCTTGGTCCTGCAAGGCGTGAAAAACTCTGCCGCAGCCCCCCTGCAAAAGGCCCGGAAAATACCGGGCCATGGGGAAAAATCCTACCTGCCGCTGCCGAAAAAGGAACTCAACCCTTCCAAAGCTCCGGCGGACGGCCTGTCCTCCTCGGCAATCACCTGCCGCTGGAGTTCCGCGATCTCTTCCAGACCCTTGCGGCCTAATTCCAGCATCCGGTTCATCTGATCCGCCGTGAACACGGCCTCTTCACCGGAACCCTGCACCTCCACAAACTCTCCCTGGTCGGTCATCACCAGATTCATATCCACTTCCGCATCCTTATCCTCCACATAGCAGAGATCCAGCAGAGCTTCTCCCTCCAGTATTCCCACGGATACGGCGGAAACCAGCCTCTTCATGGGAGACTCCGCCAGCTTTCCTTCCGCGACAAGCTTGTTCACGGCAATGGCCAGAGCTACGGAAGCCCCGGTAATGGAAGCGGTGCGGGTACCGCCATCAGCCTGTAAAACGTCGCAATCCACCCAAATCGTACGCTGGCCGATCTTGCCCAAATCCACGGCCGCCCTCAGGGAACGGCCGATCAGACGCTGGATCTCGCTGGAACGTCCGTCCAGTTTCCCCGCCGTAATATCCCGGCGTTTACGGTCAAGCGTGGAATAGGGAAGCATGGAATACTCCGCCGTCAGCCATCCTCCCTCCACACGCTGAACCTTCATCCAGCGGGGTACATCCTCCTCAATCGTAACGGCGCAAATCACCTTGGTGCGTCCGAAAGTCACCAGCACGGAAGCCGTGGCATTCGGGGCAATACCCGTTTCAAAGCTGATCGGACGCAACTGGTCCACAAGTCGTTTATCCTGACGTTCCATGCGGGGAATCATGACGGATGCCGTCATCTTTTTCAAATGGAAAGATGGAATTCCCGTTCCAAACCGCTAATATCCCTCCCATGAAACACCCTCGCACCCGTGTGGCCGTCATTGACGTGGTGGCCCTTTCCCGCCAGATGATGGAACACATGCCGCGGCTCTCCGCCTGGGCGGAGGGGCGGAGCGTTTCCTCCTTCCCCCCGGCCTTTCCGGCCCTCACCTGCTCTGCCCAGAGCACCTACGTGACAGGGCTTTCCCCGCGGGAGCACGCCATTCCCGGCAACGGATGGTACAACCGGAACATGTGTGAAATCCAATTCTGGAAGCAGTCCAACAAACTGGTGCAGGGCCCGCGCCTCTGGGAGAAACTGAGGGAACGGTACGGTTCCGGCTTCACCTGCGCCAAACTTTTCTGGTGGTACAACATGTATTCCACGGCGGACTGGACCATCACGCCGCGCCCCATGTACCCGGCGGACGGCCGCAAGATCTTCGACATTTACACCCAACCCATGGAACTCCGGGAAACCATTAAAAAGGATCTGGGAGAATTCCCCTTCCCCACCTTCTGGGGCCCCATGGCTGGGATTCAGTCCTCCCAATGGATAGCAGATTCCGCCCGGTGGGTGGAACGGAAACATCGCCCTGACCTCAGCCTCATCTATCTGCCCTATCTGGACTATGACCTTCAGAAATTCGGACCGTCCTCGACCCAGGCTGCCCATGCGGCAGAGGCAATGGACGGTCTTCTCTGCGACTTGATCGACTTTCTGGAACGGGAAGGCGTCACCCCCGTCGTCCTCAGTGAATACGGTATTTCCGACGTATCCCGCAGCATTGCCCTCAACCGCCTCTTCCGGGAACAGGGCTGGATCACCGTCAAACCGGAAATGGGTACGGAAATGCTGGACTGCGGCGCCTCCCGCGCCTTTGCCGTGGCGGACCACCAGACTGCCCATATCTACATCAATGATCCTTCCGTAAAAGAAGAAGTGAAAGCACTGCTCTCCGCCACACCCGGAGTGGAAGAAATCAGGGAAACGGACTTCTCCGGCCTTTCTTCCGCGGCTCTGGAACGCCTGCCGGAATTCACCGCCGTCGCAGCCCCGAATGCATGGTTCACCTACTATTACTGGCTGGATGACACCAAGGCGCCGGACTTCGCCCGCTGCGTGGACATCCACCGTAAACCCGGCTATGACCCTGCGGAAATGTTCTTTGATCCGGGCCTTACCCTCCCCATGTTCCATGCCGCCGCCTTTCTGCTGAAAAAAAAGCTGGGGTTCCGCGCCCTGATGAAAGTTATCCCCCTCAATGGCGACCAGGTGAAAGGCTCCCATGGCAGAGACCGGGTGCCTGCAAACCAGCAGCCCGTATTCATCGGCCCGGCCTTCCTGCCGGAAATCCATGCTGCTGAGGATGTCCATCAAGCCATCCTCTCCGTCTTTGAAAAAGAATAATAGCGGTTCCCCTCAGAGGGCATCCGGACGGGGGTCATATTCCAGACCGGGAACCTCCCGGTAATGAATGCCGTCCCACAGGACGGGAATGCAGCAGAAAAACCAGCTTCTCTGGCCGTCGTCTCCCTTCCAGTGCCCGAACACGCTGCGGATCAATACACGGTTCAACCCCTTGCGGAGCTTGATCTTTACAGGAGGGCGGAAAAAATACCCTTCCCAGGTCAGAGGAGCTTCTTCAATGCGCCCCTTTCCCCACCCCGTCCAGGGCAGGCTCTTGAAAGGCCACCTGGGAGGGTTCACGCGCCTTCCGGTCAACCAT
>ENA-ORIC01001255-ORIC01001255.1-human-gut-metagenome-genome-assembly--contig:-NODE-1255-length-25344-cov-3.170420_pt1 | contig 25344 bp, 26 predicted proteins | sample MGYA00243023_ERZ508732 | MGnify/ENA primary metagenome ERZ508732 (study PRJEB26277, sample SAMN04329767) | human gut metagenome | biome: human-associated habitat | host: Homo sapiens | place: USA...
CGACTCGTAGGAGAGGGCGTCGAAGACCTGACCGATTTCCTCCGCGTGTGTGGAGGTCACCGGGATTGTGAAGACCGCGCACTGGTGGACGGCGGTGGAGCGGTAGTCCGCTTGGTTTTCGTCGAGCTTCGGGTACGGGACGATGCAGAAGTTCTCGTTCATGTTCCGGAGAAGTCCGGTTGTCTTCAGCTCGCACCCGAGGAAGAGCGCGCGGTTCGCCTCATAGAAGTTCTGGTAGTAGGTGTCCTCGGCTGATTCGGAGGAAGCGGCGAGGTAGACACCGGATTTGCCGAAGAAGGCCGCGAGCTTCTGGCAGGCCTCGATGAACCTGTTTCCGCAGTCAAATACCGGCATATCGTTCTTGTCCTTTGTGACGAAGTCCGCGCCGAGCCCGAAGAGAAATTTCATCGGGACGTGGTGGAAGGATACGCAGCCGAACGTGGAGTTTCCTTGTGCGCTGCATTTGAAGGAGTCGTCGCCGTTGAGGTTCGCGGCGGCTTCGCAGTATTCGGTGAGCTTGTCGAGCGTCCATTTTCCGTCCCTGACGAGCTGATACGGATAATCAAGCCCGAGATTGTCCATCATATTCTCGTTGAACAGAAGGCACCAGAGGCCGTCCCAGCCCATGAGGTGCGCGTTCGACATCGCGAAGTAGTGTGAGCCGCCGATAGATGTGGCGTCGAGGAAGATCTGATCCCACCATTCCTCGCCGAGGTGAATTGTGCCTATTTCGTCAAGAGCTCTGTAGTAGCCCTGCGACAGCCCGGAGCCCGCGGTGAACATCGGCATATATACGGCGTCGTAGGTGGAGTCGCCGGACATCACGAGGGTGTCGAGCTCGGTCGCCATTTTGTCGTATTCGGCGTTCACTTCCTTCAGAGTGTAGTTCATTTTCGCCTCGACTTTGGCGTTCCGGTTGTAGATGGCGTCGTTTATGGTTTCGCCGTCGACTTCCTCGGGCGCGATGGCGCAGTGCATATTCCAGAGGTTCGGCATGACGTTCCAGACGACGAAGGTTTCGCCGCCAAGATCGACGCCGTCGTAGAACGGGTAGGTTTTTTCGACAGGCGCCGTTGTGTCGGTGCTCTCGTCGGTCGGTGAGGATGAGTCCGTAATCTTCCCGGACCCGGTTCCCCCGCAGGAGGACGCGCCGAGAAGCGCGGCGATGAGAATCAGGGACAGGGATTTTTTCGCGTTTGAGGTTATGTAAGACATGGCAGTATCTCCTTAGTGATTCTGTGAATTCGGTATATCGCTGATTTAATTATACAGTGAAATTTGCGGTTTGTCAAGGGGTTATGGTTATTTTTTATAGTCCGGCGCGATATGACGATATATAACCAGCGATAAGCCCGCGGGATGTGCAGAGGCGGTTTTCTGCCTATTGACAAGAGCGCGCGGTGATGCTATAATGTATAGTAGTATGGGAAATGACGGCGGTCTGCCGCCGGCGGGAAAGGAAACGAAAAAAATGAAGAAGTATCAGCTCGGAGATCTGAGCCTGCGCGTGTATGAACCGGAGGGCTCTCCGCGCGCGGCGGTGCAGGTGGCGCACGGAATGGAGGAGCATCAGGGGAGGTATATTCCGATAGCGGAGTATCTCGCGGAACGCGGTTATGCCGTTGTCACGGCGGATATGCGCGGTCATGGCGAGAGCGTCCCGGCGGAGAGGCTCGGCTTTTTCGCGGAGAGGGACGGCTACAGGCGTCTGATTGACGATCAGCTTGAGGTGCGGGATTTTGTCGGTGAGAGGTTCCCTGACCTGCCGGTGTATCTGCTGGCGCATTCGATGGGGACGATAATATCGCGGTGCGTGCTTGAGAAGCATTCGGAGCGGTATGACAAGGTGGTTCTGACGGGTTTCCCGTGCACTCGTAAGGGCGTCGGCTTCGGCATTTTCCTCGCGGACGTGCAGAGCGCGATGTTCGGCGCGGATCACAGGTCGGGGTTCATGCAGAGGCTGAGCACGGGAGTGTTCAATAAGGCGATTGAGAATCCGGCGACTGAGCATGATTGGATATGCTCCGACCCGGAGGTTGTGCGGGAGTTCGAGGAGGATCCGCTTTGCGGGTTCGGGTTTACTGTGTCGGCGCTGGGGGATTTGTTCCGTCTGGTGCGGATGATGGGTGATACTTCGCGCGCGGAGAGGGTGAAGACGGACCTGCCGATTCTGCTCCTGTCCGGCGCGGAGGACCCGTGTACGGGCGGCGGGAAGGGGCGGGAGTCGTCAAAACGGCTCCTGAGAGAAAGCGGCTTTTCCGACCTCAGCGAGAAGGTGTACCCGGGAATGCGTCATGAGATAATGAACGAGCGCGGCAAGGAAGAGGTTTTCGCGGACATTTCGGGATTTTTCGGTGAGTGATTTCATTCCATACAGATTATCCGACGCTTCAAGCGGGCGACCAATGGTCGCCCCTACAAGCATAGAGTATAAATCGAATAAAACAGCACAGGCGCAAGGTCTGTGCTGTTTTAATATAATTTTCTCAAAACAAGTCGCTGTGAGTTCCGGTTCGAATCAGTTCCAGAATCAATGTGTCTCGAATGATTTTATAGACGAGAAGCCAATCCGGCTCAATGTGACACTCTCTCATATCTTTGTAATTCCTGGAATTTGTGAGAGCGTGATCACGGTATTCTTCTGGTAACGTTTGCTCGTTGCATAACATTGTGAGCACTTTCTCAAATTTTTTGGGATCACAGCCACGTTTTAGCGCGAGCTTGTAGTCTTTCCGGAATTTCCCTGTAAATTCCGGCTTAAGCATTAAGAGCCGCCATCAGATCAGCGATACTGTCAAACGGTCCGTATATATCGGTTTCTTTTTCTGCTGCTTCCATTGCTGCGTATGTTTCTTCGTTCGGCTCATCATTTTGAGGTTCGACCTTTGTTTTGATTGTCTTTTTTTCTTTGTCGTTAGTCATGTGCGGCGCTCCTTTCATAATTTAATACAATATTATTATAAGCCAAGTGAATAGTATTTGCAAGTATATTAAGAAATGTATTTGTAAATATATTGTGAATACGATGGCGCGAAAGAAATAATGTCTTCTGCAAATCTCTGTAGGGGCGTCCAGTGGACGCCCGCTCAAACGATAAGATGTCGCATAGGTTCATGCCCACGCTCTGACGGGCGACCAATGGTCGCCCCTACAAGCATAGAGTATAAATCGAATAAAACAGCACAGGCGCAAGGTCTGTGCTGTTCTGCTTATGTCACTTTTCGACGGGAAATGTCTGATAAGCCGCAGACAAGCGGCGGCGCAGGAAGAAACCTTGACTACGCCCGCGGGGGCTCCCCCGCTTATTTATCAAGTTCTTTTATAATTTCGTTTTCAGGAACGACGTGAGCGACAAGGCCTTTTCCGTCGGGATCATTTTTCTTCTCAGGAAGAACAAGGTTGAGGAGGATACCGACGATGATACCGAGACCGATACCGGAGAAGGAGAAGTCGGGGCCGCCGATGACCGCGCCGCCCATCGCTAAGACGAGCATGACTGCGGCGAGGCAGAGGTTGCGGTTCTTGGTGAAGTCGACGTGCTCTTCGACGAGGGTGCGGAGACCGACCGAGGAGATCATTCCGTAGAGGACGATGCAGGCGCCGCCGAGGACGCAGTTCGGGACGGTTTCGACAACGCCGATTGCGTTGCCGAGGAAGGAGATGAAGATGTCGATGAGAGCCGCGACTGTGAGGGTTACGGGGTTGTAGTTGCCGGTGGCGGCGAGGACGGCGGTGTTTTCGGAGTAGGTGGTGTTTGCGGGTCCGCCGAAGAGACCTGCTACGAGGGTCGCGAGACCGTCGCCGAGCATGGTTCTGTGAAGACCCGGATCTTTGGTGAAGTCTTTGCCGACGACGGCGCCGTTGGCGTAGACGTCGCCGACGTGTTCGACGCAGGTGACGATGGAGATCGGCGCGATGATGCCGATTGCTCTCATGTCAAAGCGCGGGAAGACGAAGTGCGGGACTTCGAACCAGCCGTGCTCGGCGACTTTGCCGAGGTTCATGATGCCTTCGGGGAGGACTCCGGCGAGGGTGAGGATGAGCGAGAGGACGTAGCCGGTGCCGAGGGCGATGACGATGGAGGACATTTTGACCATTCCCTTGCCGTAGCTCGAGAGGATGATTGCGGTGAGGAGGGTGATCGCGGCGAGGATCCAGCTCCAGTAGTAGCCTGCCGAGAACATATCAAAGCCGTTGTTCGACTGGATGTTGTTGATGGCGGCGGACGCGAGGTTGAGTCCGATTATCGCGATGCCGACGCCGCGGACGACCGGCGGGAAGAGCTTGTCGATGAACTTCGAGCCGAAGAGCTTGATGAGGAGCGCGACGACGATGTAGATCGCGCCGGCGACGATGATACCTCCCATTGCCGCGGCGGTCTGCTCATCCTTGGTCGCGCCGAAATCCGGGTTGCCGACGACTGCCTGGAGAGCGGCGATGAAGGCGAAGGAGCTGCCGAGGAAGGTCGGCATTTTGCCTCTGGTGCAGAGGTGGAAAATTATAGTTCCGACGCCCGCCATGCAGAGGGCGACGCCGACGTCGAGCCCGGTGAGGAGCGGGACGAGGATGGTGGCGCAGGACATAGCGAAGGCGTGCTGTAAACCTAAAGTAAAGGTCTTGAGCGCGCCGTTTTTCGGGTAGTCCTTCGAGCCCGGGAACAGAAGATTGTTGAGCTTTGAAAGGATGTTCATTTTTTCCTCCATTTTTCAGGTGAGGTATTTTGACCAGACCCATAGATTTTTAACATTATACCACATAATCCGCGATTTGTAAATTGACAATATTACAGAATTATTGCGGCTTTCCCCGGACGTGCCCGACGTATTAACGAAAGCTGAAATGTCACTGCTTTTGTATGTGGATTATTAACAAATGAACGGGGTGTAAAATCGTGTTCGCATGTTGACTTTTGCGCAGATATGTGTTATAATATATATGCGGAAAGGAAAAACGGCATAGGGTGAGACAGCCCGCGGGAATACAGAATTTTACATCGGACACGAAAGGATGGATGAAACATGAAAACAACTATCGTAACGAGACAGATGGAGGGCGGAGTACCGAAGGATCTTCAGGAGATTTTTGAGACGAAGCTTGCGAAGTACGATAAGTTCTTCCGTGACGACGCGTCGGCGACGGTGAAGCTGTCGAGGGTGCGCGGACGGGAGCGTGTTGAGATTACGATCTCATCGGCGGGGGTGCTGTACCGCGGCGAGGAGACTGACGAGACCTTCCGGAACGCGTTCGATAGTGCGACCGGCGCGATTGAGCGCCAGATAAGGAAGAATAAGACTCGGCTCGAGAAGCGCCTGAGAGAGGGCGCGATAGCGGACCTCTACACTCCGGAGCCGGAGAAGGAGGACGAAGAGGTGATAATCCGCCGGAAGACGTTCGACCTGCACCCGATGACGCCGGATGAGGCGGTTCTCCAGATGAACCTGCTCGGTCACGATTTCTTCGTCTTCACCGACGCGTCGAGCGGCGAGACGAGCGTGGTGTACCGCCGCAAGGACGGGGACTACGGTCTGCTGTCCCCCGCGAAGTAACCGGCGAGCCGCCGGTGGCATAGTCAATTTTTCGGTCCCGGTCGGATGAAGGCTGTGCCACATCAGACATAGTGCGTCGAGGATAAGTGATAATCAGCGCGGAGATCGTCATTTCAGGTGATGATCTCCGCGTTATTGATCTTGACTTTTATGGCGGAATGTGGTATAATATGTATGGAGACAGTTGATCGGCAGGAGGAACTTATGGAGATTATGAAGGTAGGAGCGCGCGGAGATATTTATAAATGAGGTGAGATTATGAGCGAGCTTGTCAAGGAAATAACTGATATGATAGAGATGCTTCCCGCGAGTGAGCAGCAATTCACGTATGATTTTGTCAAGCGTCTTGTTCTTGCGTGGGACCCGGATTTCACAAAGCTGACCCCGCGCGAGTCAGAGGAGCTGAAATCCGAAATGACCACCGAAACGGTTCCCGCAAGTGAGATCTATTGGGATAAATAACAACAGGAGCTGTCGTTTTTCGACAGCTCCTGTTAATTTTACCCGATAACGCCGCGCATTTCCGCATAAAATTTATCCCCGGAGAACCCGGCGGCGTGCTCTCTCGCGTTTTTGGCGATGGTTCCCCGCTTTTCGGGGTGTTCGTGCAGGTCGTCCGAGAGCTTATCTATCGCCCGTCTGAGGTTTTCGGCGTACCCGAGCCCGCGTTTTACAACTATACAGTTGTCTGTCCCGGCGAGTTCCCCGACATATTCGGCGAGCGCGCCCGAGTCCGAGATGACGAGCGGCAGTCCGCACGCCATAGCCTCGAGCACCGGCAGCCCGCCCGCCTCGTCCGCGACCGACGGCACGACGGCGAAATCGGCGCGGGAGAGGAATCTCGCGGTCGACCTCGCCTTGACGCTCCCGATGAATATGACTTTCCCGGCGAACTGTTCGTCCGGGTTCTGGAAATCGACGGCGGGCGCGGCGGACTCGAGCTGTTCGCGGTACTCGTCGCGGATGTCGGCGCCGTACTCGCTCGAGCCGACGATGAGCAGCTTCATCGCGGACGCCTGATACTCGCTCGACGCGACGGCTTTGACGATCTCGACCGCGCCGCGCTCCGGCGTGAGCCTGCCGACGAAGACTCCGAGAATGTCGTCGTCCCCGAGACGATATTTCGCGCGCTTCTCCGCCCTGACATCGGAAAATCTCTCCGGGTCGAAGACCGAGAGGTCGACCGCGTCATGGACGATGGAGCACTTCCCATCCGGCACGCCGAGAGATACCGCCTGTTTTTTCATGAATTCGCTCGGAAATATGAATTTGTTTACCTTGTCGAACCGTTTTCTGAACCCGATCGCTTTGTCCGCGCCGCGGTCGGACGCACTCTTTTCGAGGTCGAAGAAGCGGTGGTGCGCGTGGAGAATCTTTTCTCCGTCAAGGTATTTCGCGAACTCGAAGCAGTCCTCGAGCAGGATTCTGTCGAATTTCTCGGCTTTCAGGTGCTTCTGGATTTCCTTCAGGTAGTCGAATCTCGTCCCGTTTTTGTCTCCGTGAAGGATCTGATCGAACCGGTTAGACGGCGGCTCCGAGCGGGTGACGTTTATATATGTAAATTTTGTGTGAATATATGGGTTTTCCGGCGCGTCCTTTTCCTCTCCGCGCGAGAAGACGGTGATATCGAGCGGATCCGCCGCGCTTTCGTTCTGACGGCAGAATGTGTCGGCGAGGCGTTCGATACCGCCGCCGGAGATGGGCGGCATGGTGTAGACCGGCGGCATAATGACAGCGAGCTTCATTTTCAGACCTTCCTGTTGGTGGTTTTCAAATAATTATAACATATCCCGGCGTGTTTGTCAAGCCGGGATTTGTATATTCTGATGTTTTTCGGGGCTGAAGTTTGTGAACCGTTATTTCGCCCGCCTGAGAATCTTCCCGGCGAAGCGCTTCACAACGCCTGTGAAGAACCTGAATTCCCCCCGCCTGAACGACAGCGCGAGGAAAACGGCGTTCGGAAGGAGGACGACCGCGAGCATCCTGAGCGCGAATCCGCCGATTCCGCCCGGCAGGAGATCGCAGACGGCGAACGTTCCCCACCCCGCGAGCGCGACGACACCGCCGAAGATGAGATTATTTGTCATCCATTTTTTCATCGACCCATCAAGACAGTTCCGGTCGACCGCGAGCGGTTCCCACCAGACGCTCGTCGCGAGATGAGATATAGTCGTCCCGAGCAGAACCCCGTCAAGCCCCATCCCGAGCCGGAGAAACAGCACGGACACGCCGAGATTGACCGCCGCCTCAACGAAGCCCTTGTACCTGACCGGTCTGAAAAGCCCGGCGGCGTTGATGTAGATGAGGTTCGGCTGCCGGATCCCCGCGAGATAGAAGTTGAGCGCCATCAGATGCACGGCGGTCTCCGGAATATCAAGCCACGAGCCGAACGCGACCCGTATGAACGGCGTCATCAGGCAGTCGAGCGCGATCGCCGAAAACCCGTACATCCACGCGACGGCGAAGGTTATGTCGAAGTAGATTTCCCGCCGCCTTTCCCCGGCGACCTCCGCGATGAGGTTGCCGACGCTGGCGGTGACGGCGTTCATGACCTGCGAGAGGATGGTCTGGATGGTCTGGAGGATCAGCAGGTAGTTCGAGTAGAGCCCGACGAGCACCACATTTATCGAAGCGATGAGCAGATTGTCGGTCCCGGTGACGGCGACGCTCCCGAAGCGGCTGATGAAGGCGCTTTTCACGTTGTCGGCGATGCTCTTTTTGGTTTTTTCGTCCGGCAGACCTTTAGTTTTCCCGAGGAACGGGAACATTTTCTTCGCCGCGAGCGAAATTTCGATGTTAGAGGCGAGCGTGCAGGCGAACTGCGCGACGAGGTACAGGATGTAATTCCCTGTAACGATAATGATTACCAGCTGAGCTAAATTCTGCAACACCGAGAAGACCGCGAGATTGAGCGTCGATCTCGAGTCGCGCTCAGACGCGGTGACGAGCGCGCGACGGTAGGAGAACAGATAGGACCCCGCCGAGTTCGCGAGGAAGAGCAGATAGATGAGCGTGACGTGTCTGACCTCCGGCACGTCCCTCGTGATAAACCCGAGAAACGGCACGAGACACAACCCGAGAAGCGTCACAACGAGCGCGACGACCCGATAAGCCATCGCGTAGAGATTCATGATTCGACCCGCCGCTTCGTCGTCGTGGTCGGCGAGAGGGCGGTACAGCGCGTATGTGATGGCGCTGCCCAGTCCGAGCTCGGTCAGACTGAGCAGTGACAGCACCGAGTAGAAGACGCCGTTGACGCCGAGATAGCCTTCCCCGAGCACCCTTATGAACCAGTATCTGGTAATAAACCCAAAGATGACCGAGATAGTCTGTCCGGCGATGGCGGCGAGACTGTTCCGCGCTGAGTTTTCCGAGCGCATCAGACGGTCTCGATCTTCGTGACGTCGAAGCCGAGATCCTCGACGGCGTTCTTGAGGTCGTTGTCAGCGGCGGTCGTGTCGACTTCCGCGTATCCGCCCTTGAGGTCTACCTTAGTAGAACCGAAAGCCTTCAGCGCCTTCTCGACGCGCGAGGTACATCCGGAGCAGTGCATTCCGACGATAGTGATCTTTTTCATGGTAAAATCTCCTTTTGGGTTTGTATGTATAATAAGGAAGGAATTTGTCCGCCGCCGACGTTTTTCAGCCGTCGGCGGGCAGATTTTCCAGATTATCAGAGCATTTTGATTTTGTAGAGCCTGAGCGCGTTTGTGACGACAAACAGCGACGATAAGCTCATCGCGGCTGCGCCGAGCATCGGGCTGAGCGTGACGCCGAGCGGCGCGAGCACTCCGGCGGCGACCGGAATTCCGAGCGTGTTGTAGAAGAACGCCCAGAAGAGGTTCTGCTTTATGTTGCGGAGGGTGCGGCGCGAGAAGTCGATCGCGGGCGGCACGTCGCCGAGGTCGTTTTTCATCAGGACGATGTCGGCGGAGTCGATTGCGATGTCGGCGCCGGAGCCGATGGCGATTCCGACGTCGGCGCGGGTGAGCGCTGGCGAGTCGTTGATGCCGTCCCCGACAAATGTCACGATGCCGTTCTTCCGCAGTCCGTCAACGACGCGTTCCTTGTCCTGCGGCAGAACCTCGGCGGTGACGTCGTCGACGCCGGCTTCTTTCGCGATAGCTCCGGCGGTGAGCCGGTTGTCGCCGGTCAGCATCATTGTTGTTACATTCATCGAGTGGAGCTTCGAGATGGCATCAGCGCTCGTCGGCTTGATCCTGTCCGCGACGGCGATGACGCCGGCGAGCTTCCCGTCGACCGCGAAGAGCATCGGGGTTCTTCCCTTCTTCGCGAGCTCGTCGAGAGTGGAGGCGTATTCGTCATTTTGCACAGCGCCGATTTCCTTCATGAACGCGATGTTGCCCGCGGCAACGTTTTTGCCATTCATCACGGCTTTGACGCCGCGTCCGGGGACAGCCGAGAAATTGTCGATTTTCGCGGGAGCGAAGCCTTTTTCGTCGGTGTAAGCGCGGATAGCCTCGGCGAGCGGGTGCTCGCTCGAAGCCTCGAGAGCCGCCGCGACAGTCAGAAGCTCGTCCTCGTTTTCCGAAATAACGTCGGTGACGGACGGATGACCTTCGGTAATAGTGCCGGTTTTGTCAAGCGCGACGGTTTTGGTATCGTGCAATATCTCCAAAGCTTCTGCGGATTTGACGAGAATTCCGCGTTCAGCGAGCCGCCCGACCGAGACTGTGACCGCGACAGGCGTAGCGAGTCCGAGCGCGCACGGGCAGGAGATGACGAGCACCGAGATACCGCGCGACAGGGCGAAATCGAAGCTACGCCCGAGGATGAGCCAGACGATGAGCGTGACCGCCGCGATCGACATGACGACCGGGACGAAGATGCCGCTGACCTTGTCGGCGAGCTTCGCGATAGGCGCTTTGGTCGCGCCCGCGTCCCGCACGAGGTCGATGATTTTCGCGAGGGCGGTCTCCCCGCCGACCTTTTCGGCGCGGAATTTGAAGGAGCCGGTCTTGTTGATCGACGCGGTCATGACGCGGCTGCCGACCGTCTTTTCGACCGGAATCGACTCGCCGGTGAGCGCGGATTCATCAATTGACGAGCTGCCCTCGACGATGGTGCCGTCTGCAGGAAGCGACTGTCCGGGCTTCACAATTATGATGTCACCGACCTGAAGCGCGGAGGTTTTGACTTCGACCTGGACGCCGTTTTTTTCGACTATGGCGGTGTCCGGCGCGAGCTTCATCAGGTGCTCGACGGCGGCGCCGGTCTTGTTTTTCGAGCGTTCCTCGAGAAACTTTCCGACCGAGACGAGGGTGAGGATCATCGCGGCGGACTCGAAATACAGATTGGAACCGTAGGTTTTCGCGAGCTCAAGATCGCCGTGTCCGAGCCCGTACCCGATCATGTAGATCGCGAACACGCCGTAGACGAGCGCGGCGGCGGAACCGACGGCGACGAGCGAGTCCATGTTGGGCGACCTGTTCCAGAGCGCCTTGAACCCGACGATGTAGAACTTTCGGTTAAGATATACAATAGGAAGCGTCAGAAGAAGCTGGGTAAAGGCAAATACGACAAGATTTTCAGTACCGTGGAAAATATGCGGCGTCGGAAGCCCGACCATGTGCCCCATCGTGAGGTACATGAGAACCGCTAAAATCGCGACCGAGGCGATGAGTCGACGCTTCATATTCTCGGCTTCGTTCTTCTCTTTTTTCTTTTCTTCCTTAATAATAGCGGTTTCATCCGCTTTCTGATCGGCAGGCGCGGCGCTGAATCCCGCTTTTTCTACAGCCGTAATTATCTTTTGCCTGAGCTCCGGAGTGTCCTTTTCGCACTCAACTACGAGTGTCTTCGCGAGCAGATTTACCTCTGCGCTCGTGACTCCTTCGACGCGTTTCGAGACACGTTCGACAGAAGCGGAACAAGCCGCGCAGCTCATTCCTTCGACAGAAAACTTAACTTTCACCGGTAATATGCCTCCTTGGTTTCCAGCAGTGATTTTGCAAGTTGTGTCAGGCTGACTTTCATTTTTTGCGGAAAACCAGCAGCTTTGAGAGTACGTAATTTAAAATAATTGTGATGACAGCGACCGGAATCGGCACGATTTTGTCGCTGATTTTTACGACTTCGACGAGGAAGACTGTGAGCCCGAACTCGACGACGCCGGTGGCGATCCGGCTGGCGAAGAATTCCCCGCCCTGCCGCAGCAGCGCCTTCGCCGAGTAGTCCTTGTCGAGGAAGACCCAGTGCTTGTTGACGAAGAACGCGAAGACGACGGCGGCGACCCACGAGATGACTTTCGATATTTTGTAGTCGATGCCGAGAAACAGCGGCAGGTAGTAGAATATCCAGCTGACGACCGTGGTAAGTCCGCCGAAGAACACATAGCTTATTATTTCATAATATTTATGAAATAAATTCTTTATTTTAGCAATCATTATTTACAATCCTCGAGTATTCGTCACGACCACATAGCATATTGACGGCGGCGAGCAGCGCGTTAGCCGACAGCCCGGAAGGAAGCCCGAGCGCCGCGGCGAGCCTGTTCCGCCTTCCCACGCTGCCTTCCCCGCCGGAAAGTCCATCCGCGAAGAAGTCCGCCTTCGTGACCTGCTGCTTATTTGTAAAATTATTGTAACTATTATCAGAATTTACTGCGAACGGCTCGAAGAGCTTCCGCAGCATTTCCGCCTCCATCCCCTCGACACCGAGAAAACCGGCTTTCGACGGAGCCTTTTTCCGCCGTTCCTTCCCGGCGATTTCGGGCGTGTAGAGGTGGATGAGCTTGTCCTTCGGCAGAATCGACTTGAAATAGTTGCGGATGACAAGCCCGGCGCCGTCGCTGTCGGTCAGGACGATGATCCCGCGCGGTTCGGCAATTCGACGAATGAGCGCTGTTTTCTCGGCGCTCGAGAAGATTCCGAACCCGTCAGTTGTTACGATATTGGCGTCAATTATTGAACAAAGCTTGATTTTGTCGTATTTTCCTTCAACGGCAATCGGAATATCGACGCGCAGCTTGCTTATTTGATTGTCCATCAGTTCCACACCCGCCTGTTCCTGAGCAGTCCCGCCTGAATTATCAGCCGTTCGAGCATCAGATAATCATCCGCCGACCCGGATTTGAGCGCCGCATCGGTGTCCGCGCAGAGCCGGATGACCGCGGTGAGCGCGCGTTCGTCACATATTTTCGCCTTTGTCATCCGCAGCTTCGCGACGAAAGGATGCAGCCCGAGCCGTTTCGCCGCCTCGTCAGACCCGAACCCGGCGTCGGAAAATGTCTTGAGAAGCATTAGATCCGTGTAAATTTTGGCAATACCGCCTAAAATAACCTGTACAGATTCTCCTCTTTTCTTCATATCGCCGAGAATATTGAACGCCTTGTCGAGGTTGTTCTCAAGCACCGCGTCGGCGAACTCGAACGCGCCGATCTCCTTGTTGTGCGGGCAGACGAGGTCAATGTGCGATTTCTCGAGCCGTTCGACATTCTTAAAATGAAGGAACGCGCAGAGCTTGTCGATTTCGTTCGCGAGCGTGGTCATGTCGTGCCCGACGGTGTCGATGAGATATGTGCATTCTGACGGTTCCGCGATAATCTTGTCGGCGGAAAAGTGTTTTGACACCCACATGACGAGTTTCTGCGTCGGCTCATGTGCAAATTCAACAGGAATCGCATATTTTGCGATGAGTTTATATATAGCGCTGGGCGATTTGGAGTCCCCACTGTCGAATGTTTCAACTGTAGTATAAACAACAGTCAGCGTGTCGACGCTGTCCTTCGCGGCTTGGAGCCAGTTTTCGATGCCCTCGAGGTCGTCTTTTTTGCGAAAATCGCCGAACGGCAGCGCGTAAATCTCAACGAGTTTGAGGTCCGCCATCATCGCGGGCGCCAGAATTGCGTTCCGGACGGCGGACGGCTCGTAGTTGTCATTTGTAAAAATGAAGTGATTGAACGCCGCGGCATTCCCGGCGGCGCAGATTTTGTCCCGAAGCGACTCGAGCTCGCGCCTTTTCAGGAAATTTTCGTCCCCGAAGAAGAGAAAAGCTCCCGCGCGCGCCTGCCGCATCTCGGTCCGGAACTGCCCACCGGTAATTTTCTGCCGCAGACCGCCCTGCCGTCCGTCATTTTGACGGACGCTGGTTTTCCGCTGCTCCGCCATGTCACTCGTCCTCCGGCTCGTCGGCATCGAACACAACCGACGACGGATCGACGCCGCCATGATCCCCGTTTTCACCGTTGTTCAAAAAGACGGAACTAATGAGCTCTTCAACTGTATCTATGTCCGACTTTTTAACAGGAACGTCTATTGGCATGACTACAATGTGAATGGATGTGCTTTCCTTCTCCGCCCCGCGGAACTCGATCGTGTAATTGAGGAAAAGCTCGCCGCCGTTCGTCGTGATATTGTTCAAAACTTTAGCGGTGTTCACACAGACTTCGAAAGCGAGCTCGGGCGTCGTGTAGACGCAGACATGCCGGACGCCCTCTTCGAAGACGAGCGCCGACTCGACGACTCCGGTCCGGAGCAGTGACACAACGCCCGGATTTTTGTATTCAAAGGAAAGACAGGTGCAAGCGCCTGCCATCCCGGTAATTTCGGTCTCGAAATATTCGATCTCAATCCGTCCGTCGACGACGCGGAGGATGCCCTCGGTCGTCATTTCGAACTTTTCGGAGTCGGTCTCGAGCTCGGTCTCGTCGACAATCCGGCTGCCACGCGCTTCCTCAGTGACCGCGATCTGATCGTGAGATGATTCAATTTTAATAGAAACGTTCTTTTTAATCATGTAAATATATAAATAACACACAGTTACCTGTCGCAAACAGGTACGTGGTGAGATATGATGATCGTATTTTCGACACATTTGCCAACATACTAATTATACCACCGCGGCGCCGACAATTCAAGGATTATATGTTAATATTCTGTCAATTTGCATCAGATTTCAAAGTATCCCGCGCCGCCGCCCGCGCAGACTAATCCTGAAACCACATATAATAAGGAAGGAAAATTTATGAACACGCAGCCGGAGTCGAATTTGGTCAAAATGACGGGAATAATCCTGCCGGGCGAGAAGAACCCCCTCGTCGAAAACATAGCGGAAGAGCTCCACCGCCTCGGTCTCTACAGGTATGAACGCGACAGCTTCGGCATAATGACGAACGATTTGTGCAATTCGCTGAATAATTATCGCCGCGCGAATTCGCTCCCGGAGCTCGGCTACGCGGATCCGGTGACGCTGCGCCTGCTGCTCGGTGAGGATTTTGGCGGCGATGAGCTGGTTCTCCTCGCGGACCACGCGGAGGGCGAGCCGGACGAGCTGGCAAAGTTTGAATTTTGTCGCAGAATGCTCAGCCTGAGCCGCGAGACCGGCGCGCCGCTGACCGTGCTGCTGCTTTCATCGGATAGAAAGCCGAAGCCGCACGCGTCGGCGGACACGATGCGATGCGCGATCCTCGCGTGTATGCTCGATAATGCACAACAATAACTAAAAAATGACGATAATAATATTGAAATCAACAGATTTCAAAGTCGATGCGTCTCGTGACGGTGTCGCACCTGACGACCCTGATCCGAACGGTGTCGCCGAGCCGGTAGACGATCTTTCCGCAGGTGAGCGTCATCGCCCGCTCGTCGTAGTCGAAATATCCGTCGAGCGACGCGATCGGGACAAGTCCCTCAACCGTATTCGGCAATTCGACGAAAAATCCGAACGAGTTCACAGACGATATTACGCCCTCAAACTCCTCGCCAATTTTGTCCGACATATAGAGAACTTTGTAGAGATCTTCGATTTCCCGTTCGGCATTGAGCGCCCGGAGCTCATTTTCGCTCGATTTCACGGCTGCCTTCTCGGCAAAATCACCAAATTTTGTCGTATTTATGTCCCCACGAAGCACGGCGCGGACGATTCTGTGCACGGCGAGGTCCGGATAGCGGCGTATCGGCGACGTGAAGTGACAGTAAAGCTCGCATCCGAGCCCGAAGTGCGGCGCGGCGACCGAGGAATATTTCGCTTTCATCAGCGATCTCAGCAAAATGACGGAAAGAACCCCGTCGAGCCCCTTCTCTCTCGCCTTGTCGTAGACCTCGCGGAACGCGCGCGCGTCGAGATTCTTTCGCCTAAGCGGGCGGATGTCGAGTCCGAGACCGTGCGCGAAGACCGCAAAATTCTGCACTTTTTCGGCGTTCGGCGCGTCGTGCACTCGGTAGACACACGGCATTCCGAGCGAGTTCAGCCATCCCGCGACGGCTTCGTTCGCGGCGAGCATGAACTGCTCGATCATTTTTTCAGAGACGCCGCGCGAGCGGCAGATGACGTCGACCGGCATTCCGCTTGCATCGAGGACGAATCCTGCCTCCGCTGTCTCCATTTCGAGAGCTCCGCGCTCCGCCGACCTTTTCGCGAGTTTTTCGTACAATTCAACCATAAGCGGCAGCGTATCCGGGAACAAAAATGCGTATTTGCTCCAGAATTCCGACCCTTCCCGCTTTTCGAGAACGTCGTTGATCTCGGGATAAACTCCCCTGACCTTCGACGAAATGATTGCATCATGCAACTCTACAGATTTAATTCTTGCATCAGCGTCAAGCGAAATCAGCGCGCTGAGCGTGTATTTGTCGGTGTCGCGGTTGAGCGAGCAGACCCCGTCCGACAGCTTTTCGGGCAGCATCGGCACGACGCGGTCCGCGAAATAAATCGAGGTCCCGCGCTCAAACGCCTCGCGGTCAAGCGCTCCGCCTGGCTTTACATAATGCGAAACATCGGCGATATGCACACCGAGAAGGTACCCGTCGCCGTCGCGCTTCAGTGAAATTGCATCATCGAAATCCTTCGCGTCCGGACCGTCGATTGTGAAAATTGTCTCATCCCTGAGATCGAGCCGCCCATCCGGAATGATTTTTTCCGCCGCGACGCGCTCCGCTTCAGACAAAACATCCTCGTCAAAGACCGTTCGCACCCCGTTTTCGTACAGGATCGCCTGATAATTCGCGCCGCGCGACTCGCTGTCTCCGAATACCCGGAGCACTTTTCCGGCGGCGTCGCCTTCGGCGGTGTGATGGTTGAGCTTCGACGGGAGCGGGTATTTGGTCAATCTGACGAGTACTTTGTCGCCATCCTTCGCCGCGCCGCGCATTGACGGCGCGATCCGGATCCGAAAAGTCAGCTTCGGGTCGTCTGGATGGACGATAAATAACGAATGCGCGGTCGGTCTTGGCAGTTTCGCGCCCTTTTTCGTGCGGCGGCGCCCCTTCGGCAGCGGCGGACGCTCGATAATTTCGCTGAATTTTCCGACGACTTCGGTGACGGCGCGCTCGAGAACGCGTGTGACGACGGCTTCTTCTGTTTGTTCCGGTTCAGGAACCGACAGAAGCTTGTCCGCAGCGCGGTTTTTCCGGTGCTTCCCTTTTCCGCGCGGCTCGTATTTGACGTCATAGTGACGACCTGTTGTCCGCGGGCCGATCGGCTTCACCTGAACGTGGTCGCCGTTCAGCGCTCCGAGCGAGTTTTCGCGCGTGACATAGAGGTCAGGCGCGCTCTTTCCGTTGACCGGATCCGGAGTGACAAACCCGAAGCCGCGGGTCGTCGCCCGGAAGGTTCCGCTTATCAGCCCGGTTTCGGCGGCAGCGGCGAGCTTTCCGCGTTTTGTCCGCGCGAGGATTCCCGAGGAAATAAGCGTGTCAAGCGCCTGCTCAAGCAGCCCGGATTCTTCCTCCGGAACTGACAGGACAATTGCGATGTCGTCAGCGTCCATCGGCACATACCCGTCGCTCGATGTGAGTGACATAACAGCCTCGGTCATGCCGGCAAGATCATGGTATTTCTGCAATTTTCATTCATCCTTTCTGTAAAGGCGCCGCGAAATAGTCGTTAATCGACCATCAAAAACGCCAAAAGGCGTGCTCCGGCGCGAAATGAGCGCAGGAAAACACGCCGTCATACGGTGGCAATATTCTACAATAGTAAGATTATTCAGCGGCGGTAGTCTCTTCGACTGTGGTTTCCGCGTCAGCTGCGGTGGTTTCACCGTCGGCGACAGTCGTGTCAGCGGTGTCGGAGCCGTCAGAAACGGTAGTCTCGGTCGACGGATTGCTGATTATATTAGAATAATCGACGTCTTCCTGAAAAATATACATAGCGACGACAATAAGGCAGAAGACGATAGCGACGACAGACGTGACCTTGCCGAGCACCTTGTCGACAGTAGCGCCCTTGTTCTTGCCGAAAAACGTCTCCGCGCCGCCGACGATGGCGCCGGAGAGCTCATGAGACTTGCCGTTCTGCATCAGGACCGAGACGATCAGGAAGACCGCGGCGATGAGAAGAATGATTCCGAGTACGATATCCATAGTGTAAAAAACCTCCGAAAAATTGCGCTGCCGGTCCGCGCTGAAAGATTTTGAAAGCAGCCGTGCGCATATCATTAGATAATAATATTTTACCACAAAACCGCGCACATTGCAAGTACATTCCGTAAATTTTCTGATATTTGTAAGAATGATGAAAACCATCGCCTTGAAGCAAGCAAAACATCGCGAAATGACGGACAAAAAGCGTCTATCTGACCCACTTCCCCTCCCCGAATTCGATGAGCCAGGGGTAAAACCGCGAATAGAGCCGCTTTTCGAGCGGACTTGCGTAGAACGCGCCGCGCTCCTCGAGAAGTTCCATGCGTCTCGCGCGCCGCTTTGCTGCTCCGGGTGGAAGTTTGCACAGACCGCGGATGCCGTCGGCGTCGGTGATTTCGAGCTCGTGCAGCGCGAAGGCGGGCGCCAGAAGCCGCTCGGCGAACATATCCGCCTGCGTTTCCGAGCGCAGCTTGCGCTCGTCGATGATCGTCGCGTCCCCGGAGTACTTGTAGTCGTGCCCGAGAAAAATGTGTCCGAGCTCGTGCGCGATGACGAACCTCGACTCCTCCGCGGGCAGACTGTCGTCGTAAACTATCGTCCACGAATCGGCGCACTTGATGCTTGCCCCGTACTCGTCCCGCCTCAGTTCGCCGACGTCCGAATCCTTGACGACGCGTATCCCCGCGCGCCGCGCGATGGCGACGACCTTGACCGGCAGCTCGCGCACGTCGAAGTCTATGAGACAGCGCCACGCGGAGTCGCGGCAGTGCGCGTAGACGCCGTAGAAATCAGACATAATATGTCCCTCCGAATCGCCAGGATGCCGATAAACAGGCGCTTTTCCGGGCAAAGTAGAGGCGTCGTGGAGACCTTTCCGCGGCGCGTGAAAGCGTCCGTGTCTCCCCGCGGCGTCACAGATCCTCGTCGGTCTCCGGAGCGGAGCTTATCCGTCCGAGGTCTTCTTCCGAGAGCCGTTCGCGACCCGGCGAGGCGTTGCCTCCGCTCGATTTCGCGGCGCGGAAGACCTCTCCGGAATGCAAACTATCGTCCCGGGACAACTTTTCACGCCCCCTGTGAGCGCTGGTCAGGGTGTCGATGTAATCTGAAACAAGTTTTCTTTCTTTCGGCGAAAGCGATTTGTACGCGTCGAGAATATGAAAATCCTCTTCACTTTTTTTTGTCCCGGAGCCGCTCTTTTTCGCCGCGTCCGACGGAACGTCGTAGCCGAGGAGCCACGCTGGATCCACCGCGAGCGCTTTGGCGAGGGCGAGCGTGCGGTCCTGTTTCGGCCGGAAAAGCCCGGACATATACTGACTGAGCGCCGATTTCGGGATGCCGGAGAGCCTTGAAAGCTCCGACTGCGAGATCCCGCGCTCGTTCATGATGCGGCGGAGCCGCGTGCTGAAATCTTCCATGAGTTACCGATCTTTTCTTCAGGATTTTTTTTGGGGAGTCTTCGCCTGAAACGCGAATTTCACGGCGAAAACGACGGGCAGATATAATCTCACAGATATATTATACCTTTTCTGACAAATAAAATCAAGAGATTTTCAAAAAAAAACAAAAATTTTTCCGAAACCCCTTGACAATGGAAAAAAATGGTGCTATAATAAGTTCAGAAAACTTGAACTCGGAGCGTGGAATATGAGCGTGGTCGGGAAAAGACGAGAAGATCGTCAGAATGACAGTTACATACCGTATGACTATAAAACACTGAAGTTAAGAATACACGCATTTTGCGGTGAAGCGCGTTTTGCCGCCATGGTCGGGATTAACCCCGGAAGGCTCGCGCGCGTTCTCGATGAGGGCGGCGAGTTCACTCAGGGAGAGATCCTGCGTGCCGCCGCACTGCTCGGTCTTGATGGTCCGGAGGTAACTGAGCTGTTTTTCACAAAACGGGTCAAGGAGAAGCAACAGAAACAAAAATTATCAGATGAGGAGTAGAAAAATCATGCAGCTTTACGCGTCGGAACATTTCAGACTGATCGGAGTGAGGGTCAGCGGTAAGAAAAAGGTGGCGGGAGTGCTCTGTTTCAAGGGTCTTCCCTCCGCGATAGGTGCGCCGAACGAGATTCTGGCGGCGCGCGGCGGCGTTGTAGTCGATGCCGGACGCGTCCTCGACAGTTCAATTAGGATGTCGAGGTGCGGGACGCACGTGACGATTCGCCTTCCGGACGGCGTCACGATGACCTACGGGCGGCTCGCCTCGAGGATTGTCAAGGTGGGCGACAGAATACGTGAGGGGGACAAAATCGGCATGGAGGGCGACAGCGGCAGCGGAAAAGGATACTATCTGACAGTAGAACTCCGCCGGAACGACAGGCGGATAGACGGCCTCGATTACCTCGGGATCACCGACGATCAGCGCGAGTTTTTCCCGGAAGATGAGTGTCCGTCCGAGATAGTTTCGCGCATCTGCGGCTTCAGCGAGCCGATAAAGCGCCATATCGACAGCTTTCCGGACGCCGGGAAGGTCTGGAAGAGCCTTCTCGACCACATGATTCCGACCGGCGACGGAAAACCGGCGTGAAAAATCAGAAGGAAGCGCCCGAAAACGCGCTTCCTTCTGAAAACAGCAAAAATTCCGAAAAAATTACAGAGCCCTGAATGACGACCTTTCAGGTGGGCAAAATATCAGCGAAACAGACCGAAAGTGTGAAAAAAGGTGATATGATGCTGCCAAAAGGCTGTCAGAAAAGGATTATAATGGTAAATCGTCCGGGGAGCCGCTACTTCGAGTCGGCGTATTTCGTTCTGAAGAGCGGCCTTCCGCGGAGTGTCAGCGAGCGGGATATGCTGCGCGAGGCGGAGCTGCTTGTCTCCGGCGCCGACGAGAACTGCCGTAAGGCGGAGATGACGGATATTAACGTTCCTTCACGAACCGTGAAGCGCTTCCCGTCTCTGACGGCGTGGCTGACCGGCGCGGCAGTGATAGGCGCGGTCGCCGGAGCAATTTCGCTTATCGCGGCGCTTATGCTCTGAATAGTTTACAATAAAATTAACAAAAACGTGTCTCAGAGGTCGTCTGCGTCCTGAACCGGCTTCATTTCGTTCCCGGCTATCTCTTCGCGGTCGGAAACCGGCATCTCGGAGCGCAGCCCGGCTGTGAACTCTGCCGGGCGCGACGCGGTGAATTCCGCGTTCCTGCCGCCGGATGAGCGTTTGTCCTTCTCACGGAGCAGCGCGTCCTCGTTCGGCGACCAGATTCCGGTCGACAAAAGCCCCGGGTCGCTCATCATCTCCGCGCCGTAAAGCTCGGTTCCCGCGAACACACCAGGAACAAACGGGAACGCGTCGTGCAGAAATGTTCCGCCTGAAACAGCGCGTGGGGTCGGACAATCATCCGGATTGCCCGTCCAACTCCCCTGCGGATCTGTCTCCTCGCCGCCCGCGCGGTACGCTTCGACGCATTCCTCGGCGCCTGACGGGATCTTTTTGTTTTTCTCGTGCATATGATCTGTCCTTTCGCGAAATACATATAATAGTGAAGGAAATCCGCGTCCGACGTCCGGTCGCGGCGGGATGTCCTTCATTCAGAGTATCTGCCGCGCGGAACGGATATATAATTAACAATATATTCAAAATACGTCGCCTGAATATTTCATACTCGGGTGGTATAATAATATTGTTATATTTGTTCGACACATTAAAAGCCGCGAGCGGCGGATGTACGTTTTTTCCGCCGGGCAGAATATACCTGTGACCTCAAAAAATTGACGCCTGATAAGACCGCCTATTTATCACGCGCTTCTCATGGGGACAGGATGCCGGAAATTTTTTATGCTCCGGCAAGTGTTTTTGCGTTGAAATTCGGCTTTTATGTACATAGTGTTTTCCAGATGTGGAATATACGTGAATATTTATAAACATTTACCACTACAAAAGCCGAAAGGAATGTGAAAATAATTGGCAAGAGCTAAAAAAGATTCAAAATTAAAGGTCATCTCGCTCGGAGGTCTCGGTGAGATCGGAAAGAATATGACTGTCCTTGAGTACGAGAATGACATAATCGTGGTTGACTGCGGGCTCGGTTTCCCGGACGACGATATGCTGGGCGTCGACCTCGTGATACCGGACGTGAGCTATCTTGAGAAAAATATCGATAAGGTGCGCGGTTTCGTCCTGACACACGGGCACGAGGACCACATCGGCGCGCTTCCCTACGTGCTGAAGACGGTGAACAAGCCGGTCTGGGGCACCCGCCTGACGGTCGGAATCGTCGCGAATAAGCTGTCTGAGCACACGTTCAAGGAGAAGCCGGTGCTGAATACGGTTGAGGCGGGAGACGTCGTGAAGCTCGGCGTGTTCAGCGCCGAGTTCATCCGCGTGAACCACTCGATCGCGGACGCGTGCGCGATTTCGATCAACACTCCGGTCGGAACGGTGTTCTTCTCGGGAGACTTCAAGCTCGACCTGACGCCTGTCGAGGGAAAGATCATGGATATCCCGCGCATCGGCGAGATCGGAAACAAGGGCGTCGCGCTGCTCTGCTGCGAGTCGACGAACGTCGAGCGTCCTGGCTATACCCCGTCCGAGAAGACGGTCGGACGTTCTCTCGACGTGATTCTGAACCAGAACCCGGAGAGACGCGTGATTATTGCGACCTTCTCGTCGAACGTTCACCGCGTCCAGCAGATAATCAATGCGTCGGCGGCGCGCGGACGCAAGGTCGCCGTCACCGGACGGTCGATGATAAATATCGTCAAAACGGCGATCGAGCTCGGCTACATGAACGTGCCGGACGGAACGCTGATCGACATAAACGAGATAAAGCGCTACAAGGATCAGCAGCTGACGATCGTGACGACCGGAAGTCAGGGCGAGCCGATGTCCGCGCTCTACCGCATGGCGTTCTCCGACCACGACAAGGTTGAGCTGGGACCGAACGACCTCGTAGTCATAAGCGCGCACCCGATCCCCGGCAACGAGAAGCTGGTCGGAAAGATCATAAACGAGCTGTTCCGCAAGGGCGTGAAGGTCGTTTACGACGCGCTGGCGGACGTCCACGTCTCCGGACACGCTTGTCAGGAGGAGCTCAAGCTGATGCACGCGCTGACGAGACCGAAATATTTCATGCCCGTCCACGGCGAGTACCGTCACCTCATCACCCACAAGCGCCTCGCGCAGGAGATGGGAATGCCGGAAAACCACATCTTCGTGTCCGAAATAGGCAAGGTTCTCGAACTCGACAAGGACAGCTGCAAGTTCAACGGCATGGTCCCGAGCGGAAAGATCCTCGTCGACGGCTACGGAGTCGGAGACGTCGGAAATATCGTCCTCCGCGACAGACGTCACCTTGCACAGGACGGACTGATAGTGGTCGTCGCGACTGTGGATATCGACGAAAGAATGATAATTTCCGGACCGGACATAGTCTCGCGCGGCTTCGTCTACGTGCGCGAATCCGAGCAGCTGATGGATCAGGTCAGACAGATAGCGAAGGACGCCCTGACTGACTGCCTCGACCACAACATCACCGACTGGACCGAACTCAAGGGTCGCGTAAAGGACGATCTCTCGAAGTTCCTCTGGTCGAAGACGAAGCGTAAACCAATGATTCTGCCGGTTGTAATGAACGTATAAAAAAATTTGCACAGATACTCGTTTTGAGTGTCTGTGCTTTTTTTAAAGCTTTTGAAAAAGGGGGTGCAGGGGGGAAAAACTTTTCTCCGAAAAGTTTTCCCCCCCTGCAAGCTTAATCCCACTTGAACCCGCTGGCAAGAAGGGTAGTCTTGTCTTTAGCGACGTTCAGTATACCGCCGTCGATGACGGCTTTTTTTTCTTCTCCGTCGGGGAGCATTATGTCGCAGTGGCCGGGTTTTACGGCTGTTAAGAAGGGGACGTGGCCTGCCATTACGGCGAGTTCGCCTTCGATTCCTCTGAGGTCGAGTTTGGCTACTTCGCCTGCGAATGCGTCTCCGTCGGGGGTGGAGATGTTGAGTTTCAGCGTGTTCATTGCTGCATTTCCTTGGCTTTGGCAACGGCTTCGTCGATTGTGCCTACGTAGAGGAAGGCGGATTCGGGGAGGTCGTCGTGTTTGCCGTCGATTATTTCGGCGAATCCGCGGATGGTTTCGTTCAGCGGGACGTAGACGCCGGGGAAGCCGTTGAATTTTTCGGAGACGTGGAGGGGCTGGGAGAGGAAGCGTTGGATTTTTCTGGCTCTGGAGACGGTGAGTTTGTCGTCGTCCGAGAGTTCGTCCATGCCCATGATGGCGATGATGTCCATGAGTTCCTGGTATCTCTGAAGGATTCGCTGTACTTCTTTTGCTACTCTGTAGTGTTCTTCGCCGAGGATGTCGGGGCTGAGGACGCGCGAGGTGGATTCGAGCGGGTCGACTGCCGGGTAGATGCCCATTGAGGCGATGCTTCTCGAGAGGACGGTGGTCGCGGCGAGGTGGGCGAAGGGGGTTGCCGGAGCGGGGGCGGTGAGGTCATCCGCGGGGACGTAGACTGCCTGAACGGACGTGATGGATCCCTTTTTGGTCGACGTGATGCGCTCCTGCAAAGCGCCCATTTCGTTAGCCAGAGTCGGCTGATAACCGACGGCGGAGGGCATTCTTCCGAGGAGTGCCGACACTTCGCTGCCCGCCTGCGTGAATCTGAAGATGTTGTCGATGAACAGGAGGACGTCCTGCCCTTCTTTGTCGCGGAAGTATTCCGCCATCGTGAGTCCGGAGAGCGCGACGCGCATTCTCGCTCCGGGCGGCTCGTTCATCTGACCGTAGACAAGGGCGGTCTTGTTGATGACGCCGGATTCCTTCATTTCGTTGTAGAGGTCGTTGCCCTCGCGGGTGCGCTCGCCGACGCCGGTGAAGACCGACAGACCGCCGTGCTCTTTCGCGATGTTGTTGATAAGCTCCATGATGAGGACAGTCTTTCCGACGCCCGCGCCGCCGAACAGACCGATTTTACCGCCCTTGGAATACGGGCAGATGAGGTCGATGACCTTGATTCCGGTCTCGAGTATCTCGGTTGACGTCGAAAGCTCGTCGTATTCCGGCGGTTCGCGATGGATATTCATCCTCTCGCACCCCTCCGGAGCCGGCAGATTGTCCACCGCCTCGCCGAGCACGTTGAATATGCGCCCGAGCGTCTTCTCGCCGACCGGCACAGTGATGGACGAACCGGTGTCAGTCACCGGAATTCCCCTCTGCAATCCGTCGGTCGACGCCATAGCGATACACCTCGCGGTATTATCGCCGATATGCTGCGCCACCTCGACCGTGAGAACGCGCTCTTTGACGGAACCGTCCTCCGCGGTCGTCTTAATCGGCACCGTAAGCGCGTTCTGAATCGCCGGAAGCCCGCCCTCCTCAAAGCGGACGTCAACGACAGGACCCATAACCTGCGCAACGACACCTGTCTTATTGTTCATATTATTCTCCTTGTTTGTTCGCGGGGGGGGGGGGGGGGGGGGGGGGGGGGGGGGAGGAGAGGGGGGGGGGGGGGGGGGGGGGGGGGGGGGGGGGGGGGG